>Ga0164241_10004170_pt1 | contig 14148 bp, 13 predicted proteins | sample OricomyardsoilBY_FD_108780 | JGI IMG/M metagenome (GOLD analysis project Ga0164241, IMG submission 108780) | Backyard soil microbial communities from Emeryville, California, USA - Original compost - Back yard soil (BY) | ecosystem: Environmental > Terrestrial > Soil > Unclassified | place: USA...
GCCCTTTTGGCAATCAGCGGAGCTTAGACAGTGCAGACCAACAAGATTGATATCACGGCGGCGAACGCCAAAGCCTACCTAATTGATGAATCCTTTAATCGTCCGGTGGTGGTGGATTTTTGGGCGGATTGGTGCGGCCCCTGCAAATCCCTGATGCCAATCCTGGAAAAGCTTGCGGAGGAATACGCTGGCGATTTTCTTTTGGCCAAGGTTAACGCCGATGAACAAGCGGTTATTGCCTCCCAGTTCGGCGTTCGCAGCCTGCCGACGGTAATGGTGATGCTGGAGGGGCGTCCCGTGGACGGTTTTGTTGGCGCCCAGACGGAGGTGGAAGTACGCAAGCTCCTCGACAAATATCTGCCGAAACCCTGGGATAAACTTTTGGATCAAGGTTTGGCTCTTTTGGAAAGTGGCGACGCTGCGGGCGCCGTGGCTGTATTGCAGGAAGCTTATGGCACATCCAATCAACGCGCCGATATAGCCTGCGCCCTGGCGGATGCTTTCCTGGCGCTTAAGCGGATCAATGAAGCTGCGGAGCTCCTAGGCAAAATCCGCTTGGCGGACCAGGGGTCGGATTATCAACAGGTCATGGCCAAGTTGGAGCTCGCACAAAATGCGGAAAAAGCACCCGAAATAAGCGCGCTAGAGCGGCGCCTGGTGACTGAACCTGACAATCTCGACGTGAAATTCCAGTTGGCGGTGCAATATTCCCAACATCAATACCACCGGGAGGCATTGGAACTCCTGTTCCAGATGCTGCAGAAAAACCTTGCGGTGAGGGACGGCGAGGTGCGCAAGATCTTCGGGGACGTCATTGCGGTACTGGGAAAAAAAGACCCCCTCGCCATCGAGTATCAGCGCAAGCTTTATTCCCTTCTCTACTAATCCGGGTTGTCTGGGTTATTTGCGGTGATGCTGGCATAATGCGTCGCCTCGCGCAGCCCAGTGCTGCGCACCCGGCCGGTGCTGATTCTCATTGCTTAGACAACCGGCCGGCCCGTCGTATATCAGCCAAACTATCCTGAGGGCGCGCATGCAACCGTCGATCAAACCCGCTAATCCCAATTTTTCCTCCGGTCCCTGCAGCAAGCGTCCGGGTTATGACGTCAGCAAGCTCGATCTGGAGATATTGGGGCGCTCGCATCGCTCCAGTCTCGGCAAGAACTTGTTGGGAAAAGCCTGCACAGAAACCGCCGAGCTGTTGGGGCTGCCAGAAGGCTACCGGGTGGGGATAGTGGCCGGATCGGATACGGGTGCCATGGAAATGGCCATGTGGTCCCTTTTGGGTCCGCGCGGCGTCGACGTATTGGCCTGGGAATCTTTTGGTTCCGGTTGGGTGACTGACGTTACCAAGCAACTCAAGTTGGCCGATGTCAGGGTGATGGAGGCGGACTATGGTCTGCTGCCGAACCTGACCCGGGTGGATTTCAGCCGCGACGTGATTTTCACTTGGAACGGCACCACTTCCGGTGTGAAGGTGCCCGATGGCAATTGGATTCCCGATGACAGGGAAGGGCTTGTTATCTGCGATGCGACCTCTGCAGTGTTTGCCATGGAAATGCCCTGGTCCAAACTGGATGTGGTGACTTTCTCCTGGCAGAAGGTATTGGGCGGGGAGGGCGCTCACGGGGTGCTGATCCTGAGTCCCCGAGCGGTCGCCCGGCTGGAATCCTACACTCCGCCGTGGCCCATGCCGAAACTTTTCCGCATGACCAAGGGCGGCAAACTGGAAGAAGGCATATTCCGCGGCGAGACAATCAATACGCCTTCCATGCTGTGTGTCGTGGATTACCTGGACGCTTTATCGTGGCTGCGCGGGATAGGCGGTACGGCGGGCGCTATTGCCAAATCACAAGCCAATTTAAAAGTGTTGGAGGATTTCGTCGCCGCCAATGACTGGATCGAGTTCCTGGCCGAAGACCCCGCCACCTTATCCAATACCAGCGTGTGTTTTATCCTCAAAGCGACACCAGACCAAGTTAAGGCCATGATCAAACTTTTGGAAAAGGAAGCAGTGGCCTATGACATAGGTGCCTACCGCGATGCGCCTCCCGGTATACGCATTTGGTGTGGGGCGACTGTGGAAAGTGCAGACCTGCAAAAACTGCTGCCTTGGTTGAGTTGGGCGTACACCAAAGTCGTATCGGGTTGAAGTATTAAACGGCCGATTGCCATCTGTTGAGGATGGCGGAGGCAAAAAAAACCCCGGTATAAACCGGGGCTGAATCGAAGAAACAAGGTTTTACCGTTCTGAAAAACGCAGCAAGTGTTTCTCAGCAAGGTAAAGCCAACAATGCAGAACTTGGGCCAACTATAAATTATATTTAAAATCAAATAGTTGGGTAAATTATCGAAATGGGCTGTAAACATTTCCGACAATTAAATGGCGCTTACAAAAACGCATGGGCTTGGTGGCGTTGAGGTGTCGGGAATTCTTGACGATCTATCCATTTCATAGACTTTCCCCTGGCAATAGACCGACGGTGCTGTAGATCGAAGGTGGGGTGCCAGCCGGTGACTGGAGTGCTTTATGTTTCATGTCAGAACCTACAACAAAATCGCGCCCAAGGGCCTCAACCGATTCGCGCGTGACAAGTACGAAGTGAGTCCGGAAATCAGCGAGCCGGACGCTTATTTACTGCGCAGCCAAAAATTGCACGGCGAAGTCATTCCCGAAAGTCTGGTGGCCGTGGCCCGTGCCGGGGCTGGCGTTAACAACCTGCCGGTGGCTGAGTACACCAAGCGCGGCATAGTCGCTTTTAATACGCCAGGTGCGAATGCGAACGCGGTGAAAGAGCTGGTATTAGCGGCCATGCTACTTGGCTCCAGGGACATTATGGGCGGTCGCGAATTTGTGGAAACCCTAGGGCATATGACAGATGCGGATGCCATGTCCAAGCTTTTGGAAGCGGAGAAAAAGCGTTTTGCCGGCTACGAACTGAAGGGCAAAAGCCTCGGGGTTGTCGGCCTGGGAGCGATTGGCTCCATGGTGGCTGAAGTCGCACTGGCGATGGGCATGAATGTTCTGGGTTATGACCCGGCCTTGTCCGTGGAAGCCGCGTGGCGTCTACCCAATCAGGTCCAGCGCAAAGAAAGCCTCAATGCTCTGTTGATGGCTTCTGACTATGTATCTCTACACGTGCCTGCATTGCCGGTGACTCGCCACCTCCTCAACAAGGATACCCTGGCGTTGATGAAGCCCCATGCGGTCTTGATCAACTTTGCCCGCGAATCCATTGTTGATCCCACCGCCATAGCGGAAGCGTTGGCCGCGGGTAAATTGCATCAATACATATGCGATTTCCCTGAACCCGTCCTGATCGGACGCAAAGGCGTCATAGCTCTACCTCATATAGGAGCGAGCACGGAAGAAGCGGAGGAGAATTGCGCGGTTATGGCGGCGGATCAAATTCGCGACTTCCTTGAGAACGGTAATATCGCCAATTCAGTGAATTTCCCGCAGATTTCCATGGGCCGTGTTGAAGGCACCACCCGCATCACCTTCAGCAACGAGAACGTGGCCGGTGTTCTGGGGGACGTGTTGTCCATCTTTGCCGAGCACAGTGTCAACGTCATCGACATGATGAACAAAAGCCGGGATACGGTCGCCTATAACATCATCGACTTGGCGGTGGCACTGCCGGCGCAGGCTCTGGAAGCTTTGCGCAAGGTCAAGCATGTGATTCGTGTTCGGGTAATTCCGGCCTGACGGCCGGACATTCACCCTTCCGTTCAATAGGGGAATCCTAGCGCCATGAGAAATTTTTCCGGGCCTGGATCCTTCACCCGGCGCCGCTTTGTTCTGGGAGCGGCATCTGCCTATGCGTTGGGGGTAGCGCCTTTGACTAGGGCGTCTTCGGGAGTTACTCCTAATACTTTCTCACAGACCCCGGTGCTCACCGGCAATCATTTTGATCTTTCCATCGCTAAGCAGAGCGTTAACTTCACCGGTCGCGACAGTACTGCCGTCACGGTCAACCAGAGCCTTCCGGCTCCGGTTCTGCGCTGGCGTGAGGGTGAGCGGGTAAGGCTTCGAGTGCATAACCAGCTGCTGGAGGACACTTCGATCCACTGGCACGGCGTTATCTTGCCCTCGGAAATGGATGGGGTGCCGGGTATGAGTTTCAGCGGCATAAAGCCGGGCGAGATCTTTGAATATCAATTCGACCTTGTCCAGAGTGGCACCTACTGGTACCACAGCCATTCGAATTTTCAGGAGCAACTCGGACTGTACGGCGCCATCATCATCGACCCGGCCAAGCCGGACCCTGTGCCTTACGATCGGGATATGGTGATTCTGCTGTCCGATTGGAGCGATACCCCGCCCGATAGGATCTACGCCACCCTCAAAAAGAAAAGCCACTATTACAACCGCCGGCAGCGCACCGTTGCAGATGTTTGGCGCGATCTGAAAGCGCAGGGAGTTGGCAGCAACTTCGCCGATCGCGCCATGTGGAACCGGATGCGCATGAACGACCGGGATATCGCAGACGTCACGGGCTACACCTATACCTACCTGATGAACGGCGTTACGCCGGATCGCGGTTGGGTGGGCGTATTCCAGCCTGGGCAACGGGTGCGTTTGCGCGTTATCAACGGCTCGGCCATGACGCTGTTTGATGTACGTATTCCGGGTTTGAAGATGACGGTAGTGGCGGCGGATGGCCAAAATATCAAACCGGTGGTTGTCGACGAATTTCGAATAGGTGTCGCAGAAACCTATGACGTGATTGTGGAGCCTGCGGCAGAGCGCGCCTATACACTTTTTGCCCAGAGCATTGACCGCTCCGGATACGCGCGGGGCACCCTGACGCCGAATCCTGCGTGGCTCTCCGAAATTCCAGCCATGGATCCTCCGCCCGTTCTGGGGCATAGGGACATGGGCATGGAGCATGGGCACACAAACTTGAACCATGTGCATTCGGCTGAAGTGCACGGGGATCATGACAAGCGTGAAAAAGCGGATGAGTCGTCGGGGTATGATCAAGTGGACCATTCGGGTCATGATCACTCAGGCCATAACATAGACGCCACTTCACATGCAGGCCATGCGCGACATGGCGCACCTACAACCCACTCTGACCATATGCTCCTTCGGGAGCATCCCGCGCATTCCCCTTTGGCACCAGCAGGTTTCGGCGCTAATTTCGGCGATTCCCAAGCGCCGCGGCATGCCAGGTCTGAGTTCGGTGCGCATGTGGATATGCGTGTCGAAACGGCGGTCAGCGGGCTTGCCGATCCGGGCGTGGGACTGCGTGATCACCAGCGTATGCATGATCGCAGGGTATTGACCTACGCGGACCTGCGCGGTCTGCACCCCACGCGCGACCGGCGCCAGCCCACCCGGGAAATCGAGCTGCATCTCACGGGCAATATGCACCGTTATATGTGGTCGGTGAACGGGCTGGACCATGCCGAGGCACCGCCTATAGTGCTCGAATACGGTGAGCGAGTGCGGTTTGTCTTGATCAACGACACCATGATGACCCATCCCTTCCATCTGCATGGCCTCTGGAGTGAGCTGGAAACCGGCGACCCGGACTTTATCCCGCGCAAACACACGGTGCTGGTGCAGCCGGCTTCCCGCATCAGCTATCTGGTAACCGCCGATGCAAAGGGCCGCTGGGCCTACCATTGCCACATGCTCTACCACATGCTCGGCATGATGCGGGAGGTGCGCGTGCAATGAGCAAGGCCGCTGGTTTCATCCTGGCCCTGATGGCCATAAACGCCGCCGCCCATGAGACTTCGGACCCCCTGTTGTTCAGTGCGACGGTCGAGCAATTGGAACGGCGGCAGGACGAACGTAAGGATCCCCTGGTCTTGGAGGGACATGCCTGGCTGGGGTATGACCTGCAAAAAATCTGGCTGGATCTGGATTTGGAATATCTGGATGGCGAGCTTGAGGAGCTGGAGCTGCAAGGTCTTTACAGTCGCGCCTTCAGCCCCTATTGGGATTGGCAAGTGGGCGCACGGTACGACCATCAGCCGGACTTGGAGCGCACCTGGATTGCATTGGGCATTCGCGGTCTGGCGCCCTATTTTTTTGAAAGCGCCGCGACGGCATTTGTCGGTGAGAATGGTGCACTGGCGGTACGCTTGAAGGCGGAATACGAAATCCTGATTACTCAGCAGTGGATTCTCTCGCCAGAATTGCGCCTGGATTTTTATGGCCAGAATGATGAGCAGGCCGCGACCGGGTCCGGTTTGTCCAGTTCGGATTTCGGATGGCGCCTGCGTTACGAGATTCGCCCCGAACTGGCGCCATACATTGGGGTGCATTGGCACCGCAAATACGGCAATACAGCGGATTTCGCCCGAGGTTTGGAATACGACGGCGGCGACCAACAGTGGGTGGTTGGCGTGCGCTTCTGGTTTTAAAGCGATTTCTCAGCGCTTGCAATGCGCAATAAAAACCGGATAATGCGCGGCTCGGTAGCAGGGTCTGCCGTTTTTATGGTGACCCTTTCCGGTCCCCTCGCAACAATTGACCGCGAACCCCGCCAGGCCCGGAAGGGAGCAACGGTAGTGAATCAAGTGTGTGCCGGGGTGTGGCTGGTTAGGGTCCCCACCATTTCTTTTTCCGCCCGCCAGCCCGCTATAATCCCGCTCTCAATTTTTAGCCCGACTCTTCGAGCCCAGAGAATCTTCAAGTGAGCTATCAGGTTCTAGCCCGCAAATGGCGTCCTCGCACCTTTCGCGAAATGGTGGGGCAGGAGCATGTGCTCAGGGCTCTGATCAACGCGCTCGACCACAATCGCCTGCACCACGCCTATCTGTTCACCGGTACACGGGGTGTCGGTAAAACCACCATAGCCCGGATTCTTGCCCGCTGTCTCAACTGCGAGGTCGGCATCAGCTCGGAACCCTGTGGTCAATGTTCCGCCTGCCGCGAAATCACCGAAGGACGCTTTATCGACCTTATAGAAGTCGATGCCGCCTCCCGCACCAAGGTTGAAGATACGCGCGAACTGCTCGACAACGTGCAATACGCTCCCACACGCGGCCGCTTCAAGATTTACCTGATCGACGAAGTGCACATGCTCTCCAACAGCAGTTTCAATGCCCTGTTGAAGACGCTGGAGGAGCCACCGGGACACGTGAAATTCCTCCTGGCCACCACCGATCCGCAAAAGCTGCCCGTCACGGTCCTGTCGCGCTGTCTGCAATTCAATCTGAAGAATATGAGCCCTGAGCGCATCGTGCATCACCTGCAGCACGTGTTGACGCAGGAGATGGTGCCGTGTGACGAATCGGCCCTGTGGCAGTTGGCGCGCGCCGCGGACGGCAGCATGCGCGATGCTTTGAGCCTGACCGACCAGGCCATCGCCTTTGGCAATGGCAAAGTGGCGGCAGCGGATGTGACCACCATGCTCGGCACCATCGACCACAAGCTGATCGAGCAATTGGTGGCGGCCCTGGCCGCAGGGGATGGCGGCGCTCTGCTGCAAGCGGTAGCGCAATTTTCTGAACAATCCCCGGATTACCATGGAGCGCTGGGTGATTTGATCACCCTGCTGCATCGCATTGCCATTGCCCAGGCGCTGCCGGAGGCGTTGGATAACAGCTTTGGCGACCGTGAGCAGATACTGCAGTTTGCCAGGGCTCTGGCACCGGAGGATGTACAGCTGTTTTATCAGACCGGCCTGCTGGGGCGGCGCGACCTGCCCTTGGCGCCGGATCCGCGCAGCGGTTTTGAAATGACGCTGCTGCGTATGCTGACATTCAGGCCGCAAGGTTTGGTGGATGCGCCTAGTCGCCCCTTGCCACGCAGCCACGCAGCCGATGCGGCGCAAGGCCCAACCGTCGCGCCTGTGGCCGCAGCGCCAGAAATTTCCTACCCACCGGCAATAGCCGGAGAGGATCGGCCGACAAAAAAGTCTGAACCTATACCACCGGAGCCGCCTGTGTCAGCGGCTCCGGTGGCGGTTGCATCGCCAGCGGCCGTTGCATCACCGGTGGCAATGCCTTCACCGGCAGCGGCGCCTATGACATCCGGCGCGCCTTTGGTCGAGAAGCCCGCAGCAACTTTGCCAGAGTCCGAACCGCCCGCCGCTATACCGGAATTGCGCGCTGCGATACAACTAGATGCACTGCGGGCGGAAGATTGGTTCGCGGTATTTCCCGCGCTGGATGTGCGCGGTGTGGTGCAGAGTATCGCGGCCAATTGTGTATTGCTGGAGCCTCGGGGCAACCAGTTGTTTTTTGCACTGGACCAGGACAAGGCCAGTCTTTACGACGATGGCCATCGCCGCCGGCTGGAGGAGGTGCTACGCGGTTATTTTGGCGAAGCAGTGCAAGTATCCATTACTGTTCAGCCTTTGCCGATGGACCATGAAAGCCCTGCCCGGCGACAGGAACGGTTGCGCCAGGAGGCTCGTGAGGCGGCTATTCATCGCTTGCGGGAAGATCCGGTGGTGCAGCAGCTGGAGCGGGAGTTGGGCGCAAGCCTGGATTTGGAATCCGTGACCTATTCGTGACTTCCCTTAAAGAAGGCGGAGGTCCATCAACTGACGAGGTGCAACCATGTTCAACATGGATGAAATCATGAAACAGGCCCAGGCCATGCAGGCCAAAATGCAGAAGATGCAGGAAGAGCTGGCCAATATTGAGGTAGTGGGCGAAGCGGGCGCCGGCCTAGTGAAGGTCACCATGACCGGCCGCAATGATGTTCGCGCCATCAGTGTCGACCCCAGTGTTCTCAGCGAGGACAAGGAGCTGTTGGAAGACCTGCTGGCGGCGGCAGTGAACGACGCCTTGCGCCGCGCCGACGAAGCCAAAACCCAGAAGATGGGCGGGCTCACCGCTGGCTTCAATATGCCTCCCGGTTTCAAAATGCCTTTCTGATGCTGAGTCCCCTGATCGACCAATTGATCCGCTCCCTGCGCATATTGCCGGGGGTGGGCCCCAAGTCTGCCCAGCGGATGGCGCTCTACCTTTTGGAACGCAACCGCCAAGGTGCGGTAAACTTGGCCGAGGCGCTTCTCGCCGCCGCCGAGCAGGTGAAACGCTGTCGCAATTGCCGCACCCTCACCGAGCAGGCGGAATGCGCGCTTTGCGCAAACCCTCGCCGTGATGCGAGCTTGCTGTGTGTGGTGGAATCCCCTGCGGATATTTTCGCCATCGAACAGTCCGGCCAGTTCAGTGGCAAATACTTTGTCCTGCACGGCCATTTGTCTCCCATTGATGGTATTGGTCCGGCAGAACTGGGCATGGACGAACTGGTGGCGCGCATGGGGCAGGGTGTCAACGAAGTCATCATCGCCACCAACACCACCATGGAGGGCGAAGCGACATCCCACTACATCGCTGAAAAAGCCAAACGCGCCGGGGTGAAAGCGAGTCGCATCGCTCATGGCGTGCCCATCGGTGGGGAGCTGGAATACATCGATGGCGGCACGCTTGCCCATGCCCTTATGAGCCGGAGGGAGCTGTGACTGTGGATACGACTTCGTCACCTTTGGGGGAAACCCGCCAGCCGCTTACCTGGGTCGAAGGCGACCTGCAACTGCGCGAACTCTGCAACCATTGGTTGACGCTGCCCTGGCTGGCGGTGGATACGGAGTTTATGCGCACAGATACCTTTTACCCGCAGCCGGCCCTGATCCAGGTGAACGATGGCACAGCCAACTATCTGCTGGATCCCGTGGCTCTGCGTGACCTGTCGCCACTGGCGGAAGTGTTGCGCACGCCGCAGGTGCAAAAGGTGTTGCACGCCTGCTCGGAAGATTTGGAAGTGTTTCATCGACTGCTGGGCTGCCTGCCGGAGAACCTGCTGGACACCCAGATTGCCGCCGCCTTCTGCGGTTACGGTTTTTCTCTAGGGTATGCCAACCTCGTGAACGCCGTGCTGGGGGTGCAATTGCCCAAGGATGAAACCCGCTCCAACTGGCTGCAGCGCCCGTTGACCGAGGCGCAGCAACGCTATGCGGCCCTGGATGTGGAGTATCTGCATCAACTCACCCTGGTGCTCAAACGGCAGTTGGCGGAACTGGGGCGCGAGGCTTGGGTGGTGGAAGAGAGTGGCCAATTATGCACTGCATTTATCGAAGGCCAGAAAATTGCGAATGCCAGCCAGCGCTTTAAGGGTGCCTGGCGCCTCAACCAGCGCCAGTTGGCGGTGTTGATGGAACTGGCAGCTTGGCGCGATACAACCGCCCAAGCCGAAAACCGGGTGCGCGGCCATATCGTTCGCGATAACAGCCTTTATGCGATTGCGGAGCTGTTGCCTTCCCATGTCTCGCAACTGCGCAAGGTACCGGAGATGCCGGAAAAAATTATCCGGCGCTACGGCGAAGGCATCATCGATATGGTTCGACTGGTTCAGGCGCTGCCGGAGGCGGATCTGCCTCCCTGTCTGCCACGCCCGCCGGGTACCGCGCAGCAAAACCTAATCAACCGTATGCGTGAGCAGTTGGCGGAGGTGGGGCGGGACGTGAAAATAGCGCCGGAAATCCTCGCGCGGCGCAAGGATCTGGAATACATCATTCGCGCCCGGCAGGGAGGTGCGAGCAGTGACGCACTGTTCCCCGCTTCCTTCGACGGCTGGCGTGCCGGGATCGTCAAACCCTGCTTGCGGAAAGTTTTATGAACCGCGTGATCTGCAGCATTTATCACAGTGCAAAAAAAGAAGGGACCTATCTTTACGTGAATAAAAGTCGCGGTTTGGAGTGTCTGCCCCCAGTGTTGATTGACTTGTTCGGTGCGCCGCGGGAAGCCATGACTTTAATGCTGACGCCGGAGAAAAAACTGGCCAGGGCGGACATCCAAAAAGTCCTCGCGGCGCTGGAGGACCAAGGCTATTACCTGCAATTGCCTCCCTCGTCCGAGGCCTATATGCAGGAAATCAACAAGCACAATGACAAACTCTTTTGAAACGTTGGAAGTCCAGGTGATCGACCTCCAGAGCCGTTTGGCTTTTCAGGAAGATGCCCTGCAGGCTTTGAGTGGCCAGATGGCGGTGCAGGCGCAGGAGCTGCAGTTGGCGCGGCAGCATATTCAGATGCTCAACCAGAAGTTGAACGATCTCTTCCTGCAACTGGAACAAAAATCGCCAGACCTCCTCCAGGAGCGGCCACCGCACTATTGATTTTTGGGTTTTCGGATTTTCGGTTAAGACCAGGACGCGAAACGATCTATGTATACACAAGAAGAATACCTGTACGGCTGGTTGCTTTACCTCGCGGGAGTAGCCTTGTTGATGGGTTGCGGCTGGCTGCTTACCGCCCGCCTCCGCTGGAAACCGTTGCGACAGGTACTCCGCCTGCTGGCCGCAGTGCTACTGCTGGTGCCCTGGTATGCCAACCCGGATATGGCCTACCTCGCCCCCGCCTGGATCATCGCCGGTTTTGAGGGTGTGTTCGAAGACAACTTCTGGCGCGCCGGCGGTCCGTTGCTATCGGCGTTGGCAGTCGGGCTTATATCGGTTGTGGTTGTTCAATTGGTCATGCGCGCGGTGGGGAAACGGAAAGAGCAGTGAACCAAAGTTTTCCCCATCACTAGACATTCCCTCTTTCCTATCCCTTTTCCGACAAACCCCCCATCCCCTGCTATAACTAAACAATGAATCTCTGCATGGGCTTATGCCCGAATGCAGGCAACACCGGCCGAGGGGACAACCCCGGATAACTATGCGCCCATTCCTGTATGGACTTCGACAGACCAGCCCACGCCGGTCGTGCCTGAGCACGCGCCTGCTGTTGGCAATTATGTGGGGCTGTTTTTCGCTGGGTGCATCGGCCCAGGAGGCACCGCTGAAGCCGGACGTGCGTCTGGTAATCGACGTGTCCGGCAGTATGAAACGCAACGATCCCGAGAATCTGCGTCAACCCGCTGTGGACCTTTTGGTGCGGCTGGTGCCGGAGGGCGCCAAAGCCGGGGTTTGGACCTTTGGCAAGTACGTCAATATGCTGGTGCCGCATCAGGTGGTGGATTCCGCCTGGCGTGAGGGCGCGAGCAAGAAGGCGGGGGAGATCAACTCCGTCGGACTTTTCACGCATATTGGCAGTGCCCTCGAAACTGCCGCTCACGATTTAGGCAAGGGCAATCCGGGTTATGCCACGAGCGTCATTCTGCTGACGGATGGCGTGGTGGATATTTCGAAGAACCCGGCGGAGAACGAGGCCGAGTGGCGGCGCATAGTCGACAAGGTGCTGCCGGAATTGAAAGGGGCAGGGTACAAGGTGCATGCCGTGGCCCTGTCCGAGGAGGCGGATAAAAATCTGCTGGAAAAACTGGCGCTGGCAACGGACGGGACTTTTGCAATCGCCAAAAGCGCTGATGATCTGATGAAGATCTTTTTGCAGGCTTTCGATCTGGCGGTGCCGGCGCAGAAAGTGCCCCTGGTCAACAATCGTTTTGTGGTGGACTCCAGTGTCAACGAATTAACCGCGCTGATTTTCCGCCAAAACTCCGCCGAACAGACCCGCCTGATAGGTCCGGACGAGGTGGTTATACAGGCGGACAAACTCCCTCCGGACGTGCGTTGGCTGCGCACGGAAAGCTACGATCTCATAACCGTCGATCAACCCTACGAGGGCGAATGGCAGGTGGAGGCCGCCATTGAGCCCCAGAGCCGGGTAACGGTGGTGAGCAACCTCAGTCTGCGGGTCAAGCCGCTGCCTAACAACCTGTTTCGCGGGGCGCGGGAGACCGTTTCTTTCGCCCTGCTGGAAAACGGCAAACCGCTGCTGGACAGGGCATTTCTCGGGTTGTTGGTCAATACCCTAACTTTGACACAGGGCGAGGATCCAGGCGCGTTGACGCCGCTCTGGTCCACCACCGTGCCGCGCGAGTTTGTGCCGCGCGATGGGGTTTACTCCAGAGAACTGCCGCAATTTGAGCGGCTCGGCTTATATGAGCTGCGTTTGACCTTGGACGGCGGCACCTTTAAACGTGAGTTTTCTCATCAGATCACTGTACGAGAACCTTTCAGCGCCACCCTTGAAGCCATGCCGGACGAGCAGGGCGTGATGCAGCAGATGCTGACAGTGCGTGCACACAGTGAGCTGATCGATCCGCGACAGACCCAGATAGCCGTCACCGTGGTCAACCCGGCGCGGCGGCGGTTTGTAAAACCGCTGACGTTGAACAAGCAGGATCAGTGGCAGGCACCGATACCCCTGGATTTGCCCGGCGACTATCAGATCACTATTCAGGTCACGGGCACGGATACCCAGAAAGAGCCATTTGATTATTCCCTGACACCCATGACCCATACCCATGCGGCCGAAGCGATATTTGCCGAACCACCGCCGGAGCAGCAACCGGAACCCGAGCCACAACCGGAACCGGTGCCGCCGCCTCCAGAGCCGGTTGCCGTTCCGCCTGCCGAGCCTTTGGACGAAACTGAGCGGGCGCTCCCCGCCTGGCTGCTTTACCTGATGTTGGGGGTGGGAAATCTGGCGATTCTGGGTGGTGGTTATTGGTTGTTTCGTAAGCTCACCGCGGAACCGGGGGATGACCTGCCTGAACCGGAGGGACAAGAGGCCGCCGCCGACCGCTCATCGCCATCGCTGGAGTCGGAAGCAGGGTTGTTGACCATGGACTCGGCGAAGCCGGATGAAGAGGAGCCCCCCATGGAAGACCTGGATCCGGATGAATTGCCGCCACAAAACAAGGCGGACACCATTCCCGAGTTGGATGATCCTATCGAGGTGAAGGAGCCGACCATCGAAGACTTGCAGGAGGAGCTGATCGAACAGGTAATGGGGGGTGAGACTCAGGCGAGCAAGGAGGATTTCGCCGCGGAGATACGCCGCGCCCAGGGATTGGACCTGGAGGAAGACGAAATGGACGAAGCCATCTCCACCTTGATCGATGAACTCGACGGCAAACCCCGTCCCTCAAATGAAGAGCCGGCGGATATGGACGATTTTGACTTCGGCGATGACCCCAAAAGCTGAGTCCATCCTCATCGCCCGCCTTTTCCAGTGCTAGAATGCCGGCCCGCTAATCGCGCCGCTTTGCACTGGCGCCGAGCTTTAAATCTTTCTGGAAACACTTTGAGCAATTGTTTTGAACAGCTGCGCGCCGCCAATCTGGCGCGTTCCACCCGGCCATTCCTGGCCCGGGGAGCGACTGTACAGCGCTGTGATCGTTGTCAATTGGCCAGGACCGCATGCCTCTGCCCTTATAGACGCGAACTCA
>Ga0164241_10004171_pt1 | contig 14137 bp, 12 predicted proteins | sample OricomyardsoilBY_FD_108780 | JGI IMG/M metagenome (GOLD analysis project Ga0164241, IMG submission 108780) | Backyard soil microbial communities from Emeryville, California, USA - Original compost - Back yard soil (BY) | ecosystem: Environmental > Terrestrial > Soil > Unclassified | place: USA...
CAGCTCGACGTCGTCGTCGAAGAACTTGCGGTACCCCGACGGCGTTCGCTCCGGCTCGATCAGGCCCTGGCTCTCGAGGAAGCGGATCTTGGAGATCGTGACGTCCGGGAACTCCGGGCGGAGCCGGCCGAGCACCGCACCGATGCTCAAGCCGGCACCTGACGATGGCCGCCCGGCAGCCGTCACGCCGACCCCTTCGCGAACCTAGGAGGCGTTGTGGCCGGTGAGGAAGACCAGGCGGAACTTGCCGATCTGCACCTCGTCGCCGCCGGCGAGCACGGCCTGGTCGACCGGCTCGCGGTTGACGTAGGTGCCGTTCAGGCTGCCGACGTCGATCACGACGAACTCGCCGCCCTCGCGGCGGAACTCCGCGTGGCGGCGGGAAACCGTGACGTCGTCGAGGAAGATGTCGCTGTCCGGGTGCCGTCCCGCGCTGGTGGTGTCCCGGTCGAGCAGGAAGCGGGAGCCCGCGTTGGGCCCGCGCTTGACGACCAGCAAGGCCGAGCCGGACGGCAGGGCGTCGACGCCGGCGACAGACGGTTCCGCCGCCGGGGCCTCGGTGCCCTCCTCGGCGAGGAAGTCGGCCCGGAAGACGGAAGTCCGCTCCGGAGACTGCTCCGGCGGGACGCCGGGCCCGTCGTTGGTGCTCACCTGAGCTCTCCTCCTGCTGGTGCTGACTTCTCTGTTCGTAGAACCTACCGTGCGCGATCAGCAGGCCAGACGGTGACCCGTCCCGACCGGCTCCGGCCGACACAACGCGCGGTGGATCAGTCCTTCTCGGTCAGCGCCTGGTACGCCGCGGCGTCCATCAGCCCGTTCAGGGCGTCCGCGCCGGACACCGTCAGCTCGAGGATCCAGCCCTCGCCGAACGGGTCGCTGTTGATCAGCTCCGGCTGGCCGTCGAGCGCCGAGTTGACTGCGGTGACCTCGCCGTCCACCGGCGCGAAGATCTCCGACACGCTCTTGGTGGACTCGACCTCGCCGACCGGGTCGCCCGCGCTGACCGCCTTGCCGACCTCGGGCAGCTCGACGAAGACGACGTCGCCGAGCTGCTGCTGGGCGTAGTCGGTGATGCCGACGCGCACGGTGGTCGCGGCCGTCGTGGCCAGCCACTCGTGCTCCTCGGTGTACTTGAGCTGATCCGGCGTCACGGTCCCGTCCTCACCCTCGACACGTTCTGTCCGGGCGGAATCCTAGAGGGATGCCGGGCGGGACGACGAACGCAGTGCCATGCGTGTCTGCACGAGATAGAGCACGCCCGACCACAGGAACAGCGAGCCACCCCAGATGGCGAACGCGTAGGCGACCGGGCGGGCGAGCGTGGCGGCCGTGGAGCCGCCCTGGGCCAGCAGCATCAGCGGCATCGCGTACAGGAGGTTGAACGTGGCCGCCTTGCCGATGTAGGTGACCTCCGGCGGGGCGAAACCGTTACGCCCCAACACCCAGATGCACACGGCGACGATCACGTCGCGCAGGATCAGCAGCGCCGCGATCCACCACGGCACGATGTCCCGGACGACGAACGCGACCACGGTGGCAAGCGTGTACAGCCGGTCCGCGGCCGGGTCGAGCATGGCGCCGAGCTTGCTCGTCTGGTTGAAGATGCGGGCGATCTTGCCGTCGGCCCAGTCCGAGATCCCGGCGTACACCAGGATCAGCAGCGCCCAGCCGTCGGCGTGCGGGCCGAGCAGCAACCACAGGAACACCGGCACCAACGCCAGCCGGACGATGCTGAGCAGGTTCGGGATGGTCAGCAGCCGGTCGGGCAACTCCTCGACCTCGCGAGGCCCGACCGGATGCGTGCTGTCCACCATGCCGCCGAGCGTATCGGGGCAGACGTCAGGTGCGCGCCCGTTCGTGGGTGTGGCTCCAGCCACGACGGTGCAGGTCCGCGTCGGTGAGCGACTGCGGCCGCCCCCGGTCGTCGACGCCCACCCAGTGGACGCGGCCCAGCGCGCCCTCCCGGACGTAGGCGTGCCCGCGGCTCCACACCACGCTGCACGGACTGGTCGGCAGGTCCTCGCTTGTCATCACGGCTCACAGGGTCGAACGGTCACTCCGTCAGATGCGATCGGCAGCCGACGCATGATCGTTATCCAAATGCCCGATCGAGTAGCGAGGTTTCACCCTCTCGTCATGATCGGTTACCGAGCGAAGTTACGAACCGCTCCCCCGTGCGCCCGCCGTCTCGACCGCACCGTCGAGCACCGGAGGCGCGAGCACCTCGTCGGCCTGCTTGCCGCGCGGCCTGCCGAACCACGACGCCGCCGCGGCCACCAGGCTCGCGATGATCGCGAACCAGAACGCCACGTGCAGGCCGTCGGAGAACGGCTCGGTGATCAGGCTCGGGAAGAAGCTGTGCCCGGTCAGGAAGCTCGCCTGGTCCGGCGAGAGCCCGTCGAGCGAGCCGCCGAGCAGGTTCTGGATGGGGTTGTAGCCGAGGAACGCCGCGAACAGCACGCCGACCGGTGGCAGGTCGCCGATCGCGTGCGCCTGCGCCGCGGACACGCCGTGCGCCTGCAGCCCGCCGGACAGCGTCGCGGGCAGCGTGGCGGACAGGCCGGCGATGATCAGGCTGAAGAACACGCCGATGGACAGCACCATGGCCGAGTTCTGGAACGTGGCGCTCATGCCGGCCCCCGCGCCGCGCGCGTTGCCCGGCAGGCTGCTCATCACCTCGGCCCGGTTGGGCGCGGTGAACATGCCCATGCCGATCCCGTTGATCACCAGCAGGATCGCGAACACCGGGTAGGCGAAGTTCACCGGCAGAATCGTCAGCGCGAAGAACGTGGCGGCCGTGACGATCATGCCGCCGGTGGTGAAGAACCTGGCGCCGCGGCGGTCGGACAGCAGGCCCGACAGGGGCGCGGAGAGCAGGAAGCCCAGCGTCATCGGCAGCATGTAGATGCCGGCCCACAGCGGGGTCTCCTCGTAGCTGTAGCCGTGCTGGGGCAGCCAGATGCCCTGCAGCCAGATGATCAGGATGAACTGCAGCCCGCCGCGGCCGAGCGAGGCCATCAGGTTCGCGATGTTGCCGAGGCTGTAGATGCGGATCTTGAACAGCGACAGGTTGAACAGCGGGTTCTCGACCCTCGTCTCGATGATGCCGAAGACCACGAGCGCGGCGACCCCGCCGAGCAGCGCGCCGAACACCCACGGGTTCGTCCAGCCCATCGAGTGACCGCCGTAGGGCTGCAGGCCGTAGGTGATCGCCACCATGACCGCGATCAGGCCGACGGCGAACGTGAGGTTGCCCCACCAGTCCATCTTCGCGTGATGGCGTTCGGACGTGTCGTGCAGCTTGAGGTAGGCCCAGATCGTGCCGATCACGCCGAACGGCACGGACACGAGGAACACCCAGTGCCAGTTGATCGGCGCGAGCACGCCGCCGACGACCAGGCCGAGGAACGACCCGGCGATCGCCGCGACGCCGTTGATGCCCAGCGCGAGGCCGCGCTGGTTGGCGGGGAACGCGTCGGTGAGGATCGCGCTGGAGTTGGCCATCAGGAACGCGCCGCCGATGCCCTGCACCACCCGCCAGCCGATCAGCCACAACGCCGCGGCGTCGCCGCTCATCCAGGTGACCGCGAGCAGGACCGACGAGAACGTGAAGATCAGGAAGCCCAGGTTGTACATCCGCGCGCGGCCGTACATGTCGCCGAGCCGCCCGAAGCTCACGACCAGCACGGCCGTGACGATCAGGAAGCCCATGATCATCCACAGCAGGTAGCTGGTGTTGCCCGGATCCAGCGGGTTGATCCCGATGCCCTTGAACACGTCCGGCAGCGCGATGAGCACGATCGAGGAGTTGATCGTGGCGATCAGCATGCCGAGCGTCGTGTTGGACAGCGCGATCCACTTGTAGTGCGGGCCTAGTTCCTCGAGTGACCGCAGCCGCGACAAGTCGTAACGCCCCCTTCGACAAGGTTCCTTAGCAATGCTAACGCCGGATAATTCACATTGCTAAGGACCCGTGTCGAAACCCACTGGACTTCCGGTGGTACCGCGGTTTCCGGTGTCTGATTAGGACTTCAAGTCCGGAAAATCCTCTTCGCGGTACTCCCCCGTGACCGCCGCCGCGGGGTCGCCGTGCACCTCGTTCTCCCGGCCACGCAGCTCGACCCGCCGGATCTTGCCGGAGATGGTCTTCGGCAGCTCGGCGAACTCGAGCCTGCGAATCCGCTTGTACGGCGCGAGGTGCTCGCGGGCGAACGCGAGGATCGAGCGCGCGGTGTCCGCGTCCGGCTCGTGCCCGGCGGCGAGCACGACGTAGGCCTTGGGCACCGCGAGCCGGATCGGGTCGGGTGATGGCACGACCGCCGCCTCGGCCACCGCCTCGTGCTCGATGAGCACGCTTTCCAGTTCGAACGGCGAGATCCGGTAGTCGGACGCCTTGAACACGTCGTCGGCGCGGCCGACGTAGGTGATGTAGCCGTCCTTGTCACGGGAGCCGACGTCGCCGGTGTGGTAGAAGCCGTCGCGCATGACCTCGTCGGTGCGCTCGTCGTCGTCGGCGTAGCCGACCATCAGCCCGGTCGGGCGCCGGGACAGGTCGATGCAGATCTCGCCCTCGTCGCTCGGCACGCCGGACGCGTCGACGAGCGCGATGCCGAACCCGGGCAGCGCGCGGCCCATCGAGCCGGGCTTCACGGTCTGGCCGGGCGTGTTCGCCACGAGCACGCTGGTCTCGGTCTGCCCGAAGCCGTCCCGGATCGTGACGTGCCACGCCTTCGAGACCTGCTCGATGACCTCCGGGTTGAGCGGCTCGCCCGCGCCGACAACCTTCTTCGGTGGCGTGGCCAGCTGGGTGAGGTCGGCCTGGATGAGCATCCGCCACACGGTCGGGGGCGCGCAGAACGACGTCACGCCGCAACGGTCCATTTCGGACATCAGCGCGCCCGCGTCGAAGCGGGCGTAGTTGTGGATGAACACCGTCGCCTCGGCGTTCCACGGCGCGAACACGTTGCTCCACGCGTGTTTCGCCCAGCCCGGCGAGGAGATGTTGAGGTGCACGTCGCCCGGTTCGAGGCCGATCCAGTACATCGTGGACAGATGGCCCGCCGGGTAGGAGATGTGCGTGTGCTCCACCAGCTTCGGCCGCGCGGTGGTGCCGGAGGTGAAGTACAGCAGCAGGGTGTCGTCGGCCTTCGTCCTGCCATCGGGCGTGAAGTCGGCGGGCGCGGACTCGGAGTCGGCGAAGTGCAGCCAGCCGTCGACGGGCTCGCCGACCGCGATCCGCGTGTAGTCGCCCGCCACGTCGGCGAACTTCGGCGCGTCCACGTCGCGGACGACGACGTGTGCGGCACGACCGCGCTCCACCCGGTCACGCAGGTCGGCCGCGCCGAGCAGGGTGGACGCGGGGATGAGCACGACGCCGAGCTTCATGGCGGCGAGGATCGTGCGCCACAGCTCGCTCTGGTTGCCGAGCATGAGGATCAGCCGGTCGCCGCGCTTGACCCCGTTGGCGCGCAGCCAGTTCGCGACCTGGCTGGACTGCCGGGACAGATCGGCGAAGGTCCACTTCTCCTCCGAGCCGTCCTCCTCCACGATCCACAGCGCGAGCCGGCTCGCGGTCGGCTCCTCGGCCGCGACGACGTCGAACCAGTCGAGCGCCCAGTTGAACTCGGACAGGCTCGGCCACTCGAATTCCGCACTCGCCCGGAGGTAGTCCTCTCGGTGGTCGACGAGAAAGTCCCGCGCCGCCCGAAAGATCGCACTCGCTGTGTTCAAAACTCGGTCGCCTCCTTGTTACTTGCCGCGGAATTCCGGCGCGCGGCGCTCGAGGAAGGCCTGCGCGGCCTCGGCCAGGTCCTCGCTGGGCAGGAACGCGGCGTTCCACGCCGCGACGTAACGCAGGCCCTCGGCCACGTGGGGCTCGCGCTGCTGGCCGAGCACGTCCTTCACGCCCTGCACGACCAGCGGCGGGTTCGCGGCGATCTCCGCGGCGAGCTCCCGGGCGGCGGCGAGCACCGCGGCCTGGTCCGGGTGGACGTCGTTGACCAGGCCGATCTTCTCCGCGCGCGCGGCGTCGATGTCCTTGCCGGTATAGGCCAGCTCGCGCAGGTGGCCCTCGCCGATGATGCCGGCGAGGCGCTGCAGGCTGCCGAGGTCGGCGACGATCGCGACCTTGACCTCGCGGATGCTGAACTTCGCGTCGGCGCTCGCGAGCCGGACGTCCGCGGCGGCGACCACGTCCAGGCCGCCGCCGATGCACCAGCCGCTGACCGCGGCGATCACCGGCTTGCGGCACGCCGCCACCGAGGTGACCGAGTGCTGCAGCGTGCGCACCTCGTCGAGGAAGGTCGTGCGCGGGGCGGCGAACGCGCGGTCGGCGAGCAGGGGCGCCCAGTGCGGCATCATCGCCGGCAGGTCCAGGCCGTAGGAGAAGTTGGCCCCGCTGCCGGTGAGCACGATCGCGTGCACCTCGGGGTCGGCGTCGAGCTCGCCGAACACCTGCGGCAGCTCGCGCCAGAAGTCCGGCCCCATCGCGTTGCCCTTGCCCGGCCCGAGCAGTGTCACCTCGGCCACCCGGTCGGCGATGTCCACTTTCAGCGACACGAGGTCGTCGGTCATGTGCCCCATCCTCACCCAGTCGAAGCCGTACTGCTCGCTCTTGCCCTACGCGCAGTATGTCCTACCAGCACGAAGAGTTCGCCCGATCGTGTCGGGCCGGGTTTGGCAGTCTGAACCGGTTCGGGCGTTACGGTCCGATCCGCACGGTAAAGGAGGGCGCGCATGACACGTGAGGACGTGATGTCGACGCCGATCTTCGACCAGCTCCTCCGGGAGATGGCCCAGGGCGCCGAGCCACAACAGGCGCCACCCGCCGCACCGGAGAGTCAGGCCACGCCGGCCGAACAGGCTCGCCCGAACCCCAGGCGCCGCCATCGCGCCGAGTAAGCCGCGCGGAAGATCACACTGGCCAACTGAAAACTGACAGCGTACTTTCATTTCAGAGTCGTCTACTGAAATGGAGTACGCCTTCATGTCTGGGTCAGGAACGCGTAGGTGGTGGGCGCTCGGTGCCCTCTCCCTCGTCGTACTCGCGGTCGCCCTGCCCGCGACCATCCTCAGCGTCGCGTTACCCACGCTCGCCACGGAGCTGCACGCGGACGCCGCGGACCTGCAGTGGTTCGTCTCCGCCTACACGCTCGTGCTCGCCGCGGGTGTGCTCCCGGGCGGGCTGCTCGGCGACCGCTTCGGGCGCAAGAAGGTGCTGCTGTTCGCGCTCGCCGGGTACGGGGGCGGCTCGGTGTTCGCGGCACTCGCCACCACGCCGGGCATGTTCATCGCGGCGCAGGCGGTGCTCGGGCTCGGCTCGGCGCTCGTGATCCCGCTCGCGCTCTCCGCCATCGCCGTCATGTTCTCCCCGCAGGAGCGGCCGCGTGCGGTCGGCATCTGGGCGGCCGCGAACTTCGTCGCGCTGCCGCTCGGGCCGATCGTCGGCGGGTGGATGCTCTCGAACTTCTGGTGGGGCTGGGTCTTCCTGATGAACCTGCCGATCCTCGCGATCGCGATCGTCGCGGTCGCGGTCCTGCTGCCGGAGTCGCGCAGCGAGCGCCCGCCCGCGCTGGACCTGCCGGGCGTGCTCACCTCGAGCGCCGGGCTCGGCGTGCTGACGTTCGGGCTCGTCAAGGCCGGGCAGGACGGCTGGGGCTCGGCAGGCGCGCTGACCGGCATGCTCGGCGGCGCCGCGCTGCTCGCCGCGTTCGCGGCCTGGGAGCGCGGATTGGACCGCCGTGCACCCGACCGCACGCTGGTCGATCTGTCGCTGTTCGGCTCGGCCCGCTTCACCTGGGGGACGATCATCACCGGGCTCGGCATCTTCACGTTCTTCGGGCTGCTGTTCGCCACGCCGCAGTACTTCCAGGCCGTGCTCGGCACCGACGCCATGGGCAGCGGCATCCGGCTGCTGCCGCTGCTCGGCGGGATGATGGCCGGTGCGGGGCTGGCCGACCGGGTCGCCGCGCGCGCCGGTTCGAATGTCACGGTCGCCGCCGGGTTCGCCGTGCTCGGCGCCGGGCTGGTCGTCGCGACGACCACGACGGCGGCCAGCGGCTACGGCCTCGCGGCGGCGTGGACGGCGATCGGCGGGCTGGGCGCGGGTCTCGCGCTGGCCACCGCGTCGTCGGCCGCGCTGGCCACGATCTCCGCGGAGCGCGCGGGTGTCGCGTCGGCGCTCATGCAGGCGGTGCAGAAGCTCGGCACCCCGCTGGCCGCCGCGATCCTCGGCAGCGTGCTGAACTCCGGCTACGCCGCCTCGCTGGACGTCACCGGTCTGCCGGCGCCGGCCGCGGCCGCGATGCGGGACAGCGTGTACGCGGGCGTCGAGGTCGCCGGCCGGCTTGGTTCGCCGCAACTGCTGGCGATGGTGCGGTCGGCCTTCGTCGACGGGCTGGAGCAGACGCTGTGGGTGGCGGCCGGGGTGGCGGGGCTCGGCGTGCTGCTGACCATCGCGTTCCTGCCCGCTCGTGCCCCCCGGGTCGCCAACGACGGGGTCGCGCAAGCAGAATCGGACCATGAGTGGGCTGCGTGAGCGGAAGAAGGCGAAGACCAAGCTCGCCATCCAGGCGCACGCCGTCCGGCTCTTCCGCGAGCAGGGGTACGCGGCGACCACGATGGAGCAGATCGCGGAGGCCGCCGAGGTCTCGCCGAGCACCGTGTTCCGCTACTTCGCGACGAAGGAGGAGCTCGTCACCACCGACGAGTTCGATCCGGTGATCTTCGCCGCGTTCGAGGAGCAGCCGCGCGAGCTCAGCCTGGTGCAGGCCTGGCGCGGCGCGATGCACGCGGTGTTCGACCGGATGACCGACGTCGAGCTGGCGACCGAGCTGGAGCGGATGCAGCTGATCATGTCGGTGCCGGAGCTGTGGGCGGGCTCGCTCGGCAACATCACGACGATGCTCACCACGATGACCGAGCTCAGCGCGCGGCGGGTCGGCCGTGCGGCGGACGACCCGGCCGTGCGCGGCGTGATCGGCGCGATGTTCGGCGTGCTGCTGGCCACCGCCCTCGACTGGGGCGGCAGGTCGGACGCCGACCTGCTCACCCTGGTCGACGCCGCGCTGGAGCAGTTCGAGGCCGGCCCGTCGCTCTGAGCTCAGAGCGCGGCGAACCGTCCTATTGCGACGAACACGCAGACCGCGAGGATGCCCATGTTGGTCGCGACGTTGCGCGGCTCGCGCAGTCGCGTGTGGACCGTCGCGGCGAGGACCATCACCACGCCGAAGCCGGTGGCGGCGACCGGGGTCAGCACGGGTGCGATGCCCGTGGCCCACGGCAGGATCAGCCCGAGCACGGCGAACAGCTCGGACACGCCCGCCGTGCGCATGTAGGGCAGCGGGACGATCTTGGCGGCGGTCTGGCCGGTCTCGATCATCTGCTCGCGGCTCTGCGTGGACTTCAACGAGCCGGACACCACGCAGACGAACGCCAGCAGGATCTGCCCGACCCAGAGGGCGATGTTCATCGGAGCTCCCCGTTCTTGGTGACTTTCTTGCTGGACGGGGCGGGGAGCGGGTTCGTGACAGTCAGGTGCGGCGCGCGGCGGCGAACGCGGTCGCGACGCCGATGACCGCGACGACCGCGGCCAGGCCGCCGAGCACCTGTCCGAGCAGCGCGGCGTCGTCGGAGGTGCCGGTGGAGAGCACGGTGAGCAGCGCCGTCTGCGTCGCCGCGAGGAGCAGTAGCACGACCGCGCCGGCGAGTGCCGCGGACGGCCGCGCGGCAAGCGAGGTGGCCGCGGCGAGCGCAAGCGCGAGCATGATCAGCACGGCGGCGAGCGCGGGCCCCGTGACCTCGCGGAAGGCGCCGCTGACCTGCAGCCAGTCGGTCGGGGTGAGCGGGTTGAGGGCGAACTGCAGGGCGTAGCCCTCGACCCCGCCGCCGGTGAACTGCCCGACGAGGACCTTGAGCGGCACGAACCCGGCGGCCGCGAACACGACCGCGCCGACCGTCTGCCCGACCTCTAGGTGCCCGCGCATCAGCGCGACGCAGGCCGCGAGCCCGAGCAGCAGGAGCGGCAGCGCGACGATCGCGACGGGGGCGTACTCGCTGTCGAACGGTGGGCCGCCGGTGGTGAGGTAGTCGGCGTTGAGGAGGAACGAGCCGAGCAGCGCCGCGCCGGACCCGGCGAGCGTGTACGCGGCGGCGGCGAACACGCCGGTCCGCGGGTGGCGCCGGACGAGGAACCAGGCGAGCGCGGCGGCGCCGAGAAGGTCGAGCACCCCGGCGACGAGTCGTTCGGCGTTGCCGCCGAGGCTGCCGCTGAGCAGCCGCGCCCACGGCGAGGCCAACCCGAGCCCGAGTAGCGCGACGATCGAGGCCGCGGCGCCGGGGGTGGTGGGGAGCCAGTAGCCGAGCGCCCCGACCCCGACGAGCACGACAAGGGCGACTGCCCCCTGAACCCACGGCGTCCACGCGAGCACGGGCACGGCCAGGACCACGAAGGCAACCGCCGCGGCGGCGACGATGACCGCACACGCGGCGGCGGCGATCGCGCTCGACGGTCGCCGCGGCCAGTCACCGCGGTGCACGGTTTCGGCCGTCGGATCGGCGGGCGTTTCGGCAGCGGGGTCGTCTTGTGGCCCGTCCTCAGGATCGACGGCCGGATCGAGGGGGACCCTCGTCGACTCCGTGCCTGGCCCTGCCGTCGGTTCAGCAGGTGGCCCGGCCTGCGGGTCGCTGGATGAATCGATGATCGGGCCGGGTTCGGGATCTTGTGGGGGGTTTCGTCGTTCGGGGTTGGTGGCCGCCAGGCGGTCGCGGCGTGGGAGGACAGCGATGATCGCCTCGCGGAAGTCGGGGAGGCGGATGGCAAGCACGGCCACCAGGGCGATCAGGGCCGGTGCGCCGGCGAGGGCGACGACGGCTTCGGTGGGCCAGCGGGAGCCCGGCGGCAGCCAGGTCGACAGCAGCACGGGCGGCAGCGTGAAGATCGAACCGGCCAGGAGGCCGCCTGCCAGGTCGTGGCGGGCGATCGCCAGCAGCACGAGGAACGCGGCGATCAGCAGGCTGCCGCCCAGGACCACGATCAGCGCGCCGGCCGAGAGCTGACCGGCCGGACCCGACTCGGGGGCACCGGCCAGCTGGGTGGTGCCGAGCGTGCCGAACGGTGACGACCCGGCGCCGAACGCGAAGGAGGTCGCCATCGCGGCGGCGGCCGAAGCCAGGTTGCCCCACGTCTCGTCGGCCGGGATGCGGGTCACCACGACCGTCAGCGCCGCAGCGACGACGAGCATCGTCACGGACACGACGGCGGTGGCGGCGCCTGCCTGGGCCATGAGCAGGACGGCGATCATCGGCAGCAGTGCGCCGGCGGCCGCGGTCCAGGCGCGCATGCCGGTGGTGGCGAGGGCGAGCAGGGCGAGCGCCGGGATCCCGTAGACCATGAGGATCACGACCGTCGGCGAGGGGCCTGCCGAATCGCCGTCGATGACCGCGCCGTCCGGGATGGAGGCGGTCAGGAGCGCGAGCCCGCCGAGGTAGGCGCCGAGCAACACGTAGGAGGTGCCGATCCCCCGGAGCACCGGCCTTCCGATAGCCAGTGCGAATGGCTGCTGCCCGTCGCGCACCGACCGGGTCACCCAGTAGCCGCCGCCGACGAGCACGACCGCGATCGCCAGCCGCAGGAAGCCGGAACCCGACACGGACGACACCGCCAACGCCCCCGCGCCGGCGAGCAGCGCCGCCAGCACCACGAAGGCCGAGGCGGCCGGCGCGCGTGGGTTTTCGACGGGCACGTCCGCCAGCTCGCTGTCGGCGGGGGCGGTCACCGGGCGTGGCTCCAGATCATGGAGACATTTCTAGACGAACCACACCGACGCGGGGAACGAATCCACCGTTCCGGCACCCGATATTCAGAAAAGTCCGGCCCGGCGCCGACATGGGACGGGCGAGGAGCGCCGTCTGGAGAACGCAGCCAGTTGCTGCCGCTGCGGCGTTGGCGGCGGTCCCGGAATGCACGGGCATCCCACGGCCATCCCGGAGCAGTAGGCGGTTCGTCGAGCGACACCATGGCTCCACCCGCGGGCAGCGCCTGCATCAGCCGCGCTCCGCGCCCACCAACGTTCGGCACGGCCGACTGACTGGGCCGATTCCTGGATCCGGCCCGGAGAGAACGACCGCGCCACACGTCGGAAGCGACGCACGGGACAGCGTGCCAACACACCAACCGCAAGCCGCCCAAAGCACCGCAACCCACAACGGCACCCAAAGCGCCCCACGTCCCTCCCCCACCCCGCGGGACCCCGCCCGAACAACGAACCCGACAGAGCTACTTGACCCCAGCCGCATCCATGCCGCGGAGTTCCTTCTTCAGGTCGGCGATCTCGTCGCGAAGCCGAGCCGCCAGTTCGAACTGGAGGTCGCGGGCGGCGTTCATCATCTGGTCGGTCAGTTGCTGGACCAGGTCGGCCAGTTCGGAGCGGGCCATCGAGCCCACGTTCTCCTTGACGTACACGCCCGAGGAGCGACCACCCGGCTCGCCCGCGGCGCGGCGGCCGCGGGAGGCGTTGCGGCCCGAGCCGCCGATCGGCACCGCCTCGGTGTCGGAGTCCTCTGCTTCGTGGTAGACGCGGTCGAGGATGTCGGCGATCTTCTTGCGCAGCGGCTGCGGGTCGAGGCCGCGTTCCTCGTTGTACGCGATCTGCTTGGCGCGCCTGCGGTTCGTCTCGTCGATGGCGTGCTTCATCGAGTCGGTGATCCGGTCCGCGTACATGTGGACCTGGCCCGACACGTTTCGCGCGGCGCGGCCGATCGTCTGCACGAGCGACGTGCCGGACCGGAGGAAGCCCTCCTTGTCGGCGTCGAGGATCGACACCAGCGAGACCTCCGGGAGGTCCAGGCCCTCGCGCAGCAGGTTGATGCCGACCAGCACGTCGAACTCGCCGAGGCGCAGCTGGCGCAGCAGCTCGACCCGGCGCAGAGTGTCCACTTCGGAATGCAGGTACCGCACGCGGATGCCGAGCTCGAGCAGGTAGTCGGTCAGGTCCTCGGACATCTTCTTGGTCAGCGTGGTCACCAGAACACGCTCGTCGCGCTCGGCGCGCACGCGGATCTCGTGCACCAGGTCGTCGATCTGGCCCTCGGTCGGCTTGACCAGCACCTCCGGGTCGACGAGGCCGGTCGGGCGGATGACCTGCTCCACGAACTCACCGCCGGTCTGGCCCATCTCGTACGGGCCCGGCGTCGCGGACAGGTACACCGTCTGGCCGATGCGGTCCTGGAACTCCTCCCACGTCAGCGGGCGGTTGTCCATCGCCGACGGCAGGCGGAAGCCGTGCTCCACCAGGGTCCGCTTGCGCGACATGTCGCCCTCGTACATGCCGCCGACCTGCGGCACCGTCACGTGCGACTCGTCGATGACGAGCAGGAAGTCCTCGGGGAAGTAGTCGAGCAGCGTCGCCGGCGCGGTGCCAGCGTCGCGCCAGTCGATGTGCCGCGAGTAGTTCTCGATGCCCGAACAGAAGCCGACCTGGCGCATCATCTCGATGTCGTACGCGGTGCGCATGCGCAGCCGCTGCGCCTCCAGCAGCTTGCCCTGCTTCTCCATCTTGGCGAGTTGCTCCTCCAGCTCCGCCTCGATGCCGCGGATCGCCCGCTCCATCCGCTCCGGCCCCGCCACGTAGTGCGTGGCCGGCGAGATCCGCAGCGTCTCCACCTGCTTGATCACGTCGCCGGTGACCGGGTGCAGGTAGTACAGCGCCTCGACCTCGTCGCCGAAGAACTCGATGCGGACGGCCAGCTCCTCATACGCCGGGATGATCTCCACGGTGTCACCCCGGACACGGAACGAACCGCGGCTGAACGACAGGTCGTTGCGGGTGTACTGGGTGTCGACCAGCGCGCGCAGCAGCACGTCCCGCTCGATCTCCTCGCCGACCTGCAGCGCGATCGTGCGGTCGAGGTACTCCTGCGGGCTGCCCAGGCCGTAGATGCACGACACGGACGCGACCACGATGACGTCGCGACGCGACAGCAGGCTCCACGTGGACGAGTGCCGAAGCCGCTCGACGTCCTCGTTGACCGACGAGTCCTTCTCGATGTAGGTGTCCGTCTGCGGGACGTACGCCTCCGGCTGGTAGTAGTCGTAGTAGCTGACGAAGTACTCGACCGCGTTGTGCGGGAAGAACTCGCG
>Ga0164241_10004172_pt1 | contig 14137 bp, 7 predicted proteins | sample OricomyardsoilBY_FD_108780 | JGI IMG/M metagenome (GOLD analysis project Ga0164241, IMG submission 108780) | Backyard soil microbial communities from Emeryville, California, USA - Original compost - Back yard soil (BY) | ecosystem: Environmental > Terrestrial > Soil > Unclassified | place: USA...
CTACATTTTCATTTTGTGTTTTATCGGAATTACTTTGTTTTTTACATACCTTTATGAATCACTAATCTTTAAGATTTAAATTCGCTTATGATGAGTACAGCAACTACGAAAAAGATACATGAAGGGCGCAACGTAAAGCGCTTTCGCGAAATGCTCGGTATTAAGCAGGATGCTCTTGCCGCCGATTTGGGCGACGACTGGAATCAGCAAAAAGTTTCGTTGCTGGAACAAAAAGAAACGATTGATCCTGCACTGCTGCAACAAATATCTTCTGCATTAAAAATACCTGCTGAAGCGATACAGAATTTTGATGAGGAACAGGCGGTGAATATTATTGCTAATACTTTTACCAGTAACGACACGTCAACGTTAAATGCAATTAATCCTAGTTGCACCTTTAATCCTATTGACAAAATTGTCCAGCTTTATGAAGAAAAAATTGTGCTTTATGAAAGAATGTTGAGGGAGAAGGATGAGATGATGGGGAGGTTGGAGAAGTTGTTGGAGAAGAAATAACAACTGTTAAAAAGATAGAAAGAAAGAGAATCTCACTCTTTTTGGATTTGTACAAATCTCATTTGCCCATGGTTTTATGTCCCACTGCAATATAAACTAACTTAAACATTGGAAGCCATAAATATAGCTGAACGATTATTTATTAATGTATCGCCTAACGAAGCAGAGGTTGCTATTGCACCTATTGATTATATGGGAAACCTTGGTGATCTAAATAAATATGTATTATCTCAATATGGATACAATACAAATGATTTGCCCACTAGTAAGCAATTAGAATTTGCCGGATTCGGCACTGTTACAAATGAAAATAAAAAACCAATTATTTTTGTAGTTACCATAGATGGAAAAAGAGATACAAAAGCTGTTCTTGAGGGCAACTTGTATAAAACGCTTGTTGAATTTAGGGGATGGTTTGAAAACAAAAAATTATGGCTTCCATTAATGGGCACAGGGACCGGCGGACTTACATTACAAGATAGCTGTGATATAACGATAAGAGTAGTAAATAGATTTTTAAAAGAATATCAAACAAGATTTTCGTTATTCATATCCTTACCAGATACGGGAGATGCCCGGATATTACGTAATCAATTACTTCACTCAGTTGAGACTAATAATACTGCAAAGGAGTTTGTTCACAAATTAAATGCTAGATTTTATTTAGCTGGTGCCTTTTGGAGTGGGGATGACCAGGTCGAACGTTTTTTTGAAGAGAGCATTTGGGAAAAAGGTCATGAAGATGAAAGTTACTCAGAAATAATCAACAATATTAAGGTAAATGATATTATCATTTTGAAATCGGCTTTCCCTTCGAATTCAGATAGCATTTTAAGGATAAAAGGGATCGGAGTTGTTATCAGGTCGTCTTCTGATGGAGCACTTGTTGGCATAGACTGGAGAATCAAAAATATAAACAAAGATATTCCAGGATTAGGTAAATATCGGCGTACAATTGCCATAGCATCTACTAAAGATGCAATAGCTATATTCTCTTTCTTAGATCGGTCACTCTGGCAAAAACTTTTACCTCCACCACCTAACTCACCATCAGTTGCTGAAAATAGAATTGCAGGATTGATAAGTGATAGCGAAAAAGGAAATGACTATCTTGGTATTGACAAAGATGTAAGGGCTTTTGCAAGGGTAATCGCTGCCAAAAGTTTTCAGCCGCCTCTTGCAATAGCTCTTTTTGGCAAATGGGGCTCTGGTAAGAGCTTCTTTATGAGGAAGCTTCGAGAGCAAGTAGAGGACTTTTCTCAAAGAGAGGCTAATGGTATGTATTGCAAGGGAGTGGTGCATATTCATTTTAATGCATGGTCCTATATGGATGCGAATCTATGGGCAAGCTTCGTAAGTAGAATATTTGAGGGTCTACAAGAGTATATAAAAAATGAAAAACTTAGTACTGACAAGCTTAATAATATTAAAAGTGTATTGACCAATAAACTCAATGTAACCAAAACGAATATTGATACTCTCAAAGAAAAGAAAGGATTAATAGAAAAGCAAATTGATTTACTTAATAAAAAAAGAGATAATGCGAAAAAGAATGTAGAAGAAAAGATTAGTCAATTAAGAAAAAAAACCGCGTGGGATATTTTAGCCGAAGTTGATAGAGAGTTTGATTCGAAAAAGCAAATTATAAACGAGATTGAGGCCAACCCTACTTATCAAAATACAAAAGAAGAACTCAAAGAAATTGTCCCTGAAAAGTATTGGGATAACCCAGAATCTGCTTATGAACAAGCCAAATCGAAGTATACTTTTATAAAAACGTTTTTTAGAAGGAAAAACCTTGGATGGAATCTTGTTTGGCTGGGTGCTATTTTGCTTATCATTTCCGTAACTCCCATTATACTTGAACTTGCAGGGATCGGTATCAGTAAATTGGATTTTACAATTTCCCAAGCAGGGATAGCATTTCTGATTACACTTGGAACTATGTGGAAACGTGCGGAAATCGTTTATCAAAAATTGCAACCAGTAGTTGCATCATTCTGGAAAATAAAGGAAAATTATGAGCAGCGGAAAGAAAAAGCATTATCCAGGTTTGAACAGGAGGAAAAAGCGCTGAAATTAGAAATTGAAAAAGGAACGGAAGAAGTATTTCTGCTCACCGAACAAATTCAGAAAGCAGAAATTATTGCTACTGAACTTGAATATAAAATAACGAATGCTCTTGCTTCCGAAACATTGTATTCATTTATTGATGAACGAAGCAAAAGTGATGATTACAAAAAACACTTGGGGATCATATCTATAATAAGAAAAGATTTTGAGATACTCAATGGACTCTTTATTGGTCATAATGATGATATCGTAGGCCAAAGTAAAGCAGGAAAATTCAGGGAGTATTTTAAAAAACCCGTAGAGAGAATTATTCTTTATATTGATGATTTAGATCGATGTCCGGAGGAGAATGTGGTTCAGGTTCTCGAAGCAGTTAATCTACTTATGGCGTTTCCTTTATTTATAGTAGTAGTAGGTGTTGATCCGCGCTGGGTAAAAAATGCGCTTATAAAAAAACATGCGTTACAATTTGCCAACGTATTAAATGAACAAAGCTTTGGCAGTAATGGAGTTGAGCAAATTCAACCCTCTAACTATCTTGAAAAAATATTTCAGGTACCGTTTCATCTGAAAGATGCTAAGCCCCAAAATGTAAAAGATATGATACGTGAATTGGCGGCAACAAAACCAGAAAATGAAACCAACGTTAAAGATGATATATTGAAAGATAGCGCCTTTTTAGTAGATGAGGATGGTGCGTTTTTAACAGATAGTGATGGTACGTTTCTAGTTTCAGAATCGAGCGATACTGGTATAATGGAAGATGAGGTTAAAATAAAAATTCACGAGGATATTGATTTTATTGAATTATCAAATAAAGAGATAGAATTATTGCAAGAAATGGGAGAAATCATAGGGCCAAATCCACGTGCTATAAAGAGATTTGTAAATATTTTTAAAATAGTAAAAGCGCATGAAGATTATACAGTAAAAGACGGCAATACTCAGGATGATCTATTAGCTATTCTTTTCCTGTTGTCGCTATCAACAGGTAGGTTCAGATGTTTAATGCCATCATTTGAAACTTATATTGAAAATCCTAGTAATGAAAATCGCTTGATGACATTTTACCTACAAAATACAGCCGATCATACCTACCTAAAGGAAAAGCATATGCTCAATGTTATTTTGTCTAATAATCCTAATTATCATATTCTCCAAAACTTACAGGCAGGTATATTTAATCACCACAATGATTTTATTAAGAGATTCACTTTTAAAAATTTATAAGCGGTTTCGCCAAAGTAATCCCGCCCTGGCGCACTTACATTTTGGCGGGACATGATAATTCGTTTTCCAGCCATCAGGTTGAGTTTTATTCTGATTTGAGAGACTTCAATCTTTCAATAAATTCATCATTCAAAACAAGTAATAGCATAATAACAGCCTGTTTCAGTACGCTTTGGTTTTTTCTAAAAATATAGGTGTAGGCAATTTGACCCTTTATTAGGTTATTATAGACTTCCTTATCATATTCAATCAAAGTGTATGAAGTGAGCATGGCAATATTTTGATCTTCCAGATCACCTCTATGAGCTATTTTATCTCTCACGGGTTTTATTTTAGAAAAGGCATTATCAAAGTAATCCAGAAAGAGCAACAGGTTCTTTTCCTCAATCCTCTTTGTTTTACGGATTTTCTTCTCCAAGCTGTTAGACTGATGATAGCCTAATTGATACACTACGTTTAGCAGATTCAGCATCTGGTCTTTAAGTTTTGGCAAACGAAAAAAGTAATTTTCAAAATGATATTTCAGATATTCACCCCTATCTATTCGAGTCATTTTAAATGACTTGATTTTGGGATCAGCGAATTGAATTAATTTGATTGTCAGGTCTATATCCCAAAAGCTTTGAGCAATAGAGGTCAAACTGTCGTTGATACCGGTAATGTAAAAAGCACGTTCAGTTTTAGGATCTCTTTTGCCAAGAAGGGCTTCGCAATGTTCTTGCTGCACAAGCCTGCCTAATGGAGTTATAAATAGCGACAGTTCATTGTAGTCAGCTTCGTTTTCGCAGTCTATCATGGTCGAGCAAAATTATTATATTTCCCTTTTTCCAGCCGTGGCATAATGTTTTATCGTTATACAACCGTTATATAGAGGAATAAAACAATGTTGGTTTCCTTGAATCTATTGAAATTTCCGATCAACAATGCGGTAGCAAATATTATCCTTAACCCTTGTTTGATTTTAAAAGAGCATTAATGAATTTTGAAAAATTTGGATTCTTTGCAATCCGCTTTGCTTTTCTATATAGCTTATTTCCTTCCTCAATTTTGCCGGATACCTTTAAAAGATTCCCAAGGTTTACATAAGCTTCTATGAGCTTTGGATCCAACTGGATCGCTCTATTAAAATGGTAAACAGCTTCTTCATTCACCTTACCAATTATATCTTTTTTTCGCGCAAGATTTCCTAAGTTATTATGTGCTTTTGCGACAGATGGATCATATGAAAGTATTAGATCGTATTGTTCTTTTGCTCCATCTTTGTCTTGATATTTATCTGACAACAGCGTGCCCAGATTTAAACGGGCAACTGTAAATTTTTCGTCGACTACTATTGACTTTTCATAATATTGTTTCGCCACATCTTTGTTATTAAAAATTCTATCATTGAGCCAGCCCAAATTGTTTAGCGCTTGACTATTATTGGGGTCAAGCTTTATAGCTTGTAAATAATTCAAAGCCGCTTGTTTAAATTTTTTTGAATCTGAACATGATACACCTTTAATAGTGTAATAATAAGTATTTGCGGAGAAATGCATTAGATATGCATCTAAAGCTAGTTCTTTTGCATTCTGGTCTTTTAAATTGGAGATAGCTAACAATTCATAAGCCCAGGACATATTCTCATATCCAATAACATTTAGGATGCTTACATAATTTTCTTTAACCAATTCATCATAGGTAATATTTTTTCTTTCAGTTAATATTTGTAGAAACTTATCAATGTTTAGCGCAATTTCGTTCAAAGTTCTCAAATCATTGTGCAGGTCTAATGCATTTAATGCATTTAAATCTTTCAATTGTATTTGAAGTTCATTCGATTTTTCTTCCCAATATTTTATATATTTCACTCTATCCTCGGTTTTAAAAAATTTAGCACTCGGAAGCAAAATCGGAATGTGTTTTTGCAGAAAATTTCTTTCTTTTAATAGTTGAATTACCTCATACATGCAATTTTTAGACTTCAAATAGAAGTCACTAATCAATACAATAGCATAATTGGCATCCCTTATTGACTCCATATATTCTGGGATGTTGTCCCTATATTCTAAGGTGTGGTTGTCCTTTATACATTCTATCCCGATCTTGCTTAGATCTTCATATATAAGTTCTGCCTGCTCTTTATCTTCCCAAGAATATGAAATAAAAACATTTAACTTTTGCATCTATCATTAATATTTTCAAAAAATTCATAAAACCTTTTCCACAATCGCCCTTTCCTCTTCACTCAATTCATACCGATCAAAAACCAGTTGATTAATTTTATCATCTCTTGTCTGAATCAGGATTTTCAGGAGTCAAGGGTTTTAGGATTATATTTTGCATTGAATACTTTTTTAAACTGCAGGCTTTTTGCTCCAAAATTAATTAGCAAACCAATGGGAAAGTTATAAGCAACTACATAATTTTTGGCCTGTGCAAGGTGCACGTCTTCTAAATTAATTAAGGCTTTGAGTTCTACAACAATTTTATTCTCGACAATAAAATCTGCCCTCCTTGTCCCTACGTCAACCCCTTCGTAAAAAATGATTTGTTCAATTTCTCTTGCAAACGTTAGGTTAGCCTTTTCCAATTCTATTGCTAAACACCTTTGGTAAATCACTTCTTGAAAACCATTCCCTAAATAATTGTGCACTTTCATTGCGCAACCGTTTATTTTGTAGGTAATCTCATCTATTGTCATTTTGGTTTATTTTTTTATTTATTTGCCAGAATCAGGGTTAACAGGATGAAACGATTTTCTTGATATAGACAGTAAACAAATAATTAATCGACTTTTTTATTTTATCACTTTCTTGTCTGAATCAGGATTTACAAGATGAAAGGATTTTTAGGATTTTAATCCTGTTCATCTTAAAATCCTCAAAATCCTGATTCAGACACCTTCAACAATCGCAATTTCTTCTTCCGTTAAACCATACAATTGATAAACTAATTGATCCAATTGGTTTTCAAGGTCGGTGATATCTTCTTGTGGTCTTTTATTTTTTATGGCAAGTATTTTATTAACTATTTCTATGAATACAGTTTTATCAGTGGAAGATGCAATTGGTATCTTTTTCACATCCTGAAATATCCATCGTAACCTTCCTCCTTTTTTTGCATCACCTAAAACAGCGGCAATTTTTGAATAAAAAAAGTATATAAGTTTAGAGTTCATTAATCCCAATAAATATCTGTCGTCAAGCGGTATCATATATGCAGTATTTGCTATTATTAATGGCTCAGAAGTGAAAGCCCATCTACTTTCTTTAGCAATATCAGGAAATAATATTTTCGGCTTTTCAAATTCGTCATAATAGCTGCAAGACCTCAATTCCCACCAATAATCACCCTTGTCCCATCGCTTCTCAAGTCTTTCTTGATATTTAGACAAGTGTCTCAAAATTACCGGGAATTCATTAATGTTTATACCAATTTTTGATAAAATTATATATCTGTTCTTGTTTCTAATTTCATATTTCCTAATATCATCCCCAAGAGCAAAAGGGAAAATAATTTCGGCAGATTTCGGGTCTTCACCTGTTAATTCATTCTTCTTCTTCTCGTCTATAACAAATGCTTCGTTATAACCTGTTAGTAATCCTCGATAAATTTTATTTCCCACATAATCGCCAAGCGTTTCACCTCTGCGCATCATCTTCTCCATAATTTCCATTGAATTGTGATCAGTTAAATTCCATTTATCTCCTTTGAAAGAACTTTCGGGTAACTGAACAGTAATTTCATTCAGCAACTCTGGAAGTGAATTAAAGTTTAATGTTTCAACTTGAGCAAAACCAACGTGATTCTTGCTTTTACCTTTATTGAGGAAATAAATTGCTGGAAAGGTTGCCGCTTCATCAAAAACAGGTAACTCACCAAAGTCAATGACATTTTCTAAGTCATAATTTATTAAATAAGCTCTCAATGTTTTACCGTAATTCGACTTCATGAACTTATTTGAAGCAATGAGTGTTAACTTTCCTTTTTGCTTCAAAATTTTAATTCCAAGTTCAAAAAAATAAATAAGAATATCGCCAGTGCCAATAAACACTTCAAAATTCATTGAAAGATAATTTTTGAAAAAAGCTAAACTTTCCTGTCTTATGTACGGCGGATTTCCAATCACCACATCAAATCCTAAAAAATCACCCTCATCATTCAATACTTCCGGAAATTCAAATCGCCACTCAAAAGAATTTTCATAAATCTTGTTGCTTTTTATTTCTTCTATTTCATCTTCCAACTTCTTCGTTTCCGATGTTAATTTCTGTACCTGTTTGTTCCAGACTTCCTTTTCCTTTTTGCTCTTTTCAAAAAGCTGCGCCTGGTTGGTGAGATTAAACAAATCACCCGAAAGTTTTCTCAGCCTTTTTGCTTTAGGGTCATTCAAAGAAATCTCACTTCGAAAGTTGGTTTTAATATCTGCTATCAATTTTTCCATTTCCCTTTTCTCTTCCTTGCTTTCCGCTTTGCGGTACGTATCCACCGCTACTCTATAGCTGCCTATACTCCACTTGCTTTTTTTAAGCGCCTGTTTTAAATCTGCGTCTATCGCAAAACGGCTCACCAGCGAGTTGCCGCATTTTATATTAATATCAATGTTGGGAAGGGTTTCGAGTTCCCCTCCCTTGGAGGAATTAGGGGAAAACTTATAATACGCATTCTTCAACAGCTCAATCCATAACCTTAACCGGCAAATCTTTACAGAGTTGGGATTGATATCAACACCAAATAAACAGTTTTCAATAATAGTTTCCTTTTCATGAAATAGCGTTTCCTGCACGCGCTGGCTTTCTTTATTGCCGGGATGATATTGGAACAATTCGCCATCCTGGTCGGTAATGGCCAGTTCATCGTTCTCCACCGTTATCTCGTACCAGTGCAGCGACTTCCCTTCTTTATCTTCCAAAATCTTCAGGTCGTTCTTTATAGCGATGATCTCATTCAGCGCAGACACCAAAAAGTGCCCCGAGCCAACAGCGGGGTCGCATATCTTTAAACTGTTTACAATTTCATTCGCCTTCTTCCTTGAAATGAACTTAGGAATCAAATCCCCAATATCTTCAATCCTGTCCATCTTAAAATCCCGTAAATCAAGGTTCAGACAATATTCTTTAAACTTCTCCACCACAGCCTTCCGTATCGTCTCCCTGCACATATACATCGTAATAAATCCGGGCGTAAAATAAGAGCCGTCTTTATAACCATTTATTTTTTCAAATATCAAACCCAGCACGGAAGCGTTGATCAGCGTTTTGTTACCTTCCTGAATGTCCTCGCCGCCTTCGCCGCTAAAATCATACGCATCCAAAAAACGGAATAAATAATCAAGCGTCGTAAGCTTTCCGGTAAGCTTTTTTCCATGCTCATCTTTTAAAACCGTGGATGAAATAACAGGGATGGTTTTATCATCTCTCAGGTTGCTGATAAACAGTGTTACCTGCTCTATATCTGTCGGCTCAAAAAGCGAACTGTTGAGGTAAGGCACTTTTTCAAAAGCCTGTTTTACATCATCATTTCTATCATCAAACCTGCGCGCCAACACCTGGAAGAAGAGGCTGTTCAGGTCATCATAATTTTTTATCTTCTTACTATTGAGGAAAGAATAAGAAGTATCATCTTTATGATAAGAGATCAGTTGCGCTTCCAGCAACTTTAAAAATAATATCCTGTTGATCCATGTGATACCCAGTTCAAGCGCTACGTTAAATAAACGTTCTTCTTTGGTGTCGCCAAATTGCAAAGGTTTAGCCAGCCGGCTTAGTTTATCAAGGCTGTCTAATTGTATGATCGTATCTTCCAGGATAGCTCCTGAATTGCGCTCGCCTTCTTTGTTTCTGCCGATGAGTTTTTTGCTGCCTTCTTTTGATTCAGTCAAACCAATAATGTGAAGCAACTCGGTATAAAATCTTTTGTCGAGGCTGTTACTATCGTTTACGAAAGGCAGTTTTAAAAGATGCTCCGGCGATAGCAGTTTGAATAACGCAATCAGTTTTTTATTATCTTCTTTATCATTATTGCGAAGCGGCTTTTGATATTTGCGCAGGTCAAAATAAGCAAACTCTACCTCCTGCTGAATGCCGGCGATAAAAGGTTCCGCAATTTGTTTATAGAAGAAATCCGTTTTTATACCTGCAAGCCTGCCACTTTCAAAATCGTTGAATTGCTTTACCAGGTTTTTGTTTTGTGCAAAAAGCCGGTCGAACAACACGGCATCAAAAATGAACCATTCATCGATGTTGGTGATCATTAAATGTTTTACTTCAAGGTTTTGGTGCGTGATCCTTTCGCGCAAATAATAAAGCACCAATTCCTGGAAAGCCTTTGTATTCAACTTGCCGGTGGTGATCATTTCACTTTTGTTGGCCGGACTTTTGGCTTCGATAATTACACCGACCGTTGAGGATGCTTTATTGCCATTATGGATTACCAGATCATTCCTTCCTTTGGTATTAATAAAATAGTTGGGGTCGTAATAAGTTTTCTTTAGAAAATCAGAAACAAGGTTTTTATGAAATTCTTCCGACTCAATAGCATTGGTAGTATCAAGCAAATGAACCAGGTTAGCCTTGAAACTTTCGATGTCAGTGCGGTTTGGTTTTACTTTAAGAAAAGCCTTATTCAGCGCCTTTCCAGGCTTTAATTCTTTTATTTGCATTATGGTTTATAGCTTGAATTTAGTGTTGGCAGTAGCTAAATGAGCAATAAAATTCATTTTATCAAATATACAGGTATTGGAAGAAAGTTGGACGCGAAAACAAATGAGAAGATTTTGTTGGTACTGTAATAGTCCTCAAAGATATTGGATGTAACAAAGTCAGCCCCTTCGCTGGCGGGTGTCCCCACCCGACTTGCGGTAATTATAATTTATTCATATAATGAGTTAGTATCTTAAATTCATCATCTCCTGTTGAACCAGATTATGCTGTATCAACCACTGAAAGCTTTGCATAATTATCATCTTCATCGCATCTTCCTTCAAAAGATGTCTCCAGTCTTTAATTACTGAGGTCCGGAATAAACTTCATTGAGTGACTGATAACTTTTTCTTACCCCTGAATATTTAAAAACTCCTGACACTTTCCCAAGATAATATTAATTTAATAAAAGTCGGGTGAGGACACCCGCCAGGAAGAGGGAATGACTGATAACTTTTCTTACTACTGACTTTCTTAAGATAATATTAATTCATTAAAAGTCGGGTGAGGACACTCTCCAAGAAGAGGGATGTATTTCCAGGATAAACAAGGCCTGTGAGAAAATAACACCACTTTTAAATCCTGCCGCGTTACTTTTCTTTTCCTCTATACCAAAAGCCTGTTTGCTTCGTTAATAAGATAGTTCCACTGCGTTATTACTGCGTTATTTAACGCAGTGGAAATGAAACGGGATAGAAGCAGGCAGGAAGAGAACAGAAACTAACTATAAAGTAAACGATTATGGCAAGGATAGACGATGTATTTGTAACGGGCACACTGGGTAATGTGGTACTGTACCGTAGAATGGGCAAGCCATGTGCACGAATTAAACGACAGCATATAAGGCAAACCGGGGCCACGAAAAAGAGGGGCATCAATTTCGGCATTGCTGCGAGGTCAGGCAAAGGCCTTCGGGCCGGGCTCGCCCCTGTAATGCCTAACCCTACCGACAGGAGTATGCAAAGCAGGTTTTCAGGCGCCATCGCTAAATGGCTCGGCCAGTCAGATATAAATTCATTGCAGCCGTGCGATGAAATACCATATATGAGTTCCTTTCCTTTTACGGAAGGAGACGCTTTTTTAGAAAGGTTTAAAGTTCCTGTTTCGGTAAACCTTATTACCCACGGTGTACGGGTAAGCCTGGGAAGTTTTATCCCTGCAAGAAATATTAGCGCCCCGGCGGGAACGCTTTCTATACGGTTGATCATAGCGGTTGCAGCGGCAAAACTTTCTACCGGCACGGCAGCCGGGTTCGGCGAACAAACCATAGAAATCCTTTATAATGATATGGAAATACCAGCAAGGATTCTCGATTTTGCTGTTCCCGCGGATCAGGGGAATATTATAGTAACCGCGGCACGCCTGGAATATTTTGGTTTAAAAAATAATCAACAAAGGATCATTGAAAAGAAGGGGTTTAACCCGGCAGGAGTTATCAACGCGGCGTATTATTAAGGCGGAACTCTTTATTGCGGCCTCAAAATCTTTTCACAGCTCGATTTAAAAATTGCCAGATCGGAATATTATATCAACTAACGGGAATAGAATCATTCCATCTTCCACAATGCCCCGGCAATTAGATTCATACGATATTACCTTTGCTTCAACCTTAATTTGAGCGCCTGGACGCTTGTCAAAATAAAACGCTTCTGCTTTATTTGTTCACTGGCCTTTATTAGCACATTGGCTAATCAGCACATTAGCTTACTAACGCCTGTATCAAAATGAAACACCAAGTGTATCATTACCGAACAAAATCATTTTTTTAAACTTCGTTACATATTGATAAACAATGTTTAAACAAATGGTGCAGTTTTTAGGGATTAATTGAATACTTCAATTGGAACTTAAAAACAGGGTGAATGTTTAAAAATTATTTTAAAACCGCATTTAGAAACATCACACGGCAAAAGATTTTTTCTTTTATCAATATTGCAGGGCTTGCATTGAGCCTTAGCGCTGTGTGGATCATTTCACTGTATGTAGCCGATGAGCTAAGTTATGATCGCTATAATAAAAATGCAGACCGCATTTACAGGCCGGTTTCGCACGGTCAATGGGGAGAAGAAAAGTTTGATATCACCGGCACATCGGGGCTTACGGCGGCGGCTCTTAAAAAAGATTTTCCGGAAATAGAAGATGTAGTCAGGATAGATCGTGAGGGTGGAGGTGTTCTTGAATTTCAAAATAAAAAGATCAAAGATGGTGCGATCTTTTTTACCGATCCTTCTTTCTTTCATATTTTCACTTATCACTTTCTTGCAGGAAACGAAGAGGCATTGCAAAAGCCAAATACAATTGTTCTTACCAAAACCATTGCCGCCAAATTTTTTGGAAACCCTGCAGATGCCTTCAATAAAGCGATTTACATAGACAACAATCCTGTTACGGTTAGCGGTGTTATTGATGATGTGCCGGAAAATTCCCATTTTACTTTTAATGCCTTACGCGCCATGCCACAGGATTACAAGGGCGACTGGCAAAATTTAAGTATTTATACATACATCCTTTTAAAAAAGAATGCAAGCATTCAACGTCTTCGTGCAAAGATGCCTGCATTTGTTACAAGATACCTCACTACCAATTCGCAGGATATTAATTACACGTTAGAATTGCAGCCGTTAACATCTATTCATTTGCATTCACATTTGAGTTATGAGTTGGGCGAAAATCATGATATAAAATACATTTATGTTTTATCATTAGTAGGCTTACTGATCCTGCTGATTGCGTTTATTAATTACATCAATATTACTACCGCACGGGCATCAACCCGCCTCCGGGAAGTAGCGGTAAGAAAAATAATTGGTTCAAGCAAAAGCAACCTGGTAGGATTATTTCTTGCTGAATCAATAACGACCATTCTTGCATCTGCACTAATCAGCATCCTGTTGGTAGCGCTTTTTATGCCTTTGGTCAACGAGGTTACGGGCAAGGAATTATCTGTTTGGCGGTTCGGCGAAATGCGGAGCATAATGTACTTATTAGGTTTCTCCCTGGTAGCGGGATTCATTGGCGGTTTGTATCCTGCCTTATTCCTCTCAGGATTTAAAACGATTCCTGCGTTGAAAAATCAATTGGGAAATGTAAAAGGGCAGGTCGTTTTCAGAAAGTCATTGGTGCTGTTTCAATTTGCAGTTACCATGATATTGATAACGGCATCGATGATTATTTATATGCAGCTTAATTATGTGCTTCACACAGATCTTAGGTTCAATAAAAACCAGATGCTCACCTTTCATATTGATTCAAGAAGTGTAAGAGAAAAAGTGCCGGCGCTGCGTGAAGCGTTATTACAAAACTCAAATGTAAAAGCTGTAGCATCTGCCGGTAACCCGATTGGTAACAATGATATTGGCATGATGGACTACAGTGTGGAAAAGAACGGCGTGCCTGATGAGCACAGCAATCTCGCTTATGGATTAACAATAGATCCTGACTTTATCCCGGCTATGCAAATACAAATAGAAGAAGGACGCAATTTTTCAAAAGATATTTCATCAGACAGCAGTGCTGCCATCGTGAATGACGCCTTTCTTAAAAGACAAGGCTGGACATCAGCCATTGGGAAAAGATTTTCAAGAGGTAAAGATTCAACAGGAAAAATTTCGTTTATAAATATTATCGGTGTTGTA
>Ga0164241_10004173_pt1 | contig 14136 bp, 14 predicted proteins | sample OricomyardsoilBY_FD_108780 | JGI IMG/M metagenome (GOLD analysis project Ga0164241, IMG submission 108780) | Backyard soil microbial communities from Emeryville, California, USA - Original compost - Back yard soil (BY) | ecosystem: Environmental > Terrestrial > Soil > Unclassified | place: USA...
CGCCATCGCGCGCGCGAATTCAACCGAGTACGGACTGGGTGGAACGGTCTGGGGCCCGGACCTGGACCAGGCCTACCAGGTCGCAGCGCGCGTGGAATCCGGCACGGTGTGGGTGAACAAGCATCTCGACCTGCCGCCCGACATTCCGTTTGCCGGCGCGAAGCAGTCCGGGCTCGGCACGGAAATGGGCGCCGAAGGCCTGGAAGAATTCACCCAGCCGAAGGTGATCAACCTCGCCAAGGTCTGACGGGCCGCGCGCGCGTAATCGCAAGCCCCAGCTCGCGCTCCGCGCGTCCGCTGATCTGCAGCACCAGCCGGGTCCTGGCTGGCAGATCGAATTCCACCGACTTGCGGAGCAGCGCGCATTCCCGATGGCCTTCGTGCGCCACCGAGTCGATGAACCTGCCGTCCGCGACCACGTCTATCCAGTGCGCCGAGGTGATCGAGACGCGGTAACGGCCGGCTGTGTCGACGACGAACTCCAATGTTCCACCCTGGGGCATGGCATCGCGCGCGGGGCGCGCCGGCGGCAGGTCGAACCGCACTTCCGATTGTGGCCGCAGCGTCACCGTGTAGTGGCGATCGGGAACGACGCCGGCACGGGAATTTCCGGCGTTTGCGGCGGCCGCGACCGGCGTCGCCGCAGTGCGCATCACGGCCAGCTCGCGCGTCAGATCCCGGCTGAAACCGTCGCACCCGTTTGTGGCAGTGGCCGTGCCTGACGCACGTCCCATGGGCACGAGTGCGACCAGCAGCGCAATGAAAACCGGCCGTCGAAACATGGCTCGAAACTCCATCGACATTCGTGATGTTCCAGCGTATACAGCGGCACTCGCTTCCACAACGACACAAAGCAGCCGCATGACCATCTCCCGAAGAATATTCACCGCCGCGTCCGCACTACTCGTCACGCTGCTCGCGCTGCCGGCCGGCGCGCAGGAATCGAAGCGGCCGGAGCTGCTGGTGTTCGCCGCCGCCTCGCTCACCAACGTGCTCGGCGAACTCTCGAAGGGCTACGAGCAACAGTCCGGCGTGACGGTGAAGCTGTCGTTTGCGGCCAGCTCGGTGCTGGCGCGCCAAGTCGAAGCCGGCGGCAAGGCGGACGTGTTCCTCTCGGCCGACCAGGAGTGGATGGACTATCTACAGCAACGCGGCCTGATCGAGAAATCCTCGCGCCGGAACCTGGTCGGCAACCGGCTGGTACTGATCGCGCCGGCGGACAGCAAGGTCGAGCTCAAGATAGCGCCCGGGTTCCCGCTGGTCGCGGCGCTCGGCGGCGGCCGCCTGTCCACCGGCGATCCGGACACCGTGCCCGCGGGTCGATATGCGCGTTCAGCGCTGGTCTCGCTCGGTCTCTGGGACGAGGTCCAGGACCGCCTGGTGCGGGCCGACAACGTGCGCAGCGCCATGATGTTCGTGGCGCGCGGCGAGTCCCCGCTGGGCATCGTCTACACCACCGATGCGCTGATCGACTCCAAGGTCCGTGTCGTCGACACCTTCCCCGAGAACACGCACGCGCCTATCACCTACCCCGGCGCGACGATCAAGGGCGCACGGCCCGAGGCGATTGCCTATCTCAATTACCTCGCCGGTCCCCAGGTGAGCGAAACTTGGCGCCGGTTCGGGTTCCTGGAGCTCAAGAAGTGAATAGAAACAATCTGCTGCGCGCCGCCATCGTCGCGGCGCTGTCCGGCCTCGCCTCCACACCCTCGCTGGCCGAAGATGCCGCCCTCGAGAAACAGGTTGAAGCGTTACGTACCTCGATCGCCGAGCAACGCGCGCAGCTGGAAGCCCAGGCGAAGCTGCTCGAGGCACAACAGGCCCAGCTCGAAACGTTGACCAAACAACTCGGCCAATCGAAGGTCTCGACCCAGGAGGCTCCCAAGGTCGCCTTCAACAACAACCGGCCCGCCATCACCGCCGCCGACGGCCGCTCGTCGATCGCCTTTCGCGCCAACGTGCAGCTCGACGGCGCCATGTACGGTGAATCTCCAGCCGGCCCGCTGGCGACCGACTTCCGTCGTGGCTCGGTGGGCAACGTGCCCAATCGCGACAACAGCGCGGCCCGCGACTTCAGCGACGGCTTCTATTTCCGCCGCGCCCGCTTCGGCGTCGAAGGCACCATGGCGCGCAACTTCAACTATCGACTGCTGCTCGAACTCGGCGGCTCTGGCACGGAAGGTCCCACCCGCATCAACGACGCATGGATCGCATACACGGGCCTGGCGCCGTTCACGTTCCAGCTGGGCGCGTTTTCGCCCGCGGCCAACATGGACGACGGCACTTCGCCGGAAGACCTGCCCTTCCTCGAACGCGCCAGCGCTTCCGAACTGTCGCGCGCGCTCGGCGGCGCCGATGGACGAATCGGCTTCGCGGTCAAGGCCAGCGGCGCGCGCTGGATGAGTTCGCTGGCGCTGACCACGCGCACCGTCAACGACGCGGAGGTCTTCGACGTACAAGCCGCCGCGGTCGCGCGCGCGGGCTTCCTGGTCGCCACCAGCAGTGACTACAACCTGCATCTCGGCGCTTCGGGAACTTACGTGTTCTCGCCCGCCGACCAGGGCCAGGGCACCGCACCGCGCCACCCGCTGCGCTTCCGCGACCGGCCCGAGATCCGGGTCGACAGCGCGCGCCTCATCGACACCGGCAGCTTCGACGCCGAAAACGCCAACGTGTACGGCGTCGAATTCGGCGGCAACTGGAAGAGTCTCTATCTACAGGGCGAACACTTCTGGTACGAGGTCGCACGCCGCGCGTCGGCCAACCTGCCCGATCCGGACTTCACCGGTTACTACCTGCAGGGCAGCTGGATGCTCACCGGCGAGAGCCGGCGATACAACGCCACCACCGGCTCTTTCCAGAACCCGCGGCCCATGGTGCCGTTCTCCGGCAATGGCGGCTTCGGCGCCTGGGAGCTGGCGGCGCGCTACAGCCGCATGAACCTGAACTTCAACGAGGGACTGGAAGGCGCGGCCGCGACTCCCGACAGCGTGCGCGGCGGCGACCAGCAGGTGTGGACGCTGGGCGTGAACTGGTTTCCGAATCCCAACGTGAAGGTGATGCTGAACTACCTGCTCATCGACGTGGATCGGTTGAACCCCGCCGGTCCCGGCAACACGCAGCCCTTCGGCGCGGCGCCCAACACGCCGCCCCTCGGCGTCCAGATCGGCCAGGACCTGGACGTGTTCGCGCTGCGCACGCAGTTCAGTTTCTAGTCACCCGTACCGCGCGGAAGTGGGCGATCGTCCCGCGGTCGATCCACAGCGCGACGGCGCCCCGGCCGTCCACACCGGTCTTGAGGTCGTTCACGATCAGCGTCGGCTGTGCCTGGTCGTTCACGAACAGGCGCGCGTGATCGCCCTGCACTTCGATGCGGATTTTCGTCCATTTGCCGGGCTCGAGATCCACGTACGACTCGTATTTGCCGGGCGTTTCGTCCCGGAGGCGGTACCAGGGCCAATCGGGATGCGAGATGTACTGCGCCGAGTGATTGCGCCGCAGCTGGTCGTCGGCCCGGCCGTTGGTCGGGCGTAGATAGAACGCTTCATAGGTCCGATGGTCCGGCAAAACCCGGAAAGCGATGCCGACGAAGCCGCGCGCGCCCGGCGGCGCATCGGGAGCCGGGGTTCCGGCGATTTCCGCCTCGATCACGCCGCTGGTGAAGTCGGTGTCATCGATGATGGCCAACTGCTCCGGTGACTCCGACTGTCCGTCCGTCATCCGCGCAAGCCGCTGCTTCATGTCGTCGGAGATGGTGACGCGCACGCCGCGTTTGCCTTCGAAGCTCACCGATTTCGCCTGCACGCCGACCAGCGTGAGGCTCTTGGCGAAATCGAGCCCCAGGTCATGCCCCGATTCCGGCAGCGCGTTGACCGCAAACAAGGTGGCCCATGCCGCGAGGGCGATCGTGTGTTTCATCGCCGCATTCTCCGCCGCGGCGTGCGCAAATGAAAACGCCGGCCAGGGGCCGGCGCAGTTCAATTCGATGAGCCGAGGCCTTTACTCGGCAGCCGGCGCCTGCTCATTGCCCTGGAGTCGTGACACCAGCGCGCGCAGGAACACGCGGTTGAAGCGCAGCTGGCAGGCGGCGGACACCTGCTCGAGCAACGTGGAGCTCACGCGCAGCACCGACACCGCCGTCTCCGCGCGAATCGTCGCGGTACGGCGCGCGCCGCGCACGTAACTGGTCTCGCCGAAGCAGTCGCCCGAATCCATGGCACCGAGCTTCTTGCCATGGCGCTCGACCGTGCAGCTGCCGTTGACCAGGATGTAGAAGCGATCGTCCATCTCGCCTTCCTTCACGATCTCGTCACCCGCCGGGTAATCCGTCATGGTGCTGGCGCGCAGCACCTCCCAGATCTCGGCGTGGGAGAACTCGTGGAAGAAACGCAGGCGGCGCAACACGTCGAACTGGGCCTGCTGGTCGATGCGTGCGTTCTGTTCGCGCAGGCGTTGATGGACACGGGTCAGCTCGGCCGCGAAATCCGCGCCCGATTTGTGGCGGTTCTCCGGCGACTTCTGCATCGCCGTGACGACGATTTCCTCGAGGTCCTCGGGAACGTCCTTGCGCTGCGTGTGGATCGGCGGCGGCGTGGCGTAGACGATCTGGTGCAGCAACTTGACCAGGTTGCCGGCGCGGAACGGCCGGATGCCGGTCAGCAATTCGTACATCACCGCGCCGAGTGAATACAGGTCCGAGTGATGCGTGAGCTCGAGGCTCTGCACCTGCTCGGGCGACATGTACGACGGCGAACCGGCGATGCCCTCGATGCGCGAGATCTCGGAATCGGCCACCAGCGCGATGCCGAAGTCGATGATGCGCACGTCGGAATCCTGCGTCAGCATGATGTTCGACGGCTTGATGTCGCGATGGATCACGCCACGCGTGTGCGCGTAGTGCAGCGCCTTGGCGCATTTGAACATGATCTCGACCACGTCGTCGGTGCGCAGCAGGTTGTCCGGCCGGCAGTAGGCGGAGAGCGTCCGCGCTCCGTGCACGTGTTCGGTGACGATGTAGCAGCGGCCGTTCTCTTCGCCGGCGTCGTAGATGGGCAGGATGTGCGGATGCTGCAGCATGCCCACCATGTGCGCTTCCGACAGGAACATCTTGCGCGCGATCTTGGCGCGTTCGTCGCTCGCATCCTGGTCCATGTTGTAGACCTTGATGGCGACGTCGCGGCCGTAGAACGGGTCGTGCGAGAGATAGACGGTGCCGGTGGAGCCCCGGCCGACCTCGTTGATGATTACATATTTACCGATGCGATCCGGAACGCGGTTCTCCAGGATCTTCTGGGCCTGGGCATCGGGGCCGGTCTTTGTGGCTTGCAGCGACATTAGTTTGATCGGCGTGCGCAATGCGTCGATGCGATCCATTCCCCGCACCGAACGCAATCCAAGTAAATCTGGACGGCAGAATAAAGCCGGACCCCAGGGCGGGATGTGACCCGTCTCGCGGATCACTGGTGGCGACACAACGTCCTACGTCCGGATCAGCGCGCGAAATGATCGAATCCGGCACCCGAGAACTGCATCACACCGCCGCGCGCGGAAACCCTGACGCCATTTCCTGAGATCATGGTGCCGATGCGGGTCACCGGGCCCAGGCCCAACGCCATCGCATGCGTCATCGCACCGAGCCGCGCCAACGGCACCGTGAACAGTAGTTCGTAGTCTTCGCCACCGGTGAGCGCGTATTCGCGCGCCAGTTCGCGACCCACGGCCGTGACCAGCGCATCGGACACCGGCAGCGTGGCCGCGTCGATTTCCGCACCGCAACCACTGGCCACGCACAGCTTCTCCAGGTCACCCCCGAGGCCATCGGAAATATCGATGCAGGCACTGGCCAGCCCACGCAGCGCGATGCCCACCTCGCATCGCGGCGTGGGAAACAGGAAACGGTCACGCAGGATCTGGGCCGACATCGGGTCGACCACGTGCAGCCGGTTCTGCTCGAGCGCGAGCCCCGCCGCGGAATCGCCGGGCGAGCCGGTGACGAAGATCGCATCGCCAGCCTGCGCACCACTGCGCTCCAGCGCGACGCCGATGGGCACGATGCCGATGATGGTCACGGTGATGCTCAACGGTCCGCGCGTGGTATCGCCCCCGACCAGGGACACGCCGTGGCGGCGGCACAGGTCGCCCGCCGCGCGCGCGAATTGCTCCAGCCACTGTTCATCGGATTCGGGCAGCGTGAGCGCCAGCAGCGCCCAGGCGGCTTCCGCGCCCATGGCCGCGACGTCGGAAAGATTGACCGCGAAGGCGCGGTGACCGATCGAGGCCGCCGGCGAGCCGGGCGGAAAATGCACGCCCTCCACCAGCGAGTCGGTGACCGCCACCAGTTCACGCGAGGCCGGCGGCACCAGCACCGCGCCATCGTCGCCCACGCCGAGGCGCACGTCGGAGCGCTGCGCGCCGAGCCGCGAAAAGTATCGGCCGATGAGCTCGAATTCGGATTGGGCCAAGAGCCCCTCCGCGGTCTGGCTAGTGCTCGGCGGGACGCAGTTCGCGCGCGGCGGCGTCCAGCACTGCGTTGACGAACTTGTGGCTGTCCGTGGCGCCGAAACGCTTGGCGAGACCCACGGCCTCATTGATCACGACGCGATACGGCACATCCGGCGCGGACTTCAGCTCGTGCGCGCCCACCCACAACACCGCGCGCTCGACCGGGTCGAGTTCGGTGGGCTTGCGGTCCATCCACGTGGCCAGCGCCGCGTCCAGCGCCTCACTACCGCCGCAGACATTGGTGACCAGCTGGTTGAAATAACCGCGATCGGCCTTGCGCATGTCTTCGTCGGTGGCGAATTCGTTGACCACGTCCTGCCACGGCGAGGCATTGATCTGCCAGCGATACAGGGCCTGCATGGCCAGTTTGCGCGCCACGGCGCGGCGCGCCGAGGCGGGATTGATGCCGGTGCCGCGGGCCATCAGCGACGCACCTTCTTCCTGGGCGCGGCTTTTTTCTTCGCCGCCCGCCTGGCGCGCGGCGGCGGCGCGCTGAGCGGCGCCAGCAGCTCGATCATCTCGAGCGCGGCTTCCATCGATTCACGGCCCTTGTTCATGCGGCTGATGTCGGCGCGCTCCTCGGCCTGCGCCTGCGTCTCGGTAGTCAGGACGCCGAAGATCACCGGCACGCCGGTGGCCAGCCCCGCATCCATGAGGCCCCGCGCGCACTCACCCGCCACGTATTCGAAATGCGGCGTGTCGCCGCGGATCACGCAGCCGAGCGCAATCACCGCCTGGTACTCACCGCTGGCCGCGAACCGGGCCGCCGCGAGCGGCAATTCGAACGCGCCCGGCACCCGCAACACCGCGAGCTGGTCTTCGCTGCCGCCGTGCGCACGCCATGCGCGCGTCGCGCCGTCGATGAGCTGCGACACCAGGCCTTCAGTGAATCTCGCGGCGACGACGGCCACGCGCCACGGGCTGGCATCGAAATTCAAGGGCGTCTGGGAACCGGTCATGGGCGCGGGAGTATACCGGCCCTAATCAGCCACGTAGCCGGTGATTTCCAGCCCGAAGGCCGCGATGCCCTGCAATTGTTTGGGCGTGGACAGCACTCGCATGCGCGTCACGCCGAGATCCTTGAGGATCTGCGCGCCGATGCCGTAGGTGCGCAGCACCTGCGGCGCCACCGGGGCATTGGCGGCGTGGGCGGCGTGCTCGACGCGCTGGCCCAGCGCGCTCACGGCGTCGGCCAGTTCACGCGGCGTGGAATGATCGCGCAACACGATGACGACGCCCGTGCCCTCCTCGGCGATGCGCTTCATGGCATCGCGCAAGGTCCAGGTGCGGCCGGACTCGCGCAGCCCGATGATGTCCGCCAGCGTGTCGATGGGATGCACGCGCACCAGCGGCGAGGCGGTCGTCTCGATCGCGCCGCGCACCAGCGCGAGATGCACCTCGCGGTGTACGTGGTCCTCGTAGGCCAGCAGTTTGAACGGGCCGAACTCGGTCTCCACGGATTGCTCGGCGATGCGTTCCACCGAGCGCTCCTGGCGCAGACGGTAGCGGATCAGGTCGGCGATGGTGCCGATCTTGAGCTTGTGCTCCGCCGCGAAGGTCTCGAGCTCCGGACGCCGCGCCATGCTGCCGTCGTCGTTCATGATCTCGACGATCATCGCCGAGGCATCGAGACCGGCGAGCCGCGCGAGATCGCAGCCGGCCTCGGTGTGGCCGGCGCGTGTGAGCACGCCGCCGGGCTGCGCCATGATCGGAAAAATGTGGCCGGGCTGGCGCAGGTCTTCGGGGCGCGCATTCGGCTTCACCGCGGTGACGACCGTGTGGGCGCGGTCGTGCGCCGAGATGCCGGTGGTCACGCCCTCGGCGGCCTCGATCGACAGCGTGAAGTTGGTGCGATGTTCGCGGTGCGTCTCGCTGACCATCAATGGCAGGCGCAATTGCTTGCAGCGCTCGGCGGTGAGCGTCAGGCAGATCAACCCGCGCCCGAAGCGGGCCATGAAGTTGACGTCCTCGGCCCGCACCTTCTGCGCGGCCATGATGAGGTCGCCTTCGTTCTCGCGATCCTCGTCGTCCATGATCACGACCATGCGGCCGGCGGCGATGTCGGCGAGGATTTCTTCGATGGAGTTGAGCGGTTTCATGCGGGCATTGACTACGGCGGCGAGCCGGGCATGGAAGACAGGCGTTCGACGTATCGCGCCAGCAGGTCGATCTCCAGGTTCAGTCGCGAGCCCCTGGCCAGTGCGCCGAGCGTGGTCACTTCGAGCGTGTGCGGAATCAGGTTGACGGAGAAGCGCGTGTCGTCGACCTCGTTCACCGTGAGGCTCACGCCGTCCAGCGTCACCGACCCCTTGCGTGCAATGTAGCGCGCCAGCGATTTCGGCACCTCGATGCGCGCCTGCAAGGAGCGCGCGTCACGCTCCGTGGCGATCACGTCGGCCACGCCATCGACGTGCCCGGAAACCCAATGACCGCCGAGTGCATCACCGGCGCGCAGCGAGGGCTCGAGATTCACGCGGCTGCCCGCGCGTTTTCCACCCAGCGTGGTGACGCGCAGGGTCTCGCCGGACACATCGGCGACGAAGCTGTCGGTGCCGAGCTCGGCCACTGTCAGGCACACGCCGTCGACGCAGATGCTGGCACCGAGCTCGAGCCGTGCGCGCTCGATGGCGCGGAAGCCCACCACCAGGCGCACGTCGGCGCCGCCGGAACCGTTGCGCGGTTCCACGCTGCGAATCTCGCCGATTTCCTGCACCAGTCCCGTGAACACTTCATTTACCTCGAGGCCGAAGCCGCAACCGCAGATCCGGACCCACCGGCTGGGCTTCGAGAATATCGAACTGGCGCGCGGCCGCCAGCTTCGTGAGTCGCGGCAGGTCGGCCAAAGGTTTCGCGCCACGGCCTAACAATTTGGGCGCGAGGTACAGCAGCCACTCGTCCACCAGCCCGGCCGCGAACAGCGCGCCGGCCAGGCGCGGACCCGACTCCACCAGCACCTCGTTGATGGCGAGTTCACCCAGCTTTGCGAACACGCGCGCCAGGTCGAGATGGCCGCGCAACACGCGGACTTTTTCGATACGCGCCGCACCGAGACGCTCGTCCGCCCGGGCCCGCGCGCGCGGCTTCGCGGCGCTGAACAACAGCACCTCGCCCGGCGGCTTCAGGATGCGCGCTTTCCGGTCCACCTGGCGCCGCCGATCGAGCACCACGCGCAACGGTTGTCGTGAAGTTTCGATGCGCACGTCGAGTCGCGGATCGTCGGCCAGCACGGTCGCGGCACTGGTGAGCACCGCGCCGCTCTGCGCGCGCCAGTGTTGCACGTCGGCGCGCGCCGCCTCGCCGGTGATCCATTGGCTGGCGCCATTGGCCAATGCCGTGGCGCCGTCGAGGCTGGCCGCCGATTTGAGCCGGATGAAGGGCCGGCCGCGCCGGTTGCGCATCAGGAAACCCGCGTTGATGACCTCGGCCTCGCGCTCGAGCAAGCCCGACTCCACGCGGACGCCGGCCTTGCGCAGCAGCTTCGCGCCGCGACCATTGACGCGAGGATCCGGATCGCCGATGGCATACACCACGCGGCTCACGCCGGCGGCCAGCAACGCGTCCACGCAGGGCGGCGTGCGGCCGTGATGACTGCAAGGCTCGAGCGTGACGTAGGCGGTCGCGCCGCGCGCCTTCTCACCCGCGGCACGGATGGCATTCGGCTCGGCGTGGGCCTCGCCGGGGCGTTCATGCCAGCCCTCGCCGACGATTTCGTCATCACGCGTGAGCACCGCGCCGACGCGCGGATTCGGGTGTGTGCTGTAGAGCCCGCGCGCCGCGAGCTCCAGCGCGCGCCGCATGGCCGCTTCGTCGAAGGCGCTGAAGCTGCTCATTCCTTGCGGTCCCGCTTGGCCTTGGAAAGTGTCTCGCCCGGCAGCAGCTCGAGCTGGTCCTCGCTCGGGGTGCGGCCACGCCGATGGCGCAACTTTTCGATTTCCTCGCGGAATGCCTCGACGTCCTGGAAATGCCGATACACGGACGCGTAGCGCACGAAGGCCACCTCGTCGAGCTTGTGCAATTCGTCCATGACGATCTCGCCGATCAGCCGCGACGTGACTTCTCGCTCGCCCAGGCTGCGCAGCTTGCGCGTGATGTGGCCCACGGCATCCTCGATGGATTCACGCGACACGGGGCGCTTCTCCAGCGCCTTGAGCATGCCGCCGCGCAGCTTGGCCTCGTCGAACGGCACGCGCCGCTCGTCACTCTTCACCACCAGCGGCATGACCAGCTCGGCCGTCTCGAAGGTGGTGAAGCGCTCGCCGCACTGCAGGCACTCGCGCCGGCGGCGGATCTGCGCACCCTCGGCCGCCAGGCGCGAGTCGTTGACCTTGGTCTCCGGGTGCGCGCAGAACGGACAGTACATGCCGCGTCTAACTAGATGCGGTCAGGTCCTTCAGGGACCGTAGACCGGGTAGCGCCGGCAGAGCTCGCTCACCGCGGCGCGCGTCTGGTCGATCGCGGCCTCGGCGCCGTTCGAATCCAGCACGTCGGCGATCCAGTCGGCGATCTGCTCGAACTCGGCCTGCTTGAAGCCGCGCGTCGTGCCGGCGGGCGTGCCGATGCGGATGCCGCTGGTCACCATGGGCGGGCGCGGATCGTTCGGCACCGCGTTCTTGTTCACGGTGATGTGCGCCTTGCCGAGCGCCGCGTCAGCTTCCTTGCCGGTGATCGACTTGTCGGACAGGTCCAGCAGGAAGAGATGGTTGTCGGTGCCGCCGCAGACGATCTTGTAACCGCGCTTCTGCAGCCGCACGCACATCGCCCTGGCGTTGACCACCACCTGCTTCTGGTACTCCTTGAACTCGGGCTGCAGCGCCTCGAGCAGCGCGACCGCCTTGGCGGCGATCACGTGCATCAGCGGACCGCCCTGCGTGCCGGGGAACACCAGCGAGTTGAGCTTCTTGGTGATGGCGTCGTTGGCGCGCGCCAGGATCATGCCGCCGCGCGGACCGCGCAGCGTCTTGTGCGTAGTGGTGGTGACCACGTCGGCGAACGGGACCGGATTCGGGTACACGCCCGCGGCCACCAGGCCGGCGACATGCGCCATGTCCACAAACAGGTAGGCGCCCACCGAGTCCGCGATTTCGCGGAAACGCTTGAAGTCGAGCACGCGCGAGTACGCCGAGAAACCGGCGACGACCATCTTCGGCTTCTCGGCCAGTGCCTGCGCGGCCAATGCGTCGTAGTCGATTTCGCCGGTGTCGGGGCGGATGCCGTACTGCACCGCGCGAAACAGCTTGCCGGAGAAGTTGACCTTGGCGCCGTGCGTCAGGTGGCCGCCGTGATCGAGGCTCATGCCGAGGATGGTGTCACCCGGATTGATCAGCGCGAGATAGGCAGCGGCGTTGGCCTGGCTACCCGAGTGCGGCTGCACGTTGGCGTAATCGGCGCCGAACAATTTCTTGGCGCGGTCGATGGCCAGCTGTTCGGCGATGTCGACGAATTCGCAACCGCCGTAGTAGCGCTTGCCCGGATAACCTTCCGCGTACTTGTTCGTGAGCACGGAGCCCTGGGCTTCGAGCACGCGCGGGCTGGCGTAGTTCTCCGAGGCGATCAACTCGATGTGGTCTTCCTGGCGCTTGCGCTCGCCATTGATTGCAGCATCCAGCTCGGGATCGAAACTACCCACGGTCATCGCGGTACGGAACATTTATCGGGCCTCGGAAGGGTCGGAACGGGGGGCGCGAATTGTAGCGGGAAGCGGTGCCGGGAGGGGGTTTCCGGGGTTGTTGCGCACCCCGTCCACGAATCCCGGTGGTCTACATCAACAACCCCGGAAACCCCCTCCCGGCACCGCTATTCCAGCAGGCCCTGGACGACCCCGGACCAGGCCTGCGCGAGGTTGATCCGGTTGTATCCGCCGCCGCCGGTGCCGAGCACGCGCCCATGGCCCAGCTCCTCGGCCAGCCGCGCCAGGTCGCGCGCCGCGCGGCGGTGGGTCTCGGCGCTGAATCGCATGTGCGTGATGGGGTCACCCCCCACGCTGTCGGCGCCGGCCTGCAGCAGGATGAATTCCGGTTGGTGCTTGCGCAGGTGCTCGAGCACGCGCGGCCACTCGGCCTCGAAGACGGCGTCGTTCGCACCGGGCGGGACGGGAATGTTCAGCTTCGAACCGGCCGCGGCGCCGCGCCCTGTTTCGTCCTCGCGGCCCGTGCCCGGATAGAGGTAGCGGCCATCCTCGTGGATGTCGGCGAAGATCAGGTCCGGATCGCTTTCGAAGCCATAGAACACGCCGTCGCCGTGATGGGCGTCGATGTCCACGTAGGCAATGCGCTTGAGCCCGTAATTGCGGCGGAGCATTTCCACCGCCACGCCGCAGTCGTTGAACACGCAGAAGCCGGCCGCGGAATTGCGCGCCGCGTGGTGCAGCCCCGCGATCGGCACGAAGGCGCGGCGCGCGCGCCCTTCCATGATCTCGCCGGACGCGAGCAGGGTGGCCCCGACCACGTCGGCGGCGGCTTCGTACACCCCGCGCCACGCGGGCGTGTCACCGGCATCCAGGAAGCCCTCGCCGCTGATCGAGCGATCCGCCACCAGGTTGACGTATTCGGGCGTGTGGAACGACTCGAGCTCGCTGCGCGTGGCGGCACGGGTTTCCATGAGCCGCACCCGCTTGTCGAGGCCGCGCGCGGAGAATTCGGCGTAGAAGGCGGCATGACGGTCGGTACCCCACGGATGCCCATCCGGGAAGCCGTAGCGCGCCAGGCGCTCACCCGCCACCACCAGTACCGATGACGATTCAGAACTCAGTGGGTTCTCCCCTGTGGAACCGCTTTCTTTTGCGCGGCAAACGTAGCACAGCGCCGGGGCCGCGGGATGTAGAATTCGCGCCCGTTTCCGCCTCCAGAACTCCCGTACACATGGCCCAATACATCTACACGATGAACCGGGTTGGCAAAGTCGTGCCACCCAAGCGCGTCATCCTGCGCGACATCAGCCTCTCGTTTTTCCCCGGCGCCAAGATCGGCGTGCTCGGCTTGAACGGCTCGGGCAAGTCGACGCTGCTCAAGATCATGGGCGGCATCGACACCAACTTCGAAGGCGAGGCGCGCCCGCAGCCCGGCATCAAGGTCGGATATCTGCCGCAGGAGCCCGAGCTCGACCCTAACAAGGACGTGCGCAGCGTCGTCATGGAAGGACTGGGCGGCGCGTTCGCCCAGGTGGCGCGCTTCAACGAGATCAGCGACAAGTTCGCCGATCCCGAGCTCGATCCTGACGAGATGAACAAGCTGCTCGAGGAGCAGGCCAAACTACAGGACGCCATCGACGCGGCCGGCGGCTGGGAACTGGAGCGCAAGCTCGAGATCGCCGCCGACGCGCTGCGCCTGCCGCCCTGGGACGCCATCATCAACAAGCTCTCGGGCGGCGAGAAGCGCCGCGTGGCGCTGTGCCGGCTGCTGCTGTCGTCACCCGACATGTTGCTGCTCGACGAACCGACCAACCACCTGGACGCCGAGTCGATCTCGTGGCTGGAGAAATACCTCGAGGCGTATCCGTCCACCGTGGTCGCCGTGACCCACGACCGCTACTTCCTCGACAACGTGGCCGAGTGGATCCTGGAGCTCGACCGCGGCCATGGCATTCCGTGGAAGGGCAACTACTCCACCTGGCTGGAGCAGAAGGAAGCCCGCCTCGCCA
>Ga0164241_10004174_pt1 | contig 14132 bp, 8 predicted proteins | sample OricomyardsoilBY_FD_108780 | JGI IMG/M metagenome (GOLD analysis project Ga0164241, IMG submission 108780) | Backyard soil microbial communities from Emeryville, California, USA - Original compost - Back yard soil (BY) | ecosystem: Environmental > Terrestrial > Soil > Unclassified | place: USA...
CGCGAGCACCGGGTGGCCGTGGCGCCGCGCGTCGGACAGCCGCTCCACCGCCAGCACCGCCGAGCCCTCGCCCCAGCCGGTGCCGTCCGCGGCCTCCGCGAACGACTTGCACGTGCCGTCCGCGGACAGCCCGCCCTGCCGGGAGAACTCGACGAACGTGTCCGGCTTGGCCATCACGGTCGCGCCGCCGGCCAGCGCCAGGTCGCACTCCCCCGCCCGCAGCGCCTGCACCGCGAGGTGCAGCGCGACCAGCGACGACGAGCACGCGGTGTCCAGCGTGACCGCCGGACCCTCCAGACCGAGCAGGTACGCGATCCGGCCGGACGCGACGCTCGCCGCGGTGCCGGTGCCCCAGAAGCCCTCCGTGCCGTCGGGCAGCTCGGCAAGCGACGGGATGTAGTCGTGGCACATCACGCCGACGAACACACCCGTGCGCGAGCCGCGCAACGCCTGCGGGTCGACACCGCCGCGCTCCAGCGCCTCCCACGACGTCTCCAGCAGCAGCCGCTGCTGGGGATCCATGGTGAGCGCCTCACGCGGGCTGATCCCGAAGAACTCGGCGTCGAACTGCCCGGCCTCACGGAGGAAGCCGCCGTGGCGGGTGTAGGTCTTGCCCGCCACCTCGGGGTCCGGGTCGTAGAGCGCGTCGACGTCCCAGCCGCGGTCGGCGGGGAACTCCGTGATGCCGGAGTCCCCCGCGGACACCAGCCGCCACAGTTCGTCCGGAGTGGACACGCCACCCGGGAACCGGCAGCCCATGCCGACGATTGCGATCGGTTCGCGGGCCTTGCCCTCGAACTCGGTCAGCCGGCGGCGGGCCTCGCGCAGCTCGGCCGTCGCCCTTTTCAGGTAGGCCAGGTACTTCTGTTCGTCCGCCACCGCAAAGTCTCCTCGATCAGGATTGACGGGTCAGCGTGTGTCCGTGCCCGGGCTGCTCTCCATCGGCAGCACGGCGATCAGGTCCGCCTCGATCTCGCGCAGCGCCTGACGGGCCACCCGGCCTGCCCTGGCACGCGGGATCTGGTCGACCCGGTACAACGCGACCGGCACCTTCGTCACGGGCAGCTGCCGGCGGCAGGCGGCGAAGATCTCCGTCGCGTCCAGACCGTCGGCGCCTGCCTGCAGGTAGGCGACCGGCACCTCGCCCATGGCCTGGTCGAGCTCGCCGAGCACCACGGCCGCGGCCACGCCGTGCACCCCGCGCAGCACGTGTTCGATCTCGCGCGGGTTGATCACCTCGGCGCCGCGGGTGATGACCTCGGACATCCGCCCGGTGATGGTCACGTAGCCCAGCGCGTCGCGGCGGGCCAGGTCGCGCGTGTGGTACCAGCCGTGCGTGATCGCGACCGCGGACGCGCCCGGCTGGTTGTGGTAGCCACCGGCGGTCACGTTCGGGCCGCTGACCCAGATCTCGCCCTCCTGGCCGATGCCGGCGTCGGTGCCGGTCCGCGGATCGATCACGCGCACCGAGATGCCGGGGATCGGCAGCCCGCAGGCGGCGTCCATGCGCTCGCCGGTCGGCCAGCTGACCGTCACCGGGCCGGTGGTCTCCGTGGTCATGTAGCTGTCGAGCAGCCGCACGCCGAACGCGTCCTCGAACGCCTCGCGCAGCGCCGTGACACCGGACGAGCCGGCGACCAGGCAGGTGCGCAGGTCCGGCGCCGCCACGTGCTGCCCGTCGGCCGCCCACAGCAGGTCCTGGAACGTGGCGGGCATGCCGGCGAGGAACGTGACGCCCTGCTCGACGAGGTCGTGCACGAACCCGGACCGCTGGGTGATCAGGTCGCCCAGGTCGTCGGCCGACGCGGACGCGACCCAGCCGGTGGCGCCGACCGTGACCACGCCGATCACGCCGACCTGCTGGGCCAGGCCCTCGGCCAGCGGCAGCGGGCAGCACACGGTGTCGTCCGCGCGCAGGCCCAGGATCGGCACGTAGCAGGCGGCGATCGCCCACATCACGTTGCGCTGGCTGAACAGCACGCCGCGCGGCGTGCCGGTCGTGCCCGCGGTGTAGGTCAGGAAGGCGAGGTCGTCCAGGTCCAGGTCGTCGCGCGCGGGCGAGTCCGGCTCGGTCGTGGCCAGCGTGGAGAACACCGGCAGCTCGCAGTCCTGCGGGGCGGGCTCCTCATCGTTGTCCACCAGCACGACGACGAGGTCCGGGAAGCCGGTGCGCAGCCGGCACACCTGCGCGAGGTGCGCGGCGTCGGTGAACACGGCCTTCGCCTTGCTGTCCGCGAGCAGGCAGCCCAGCTCGCGGTCCTCGAGTCCGGTGTGGACCGGCGCGCTGATCGCGTCCGCCCGCAGCACGGCCAGGTAGGTCTCCACCGCCTCGACGCAGTCGTTGAGGTAGATCAGCACCCGGTCGGCGGGCTCGACGCCCCGCCCGCCCAGATGCCCGGCGACCCGTGCCGTGCGCTGATCCAGCTCGGCCCAGGTCACCCTGCGCCGAGCGTCGGCGAACGCCGTCTTCTCCCCACATTGAACCGCGTTCTCCCGCAGCCGCTCGGTGAGCGGCTGGATCAGCTCGGTTCGCAACATGTCACACAACCTCTCTTGTCAAGCAACTGCGCCATGGGCGCGACCTAGGAAATCGTCACGGGCAACGAGAGCGGCACCCGGATGAGCGTCGACTCGCGCCACTTCAGCTCGTGCTCCGGCGTGGCCATCCGCATGTTCGGGAAGCGCTGGAACAGCTTCTGCAGCGCGATGCCGTTCTCGATCCGGGCCAGCTCGGCACCCGGGCAGGCGTGCGGGCCGCGGCCGAACACGAGGTGCTTGTTCTCGGCGCGCTCGAAGTCCACCTGGTTGGCGTCGGGGAACTTGCCCGGGTCGCGGTCGGCCGCGCCGATGGACAGCAGCACCGTGTCACCGGCGGAGATGTGCTGCCCGCCCAGCTCGAAGTCCTCCCTGGCGAACCGGCGGAACCCGCGCTGCGTCGGGCTGTACATGCGGAACATCTCTTCCATCAGCGTGTGCAGCTCGTCCTCGTCGGCGTTCGCCAGGCGCGCCGCGTACTCCGGCTGCTGCATCAGCGCGATCGTGCTGCAGGACAGCATGCCCATCGTGCTGTCGTAGCCGGCCGCGAACATGATCAGCGCCATGTGCGACAGGTCCTCGGGCGGCAGCAGGTTGCCGTCGTCGTCGGCCACGTCCGCCCACACCGACAGCAGGTCGTCCTGCGGGTTCGTGCGCCGCTCGACCAGCGCGCGGGCCATGGCCGCGCCGATGCCCTGCGGGTTCACCAGGCTGTGGGAGAACACCAGCTCGCCCCACTCGCGGACGTGCACCCGCTCCTCTTCCGGCACACCGACCAGATCGCAGATCACCGTGATCGGCAGTGGCGCGCAGAAGGTGTCCATCAGGTCGACGACCCCGCCGTCCGCGCCCTTCGTCTCGACGTCGTCGAGCAGGCCGTCGACCAGCGCGTGGATCTTCGGCTTGAGCAGCCGCATCCGCCGCGGCACGAAGCCGTGGTTCACCAGCTTGCGGGACCTGGTGTGGTCCGGCGGGTCCTCCATGACCAGCCGGGACTGCGGCAGGCCCTCCGGCGGCAGGTCGTTGGTGTAGTCCGGGCCCGCGTACTTGCGCTGCCTGGCCAGCTTCGGGTCGCGCAGCGCGTCGTAGACCTCCTGGTACCCGGTCACCAGCCACACGGGGATGCCGTCGGGCAGGCAGACCCGGTGCACCGGGCCCTGCTCGTGCAGCTTCGTGTAGGTGTCGAACGGTGCGTGCCAGTACTCCTCGTCGAACGGCATCTCGTGGCCGTGCATGGGGCACTTGTCCGCCATTGTCATCCCTCCGGATTTGGTTCAGTCCGTCGCCGGGACGGACTCGCGCGGCGTGTTGGCGGGCGCGCGTTGTGGCTGGGGCGTCGCGGACGTCTTCAGCCCGACCGCGGCGACGACGATCGCGATCACGGTCAGGACCAGGCAGAAGCCGTACACGCCCAGGTAGGACGACACCGTGCGGGTGCCGTCGGCGGCGGTGCCCGCCTGCAGGATGGTGGCCAGTGCCGCGGCGCCGAGCGCGCCGCCGACCTGCCGCGCGGTGTTGTTGATCGCGCTGACGCTGGCGAACTTCGTCGGTGGCGCGGACATCGCGCCGGCGGACATCGCGGCCATCAGCGTGGCGCCGATGCCGAACCCGACCAGCACGCTGGACGGCAGCCAGATCTGGAAGAACGCGTTCGACGCGGTGAGGAACGCGAACAGGATCAGCGGCACGAGCGCGTGGGCGCTCATGCCGAGCACCGCGGAGAAGCGCGGCCCGCCGAAGCGCACCATGACCTTGCCCATCACCACGGCGGCGATCGCGGCGACCACCGCGCCCGGCGTCTGGGCGAGCCCGGCCTCGAGCTCGGAGTAGTGCCAGATGTCGGTCAGGAACAGCACGCTGGCCAGCAGCCAGGTGTACATCACCGTGCCGTACAGCAGGGCGACCAGGTTCGCCGCGGTGAACACCCGGTTGCGGGCGAACAGCGACACCTCGAGCGCAGGCGAGCGGTGCCGCTTCGACCGCAACACCGCGATCACCAGGCATGCCACCGCGACGCCGAGCACCGCCAGCGCACGGGCCGACGTCCAGCCCCAGGTCGTGCCGTTGGTGATGCCGATCGTCAGCCCGCCGACGCCCAGCACGAGCAGCGCCGTGCCGGCCAGGTCGGGTACGCCGCCGGTCGACGGCGCCGCGGAGAACACCCGCGCCCCGGCGACGATCAGCGCGACGCCGAGCGGGATGTTGATCAGGAACACCGCGTGCCAGCCGAAGCCGACGACCAGCAGGCCGCCGAGGCTCGGCCCGACCGCCGCGGCGACCGCGCCTGCTGCGCTCAGCAGCGAGATGGACATCACCCGGCGGGCGGGCGCGGTGTCCAGCAGCAGCACCGACAGCGAGGCGGGCACCATCACGGCGGCGCCGATGCCCTGCACGGCGCGGGCCGCCACGAGCAGCGGCACGCTCGGCGCGAGCGCGCACAGCAGCGAGGCGACGGTGAACAGCGCGATCCCGCCGAGCAGGACCCGCTTGCGCCCCAGGGTGTCCGCGATCCGCCCGCACGGCGCGAGCAGCGCGGCGAACATCAGCGCATAGGCACTGACCACCCAGGACAGTTCGGGTAGTTCCGCAGCCGGGAAGTCCCGCTGCAGCGCGGGCACGGCCAGCATGGTGACCGTCGAGTCCAGCATGGCGAGGAAGTTCGCGCCGGACGCGGTGAGCACCACGGCCCAGTACGAAGGCAGAGCACGTTCGGTGGACATCACTGCTCCCAATGCGAATTCGAGCCGTTGGCGGTCGGGTCGCAATGCGGCCAGTATGCCGAGACGGGGTATCCGGCCGGTCGTTGTCGGACCACCACCCGGTAATCGCCCGCTGGAACGGGAAACGCCACGCAGGCGGCCGGGGCCGCCTGCGTGGCGCTCTCCTCACCTCTCGCTTACACGGAAAGCGGTTCCCGTGCCGCCACCTCCTCTCGCGGCACGTCTCGGGATGCGTTACCAAGGACCTTGCGCAACACCAGGTAGAGCGGCATCGCCATGGGCGACAACATGATCGCGAGTACCAGCACCGGGCCCATCACCAGCGGGTGGATGCCGCGCTCCCGGCTGTCGAGGTACATCCACCGTCCGACGAACAGATCCCACGCGATGATCTGCGCCCACATGAAGATGAGCACGGCCGGCTGGGCAACCAGGTCCTGCCACACGGGCAGGGTCGGCTTCGCCACCGCCGGGACCAGCTCGCCGAGGCGCGGGATCGCGAAGAAGAACCAGAACACCAGCGGGAGCGTCGAGCTCCACGGCGTGGACATGATCCGTTGCGTCCAGCGCCATCTCGGGGCCACGATCATCAGCGTCCAGAACGGCGCGGCGCCGACGAAGACCAGTACGAATGCCAGGTTCATCTAGACCAGTACCTCCTCACGCTCCACCACCGGTGCCGGTGGCGGTGTTGGCTTGCCGGCCGAGCGCAGTGCCCACATCCCGCCGGCCACGGTTCCCGCCGCCAGCGCGAGCAGCGCGGCGATGGTCCAGAAGTCCGGCTCGAGCAGTGGCTGGGCCCGCAACGCCTGCCACGTCATGATCAGCAGCAGTCCGGCGTACCCGGCCGCGAACGTCCACACCAGACGGACGCGGACGAGCTCGTCGCGCAGCCTCGGCGAACCGGCCGTCAGCGTCGCCAGCACCAGGGCGAACAGCGGAAGCACCTGCATGCCGTGCACGCCGACGAAGTGCGGCACACGCAGGTCGCCGCCGTCGTAGTTCCAGCCGGTGACGGCCATGCCAGGTCCGCCGTCGTGCACGCCGATGCTGTGCGCGCCGATGTCGATGCGCGGATGCTGGCGGCGTTGCTCGGCCGAGCTGAACACCATCAGGTACGCGACCGCCATGCCGGCGAGCGTGATCAGCATGCCGAGCCGCAGCGCCCACAGGAACGCCTTGTCCCGGTGCCCCTCCTTCAGCAGCATGACCGCGCCGACGAGGTTCGCGATCCACAGGACGAGGATGCTGCTCGCCATGATCGCCCACATGATCGCGTCGAACGTCGTGCTGATGTTGAAGTGGCTGCGGTGCCCGCGGACGGTCTGCAGGGCCACGATGCCCACTTCGATGAAGCACACGTAGGCGGTGATGTTGCCGATGATGCGGCCCTGTTTGAGCCGCCTGCGCGGCAGGGTCAGCATCCACGCGAGCGTCACCGAGTACAGTCCGAACGAGATCGCGAACTTCGCCGGTTTGGCCCAGATCGGTGCGCCCACGAGCATCCGGTCGTCGACGACCAGCCCGATGAGCGAGACGACCCCGAGAACCGCACAGAACGCGGCGAACCACAGCAGCGGCTTGTTCCAGGCGGAACGCACGGGTTCCGGCTCGTGATCGGGCGCGGGTTGCGGTGGCAACGCCAGCTCTTCGCGCGGGGCGTGGCCGAGGAAGCGGCGCACGCCGAGGTAGAGCGGCACCGCGAGCGGCGACAGCATGATCGTGAGCACCAGGAGCGGTCCCATGATCACGGGCCGGATGCCGCGTTTGAGGCCGTCGCGGTACAGCCAGCGCCCGACGAACAGGTCCCACGCGATGATCTGCGCCCACATGAACGTGAGCACCTTGGGATCGGCGAGAAACGCCTGCCAGGCAGGCAACGTGGGTTTCGCTGCGTTCGGCAGCAGCTCCCCCATGCGAGGTAGCGCGAACACGAACCAGAAGGCGAGTGTGGGCGCCACGATCCAGGGCGACGCCATGACGCGTTTCGTCCACCACCACTTCGGCGCGGCGATCATCAGCGTCCAGAACGGTGACGCGCCAACGAAGAAGACGAGGATAAAGACCAATTTCATGTCAGACCAGTTCCTCCTCACCACGGACCGGTGTTGGCGCGGTCACTGTCCTTGGTACGCATCGCCCACACCGCCGCTATCAGGTAACCAGCCGCAGGCAACTGATCACGCCATCGCGCGGTAACCCCGCGCTCAACCGTCCACATCAGACGGGGTGCGATCGGACGGACATGGTCCACAACAGACCGATGCGAGCGGGGTGTGGTACGCACGCGCGAGCTGCCGGACAGAAAGAGGCCGGCCCCCGGGGGATCACCCCGAGGGCCGGCCTCTTGGAATTCGGTCAGGCGCCGCGCTGGCTGTCCGCGGTAATGGCGCGGACGTGGCGCCGGATCCGGCTCAGGATTTCCGGCACCTGCTCGTTGAGGTAGAAATGCCCGCCCGGGAAGACGTCCAGCGAGAAATCACCGCCGGTGTGCTCCCGCCACGCCTGCGCCTCCTCGAGCGTCACCTTCGGGTCGGCGTCGCTGACCAGGACGTGGACGGGGCAGCTCAGGCGCGGACCGGGCTGGTAGGTGTAGGTCTCGGCGGCGACGTAGTCACCACGGATCGCGGGTAGCACCATTTGGAGCACGTCGGGATCCTCCAGCAGGACGGATTCGGTGCCTCCCAACGCTTTCACCGCCGCGATGAGCCGGGTGTCGTCGAGCTCGTGGGTGCGCTCGTGGCGGCTGCGGCTCGGGGCGGGCCTGCCGGAGGCGAACAGCGCGGCCGGCACGACGCCCTGCTGTTCCAGCCGCAGCGCCACCTCGAACCCGAGGGTGGCGCCGAGGCTGTGCCCGAACAGCGTGATGGGCTTGCCGGTGAGCGGCTCGATGGCCGCCACCAGCCCGTCGGCGAGGTCCTGGATCGACCGCAGGCAAGGTTCGCGGTGCCGGTCCTGGCGGCCGGGGTACTGCACGGCCAGCACGTCGATCTCGGGGGAGAGCGCCTTCGACACACCGAAGAAGTAGCTGGCGGAGCCGCCCGCGTGGGACAGGCACAGCAGCTGCGTAGCGGCCTCGTCCGACGGGTGGAAGCGACGAATCCACTGGTCGGTGTCGGTCATACTCATCTCCCTGCGTACTGGCTCTTCGAATGGCACCACCACCGGCGCATGGTACGCAACCGGTGGTGGGCCTGTCCGGGATGTTCGAACGTCAGACGTCTCGCGCGGTCGGACGACCGTCACACCAGCTGATCGTGGTGGGAGCGACCGCGGCGAGGCCGGTGTTGGTCCAGCTGTCGAGCACATCGATGCTCACGTTGCCGGCGGCCGGGGCGTCTGCGCCGTTGAAGAAGAAGGAACTGAGAATCTCGCACGTGGTGGTCGGCATCGGATCCTTGACTCCTCTGGGATTCGTTTGCGTGGTGGGAGCAAACGTTGTGACTTAAATCTCCACTCCCGACCCCGGCGCGACAAGGGCACATAGTCACCAGTTACCCATGGGTTCCCTCACCAGCAGACTGTGAATAGTTCATGTTTACATCGAGGCAGCCGGTCCACCAGCATGGACGGTTGGCCTACGGGACCCCGCGGGCGCCGGATCCGGGCCTGGCGGGCCGCCGGGAACGAATCCGCACTTCGACGTGAAATGCTCATCCCGCGGCCGTCGCGATATTCCCGGCACGACGCCGCTGACCAGTATTCACCGCTCCCCCGGTGCGTATTGGGACCGCCTGGCGAGTTCCCCGGCAATGACCCGGTGCCGGGCTATTGTGTCGCCGAAGCCGCGGTACGCGCGCATTTCCGGACTCGGAGTTGAAGCCATGGAGTTTTCCGTTCTCGGGAGCATCGAGGTCACCGCGGGGGACGTCCGGCTCGAGCTGGGGGGAGTCAAGCAGCGGGCGATCCTCGCCTACCTCGTGTTGCACGCCAACAAGGTGGTGCCGACCAGCCAGCTGCTCGAGGTGATGTGGGACGGTGCCCCGCCGCCCACCGCGCGCAAGATGATTCAGAACGCCGTGTCGGGGATCCGCCGGATGTTCTCCTGCAACGCCGATTCCGCCGCCATGCCGGCACTTCGCACGCATCCTCCGGGCTACCAGCTGCGACTGGACACAGAGGACGTCGACCTCTGCCGGTTCCGGCGGCTCGCCCGGCAGGGGCGCGCGGCGATCGCCGACGGCGAGCCGGCCCGCGGCGCCGAGCTGATGCGTGACGCGCTGGCGCTGTGGCGCGGCCGTGCGCTCACCGATCTCGTCGAGGCCGGCATCGGCTGGTCCGAGCTGACGGCCATCGAGGACGAACGACTGTCCGTTTTGGAGGATCGGCTGGACGCGGAGCTGGCGTGCGGGCGGCACCGGGAGATCACGCCCGAGCTGGAAGTGATCACCGCGACCGAGCCGTTGCGGGAGCGGCTGTGCCAGCAGTTCATGCTGGCCCTGTACCGCTCGGGCAGGCAGGCGGACGCGCTGCGCGTCTACCGCCGCACGCGCGAGGCGCTCGTCAGCAGCCTCGGGCTCGAGCCGGGCCGCGGGTTGCAGGACCTGCAGCAGCGGATCCTCGACCACGACGCCGCGATCCAGGTCACCGCCGGCCGGTGAGGCCCGCACCAGCGCGGGGTTACCCGGCGCTGGGCGCCCTGCGGGCACCATGACCGGCATGCCTCGCACCGACCTGCTCCGGCCCTTACCCGAGCTGCTTCGGTCCAACGCCCGCCGCTTCGGCGCCCGGGTCGCGTTCGCCGACGCCCACCGCAGCGTGACCCACGCCGGGCTCGAGGAGCGCACCGCGCGGATCGCGGGGCACCTCGCCGATCTCGGGGTGTGGCCATCTGATCGGGTCGCCGTGTTCCTCGACGGCGTGGCGGCCGTGGAGAGCATCCTGGCCACCGTGCGGGCGGGCGCGGTCGCCGTGCCGCTCGACCCCACGCTGGACGCCGCCGAACTCGCCGGCCTGCTGGCGGACAGCGGCGCGGACACCGTGATCACCGACGCGGACCGGCTCGCGCGCGTGACCGCGCTCGAGCAGCCGCCGCTGAACGTGATCGTCACCGGCCCCGGCGGGGGTGGGACGGCGTCCTTCGAAGAACTCGCGACGACCGAGCCCGGTGAAGCGGCCCGTGACGACCTCGGCCTGGACGAGCTGGCGTTCCTGATCTACACGGCGGGCACGACCGGCGCCCGCAAGGGCGTGCTGTCCACCCAGCGCAACGCACTGTGGTCGGCCGCCGCCGCATATGCCACGGTGCTCGGGCTGTCCGAAGAGGACCGTCTGCTGTGGCCGCTGCCCGTGCACGACGGGCTGGCGCAGCATCTCTGCGTGCTCGCCGCGACCGCGACCGGCGCGACCGTCCGGCTGGCCGGCGAGCTGTCCGCACCGGAGCTGATGGCCGCACTCACCGACGAGCGCAGCACGATCGTCGCCGCCACGCCGCGGCTCCACCGCGCGCTGCTCGACGCGGCCGCCCCGGACCTGCGGGCCGGGCTCGCGGTCGGCGCGCCCAGCGACCCCGAGCTGCGCGAGGCGTTCACCGAGGCGTTCGGCGTTCCGCTGCTGGACGTCTACGCGACCACGGAGACCTGTGGCCCGGTCGCGATGAGCTGGCCGCGCGGTGACTCCGACCTGCGCTGCCTGCCCGTGCCGGGCCTGAGCGTGCGCATCGTCGACCCGCTGACCGGCACCGACATGGGCGTCGGCCAGGAGGGCGAGCTGTGGGTCAGCGGCCCGAACGTGATGGGGGGCGGCTACCACAACCGGTCCGACGCGACGGCCGCCGTGCTGCGCAACGGCTGGTACCGCACCGGCGACCTCGCGCGCCGCGACGAGTCCGGCTACCTCACCGTCACCGGCCGCCTGGCCGACGTGATCGTGGTCGGCGACGAGCAGGTGCGCCCGTCCCAGGTGGAGGCCGTGCTGCGCGCGGCCGGTGCCGGGGCCGACGTCGCGGTGGCGGGCCGGCCGGACGACGAGCTCGGCCGGACGGTCGTCGCCTTCGTGACGGCGCCACCGGCGGACGTCGCGAGCCTGCTGGCCGCCTGCCGCCGGCAGCTGCCCGCGGCCGCGGTCCCGGTCGAGGTGTACGCGGTGCCGGCGATCCCGCGGACGGCAGCGGGTGCCGTTGTGCGCCACCGGCTACTCGAGGAGCCGGCCCGGCTGCTGGCGAGCGCCACGACCGTCCACGACGAACTGTTCGAGCCCGCCTGGGAGCCCGTGCCGGGTGGCGCGGTGGACGGCGAGCCGGGCGACTGGGTGCTGGTCGGCTCCGGCGCGCTCACCGCGGCCGTCGAGTCCTTCGTGGACAGCTATGCCGACCTGCCCGCGCTGCTGGCGGCCGTGGCCGATGGCCGGCCCGCGCCGGACGTCGCCTGCGTCGAGGTGGGTACCGACGGCGACCTGCCCGAGCAGCTGGCCGGGTGCCTGGCCGACGACCGCCTCACGGTCACCCGGCTGGTCCTGCTGACCCGGGGCGCGGTGCACGCGGGCGGCTACGCGCCCGAACCGGCGCTGGCCGGCGCGTGGGGCCGTGTCCGGGAGCTGCAGCGCCGCACGCCGTGCCGCGTGGTGCTGGTCGACGCGGACGTGGCGACCGACGAGGCGCTGCGTTCGGCGGTCGCGTCCGGCCACGACGAGGTGGCGGTGCGCGCGGAGACCTTGCTGCGCCCCACGTTCACGCCCGCCGCGGCCGCTCCCGCCGGCGCCGCGCTCGGCGGCACCGTCGTGTTCGTCGGCGAGCCCGACCCGGAGCTGGCCCGGCACCTCGCGGCCGCGCACGGCGCGACCGTCGTCGAGGCGGCGGACGTCGATGCGCTCGAAGCCGCGCTGGCCAGGCATGACGACGTGTCGGCCGTGGTGTGCGTCGAGCCCGCCCCGGAGGTGGCGCAGGCCGCGCACGACCGCACGCTCGGCAGCGACCTGGCCGCGTTCGTGCTGCTGTCCACAGGGGACGGCTCGGCGGCCGGCGCGTTCGCGGACGCCCTGGCCCGCCACCGCGCGCTGCTCGACCTGGCGGCCGTCTCCGTGACGTGGTCGCGGTCGGGCTTCATCGACCTTCCTGCCGGGCGCCGGACCGCGATGTTCGACGCGGCGGTGGCCGGTGCCGCCCCGGCGGTGATCGCCGCACGCTGGCACGCGACCGCACTCGGGTCGATCGCCGCGGGCGCCGGCCCGGCCGCGGAGGCCACGCTGACCGCGCTGCGCGAGCGCCTGCTGGACCTGCCGGAGGCGGACCGCGCGCGGACCCTGCTGGAGCTGGTGCACGCCGAGACGGTCGTGGTCCTCGACGGGCAGGCCCCTGCGTCGCTGGACGCCGAGACTCCGTTCCGGCAGCTGGGTTTCGACTCGATGACCGCCGTGCAGCTGCGTGGCCGGCTGTGCATGGCCACCGGGCTCGACCTGCCGGCCACCCTCGTCTTCGACTACCCCACGCCCGACACGCTGGTCGAGCACCTGCTCACGGAGCTGGGCGCCGGCCCGGAGACCGACACGGCGGCCCCGGCCGCGGCGACGACCGCACGCCTTGACGAGCCCATCGCGATCGTCGGCATGGGCTGCCGCTACCCCGGCGCGGTCACCTCGCCGGACGAGCTGTGGCGGCTGGTGGCCGACGGCGTGGACGCGGTGACGGAGTTCCCCGACAACCGCGGCTGGGACCTGGCGGCCCTGTTCGACGGCGACGGGCCGGGCACCGTCAGCGCGAAGGCGGGCGGCTTCCTGCACGACGCGGCGGACTTCGACGCCGAGTTCTTCGGCATCAGCCCGCGCGAGGCACTGGCCATGGACCCGCAGCAACGCCTGCTGCTGGAGACCTCCTGGGAGGCGCTCGAGCGCGCGGGGATCGACCCGACCGCGTTGCGCGGCAGCGACACCGGGGTGTTCGCCGGCGTGCCGGTGCAGCACTACGGCCGCGGCGGGCACGCCGAGGAGGACGGGGTCGAGGGCTTCCTCATCACCGGCATCGCAAGCAGCGTGGCGTCCGGCCGCATCGCCTACGTGCTGGGCCTGGAGGGCCCGGCGATGACCGTGGACACGGCGTGCTCGTCGTCACTGGTGGCGCTGCACCTGGCGACGCAGGCGCTGCGGTCCGGCGAGTGCTCGCTGGCCATCGCGGGCGGCGTGACCGTGATGTCCGGGCCGGAGACGTTCACCGAGTTCTCCCGGCAGGGCGGCCTGTCCCCCGACGGCCGATGCAAGGCGTTCTCCGACGACGCGGACGGCACCGGCTGGTCCGAGGGCGCCGGCATGCTGGTCATGGAGCGGCTGTCGGACGCGCGGCGCAACGGGCACCGGGTGGTGGCCGTGCTGCGCGGCACCGCGATCAACCAGGACGGCGCGTCCAACGGCCTGACCGCGCCGAACGGCCCGTCGCAGCAGCGGGTCATCCGCCAGGCGCTGGCCAACGCCGGCCTCGAGCCGTCCGATGTGGACGCTGTAGAGGCGCACGGCACCGGCACGATGCTGGGCGACCCGATCGAGGCGCAGGCGCTGCTGGCGACGTACGGGCAGGACCGCGAGCGGCCGCTGTGGCTGGGCTCGCTGAAGTCCAACATCGGCCACGCGCAGGCGGCCGCCGGCGTGGGCGGCGTCATCAAGATGGTGATGGCGCTGCGCCACGAGCAGCTGCCGCGCACGCTGCACATCGGCGAGCCGACGAAGAAGGTCAACTGGACAACCGGTGCGATGACGCTGCTGACCGAGCCCGCCGCGTGGCAGGCCGGGGAGCGGATCCGCCGGGCCGGGATCTCGTCGTTCGGCATGAGCGGGACGAACGCGCACGTGGTCATCGAGGAGGCGCCGGCTTTCGAGGCGGCCGAGTCGCCGGCGCAGGTGCCGGCCGCGCCGTGGCCGGTGTCGGCCCGCACTCCGGAGGCTTTGCGGGCC
>Ga0164241_10004175_pt1 | contig 14127 bp, 16 predicted proteins | sample OricomyardsoilBY_FD_108780 | JGI IMG/M metagenome (GOLD analysis project Ga0164241, IMG submission 108780) | Backyard soil microbial communities from Emeryville, California, USA - Original compost - Back yard soil (BY) | ecosystem: Environmental > Terrestrial > Soil > Unclassified | place: USA...
AACGCCGCCGCGACGCACTGACCCCGACGGCCAGCCCCTCGGAACGGGATTCGGCCCCGCTAAAGCGGATTGCGGGTGACAAGGCACCGCTAACTCCCCGCCTAGCACGGTCCGCTGACGATCTTACTCTGCCGGCCGTAGGATCATCTCCCTTGATCGCCCTGCCGACAGCCGCGATAGAGGTTGACACCGGCTCCTTCTTCGCGATCGTCGTCGTCGCCGCGGTGGCGGCAATCACCACGGCGGTGGTGCCGAAACGGCTGGCGCCGCCGGTCGTCGTGCTCGAGCTGATGCTGGGAATCGTGATCGGGCCGGAGATCCTCGGCCTCGCCCACTCCGACGAGTTCATCGAATTCTTCTCCAACCTCGGGCTCGGGATGCTCTTCTTCTTCGCCGGCTACGAGATCGACTTCAACCGAATCAAGGGTCGGCCGATGAAGCTCGGCGCCTGGGGCTGGCTGCTCTCGATCGTCCTTGCCTACGGCATCGGCGGCGCCCTGGCGGCGGCCGGAGTCGTGGTCTCCTTCCTCTACACCGGCTCGGCGATGGCGACGACGGCGATCGGCACCCTGATCCCGATCCTGCGCGACAACGGCGAGCTCAAGACCCGCTTCGGGACCTATCTGCTGGCCGCCGGCGGGGCCGGCGAGTTCGGCCCGATCCTGCTGGTCACCCTGGTCCTCTCGACCACCAACCCACTGCACGAGGCGGCGATCCTGCTCGCCTTCGTCGCCCTGGCGCTGATCCTCGCGCTGGGCTCGGTGCGCTACGCCTGGCGCGGCTGGCCGGCGCTGGAGCGCACCTTCGAGTCGAGCAGCCAGCTGGCGGTCAGGGTCACCGTGGTCCTCGTCTTCGGCCTCGTCCTGCTCGCCGGCAAGCTCGGCCTCGACATTCTGCTCGGCGGCTTCGTCGCCGGGATGATCGTGCGGGTGGCGCTGCAGGGCCAGGAGCTGAACGTGTTCGAGTCGAAGCTGACCGCGGTCGGGTTCGGCTTCTTCGTCCCCTTCTTCTTCGTCGCCAGCGGCATCGAGTTCGACCTCGACGCGCTCGGCTCCCTCGGGGCGATGCTGAAGCTGGCGATGTTCTTCGCCCTCTTCCTGGTCGTCCGCGGGGCGCCGGCGATGCTGCTCTACCGCGGCGTGCTCAACGCCCGCGACCGCGCCGCCCTCGCCTTCTACTCGGCGACCGAGCTGCCGCTGGTGGTCGCGATCACGACGATCGCGATCGAGACCGACCACATGAAGTCTTCGACCGCGGCCGGCTTGGTCGGCGCGGCGATGCTCTCGACCCTGGTCTTCCCCTTCGTCGGCCTCGCCCTGCGCAAGCGCAGCGAGGAGGAGGAAGGCGAAACCGAGCCGCCGGACGAGGGCCCCTCCCCGCGCGGGGAGGGGCCCGTCGCCCAGCCCGGCCTCGCCGGCTAGCGGCGGATCAGCTTCAGCCGCGGGTAGACGGTGGCCTTGGCGCCACCGGCCTTGACCGTCTGCTTGAACAGCAGCTTCTTGCGCTTGACCAGCTTGGCCCTCGCCTTCGGCTTCACCTTCAGGACCAGCGTCTTCGCCTTGCCCTTGGCGACCTTGCTGGTGCGCCTGGTCGTCGCCGGCTTGCGCTTCGCCAGCAGGCCCTGGATCGAGAGCCTGCAGCTGCTGCCGACCTTGGCCGGGCAGGGCCGCTTGACGAAGAGGCGGTTGCCCTTGAGCACCGCCGTGCCGCCGCCGTTGGAGCGCAGCAGCGAGAGCAGGCGGCTGCTGGAGAGGCCGTTGGCGCCATTGCCGGCGCCGCCGCCCTTGCCCCCGTCGCCGCCTTTACCGTCGCCGCCACCGCCACCGCCCGACGTGCCCACCGTCACCGCGACGTTGTCGAAGCGCAGTGCGGTCGAGCCCAGCAGCCCGACGTTGGCCAGCGAGGAGCTGACTTCGGAGTCGATCGAGATCGCGTAGACGTGGCCCGCGACCAGCGTCGCCGCCCCGTCTTTGCCCGCGAAGGAGGCCGCGGCGGTTCCGGCCACCGAGTCGGCGATGACTTCCGAGCTGGTGCCGCCGGTGCGGTCGATCAGCGTCACCGCGTAGGTGGCGTTGGGCTGCAGGTCGAGCAGGTTGCCCGAAGCGAGCTGGCGATCGACGTGCAGCGTCGCGGCCCCGCCTTCGGTCGCCGTGAAGTTGGGCGACTGGAAGATCGCTGTGGCTTTGAACGCCCCGCCGAGGTTGACGAGGATCGTCGTGTTGGCCGCGAGCGAACCGGCCGGGTTGCCGTTTTCGCCGTCATACCCCGCCGTCGTCGTGCAGAGGCCCATCAGCGGGATGTTGCAGGTGGCTTTCGCCGGCATCGTCCAGCCTTCGAGGCCGCCGTTGAAGGCGCCGCCCCCGGGCGGGTAGGTGGCCGCCTGGGCCGAACCGGCGAACAGGCAGATGGCCGCGACCGCCGCGCAGCAGGCGGTAGACAGCGCTGGCAGGTTTCGTCTTGCGGATCGCATCGCTTACTCCTTCGGTTAATCAATGGATGTGACCCGCCTATACTTAAAACTCTCAAGCTAACTACCAAGTTTTATGGACGACTATTCTATTCCGACCAGGAGCCGCAGATCGCCCCAAACGCCCGTCCCCAGCCCCACCGATCCGCGTAAGATGGCGCTCTCCCGGGCGCGTAGCTCAGTGGGAGAGCGCTCGCTTCACACGCGAGAGGTCGTTGGTTCGAAACCAACCGTGCCCATAGCCCGAAATCCCTGCAAATCGGCAGGCCCTTGATTTCAGGGGATCTCCAACCGCCCCCGATTCAGTGCTCCATTTCGGGCACGAGTGCCCGAAATCGCGCCGATGCGCGGCGATTAGCGGCGATCTCGGGTTATTCCGCCTCGCTTTTGGGCAGCGGCGGAGCTACGGTCGGCAACCACATAAGTGGCCCCGGCGGCGCGCAAACGCCCCGGGGCCTGGCACCGAAGCCGATAACTTCGATGCAGGCGAAACGGTACTCGCCGAGGCCCTCTTAGGGCGCATCGCCGCCGGATTCGGTGTCCGCCGAAAGGAGGGCAACGATGGATACCGAGGGCCAGGAGCTAGGACCGTATGAGCCGGTCCCCGACGTGCTGATCCTCGCCGCGATCGAGCGCGCGATCAGGCACAGCACCGAGACCGTCTGGATCGTCGGGGTCGGCGAGCACCTTGGCTTCAGGCGCAGCGCCCACAACACCCGCCGCCTTCGAGAGCAGCTCGAACGGCTACGGGTCCACCAGGGCTGGGTGGCAAGCGAGGAGCGGAACGGCCGCGAGTATTGGTGGCTGACCCCGGCCGGCGAGCGCTACCTGGCGCAAGCCCGCGACGAGGGTCAGCTCGGCGACCTGCCCGATTCCGCGAACTGCTCACCGCGGCGATGGAGGATGCGGGTACCGCACAGACCGCGTTCATCTCCCCGCCCGCGGACTCGTGGTTTGGGCTGGGCCGCCGGCTCGCGGCCGCCTTCTGGCTCGTCGGCTCGGCCACCTACTGCCGCGATGAGTGGCCCCAGCCCAGCGACGACTGCATCGACACCGATCCCGACACCCATCACTCCGGCGGCGAACCCGAGCAGGAAGGGCGTCGCCTGCTCGGTGCGCTGGCCGAAGACGAATACCGGAATCGCACCCAGCCCAGTCGCAAGCGCGGTGGCCGAAGCAGCCAGCAGGAGGACGACGAGGTCGGGCATTCAGCACGGCCAACGTAACGGCCCCAGGTCGCCCCAGTGGTCAGCCGGGCTCGCCGTGCGGCAGCATGACCTCTGCTGCCTCGTCGGGAGTGAGGTCGGGATAGAGAGCGTGGATCGTCGCGATCGCGATCGCCCCGCCGAGCAGCTGCACGACGACGAAGGCCGGGACCGAGGCCGGAGCGATGCCGGCGAAGGTGTCGGAGAACATGCGGCCGACGTCGATCGCCGGGTTGGCGAAGCTGGTCGAGCTGGTGAAGAAGTAGGCCGAGCCGATGTAGGCGCCGACCGCGGCCGGCGCCATGCTGCCGCGCCCGCTCCGCGCCAGGGAGAAGATCACCAGCAGCAGCCCCAGCGTCGCGATCACCTCGGCGAACAGGTGCGAGGGCGAGGCCCGGTGCGTGGTCGCGATGCTCACCGCCGAGAGGTCGAACATCAGATTGGCGACGATCGCCCCGGTGATGCAGCCGGCGACCTGGGCGGGGATATAGGCGAAGGCGTGGTGCCAGCGCAGCCCGCCAAAGGCGGCGTCGACCAGCGAGACGACTGGGTTGAAGTGGGCGCCGGAGACCGGGCCGAACATGAGGATGAAGGTGAACAGGCCCGCCGCCGTCGCCGCCGCGTTCTCCAGGAGCTGCAGGCCGGTGTCTCCGGGCGAGAGCTGCGCGGCCATGATCCCCGAGCCGATCACCGTGGCGGCGAGGAAAGCGGAGCCGAGGAACTCGGCGAACAGGCGGCGGGGCAGCGGAGTGGAGTTCATGGGCGCGATCCTATGTATTGACAAGTGCCAATTCAATAGATATATGTAAATAGATGGCCGTCGATCTACAGCTCGCCCCGAAGACCAAGCGCCCAGCCGGCGGGCCTTGCTGCGAGCCGGTCGTCTATCCCGACGTCGAGCGCGAGCAGGCCGAGCGCATGGCGGCGGTCGCCAAGGCGCTCGGCGACCCGATCCGCCTCCAGCTGGTCGACGTGCTGCGTAAGCACGCCGGGAAAGTCTGCGTCTGCGAGCTGGTCCCGTTGTTCGACCTCTCCCAGCCCACCGTCTCCCACCACCTGAAGAAGCTGCGCGAAGCCGGCATCGTCGGCTCCGAGCGGCGCGGGTTGTGGGCCTATTACTACGTGATTCCCGAGTCCCTGGAGGAAGTGTCCGCATGGCTGAGTTGACCGATTCGACCGAGGACGTCCGCGAGGCGGTGCGCTCCCGCTATGCGGAAGCGGCCGAAAGCGTCACCGCCGATGGGGGCGCCTCCTGCTGCGGGAGGGGCACCGTCCTCAGCGACGAGGAAGCCCAGGTCTTCGGCGCCAGCCTCTATGGCGAGGGCGAGCGTGGCGAGCTTCCCGACACGGCGACGATGGCCTCGCTCGGCTGCGGCAACCCCACCGCCGTCGCCGAGCTGGATGCCGGGGAAACGGTCCTCGACCTCGGCTCCGGCGGCGGCATCGACGTGCTGCTCTCGGCGCGGCGGGTTGACGAATCGATCGACGTGGTGATCTCCAACTGCGTGATCAACCTCTCCGGCGACAAGCCGCAGGTGCTCGCCGAGGCGGCGCGGGTGCTGCGACCTGGAGGGCGCTTTGCCGTCTCCGACGTGATCGCCGACGAGGAGATGGACGAGGCGACGCGCGCCAGCATGGCCGAGTGGACCGGCTGCATCGCCGGGGCGCTGACGCGACGCGAGTTCGAGCAGGTGCTGCTCGAAGCCGGTCTTGTGGACGTCGAGATCACCGAGACCCACCGGGTCCATGACTACGCCGGCTCGGCGATCGTCCGCGCCCGGAAGCCGAGCTGACGATGGCCCACGCGCTTTTCGTCTGCCTCCACAACGCCGGCCGCTCGCAGATGAGCGCGGCGCTCTTCGAGCGCGCCGCCTACGGTCGCCACGAGGGCCGCTCAGCCGGCACCACGCCGGGCGAGCGGGTCCACCCCGAGGTGGTCGAGGTGATGAACGAGCTGGGGATCGACCTCGCCGACCGCAAGCCGAAGCTGCTCTCGACCGAGGACGCCGAATGGGCCGACGTCGTGGTGACGATGGGCTGCGGCGACAAGTGCCCCTACGTGCCCGGCGTCCGCTACGTCGATTGGGACCTGCCCGACCCGAAGGGCCGCCCGGTCGAGGAGGTCCGCGCGACCCGCGACGAGATCGCGGAGCGGGTCGAGGCGCTGGTCGCTGAACTCGACCGAGGCTAGGCGTAGCTCCCCCTGGTGACGCGGGAGCGCTGGATAACCCTGCTCGTCGTCTCGGCGGCGACGGCGATGCTGCTGCTCGACGTGACGGTGGTGAACGTCGCCCTGCCCGCGATCCGCGACGACCTCGACGCCGGCTTCGCCGAGATGCAGTGGGTGATCGACGCCTACGCGCTGACCCTCGCCGCGACGCTGCTGAGCGCCGGAGAGCTGGCCGACCGGATCGGCCGGCGGGCGATCTTCGGTTGGGGCCTTGCTCTCTTCACCGCCTGCTCGGCGCTCTGCGCGGCGGCGAACTCGCCGGTCTTCCTCGACCTCGCCCGCGCCTCCCAGGGAGTCGGCGGCGCAGCGATGTTCGCCTCCTCGCTGGCGCTGCTCGCCAACGAGTTTCAGGGCGAAGAGCGCGGCTTCGCCCTCGGCGTCTGGGGCGGCGTCACCGGCGCGGCGCTCGCAATCGGCCCGCTGGTCGGTGGCGTGCTGACCGACGAGCTGGACTGGCGCTGGATCTTCCTCGTCAATTTGCCGATCGGCGGCCTGCTGATCTGGCTGACGGCCCGCTCGCTGCCGGAGTCGCGCGAGGAGCGACCGCGCCCGCTCGACCTGGCCGGGATGGTGACCTTCGGCGCCGCCTGCTTCCTCGCCACCTACGGCCTCATCCGCGGAAACGAGGACGGCTGGGGCAGCCTCCCGATCGCCGGCTCCCTGATCGGCGCGGCGGTGCTGCTCGCCGCCTTCGTCGCGGTCGAGCGCCGCCGCGCCGAGACGGCGATGCTGCCGCTCTCGCTGTTTCGCATCCCGGCCTTCACCGGGACGGCGGTGGTCGCCTTCGCGCAGTCCGTGGCGCTCTACCCCCTGCTGCTGTTCGTCGCGATCTACATGCAGGTCGGGCTCGGCCTCTCGGCCACGGAAACCGGCCTGCGCATCCTCCCTCTGACGCTGGTGCTCGTCGTCGTCGCGCCGATCTCCGGTCGGCTGACCAACCGCTGGCCGCTGCGCGTTCCCCTGGCGGCCGGCCTGGTCCTGATCGGCGCTGGCCTGCTGCTGATGCGAGCGGTCGACGCCGACAGCGAATGGACGGCGCTCTTGCCTGGCCTGCTGGTCGGCGGACTCGCGATCGGGGTAATCAGCCCGGCGCTCGCGGCGGCGATGATGAGCGTGTTGCCGGTCGAGCGCAGCGGCCTGGCGTCGGGGATCAACAACACGTTCCGCCAGCTCGGGATCGCGATCGGGATCGCCGGCCTGGGCGCGATCTTCGAGCACCAGGCCAGCGAGGCCCTGGGGCTGGTCGGTCTCGTCGCCGGCCTGGATTCGGTGCTGGCGGTCGCAGCCGCGACCGCCTTCGTCGGCGCTGCCGTGGCCTGGCCGCTGCTCGGTTCGCAGCGCTCTATTGCAACCGTCTCCGGGCGTTAACCCTTCGCCCGCGCAACAGTGCCGATTGTCAACGAGCTCCGCGGGCGTCAACGCGGCCTGGATGTCCTCCAACTCCTCGGCGGAGTGCTCGAGGACGCTCAGTCGCTCCCGTACGGCGGTGACCAGGACCGTGACCCCGACGAAGACGATCAGCCGCACCGCCAGCGAGAGACCGAAATCCGGGACCGGCTGGATCAGGGCGCCAACGTTGTAGAGGATGATGCAGCCCGCGACGGCGATCGCGGCCGGGCGCCTTCCTCCCCACCAGACCGCCAGCCCGATCGGCACCGCGTAGAAGAAGCCGATGCCGGCGTTCGCGCTGGCATCGGTCGCAATCCAGACGACGAAGACCGCGAAGGCCGTCGCACATACCCAGGCAAGGCGGGCAGTGTTGGACATTTCTCCCTGCACTCAGGCGAACATGCAGCCCGACCCCGGGCCCGAGGGACCGCCTTCGTTCACAGTCTCGAAATACGCGCGGCCTATCCTGCCGCGAATGAAGGCGGCTGAGCTTCGGTCTCTCCTGGGCACCCGGGTGGTCGCGGCGGCCCGATGGGCGCCGCCGGTGCGCTGGCTGAGCGGCGCCGTCTTCGTCGTCTTCGGCATCGGCAAGTTCAGCGAGCACGCGCACGAGGTCGACTCCTTCGAGAGCTACGGGCTGCCCTCGCCGGACGCCTTCGTCTATGCGGTCGGAGCGCTTGAGGTCGGAGGCGGACTGCTGCTCCTGATGGGCCTGATGACCCGCCTCGCGGCTCTTCTCCTGGCCGCCAACATGGTGGGCGCGATCATCTCCTCCGGAATCGGCGAGGGCGAGGTGCTGCCCAGCCTCACGCTGGCGCCCCTGCTGCTCGTCGCGATGCTCTTCCTGCTCTGGGTCGGCCCAGGCGAGAGGGCGCTCGACGGGCGCCTGCTCACCCGGCGCCGGCAGGCAGGCTGAAGCGCACGCGGGTTCCCCGCTCGGCCGGGGCCAGCCAGATGCGCCCGCCGTGGGTCTCGACGATCGCCCGAGAGACGGCAAGTCCGAGGCCGGCGCCGTCGGAGGGGCGGGAGGCGTCCTCGCCGCCGCGGAAGAAGGCGTCGAAGACGCGCTCGCGCTCCTCGGCCGGGATGCCGTCGCCGGTGTCGGCGATCTCGATCTCGACCCCGTCGCCCCCGGCCTCGGCTCGCACGGTGACACTGCCGTCGGCGGGGGTGTGGCGGATCGCGTTGCGGATCAGGTTGAAGAGGACCCGCTGGATCTTCTCCGGATCGGCGCGGGCGGGCAGCGGTGAGTCGCCAAGCTCCGCGCGGATCTCGACGCCCTTCGCGCCGGCCTCCGCCTGCATCGCCACAACCGTCTCGTCGACCAGCAGCGCCAGCTCGACCTGGCGCAGCGACCAGTCGATGTCGCCCGCCTCGATCCGCGAGAGCTCGAAGAGGTCGTCGATCATCGCGCTCAGCGAGTGGATGTGGGTCCCCATCGTCGCCAGGTAGCGGCGGCGGGTATCGCCGTCGACGATGTCGTCGTCGACGGCCTCGACCAGCAGCCGCAGCGAGGCGATCGGCGTGCGCAGGTCGTGGGAGACGGCGGCGATCAGCTGCCTGCGGGTCGCCTCGGCGGCGGCCCGTGCCCGCTCGCGCTCGGCGAGCGCGGCGATCCTCAGGGTCACGATCCCGATGCCGAGGACGACGATCGAGGCGAGCAGCGCATCGCGCTCGGAGACGAACATCATCCGGGCGGCAGCGACCAGGACGAGCAGGATCGCGCCGACCGCGACGGCGGTGATGACCGCCTGGCGCTTCATGGTTGAAACCTGTAGCCGACGCCCCAGACCGTCTGGATGAAGCGCGGGCGCTCGGGGTCGGGCTCGATCTTCGCCCGCAGGCGGCGGACGTGGACGGTGACGGTGCTGGTGTCCGAGAGCAGAGCGGAGTCCCAGACCCGGTCCATCAGCTGGTCGCGGGAGAAGGCCTGGCCGGGATGGGAGGCGATGAACTCGAGCAGGTCGAACTCTCGCTGGCTGAGCGCGACCTCCTCGCCGTCCAGAGCCACACGACGGCCGCGGGCGTCGATCTCGAGCCGGTCGAAGCGCAGCGGCTCGGCGTCCTCCTCGGGTGGGTTGACCCGGCGCAGGACGGCATCGACGCGGGCAACCAGCTCGCTCGGCGAAAAGGGCTTGACGACGTAGTCGTCGGCGCCGTTGCGCAGGCCGGCGAGCTTGTCGTCCTGCTCGCCTTTGGCGGTGAGCAGGATCACCGGCGTGCGGCCGTCCTCGCCCTCGCGCAGGCGCTCCAGAACCTGCAGGCCGTCGAGCCGGGGCAGCATCACGTCGAGCACGACGAGGTCGGGTCGGCTCTCATCGGCGACCCGGATCGCCTCCACCCCGTCGGCGGCGGTCCTGGTCGCATAGCCGGCCCGCTCCAGATAGCGCGAGACGACCTCGGCGATCGTCGGCTCGTCGTCGACGACGAGCACGGTGCGGCGACCGTCGGGGGCTGCCATGCGCCCCATTGTCCCTATCGCCGGACTCATCCGAAGGTGAACGCGTAGCCGGAGATCCCGGGGGCGAGCCGGAGCGAGAGGACGTGGCGCCCGGCCCGCGGCAGCTCGACCAGCCGGTAGAGGCGCTGGCGGTCGATCGTCGCGACCCCACCGTGGACGTCGGTGCCGGCGAAGCGCCGCGGCAGCGGCTTGCCGTCGAGCAGCACCTGCATCCGTCGCGGCTGCCCCCCACGCGAGCCCAGGACCAGGAAGACCTTCCGGGCCCCGAAGGCGAGGTGCAGGCGCGAGCCGGCCACGGCGGTGGCGTCCTCGGGGGCGATCCGCCACTTCCCCTCGTAGGCGAGGCTGTCGGGGGCGAGCCCGGACGGCGGGACCGCGAAGGTCTGCGTGCCGGGGGCGAGCCGCCCGTTGACGAAGCGATCGGCGCGGGCCGAGCCGAGGTAGCTCTCGGGGGTCGTCACCCGTGCCGAGGCGGTCTCGACCCGGGCCTGCGCTCGTGCCGCGCCGGGGCGATGCCCGGCCTTGGCCAGCAGCTCGCGGATTGCCGCCTCGGTCTCCTCGTATTCGCCCTCGCCGAAGTGCGCGTAGCGGACCCGGCCCTGGGCGTCGATCAGGTACTTCGCCGGCCAGTACTGGTTGGCGTAGGCGTTCCAGGTCGCGTAGTCGTTGTCCTGGGCGACGGGGTAGCGGATCCCGTTCTGCTCGATCGCGTCGGCGACGTTGCCGGCCTCGCGCTCGAAGGGGAACTCCGGCGTGTGAACGCCGACGATCGTCAGCCCGCGGTCGCGGTAGCGCTCGTCCCAGGCCTTGAGGTAGGGAAGGGTGCGGATGCAGTTGATGCAGGTGTAGGTCCAGAAGTCGACCAGGACGACGCGGCCGCGCAGCTCGCGCAGCGAGAGCGGCCGGCCGCCCGGGGTGTTGAACCACTCCTGGTTGCCGGTGAAGTCGGGGGCCCGGCCGAGCACCGGCAGCGCCTCGCCCGCGGCGCTCGGCCCAGCCGCCGCGGTGCCGACGCCGTGGCGCTGGGTACGCAGGTTGGCGAGCTGCTCGCCCACGTCACCCCTCTCCTCTAGCTCCTTGGTCGGGTTGACGACGAAGGCCGGCAGGTCGTTGGCGATCGCGGTCTGGAAGCGGGTGTCGTAGCTACCCGCCATCGCCAGCGCGACGACGACCATCACCGCGCCCATCGCCATCTGCAGCCGGCCCGCCTGGGGGGCGAGCCGGGCGGTGAGCCGGCGCCCGCCGATCATCAGGAAGTAGAGGACGACGGCGCTGCCGATCGCGTAGGAGAGCGCCACCCCGAGCCGCCCGGCGGTGAAGGACTGCGAGGCCGAGACGGTGATCACCCCGGCCAGGATCGGCCCCGCGCAGGGCGCGTAGAGGAACCCGAGGCTGCCGCCGAGCAGCAGGCCGGAGACGAACCCGTCCCCGCTGCGGGCACTCGGCTTCGGCACGACCCGGCCGATCCAGGCCTCCAGGCGGGCGGAGACCGGCGGCAGCAGCAGCGCGATGCCGAAGCCGAACAGAACCGCGATCGCGAGGTTGCGCAGCAGGTCGCCGGGGAGGCCGAGGGCGTCGATCACGTAGACGAGCGCGACCGTCGCGAAGGCGAAGGAGAGGGCGAGGCCGGTGACGACGCCGAGCGGTCGCCGGCGCCCGCCGGTGACGCCCGCCGAGAGCGCCACCGGGAGGACCGGGAGGACGCAAGGCGAGAGCGCCGTCGCGGCGCCTGCCAGAAACGCGAATGCCATCAGCGCGACCACGCGGGGGACTCTGCCAGGCGCCGATTACGAGTCTCTTACGGCCCCCAAGACCCGTAAGGGACTCGTAATGGGGCTGACGGATACTCGGCCGACGTGACCTGCAAACAGGAGGCTTGACGATGAGGCGCTTGGCACTTCTTTTCCCATTCGCTGCCGCAGCTCTGATCGCCGCCGGCTGCGGCGACAGTGCCGCAAATGGCAACAGCAGCACGTCGGGACCGGATGCGGCGATGATGAAGACCGAGGAGGCGATGAAGACCGACGCCTCGATGTCGGCCAAAGGCACCCGGGTCAAGGTCGTCAGCTCAGACTTCGGCCGTGTGATCGCCGACGGCAAGGGCGAGGCCTTCTACCTCTTCGACAGCGAGGACTCGAGGAGGCCCGAGTGCTACGGCGCCTGCGCCAAGGTTTGGCCGCCAGCGCTGACCGAAGAGAGGCCGCAGGCAGGCGCAGGTGCGAAACAGAGCCTGCTCGGAACCACCAAGCGAAGCAACGGCAAGCTCCAGGTGACCTACGCCGGCCAACCGCTCTATTACTACGTCGACGACTCCCCAGGCACGATCCTCTGCCACGACGTCGAGGAGTTCGGCGGTCTCTGGCTGGTGGTCAAACCAGACGGACAGGCCGCGAGCTGAGCGATCGCACCCTTCGAAGCCATCGCCATTCCCGATTACACGGATGAGATGCGGAGAACCTATGAGGCTGAACGGCTCAGCCGTCGCAGCGCGAACGGCACCATCAACGTCGTCAGGATCGACATGCCGACGACGACGCCGAACAGCTCGGCGTCGACTACCCCCTCGGCGGCGCCGATCGCCGCGACGACGATGCCCACCTCGCCGCGAGGGATCATGCCGACGCCGACGATCGCCGCTTCTCGCTTGCCCAGCCCGCGTGCAGCCAGGTAGGCGGGCCCGAGCTTGGCGATAGCGGCGATCAGGGTGATCGTGACCAGGAGGAACAGCGCGTGGCCGTTGAGCAGCGACCCGAGGTCGAGCTCGATGCCGATGAAGGCGAAGAAGAAGGGAGGGAAGAATGCATAGAGCGGCTTGACTTCCTCCTCGATCGAGCTGTGGTCTTTGGTCTCGGCGACGATCATGCCCGCGAGGAAGGCGCCGATCAGGGCCGCGAGGCCGATATTGGCAGCGAAGGCGGCGAGGCCGAGGCAGAGAGGATCACCGCCGGCAGCAGCGGCGACTCCGAGAAACGGGGAGCATGCAGCAGGCGCGGCCGGCGGGCGAGCAGCCGGGTGCCGCCCAGTGCGACGAAGCCGACGAAGACGATCGCGATCGCCAACGCCAACGCGATCTTGTCGGCGTCGACACCGCCGTCGGCGGCCATCCCAACCGCCACTGAGAGCAGAATCAAAGCGAGGATGTCGTCGACCACCGCGGCGCCGAGGACGGTGCGGGCGGCGCGGGTCCGGGCAATGCCGAGGTCGAGGAAGGTGGCCGAGGTGATCCCGGCGCTGGTGGCCGCCAGGGCGGCGCCGAGGAAGACACTGGTCTCCGAGCTCTCGCCCAGCGCCAGGCCGAAGCCGATGCCGGCGATGAACGGCACGAGGACCCCGGCGCCGCCGACCCGAGCGGCGACCCGGCCCACCGCTTTCATCTCCGATAGATGCGTCTGCAGGCCGACCCAGAAGAGGAGGACGACCACGCCGAGATCGGAGAAGACCCGGAGCACCTCGCCGATCTCGACCAGGCCGAGGACCGAGGGACCGATCAGAACGCCGCCGAGGATCTCGCCGACGATCACCGGCTGGCCGATTCGCTTGAAGAGCTCGTCGCCGAGCTTGGCGGCCAGGAGGACCAGGAAGAGGTCGAAGAGGATGCCGGCCGTGTCGCTGGTGGCCGCGATCGGCAGGATCGACTCGCCCATCAGGAGGGGTCGTCCAGATCCTCGGCAATGGCGCCGAAACGCTCGACCAGCTCGGCGAAGAAGTCGCTGCGGGTGATGATCGCGTGGACTTTCCCGGCAGTCGCGACCGGAACGATCAGCACCCGGTGGTGGAGGAACAGCTCGGCGAGCTGAGTGTCGGAGTAGCTGTCCTCGACCGTTACGTGATCGGTGGTCAGGTAGCGCCGAATCGGCTCATTGCTGCAATCGCTGCGGCGCTCGATCGTCTCGTCGACTGAGCGCGAGACCATCGCCGCGGAGCGCAGATCGCCCATATAGCCGGGGAAGAGGGCGGCCATGAACTCGCGCTCGCCGAAGATCCCGGCGAAGCGCCCGTCCGCCTCGACCGCCGGCAGAGCGGGCAGTTCAAGCTCGATCAGGCGGCGCGCCGCCGGACCGATCAACTCGTCGGCCCCGAGCGGGTCGATCTCGCGGATGGTCTGCTTGATGATCGATTCCGGCATGGCTCCTCCTAGATCACTACGTAGCGGATGAGGATGTAGCCGGTGGCGAGCGCGATCGAGATGATCGTCGCAGGGATGCCGACCTTGAGAAAGGCGAGGAAGCCGATCGGGGTCCCCGCCCGCTCGGCCAGGCCGGCGGCGGCGACGTTGGCGGCGGCGGCGATCATCGTCGCGTTGCCGCCGAAGCAAGCACCCAGCGCGAGCGACCACCAGTAAGCGTCGTCGCCGTTCGCCCCGGCCGATTGCTGC
>Ga0164241_10004176_pt1 | contig 14123 bp, 14 predicted proteins | sample OricomyardsoilBY_FD_108780 | JGI IMG/M metagenome (GOLD analysis project Ga0164241, IMG submission 108780) | Backyard soil microbial communities from Emeryville, California, USA - Original compost - Back yard soil (BY) | ecosystem: Environmental > Terrestrial > Soil > Unclassified | place: USA...
CCCGAGAACAGCGACACCAGCGAGATGAAGAACAGATAGGGGAAGGTCCAGCGCAGCATCTGCACGGCCAGTTCGTACTGGCTGCCGCCTGCAAGCCCCCACTTCAGCGCGAACAGATAGAGGGTCAACGGCGCCGCGATCACGCCGACCAGGCTCACCAGCAGCAGCGCGCCGCCCAGGGTGCCGGCGACGCCGGCCACCAGCTCCCTCACCTCGGCCTGCCCACGGCGGGTCCGGTACTCGGAAATCACCGGCACGAAGGATTGGGAGAACGCGCCCTCCGCGAACAGCCGGCGCAGGAAGTTGGGGATCTTGAAGGCCACGTAAAAAGCGTCGGAAACAGGCCCCACCCCGATGGCCTGGGCCATGAAAGAATCCCGCAGCAGGCCGGTGATTCGAGACAGCAGCGTGGCCAGGCCGGTGGTGGTGGTGCTCTTTAACAGGGGGCGACTCATCGGCAGGCCGCAGCCTAGCAGAAGCACCCCGCCGGCGCGGCTCCAAGCCCCGGATTTTGCACCGATTTGACCGGTTTGCGGTTGACTTACACCCGGCGGCTGCACACACTACGCGCCCCCGAAATCAGGCCCTTTGAAAGTGGAGTAGTCGCAGCGTGGCAAACACCAAATCAGCGGAAAAGGCAGCCCGGCAGGCCGTCAAGCATCGCACCGCCAATGTCGCGCTGCGTTCGCGCCTGCGCACCGCCATCCGCAAGGCCACCGAAGCCGGCGCCTCGGGCAATGCCGAGCAGGCCAGGACCGAGCTGAAGAATGCGCAGCCGACCATCGATTCGATGGTGTCCAAGGGTCTGATCCATCGCAACAAGGCCGCCCGGCACAAGAGCCGCCTGGCCGCCAAGGCGCGCGCGGCCGCCAAGGCCTGAGCCCGCACACAACGGTTGGATGACAGGCCCGCCGCGTGCGGGCCTGTTCATTTTCGGCGGGACTTGGCCCTGGGCTTGCGCCGCGGTGTAGCCCGCGAGGTCGCAACTTTCTTCTTGCCGGCCGTCTTCTTGCGGGCTGTTTTCTTGCCGGCTTTCTTCGCAGCGGTGGGCCGCCGTGCAGGTGCGGCGGCCGGAATCTGCAGCGATCCGCGGATCTGCACCTCACGCCCCGCCGCGGTGGCCTCCAGCAGCTGCATCACCGCCTCCACCAGCGGCCGCGTACCCTCGCCCGTGGCCCCGGAAATCAGGAACGCCGGACCGGTGCTGCGCAGCTTCCTGGCGATCTGCAGCGCGCGGGCCTGCGCTTCTTCCTCGGGCAGCAGATCCTTCTTGTTCAGCACCAGCCAGCGCGGCTTGGTGCCCAGCTCGGCACTGTATTTCTTCAGCTCCGCGACGATTGCGCGCGCATCGGCAACCGGATCGACAGCGGGATCCAGCGGTGCGATGTCGATCAGATGCAGCAGCACGCGCGTGCGCTGCAGATGCTTCAGGAAGCGATGTCCCAGCCCCGCGCCCTCCGCCGCGCCTTCGATCAGCCCGGGGATGTCGGCCATCACGAAGCTGCGGTGCTGGCCCACATCCACCACGCCCAGGTTCGGATACAGCGTGGTGAAGGGATAATCCGCCACGCGCGGCCGCGCCGCCGAAACCGCGCGGATCAGCGTGGACTTGCCCGCGTTGGGCAGCCCCAGCAGTCCCACATCGGCGATGACCTTCAGCTCGAATCCCAGCGAGCGCTTTTCGCCCGGCAGCCCGGGCCCGAACTGCCTTGGCGCGCGGTTGGTGCTCGACTTGAACTTGGTGTTGCCAAAGCCGCCCTTGCCGCCGTCGGCGACCTTCAGCAACTGGCCCGCGGCGCGCAGGTCGCCCAGCTGCTCGCCGGTCTCCTGGTCGGTCACCGTGGTGCCTACAGGCACGTCGATGTAGAGGTCCTCGCCGCCACGGCCCGTACAGTCGTTGCCCGAACCGCCCTCGCCGTTCTTGGCCTTGTAGAGGCGCTGGATGCGAAAATCCGCCAGCGTGTTGATGCCCTCTTTGGCGCGCAGCCACACGCTGCCGCCCAGGCCGCCATCGCCGCCGTCCGGGCCACCGAAGGGCACGAATTTCTCGCGCCGGAAGCTGACGCAGCCGCGCCCGCCGTTGCCGGCCTGCACTTTGACGGTGGCTTCATCGACGAATTTCATGACTGCACTGTACTCAAGCTTTTTGTGGGCCGGAAACACAAACCCCGGCACTGGGCCGGGGCTTGTGGGGATCGAATCGGGACTGCGCCCTTACTCGGCCAGCACGCTCACGTAGGTGTGCCGCTCGGCGCCCTTGACCGTGAACTGCACCTTGCCGGTCTTCAGCGCGAACAGCGTGTGATCGGTGCCCGTGCCGACGTTCGAACCGGCGCGCATCGGCGTGCCGCGCTGGCGCACCAGGATGTTGCCGGCCAGCACATGCTCGCCGCCGAAGCGCTTCACGCCCAGACGCTTGCTGTGGGATTCGCGGCCGTTGCGGGTACTGCCGCCTGCTTTCTTGTGTGCCATGAAAAACTCCTTAAGCGATGCCCGTGATCTTCACCAGCGTGTATTGCTGGCGATGATTGCCGGCGCGCATGTAATGCTTGCGGCGGCGAAACTTCACGATCACCTTCTTTTCGCCCTGGCCATGGCTTTCAACCGTGGCCGAAACCTTCGCGCCATCGACGCGCGGCTTGCCCACCTTGATGTCGGCCCCATCGGCCACCAGCAGGACTTCGTCGAAAGAGACGGTCGAGCCCGGCGCTGCGTCGAGCTTTTCGACCTTCAGCAGGCTGTCTTTTTCGACCCGGTATTGCTTGCCACCGGTGACGATCACGGCGTACATCGAGGGGAACTCCAATCGGAAAGGCCGCGCATTCTAATGGCCCCGCCCACCCCGGTCAAACCGAACTTTGCGCGTTTTTCCCACGGCCAAACAGCCACTTGCCAGTCACTGGGGCCAGACGGCCCGGCGGTAGCTGCTACCATTCGACCCCAGTTTTTCGAGGGCTGGGCAGGCTTGATGACACTGGAAGACATCCGTGCGCTGGTGGCGGGCGACCTGACCGCCGTGGACGGCGTCATCCGCAAGCGGCTGGCCAGCTCCGTCCCCCTGGTCAGCCAGGTGGCCGAGCATATCGTCGCCGGAGGCGGCAAGCGCCTGCGGCCGCTGATCGTGCTGCTCTCGGCACATGCCGCCGCGGCGGGCCGGCCTGTGACCGGCAACCGCCACCACGATGCCGCCGCCTTCATCGAGTTCATCCATACGGCGACGTTGCTGCACGACGATGTGGTGGACCATTCTTCGATGCGGCGCGGCCGTGAGACCGCCAATTCGCTGTTCGGCAACGAAGCCAGCGTGCTGGTGGGCGATTTCGTCTATTCGCGCGCCTTCCAGATGATGGCCGCCATCGGCGATGCCCGCGTCATGGAGATCATGGCGGACGCCACCAATGTCATCGCCGAGGGCGAGGTGCTGCAGCTCATGAACGCGCAGGACCCGGACACCACCGAGGAACGCTACCTCGAGGTGATCTACCGCAAGACCGCGCAGCTTTTCGAAGCCGGGGCCCAAGTGGCAGCCCTGCTGTGCGGGGGTTCGGTCGATGCGCAGCGCTCGCTGGCCGCTTATGGCAAACACCTGGGCACCGCCTATCAGCTCATCGACGATGTGCTGGACTACCGTTCCGACCCCGGCATGCGCGGCAAGAATCTGGGCGAGGATCTGGCCGAGGGGAAGATGACGCTGCCGCTGATCCACGCGCTGCGCCATGCAACCGGACCGGAGCGGGAGCTGATCCGCAGCGCCATCACGCATGCGGGCGAAGGCGGGCAGCGTGAAGGCGACCTGGCCCGCATCATCGCCGCCATCGATGCCAGTGATGGCATCGACTATGCCCGTACCCGCGCCGAAGCCGAATCCAGCGCGGCAAGGGAGGCACTGCGCTCAGTGCCCCCTTCGCACTATCGCGACGCGTTGGGCGATCTGGCGCAGATCGCCGTCACGCGGGATCGCTGAGGGCCCCGCAGAGCAGTTCGGCGATCTGCACGGCATTCAGCGCCGCGCCCTTCAGAAGCTGGTCGCCCGCCACAAACATCGCGACCGAACGCCCTGTGGGATCACTCAGGTCCTGGCGGATCCTTCCGACCAGGATGTCGTCCTGCCCCGTCGCATCCCTGGGCATAGGGAAATAGTTGCGTTCGATATCGTCCACCACCTTCACCCCCGGCGCGCGCTGGACGATCTGCCTGACTTGCGCGGCGCCGATCGGCGACTCGCATTCGAAGTCGATGGCCACGCAATGCGCGCGCAACACCGGGATGCGTACGCAGGTGGCGGTGACGCGAATGTCCTCATCGCCAAAGATTTTGCGGGTCTCGCGCATGACCTTGATCTCTTCTTCGTTGTAGCCGGTGACCGCATCTACCTTGGAGTTGTGGCTGAAGGCATTGAAGGCGTAGGGATGCGGCAGCACTTTCGGCGCGTAATCGCGGCCTTCAAGACAGGCACGTGTGGACTGCCTGAGCTCCTCCATCGCCGCCGCACCGGCACCCGAGGCGGCCTGATACGTGGAGACGATAAGGCGCTTGATCCGGTTCACGCGATGAATGGGCCACAGCGGCGTGATCGAGATGATGGTCGAACAATTGGGATTGGCGATGATGCCCCGATGCCGCATGGCCGCCTGCGGATTGATCTCGGGGATCACCAGCGGCACGTCCGCGTCCATCCGGAACGCCGAGGAGTTGTCGATCACCCGATGATCGACATTAGCGATTGGAATTCGGAGAAATCCGAAGTCCCGGAGTGTCGTAAGTGGCGGGAAAGATTGGTCGGGATGAGAGGATTTGAACCTCCGACTCCTACGTCCCGAACGTAGTGCTCTACCAGGCTGAGCTACATCCCGACAGCGTGGGCGCGGGAGTTTAAGCCAAGGCCCCCGGCGATGTCACGGCCCGGTCGCTTTACAGGGCTCTGCGCGACAGGTACCGTAAAAACCATGCTCGCGACGATCAAAAAGCGCAAAACCATGAAGCCTGCCGGGGCTCCGGGGGTTTTCGCGCTCTAGTCTTGTCGTGCAGCACGGAAACTCTCAGGGCCCCGCCTGATTGGATCAAGGTCCAGGCTTGGGGCCACGAAGCCACTCGCACGGCGTACCAGCGTATTCTCCAACCTGGTAGCAATCGAGTGAGGCAGCCATGAACAAGACTTCTCAGCGCCGGTTGATCCGGGGTAGCTATCTCATCGCAGCCGCCGCCGTTTGTCTGGGAGCCAACGCAGCCAGCGCCCAGTCCCTGCACGATGGCGCATTGATCACCGCCCTGCGCCAAGGTGGCTATGTCATCGCGATGCGCCATCCCAGTTCCCCTTTCACTGCGCCCGACAAGGCGCAGGCCGATCCGGCCAACACGAAACTCGAACGGCAGCTGGATGACAAGGGGCGACAAACGGCGCAGGAAATGGGCGAAGCCTTCCGGAAGCTGCGCATTCCCGTGGGGCAGATCTTCACCAGCCCCACCTACCGTGCGCGCGAAGCCGTGCGGCTGACGGGCCTTGGCGCAGCCCAATCCGTTGCGCAGCTGGACGAGGGAGCGCGGGGAATGCAGGGCAATGCGGACAAGGCGCAGTCAGACTGGCTGAATCGAACGGTTGCAACCGCTCCGCCCGCGGCGACCAACACACTTCTCGTGACACACACGCCCAACCTGACGGGCGCCTTCGGAGCATTGGCCAAGGATGTGGCGGCGGGCGAAGCGTTGATCTTTCACCCCAATGGCACGGCGCAGCCGGAACTGGTGGCGCGCGTCAAGATCGAGGAATGGCCGCAACTGGCCGGCGCGCAATAAATCCGCGAAGTCGCCATGACATCCGCTGGTGCCAGCGGATTCAGACTTTGCCGCGCCCTCTTTCCTTCAGCATGGCGACAATGGCCACCTCGCCGGTCGGCCCTGCATTCTTGATCCTCAGGCTCTCGACCCATTCCGCCGCGAAGTCCCTTTGCAGCCGCGCATTGATCAGCGCGGTGATGCACATGGCGATCAGCGCGCCCAGGCTGGCCAGCGCCATGTCCTTGTGCGCATCCCAGACATCCCCTTGCGTGCCCAGATAGGCCATGCCCAGATCGCCGCCGAAATATTCCGCGGCAAGCCATTCGACCAGCTCATACAGCATGGACGTGGACATGGTCAGGTCCAGCGGCAGGAAATAGCCCCAGAAGCCGCGCACATTGGCGATGCGCAGGAACATCTCGCGCACCGGATACGCCAGCAGCAGCCCATAGCTGAAGTGCACGACGCGATCGAAGTTGTTGCGCCGCCAGCCCACGAGACTGTTGAAGCTGTGGCCGGTGAGCTTCGTCATCCAGGCGTCGTACGGCACTTCGGCGTAGGTGTAATGCGCGCCGACGGTGTGCAGGCACAGGAAGATGAAGATCAGCGCATAGGAGACGCGCGACAGCGCAAACGCGCGGAACGTGGCGACCAGAAATGCCAGCGCCGCCACCAGCAGCACGTTCTCCAGAATCCAGTCCTTCCGGTCGAAAGGGGCGATGGCCAGCGGCACCCATAACAGGACCAGCAACAGCAGCAGCACCAGTGCGAAGCGTGGACGTGACATCCGCGCAAGCCTAGCAGTGCCGCGAACGATGGTGCTAGAAGCCCAGATCCATTTGCGGGCGTTGCGCGCGAGGTGGGGTGAACAGATCGGTTCGCATGGGCAGGTCGCGATGGTTCTGCAGTCCCAACTTGCGCACCGCGAGCTTGTAGCGGTCGGCGAGCAGTCGCGCCCAGGCGCCGGTGCCCGACATGCGCAACCTGAATGCGGCCTCGTTGTCCTTGCCACCGCGTGCGCCCTGGATCAGCGACATCACATGCGCGGCGCGATCGGGCATGTGCTCGGCCAGCCATTCGCGGAACAGGTCTTTCACCTCATAGGGCAGCCGCAGCAGCGTGTAAGCGGCGCTGGTCGCGCCCGCCCCCGCCGCCCGTTCGAGAATGCTCTCGAGTTCGCTGTCATTGACCGCGGGGATCATTGGCGCGGCCATGACGCCCACCGGCACGCCGGCATCCGCGAGTTGGCGCATGGCCTGCAGTCGCGCCACCGACGATGCCGAACGGGGTTCGAGCTTGCGCTTCAGTTCCGGATCAAACGTGGTCAGGCTGATGTAGACGCTGGCCAGCCCTTTCTTCGCCATGGCAGAGAGCAGATCCACATCGCGCAGCACCGCGGTGCTGCGCGTGGTGATGCCCACGGGATGATTCGTCTCGGCCAGCACTTCGAGCACGGCGCGCGTGATGCCCAGGCGCCGCTCCACCGGCTGGTAGGGATCGGTGTTCGAGCCCATCATGATCAGCCTGCACTGGTAGCCCGGTTTGGCCAGTTCCTTGCGCAGCAACGCGGCGGCATCGGCCTTGAACGTCAGCTTGGTTTCGAAGTCGACGCCGGGCGAATAACCCAGATAGGCGTGCGTGGGCCTTGCATAACAGAAGACGCACCCATGCTCGCAGCCCCGATAAGGATTGATCGACTGATCGTAGGGAATGTCGGGGGAATCGTTGCGCGCGATGATGGCGCGCGTGGCGTCGGGTCGAAGCTCGGTGGCGATGCTGGCCTCGGGCTCGTCCCGAAACCAGCCGTCATCCACACGCTCACTGCGCTGTTGATCGAAGCGGTTGTGCGGATTGCTCAGCGCCCCGCGCCCCTTGAACCCGCCGGCAGGGATATCGGTGGCCATGCGCGTACTGTACATCCATACAGTACGCGCTCACAACACGAAAATCAGGCTATTTCAGGCCCAGAATCCAGCCCGAAAGCATTCGCGCCTCACCCAGCGACACCCACTGGTTGGGCACCATGGGCACCACGCCCCAGGTGCCGCCGCCGCCATGCACGATCTTGTGCGCCAGCACCTCGGTCATCACGTCACGCCGTGCGGCGTGGCGCGCGGCGATGGCCTTCAGTGGTGGCCCGAGCGAAACCTTGTCCATCTCGTGGCAGATGTAGCAGCGCTTCTCGTCGAACAGCTTCGCCCCCGGCGCATCCGCTGCGCGCGCCGCCGGACTTAGCAAGGTAAAGACGGCCAGCAACGAGGCGGCAAGTCGTGCGGTGGTCTGCGTCGTCACCGCGCTCATTTCGCCACCCCCACCCGTGGCGCATTGCCATTCACGCCAAAGCGCTCCGGATACACCTCGTCACCCGGATCGATGATCAGCGCCATGCGCGGCCCCTGCACGATGTCGACGATGTTGGCGTACGAGGTGATCAGCACGCCGGTCTTCGGATCGATGTCGATCATGCGCAGAAAAGCGCGGTCGCGCGGCAACGGCAGCACGGTGCACTTCTTCGTGCGCGGGTCGAAGCGGTAGATCACATCGCCATTGGATGTGCCGATCCACACCACCTTGCGCACCGGGTCCCACGTGGTGGTGTAGGGCGCGCTGCCCGTGTCCGGCAGATCGTAAATGCCGATCATCTTGCGCGTCCTGGTGTCGAACTCGGCGATCTGGCCGGTGCCGTACAGCGCCATGTACAGCACATCGTCATCGCCGATCGAAATGCGGCGCGGACCGGCATTGCGATCGGGCAGCTGGAAAGGCCCGATGAACTGCTGCCTGTCGATGTCGAAGCCGCCGAACATGCCGTTGCCGAGCTGGCTGTACCACACCTCTTTGCGGTTCCTGGTCATCGACAGGCCATACAGTGCAATGCGGCCGGGTCGCGCCGCCACCTGCGGCGCCGTCCAGATGCGCGCGGCGCCATCCTTCGGATCGAAATAGCCCACCGCGCTGTTGCCGATGTCTGAATACCAGATGCGCCCCTTCGCGTCGGTCAGCAACTCGTGGTTGGCGCCGAAGCTCAGGTCATGAATGCCCGGACTCTTGCCATCGGGCGTCTTCAACCGCCACGTCTTCCACTGCCCGGTGGCGAGATTGCGATAGGCCACCACGCTGTTGAACAGCGGCGTGACCCACAAGTTTCCGTCGTGATCGCGATGCATGGAGTGCGGGCTCATCAGCACGTCCGAAGGCACTTCCTGCACGGCGCGCTTGCCGCTGGCGATATCCACGGTGAACAGGCGGTTGGCCGAAACATCCGCAATCCACAACTGGCGTGGATTGCCCAGCAGCATGGCCTCGCGCACGGCATTGGGATGCGGAATCTCGTACTCCCAGATCGCGGTGCGCGCATTGGCCAGCAGCGGCGCGCCCCACTGGAAGCCAGTGATGCGATCGAGGCGATCGGTGAAATGCGTGGTCATGAGCTTCACGACCTCATCCCCGTTCTTCACCGAATAGGCCGCGTTGGCATCGATCTTCTCGCCGCTCGAACGGCTGCCGCGCGAGAACTCCCACGTCGACAGGTAGTTCATGTACTTGACGATGTACTTCCAGCTCTCGGTGCGCGCGACCGCGGGATCGGCCGCATGCTGGTCGGCGATCGCGGCGGCGAAGTTGCGCTGCTCGATGGCCGGCACCTGATGACAGTCGATGCAGTCCTGCACGAAGGCGGCCTTGTCGGCGCGATTCAGGCGATTCAGCCACGCCGACGCGGGGGCCACCGCCGCCTGATTGTCTTCACGCGCCATGAGCAGCGTGAACTGCAGCGTCTCGGCGCCCTGCGCGGCGGGCTTTGCCGTGCGGATCACGTCGGCCAGGCGATAACCCAGCACTCGCGTCGAGAGCTGCACCGAATCGCGACGCGCTTCTGGATAGGCTTCCGGGAAACGGAACTTGCCGCTGGCATCGGAGAACACCGTCACCACGTTGGCGCCGGGTGCGCCCGCTGGTCGCGTGTAGAGCACCGCTGCCTGCGCCACGGGCTGGCCGTTGGCATCGAGTACCTCGCCCTGCAGCGTTGCGGCTGCGTGGGCAAGGCCCAGGTGCAGCGTGACTGCGAGCAGCAGGATCTGGACAGAACCCTTGCGCATGTAGTCCCCCGTTGTTCGAACGCGTGAGATTAGCCGAGCACTCCACGGCAGGCACCGTCGTCGCTGGTCGTCCTCTACCGCCGCCATAACTGGGCAGTTATGAGCCACCGGGCGTGAGCTGCGCATCCAGCCATTCGATCCAGTGGCGCACCGGCACTTCACTGGCGGCGTCCAGATGATGGATGCAGCCGATATTGGCCGACAGGATCAGCTGCGGTTCTCCGGCGCCCAATGCTCGCAACTTGGCATCGCGCAGCTGCCGGGCGATCTGCGGCTGCAGCAGGCTGTAGGTGCCGGCCGAGCCGCAGCACAGATGCGCATCGGGCACAGCCTGCAACTTCACGCCCAGCGCTTCCAGTACAGATTCGATGGAGCCGCGCGCCTTCAGGCCATGTTGCTGGCTGCAGGGTGCATGGTAGGCAATGCGCTGCAGTGGCAGTCGCAGGCGCCCGCGCAGCGTGGGCAGATGCGGCTCGAGCAAAGCGCTGACATCGCAGGCCAGTGCGCTGATGCGCGCCGCCCTGGCCTTGTAGACCGGATCATCGCGCAGCAGCCAACCATACTCGCGCAACTGCGTGCCGCAGCCCGTGGCGTTGAAAATCACGGCTTCCGCCCGGGATTCCAGCAGTGGCCACCAGGCATCGATGTTGCGCCGTGCCTGCTGGCGCGCCCTGTCCTCCTGGTCCAGATGCTGCGCGATAGCGCCACAGCAACCAGCCGCCGGCGCGACCATGACTTCGATTCCCAGCACATCCAGCACACGTGCCGTCGCCGCATTGATATTGGGCGACAGCGCCGGTTGCACGCAGCCACCCAGCAGCAGCACTCGGCGGACATGCTGCGTGGTGGGCCAGAGGCTGGCGCGGCGTTCGCGCCGCGGAATGCGCGCCCGCCATGAGGCCGGCAGCAGCGGGCGCAGCATCTGCCCCAGGCGCAGCACAGGCGCGAACAGCCGACCCGCCAGAAAAGCCGACAGTGCGCGGCGCCCGAGCCTCGCGGGCCATGGGCGCGGGGCCCGCTGTGTCAGTATCGAACGACCCAGCTCGACCAGACGCCCGTACTCGACGCCAGATGGGCAGGTGCTCTCGCAGGCGCGACAGGTCAGGCAGCGATCCAGATGCTGCTGCGTGCGAGCAGTTGGCGTATGGCCCTCGAGCATCTGCTTGATCAGATAGATGCGGCCACGCGGCCCGTCGCGCTCATCGCCCAGCAGCTGATAGGTGGGGCACGTGGCATTGCAGAAGCCACAGTGCACACAGCGCTGGATCAGTCCGGCTGCCGTAGCGGCCTGTGAACCCGTGGCACCGGAAGGAAGCTGCGTCTGCACTACAGCTCCGCGTACAGGCGACCGGGATTGAAGATGCCAGCCGGATCGAATTCCTGCTTCAGCCGACGGTGGATGGCCAGCAGCGGCGCGCTCAGTGGCGTGAACACCTGGCTCTTGCCCTCACCGCCGCGAAACAACGTGGCATGGCCGCCCAGCTGCCGCGCGCGCTCGCGGATCTGATCAGCCGACCGCTGGCCGCGCAGCCAGCGCAGCGCCCCACCCCATTCGATGAGCTGCGGCGCATCGACATTGAGCGGCTGCGCCGCGCTGGGCACGGACACCCGCCACAACGGCGATTCGCCGGCGAACCACGCATGCTGCTGTTCGCGCACGCCGTGCCAGAACGCAGCGGCCGCATCGATGTCGATTTGTTCCCCGCCCAGCATGCGGGCGCTGGCAGCCACGGCGGGCGCGGCGCCGGACAATCGCAGCCACAATGCGTTCTCGTGCCAGCAGCTGGCCGACAACGGCAGCGGCTGGGCGCCCCATTGCTGCAGCATTTCCAGCGCCTGCTGTTCGGTCATTTCGAAGCGCAACGTGCGCTCAGCCGCTGGCATGGGCAGAACCTTCAGCGAGACATCCATCAGCACACCCAGAATCCCCAGTGACCCGGCCAGCAGGCGCGACACATCGTAGCCGGCCACATTCTTGATGACAGTGCCGCCGAAGCGCAGCACCCGTCCCTGGCCATCGAGCAGCCGCGCGCCCAGCACCGCATCGCGCAGACTGCCGTAGGTGTAACCGGCCGCGGCGCGCCGTGGACCGGAAAGGCCTGCGGCAACGCAGCCACCGACCGTGGCCCCGGGGCCAAAGTGCGGCGGCTCGAAGGCCAGCATCTGGCGCTGCGCGGCCAGCAGCGATTCGATCTGCGCCAGCGGCGTGCCCGCGCGGGCGGTGATGACCAGTTCGCTGGGTTCGTACGATTCCACGCCCTGCCAGCCGCGTGGATCGAAGATTTCTCCGCGCGGCGCATTACCATAGAAATCCTTGCTGCCGCCGGCGCGAATGCACAGGGGCTGACGCCGGTCCGATGCCGCACGCACGCGATCCGTCCATTCGGCCAGCAGCGCGTCCATCAGAAGCGCGGCAGCTCCGGATGCGGCACCTGTCCGCCCGATACGCGTACGCGGCCATATTCGGCGCAGCGATGCAGCGTGGGAATGACCTTGCCCGGGTTCAGGATGCCCGCCGGATCGAAGGCGCCCTTCACGCCTGCAAAGGCATCGAGCGCGCCGCGCTCGAACTGCGTGCACATCTGGTTCAGCTTTTCCATGCCCACACCGTGTTCGCCGGTGATGCTGCCGCCCAGCCGCAGGCTCTCTTCGAGGATCTCGGCGCCGAAGGCCTCGGCGCGCGCCACCGAATCCGGATCGCCATCGTCGAACAGCACCAGCGGATGCAGATTGCCATCGCCGGCGTGAAAGACATTCGGACATTGCAGTCCATAGCGCTGCTGCATGGCCTGGATGGCCTTGAGCATGCGTCCGATATGACGCCGCGGGATGGTGCCGTCGGTGCAGTAATAAGCCGGCGCCGCGCGACCCGCCGCCGGAAACGCATTCTTGCGGCCCGACCAGAACCTCAGGCGCTGCGCTTCGCTGTCCGAGATCTGCAGGCGCGTGGCACCGGCGCCTTGCAGCACGGCGCGCATCGCGAGGATCTCGTCTTGCACCTCTTCGGGTGTGCCATCGGATTCGCACAGCAGGATGGCGGCAGCATCCAGGTCATAGCCGGCGTTGACGAAGGGTTCGACCAGTTGCGCCGCCTGCTGGTCGAGCATTTCCAGGCCCGCCGGAATGATGCCGGCCGCGATCAGCGCGGCCACGGCGTTCCCGGCGTGTTCCACATCGGCGAAACTGGCCATGATGCAACGGGCAAGTCGCGGCAGCGGCATCAGCCGCACCGTCACCTGCGTAATCACCGCCAGCATGCCCTCGGAACCGATCATCAGCGCCAGCAGATCCAGGCCCGGCGCATCCAGCGCACCGCTGCCGAAGTGCACCTCCTCCCCCTGCGAGGTCAGCGCACGCACGGCCAGCACATTGTGCAGCGTCAGGCCATATTTCAGGCAATGCACGCCGCCGGAATTCTCCGCGACATTGCCGCCGATGCTGCAGGCGATCTGGCTGGAAGGATCGGGTGCGTAGTACAGGCCATGGGGTTTCGCGGCCTCGGAGATCGCCAGGTTGCGCACACCGGGCTGCACCACCGCCGTGCGCGAACGCGCATCCATGCTGATGATGCGGTCGAATCGCGCCATCGAGAGCAGCAGGCCTTGTGGATGGGGCACTGCGCTGCCGGCCAGGCCGGTGCCGGCGCCCCGCGGCACCACCGGCAGCCCATGCGCGTGACAGAAGCGCAGCAGCTGCACCAGCTGCTCGTGCGTCCGGGGCAGCGCCACCGCCAGTGGCTGCTGGCGGATCAGCGTCAGTCCATCGCATTCAAACGGCCGCGTATCCTCGGCATCGGTCAGCAGGCAGTCGGGGGGCAGCAGCCGACGCAGTCCGTCGAGAATCTGCGCGCTAGCCACCCGGCACCAGCAAGGTGAACGGCGGCACGTAGGCCAGCAGCATCACCACCAGCCCCACCAGACCGGCCAGGATCAGGCTGTGCAGGAACACATAGCGCAGGATGGTGCCCTCCTGGCCGAACCAGCGCGTGGCCGTGGAGGCCACGACAATGCTCTGCGCATCGATCATCTTGCCCATCACGCCGCCGGCACTGTTCGCACTGGCCATCAGAATGGGCGACAGCCCCAGCTGCTGTGAAGTGACCTTCTGCAGTCCGCCGAACAGCACGTTGGATGCGGTATCCGAGCCGGTCACCGCCACACCCAGCCATCCCAGATAAGTGCCGAAGAAGGGATACATCACGCCGGTGGCAGCGAAGGCCAGTCCCAGCGTCGCATCCACGCCCGCATAGCG
>Ga0164241_10004177_pt1 | contig 14122 bp, 12 predicted proteins | sample OricomyardsoilBY_FD_108780 | JGI IMG/M metagenome (GOLD analysis project Ga0164241, IMG submission 108780) | Backyard soil microbial communities from Emeryville, California, USA - Original compost - Back yard soil (BY) | ecosystem: Environmental > Terrestrial > Soil > Unclassified | place: USA...
GACTTGGACGCGATCAGTTTTTTCAATACATCGCGGTCGTACTCGTAGTTGTGAGACATCAGGATACAGGCTGTGTTCGACGTGATATCAAATTCACGATCAATATGTGTACGGTGGCACAACGACAGATTATCCGCAGTAGGAAAGAACAGCGGGGCTATGTGCGCGACGCATTCATCCGTAACGGTAACATCCCATCCCAGTCCTTTGGCCAATTGGCTGACCGGGCGGGCGTCATAACCACCGCCAAAGATCAATACTGAAATATTGGGTTGAATCAATTCGGCAAACACTTCGTATGAATTGCCTCCCAAAGTATAGGTGTGAGTCTGCGATACGCGCGAGTCGAAAAGCTCTTGCAATGTTTGCGCCAGTTGCGCCTCCAACTGTACGTCCGAAACGGAACTAAAGATCACACCATCTTCCGAAGCGAGAATCTTTTTTCCGTGCTCCGATGTAGGACCAGCAAAAACGGTAGCCAGGGCGACGGAAGTTTGGGATGCGGTCACTTCCCGCAGAAGTTGAAGTATATCTCCGTCGGGTTCGAGCCGCTCAATAAGTACTTCGATAACACCATTGCAACCGAGACTGATCCCCAGGTTCTGATTGGATTCTTCGCGCGTATCGTAGGTTACTGAAAGGGGCACCCCGTCTTTCATAACCTGGCGTGCCTGGCGCAAGGCATCGCCTTCAAGACATCCTCCGCTGATAGACCCAGTCCATCTGCCGTCGTCGGTAATGAGCATGCGGGCACCTGGGCTGCGATACGACGAACCCCGAACCTGTACGACCGTTGCCAGCGCCGCCTTTCGTTCCGACAGATTCATCTTCTCCAGTTCTTTCAATATGCGCTTAAACTCTTTCATTTCACGAATCCCGTTAGAACTTCTCCTGGCCAACGTGAACGATCACGCGACTTGTGTGGTAAAAATAGGTATTCACTTCGTAAGCGTTGACCTGCCGGACCAGGGAAGCTGTGAGCAATATTTTCTTCTTGCGACTGTGTGCTTCTGTTGATTTGCAGTGTCAGTTGTCAGATCAGGCTATCGACGATCTGATCACGTGCTGCATTTAATTCAAGGTGTTCAGATCGATCTTGTAGGCAGCCATCACTTTCTTGCACCCTTAATTTCATCCGGTAGTACTGCCGCGCCCTTGTTGCCAAACGAATTTCTCACAAAGTTCAGGACATCGCTGATTTCGGTATCAGATAATGCATCGAAACTCGTCATGACGCCATCGTAGGTCACCCCATTTACTTTGATTGGCCCGGTGAGGCCATGCAACATTTGATCAATCGACCGTTTTTTGTCGCTCATCAAATAATCTGACTTTGCCAGTGGAGGATATACACCTTCAAGTCCTTCGCCCTGTTCCATGTGGCACGACATACACTGAGCGGTGTACAGTTCTTTTCCACGTTCAACACTCGCCTTCAAATCAAACTTCTGCACCGGTCTGAACGACAGCATCGATGCAGATGAAATAATAACTGCTGCACTCAGGACGTAACTTCTCATTCTTTGTGTCATTTCTTAATTTTTCGTTCTATCGTGTATGGTTAGTCCATCCTGCTTTGTCCATTCAGCAATACCTGTAAAAAGTCATACATCCTTAGTATTCAATACCGTGTGCTGTATTAGGTTCCAGGCACCAACAATCAACAAGTATTCAGCATCAAGGATTCACAGGTTTCTTACAGCACGGCAAAAACAGACTACTCAGAACCATTTTAAATCGTAAAGCTAAAACTATGCCTCACTTAGAGAAAAGGGTAGTTTTCTAATGCGTTTCCCCGTTAGATCAAAGATGGCATTTGTTAATGCCGGCGCGAATGGTGGCAGAGAGGGCTCACCGACGCCGCCCGCTTTTTCGTCATTGTCGATGACGTGCACTTCAATTTCCGGGATGTCGTTGATTCGTGGCATGCGGTACGCGTTGAAGTTTTGTTGCACCGCTTTCCCATCCTTGAATTCTGTACCGTGGAAATTGGATGCGCCATAGGCCATAACAATACTTCCTTCAACCTGCGCACGTATCACGTCCGGATTTACATACCATCCACAGTCCATGACAGCCCATACCTTGTCAAGCTGTATTTTACCATCAGCCTTCTTCGATACTTTCACCACTTCACCTACGATGGTGGCGAAACATTCGGTGAGGGCGATGCCATATCCTTCATTGGGCTTGCGTTGTTTCCAGTTCGATACTTCCATCAGTTTGTCGAGGACGGCATGATATCTTCCGTCCCAAATGAGTTGTTTCCGGAAATCGATCGGATCCTTTTTCGCGGCGACGGCCATTTCGTCGAAGAAACTTTCAAACGCGAAGGCGTTTGTGGATGAATATACGGATCGCCACCACATGACGGGCACAGGAGACTCCAGCGGCACATCGCCAAACCGGTAATGTGGAAGACTGTTTAAATATGTTTCAGGTAGGCCTTCCGTTGCACTGTCGTTGTAGCTGTTGTGGTCTGCTCCGGGATTCTGATGCCCCATATTTTGTCCGGCAATGCGTGTTTCGAACGCAGCGATTCCGCCGTGTTCTGTCAAGGCACCTTTGCATTGATATACCATGCCCGGCCTGAACGGTCCTTGAGTCATGTCATCCTCGCGCGTCCATACAACCTGCACCGGCGCATTAATTTCTTTGGAGATGACGGCAGCTTCATGCGGATAATCCAGAAATGCCTTGCGCCCAAAACCACCCCCGAGAAAGGTCATGTTCACGGTCACGTCTTCCGGCTTCAATCCAAGCATCGGTGCTACTCCGGACTGAACCCAGTCTGGCCCCTGAATAGGACCCCAGATTTCACATTTTCCGTCTTTGTAATGCGCAATACAATTCAAAGGCTCCATACAGGCGTGGGTTTCGTAGGGCGTTTCGTAAACCGCCTCCAGCTTCTGAGCGGACGACGTAAGCACCCGGTCCACATCTCCTTTGGTTTTAAAGGAAAGCAGTTTTCCATCCTTCACATCGTTGCGCATTTGGGCGTATAGCTGCTCCGTGCTGTGATGCTCGAAACCGCTGTCGTCCCATTCAACTTTCAACTTCTTCCGTCCCTGCATAGCCGACCAGAGGTTATCCGCTACTACAGCCACTCCTTCTCGCTTGTGCGAAAACACGTTCATCTGAACTTTGAACACGTGCTTTACACCGGGTATCGCCTTCGTTGCAGTGTCATCGAACGATTTTACTTTCCCCAGGAAGCGCGGATTGCGCTCTACGACAGCATACATCATTCCCGGCAGCCGCTTGTCGAGACCGAAAATAGCAGAGCCATTGGTCTTCAGCGGTGTATCCTGCCTTGGCATTGGCTTGCGAATAATCTTGTATTCTTTCGGATCCTTCAGCTTTACGTCTTTCGGAGGCTCCAGTTTAGCCGCCTCTTCCACGAGTTCTCCGTAGTTAGCGCGTTTGCCTGACGCAGCATATAGTACCGAGCCGCTCTCTGCCTTGCATTCCGAAGCGGGTACGTTCCATCTTTTTGCCGCCGCCGAAACCAGCATCTCACGCGCTGTAGCGCTCAGGTGCAATAGCCGTTGATAAGATCCGCGGATGGTTGAACTGCCCCCCGTCACCTGACTGCCGTACAACGTCTGACTTCCCTGAGCAAAAACGATATCCACCTGGTTGAGGTCGACTTCGAGCTCTTCTGCTATGATCTGTGGCACGGATTGATAGGATCCCTGGCCCATCTCAGAGCGGTGGTTGATGATGGTCACCTTTCCCAGGGTGTCTATGGATATCCAGGCGTTCATCTCAACGTTCCTGGCCGCGGCAGATGGATTGACGACACCAACGGTACTGCCAGACGCAGCATGGTAGAAGCCGAGTGTTAAGGCTGCCCCCGAAATGGTGCTGACCTTGATAAAGTTCCGGCGCGATATTTTAGCGTTTTGGGTCATGATAAAATGCTTTACTGCCTGTTACTTCACGGATGCCTTCGAGCCCATAATGGTCGACGCGGTTTTGATCGCCTTACGTATGCGGGGATAGGTGCCGCATCGGCAAATATGACCTTGCATAGCGGCGTCAATGTCTTTGTCATTCGGGTTCGGGTTTTTCTTCAGCAACGCCGTAGCAGCCATGATCTGGCCCGATTGACAATAGCCGCATTGGGGCACTTGCTCCTGGATCCAGGCTTGCTGAACCGGGTGCGAATTGTCGGTCGACAATCCTTCAATGGTAGTGATGTCCTTGTTGGCCACGGCTGAGACAGGCAGTGAACAAGAGCGTACAGGCGTACCGTTCAAATGCACCGTGCAGGCTCCGCATTGTGCGATTCCACAACCGTATTTGGTTCCAGTGAGCCCCACCAGGTCACGGATGGCCCACAGCAAGGGCATCGCGGGATCGGCATCGATCGAGTAGCTTTTGTTGTTGATCTTCAGATTTAGGGTTGCCATATTGTCCGGGATATGTTCGAATTTAAGAAATTGGCGGTATAAGTTCAGTTCAATTATACGAGATTGACTTGCGGTTTTAGCGCGTATGTGAGGTTTACCAGCCAGGAGTAGCGTTGTGCAGTATAGAATGCCATCAGATGCCGATATAATCAGCATCCCGACGGGAAACCTGAGCACCAATGTGCGATCTGGCGAGAACGTGATGGCAAATGAACGGTGGCATTTTATTTGCGCGGCACCGGGAGCATGCGGGCATGAAAGAAACTGTCCGGCATGATTAGGAATAACAGCAATGAAACAGACAAATACCTTACTGCTCCTCTTGTTAATTGGCCAGTTTGCGATGGCTCAGGCTACGATCGAAGTATTGGTCACCAAGGTCAAACCTGGTAAGGGCAATATTCGCGTAGGGCTCTTCAATGCGGATAACTACATGGGGACACCCGTAGAAGGCAAGGAAGTCGTCGCGAATAGTGAGACCGTGGTACTTAAGTTTGAAAATGTACCGGATGGCGAATACGCACTAAGCGTGTTCCATGACGCCAACGAAAATAGCGTTTTGGATAAGTCCAAACTGGGGATCCCAAAGGAAGGGTTTGCGTTCAGCAACAATGTGATGGGAAAGAAAGGTCCACCGACCTTTGAAAAGGCCAGATTTATGGTCAAGGGAACTGCCGGGATTCGGCAAGTGGTGAACATGCGTTATCCCTGACCACAACTTTAGATTCGCATCACTGCAACTTCAAGACCTGATGGTTGCGTACACTCTGCAAAAACATCTGCAAGACCAGGCCATGCTTAACCGGGCGAAACGGGCATCGTAAAATGCGGCTCATCCATAGCGCATGGGTAACTACCCTTGTTACTTTGCAGCAGGCATAGTCGAACATGCCGCGGGACGGTTTTCGATGACCTGCCTTCTGCGAGGTCACAAAGTGAATCGAGGTATCGCGTGATATTTCCGGACGCCGTGCCTGGCTCATTAACTCTCAATGCTGCTGTCGATCGATTCATTTTACTTCCACGCTCGCAGCATCATCAATATAGTTGTGTCCGATTCAGCGCGGTAAAAAGAGGTTCACTATCTCCTGCAATACCCATTGTCAATTCAGACAGCGGGTGATCTCCAACACGTCGACTCAAGACTTCATCTAACCGGCTGTGGAAGATTTTATCTTCTACCGGTTATTTCAATAAATTGTAATTTAAATCGAATGCACCCATGAAATATTCACTCCCTGTCGCCCTCATTATCGTCTTGTTTATACTGTCCTGTAAGCAGCAGGACAAGCCTGCCGCAACACGTATCGTAGATGACGCGGTTAAGCAACGTATTGATGCCACGTTGAAGTCCTTCGTCGATTCAAATCGCGTAGCGGGCATTTCCGCGCTTATTTTTGAACAGGGCGAAGAAGTCTATTTCAACGCATTCGGCATGGCCGACAAGGAGCAGAACATTCCCATGGACCGAAATACCATCACCCGTATATTCTCCATGACCAAGCCGGTTACCGGCGTGGCCCTGATGCAACTTTATGAGAAAGGTTTGTTCCAGCTTGATGATCCACTCAGCAAGTACGCGCCCGAGTTCGCCAATGTGCAGGTATTTGCCGGATTTGACGACAAAGGCAATGTGAAGACGGAAGCGCCGCATCGGGCCATTACCGTCAGGGATATCACCAGGCATACTGCTGGATTCTTAAATGCCGGTCACAAGGAATTGGGAGAAAAGTTCAGGGAAGCAGATGTGATGAACAAGAATAACACACTCACTCAGATGGCTGAGAAACTGTCGAAGCTTCCGCTGGCGTTTCATCCCGGAGACCAATGGTCGTATGGCGTATGCGTTGACCTACAGGCTTATCTGGTAGAGAAGCTGTCAGGCAAGCCCTTCGATCAATACGTGCTCGAGAACGTACTGGATCCTTTGAAAATGAATACCACGCGTTATGTGCCGTCTGATATGAAGCGGCTGGCAGCGATGTACAATCGTGCAGATGGGCAGCTCACGCGCGTACCTGACTCTATTGCCAATACTTTCAACAGTCAGCCGTGGCCGCTGAAGCCGGGTGGATTTGGGTTGACATCAACGGTGGACGATTACATGCGCTTTGCGCGAATGCTGGTGAATGGTGGTAAACTGGATGATGCCGTGGTGTTGAAGGAAGAGACAGTACGATTAATGGCTACGAACCAGCTTTCCGACAGCGTGAAGGAACGCATGTGGCTGCCTTCGAAGGGGCAGGTGGGCTTTGGAATTGATTTCGCGGTTCGACTGCGCGAAGCCCAGGGTCCTGATGAAAAGGTAGGAGCGATAGGGGAGTTCTTCTGGGATGGCGCAGCCAGTACGTTGTTTTGGGTTGATCCCAAGAACAAACTTACTGCGGTGTTGTTTGTTCAGATTTTTCCTTTTGATAATCCCGTGCACAAGGCTTTCAAGGATGCTGTCTATGGAAAGTACGGAACCACTACTCCATAATCTGACAACCAATTTGTTTTCGTTACATACTTTTTTCTTAGAAGCCGGGATACAAATTGGGTCAGTAGTCGATGAATAGTGGGTACAATGCATTTAGGTTGATGGCCCTAAATCTGCCTGCACCCAGATACTACTTTGCGGGGCCGTAGTCAGCATGCGCGACTGTAGAATCGCATTGCAGAAGCTTCGCAGATACGGTGTTGACGTCGATGATCCCATGGTTGCGGCCCCAGGTGTTATAGATATAGGTTGCCACCTCAGCAATCTCAAGATCAGTAAGGGTGGGGGCGGGCATAACCTGATTGAACATAACTCCATTCACCGTGAGTTCTCCCTTGCGGCCATGCTTCAACAGACAGATTACTTCATCGAGATGGTTATCGACAAAATCCGACTTGCTCACCGGCGGATACACGCGTCCCAGGCCCGTGCCAGTCTTTTGGTGACAGTTACTGCAATGCGAGGCGTATAACTGTTCTCCCTGCACATAGTATTGATCAAATTTCACGGACTTCCCACCTTCTCCCGCCGACGGCTTCCCGCACGCCAGGCAAACTAATAGTAGCAACGAAATGGCTACACGCATGTTATCCTTCTTTTTGAAGTCTGTGGATATCGGCCAGTAGTCGGTTCACATCATCTTCTTTGGTGCCATCGTACTTGCCACGAATCCGGCGATGCTTATCGATCAACAAAAAGGCGCCACTATGAATAAATCCATCCACCTCGCCTTTGTCTTCCATCGCTGTGGAGAAGTAACTGAGTTGTGCCAGCTTATACACCGTCTCTTTGGGTCTGCCAGTAACAAAATGCCACTTTTGACTATTTACTCCGAGGCGATCGGCGAAATCATGAAGCAACCCTACCGTATCATACTCGGGATCGATGGTGTGTGATAATAACACCACATCGTTGTCGTTTTGAATGGAATCGTATACACGCAACATCTGAGTCTTCATGATCGGACATATCGTACGGCAGGAGGTAAAGAAAAAATCAGCGACGTAGATCTTATTGTCGAAAGTGGTGTTGGTGATTTCGGTGCTATCCTGATCCAGGAAACTAAACTCCCCGATTGTGTGATATACCGTGTCCTTACCTGAAAGTTCGCGTTCTCCGTAAATCGGAAGTGGTGCTTCTGGCTTGTCCTGTTTGCTACAGCGCGTACCCGTAATCGCGATGACCACGAGCAATCCCAAATACCAGCCATGTGCAAACCAACCAGTAACAGATTGTCTAGCACTTGTCTTCCTGCTTTTGTTCATGCCGGAAGTTGTTGTGTGATCCAGCCCCCTCGTTGTGCGTATCGTTTTCATTTGCGGTATTTCTTGTAGAGTTTAATTCCAAGTGTAATTAAGATGATGATTCCCAATAGTCCGGCGACTCCCCATACCATGCTCAGGGCGCTTTTCAGGACGATAAGGAAAACGATCGCAATCAGGAACAAGGTGGATACTTCGTTCCAGAATCGCATTTGCTGAGAAGTATACCTCACCACGCCAGCCTGCAGTTGTTTGAATATCACGTGCAGAGAAATATGGTACAGGAATAAGAAGAACACCAGCGTCAGTTTCACATGCATGAATCCGAATTTGAGCCAGCCGGGTTCGTTGATCAGCAGCGATGCGCCCATGCAGGCAGTGATAATGGCGGAGGGCCAGGTAATGGCGAACCAGAGCCGCGATGACATCAGGTTCAGTTGTTTCAGCAGGATCGTTTTTTCAGGTTCAGGTTTGTCGTGAGCCTCGATAATATATACAAACAACCTGGGCATGTAAAACATTCCTGCAAACCAGGTAACGACAAAAATGATATGGACTGCCTTAAGATATAGCGCTGTCATACTGCGCGTCGCTTTTAATTCCGGTGCCTGATTGCTGATAGCTCTGTACTTCGATTGTGTCGCCTACACGAATCTCGCGCGCTTTCCGGGCCAGCACGTTTTGACCGAAGTAGATCTTGTTATTTTGGCGGCGATAGGTGGCCAGGGTTTTCAATGGTTCTGCACCTTTTTCACCGGTCTCCGGGTTTATCGTTGTGAGAACGCAACGTGCGCAGCGCTTTACGCCGCGAAATAGCTGTTCACCTATTGAGAAGTCTTTCCAGGTATCTTCTTCGAAGGGGGCACCTCCGGAGAAAATCAGATTGGGACGAAACCGGGTCATCGTCATTGGCTCAGCCAGGCGGAGGTTCAAATCGTGCAGTGACGCTTCGCCAATCATCATCAAAGGAAATGCATCGGCCAGGCTAACGTTGTCGCCGGGCGAGGCGAAGGGGATTTCTACCTGTCGTGGATTTTCTTCGGGAAAGGCGACCAATTTGCAACGGAGGTCCAGCTTTCCCGAGAACCATGCGCTGTATTCCTCACTTACTTCGTGGGCGATCACCCGATCATCCCAAATCTGAACCCCGAATGGTTCAGCGCTTTTGCGTTGATCAAAAGGCAGCGTAATCGACTCTCCCTGGTGCGTGATGACAAATCCGCCTGGCGTTTCGTCAACACCAAAGAGGGCCATTTTAGTATGTACACGCTGCGTCATGAAGACACCGTTTTCATCTACGAGCATCCACCGGCGGTCGTTTTCCAGTCCTTTCGGCAATACCCTGGCCTTGACCTGGCTGACGCCGGCGAGCGACTTCACGGGATAGATTCGTATGCCTGTGAGCGTTAGCATGCGTAATTAAACTTTCAATTTTGCGCTAACTTAACTAAGTTATTGCGAACATCGCCACGCAAACATCGAATATCGCGCAACCTATTCGCTCCTCCCATCGAATATCCCCTGCTATCATGCACACTACGGCGTCCCTTTGGTATTTTGAAAGTGTAGACTTGTACAAAATCCTGTGTCCGCATAAAGTCAAGCGGATGCACGAAATTCATCAGTTCATCACGTTCAAGCGTGACCAGTTCATTTATATGACAGATGATCTGGCTTCACACGTGTACCTCGTTGCGAACGGGCGCGTACGCGTCGGCCATTACCTGGACAACGGCAACGAGGTGACTACTGCCATTCTCACCCAGGGCGAAATTTTCGGCGAACTGGCTATGGCGGGAGAAGACCGCCGCCGCGATTTCGCGCAGGCCATGGACAACACCACCATTTGCCCGCTGACCACTGATCAACTCCGTTCGCTGATGTACGAAAACAGAGAGCTTAGTTTTAAAATTCTGAAGTTGATTGGCCTTCGCCTGATGAAACTTGAACGCAAACTGGAGCTACTCGTTTTTAAAGACGCGCGTACCCGTATCATTGAATTTCTGAAGGATATGGCATCCTGGAAAGGTACCAAAGTGGGCTACGAGACGCTCATACCGATGTCACTTACGCACAAAGACATCGCTGCCTTAACAGGGACGTCACGGCAAACCGTGAACACGGTGTTGAACGAGTTGAAAGACGCGAATCTCATCAACTTCAACCGTAAGCAGATATTGATTCGCGACCTGGCAAGTCTTCAGTAAAATCGTACACATCAAGGAGTAAAACAGTAGACCTCAGCTGCGGATGAATGATTGTCGCGCTACATACGCGCATATGCGGTAGTGAGTGGAAATACGATTCACCTGACGATCAGCCATCATCAGGTATTCATAGCAGATAATCACTTTTGTATCCATGAATATGGGTGGTGTGAGGATGTTGTCTGCAACGCCTGCGACTATTCCTGTCCACCAATAGATGGAGTTTGATACATGATAGTGACCACAACGCTGAACCAGGCAAATAGAGCTCAGTACTTTACCCAGGGATCGCCGAAGCTGACCAAGCAGCATGAATGACCATAGCCAGGGAATATTGACTACGACAACGTGCGTGATTCTAAAAAAAGCTTAAATTGGGTAGCTAACCCCAACGATGGAGAATCTTCAGATCTTCACTGAGTACTTTCTGCTTCGGATCCTGATTAACACAATCGCGATGATCGTGCTGATCCGTGTGGTGTACTACACCACGTACGAGAAACGTGAATACTATTTCACCTTCTTCCTGCTGAATTTCATAATCTTCCTGCTCGCCTACATGCTGGAGAAAACGAAGGCGTTTAATTCCATCGGTAGTGCGTTTGGTTTGCTCGCTGCCTTCTCTCTGCTTCGCTTCAGAACAGAAACGATAACGACTAAGGACATGACGTACCTCTTTATCATCATGACGATTGGTCTTATCAATTCGATCATGAAGGGAACGTACTATGAGATCATTGCGCTGAACGCGCTCATCATTGTCGTCGTATTTATCATCGACGGCAACCGTATCATCAAAAATGAAAAAACCAAACTCATCGAATACAACAGCCTCGATAATGTGCGACCGGAAAGTCACCACCTGCTGATCGCTGATCTGAAAATGAAGACCGGGTTGGACATTAAGAAGGTGCTCATCGAGGAGATCGACTTCACTAAAGGTCGGCTAATGATCCGGGTGTATTACCACTGATCCGACCAGAACCTGGCGACAACAACAGAATCGGGACTTTTACCCTCATCCGATGACACCGGTCTGCTGGCAGGTGATGTGTGAATTCGTCGGTGACCAGCTTGATTATACAGAAAGATGGCCGTTACCGCCACCTTCCCTTTGTATATCCTATGTTGCAGCGCACCAGCAATCCTGAAAGCTGCGCTGGTATCGCAGCTAATAATACAGCTTCGTATAATACTCGTCCGCCATCCGGTTAGAGTCGAACATCGGTACCACATCACGCATTCCTTGCTTCACCACGTTTTGCCAGTCGTTGGGACGCTTGTAGTACATCGGGATGATTTCGTTCTCCAGCAGACTGAGCAGGTTCTTGCCTTCGATCTTGTCTTTGGCCTCCGGACTTAATGAGTCATCTGCCGTGGGGATCAGGAAAGCATTCTCGCCATGTTTCGCGAACTCGGGTATCCAGCCATCGGGGATCGACAAATTGACGGAAGCGTTCATGGCAGCCGTCATCCCCGAAGTTCCCGAAGCCTCATGGTACAACCGGGGATTGTTCAGCCATACGTCTGAACCCTTCTTAAGGTGACCCGACAGCCACAATTCATAGCCCGTTACGACCGTACAGTTTGGAAGGTCTTTGGTCTTCCAATAGATTTCATTAAAGATGTTAATGGCGCTAAAGTCTTCGGGATATGGTTTACCTGCCCAGATCACCTGGATAGGATAGTCTTTGCTTAACGCCAGACGCAGAAAATTGGTGAAGTCGTGTAATAGGAGATTGGCCCTCTTGTAGCCGGCGAACCGACGGGCCCATACAATGGTGAGCACATTCTCATCGAAGAGTTTGCCTGTTTGATTGGCTACAACACGGAACAATTTTCTCTTAAGTTCTTTCTTTCGCGCAACCAACGCTTCATTGTTATCAGCGGCAAGTGCAGCTTCAAGCTCGTTATCTTTCCAATACGTCTTATTCTGCGCGTTGGTGATCGCTTTGATCTCGCAGATGTTCTTATAGTCATTCCACATCTTTCGCGACACCTCGCCGTGCAGTTGAGAAACTGCATTTGCCACGCGCGCAAGTCTCAATGCCGTGAGCGTATAATTGAGCACACCATTTTCTGGCGCTACGTAGTCTTCAACCTGCTTCACCGTAAGTCCATTGAAGAAACTCATGCTATTCAGCAATGGAATGCTGTGTTCCTCGTTGCCGGCCTTTTCAGGAGTGTGGGTGGTGAATACCACACGCTTCTTCACTTCGTCTACGCTTTTGTATTTATCAAGAAGATAGAAACACATCGGCAAGGCATGTCCTTCGTTCATGTGGTAGATTTCCGTTTGTCTACCGAGGACATCCAGCAACCTGGCGCCGCCAATACCCAAAAGTATCGATTGGGCTATACGCGTAGTTTCATTGGGATCGTACAACCGGTGACTGATCGTTTGTGCGAGGTAGTCGTTTTCCGGGATGTCCGTCGAAAGCAAGAACAAGGGAGCGGAATTGAAAACACCCGGTTTCAGCAGGTAAGCCTTCACAAAAACTTTGGCTCCGTGAATCGTGATGGGATATACAATATTGGTATCGGTAAGGAAAGAATAGTCCTTGTCGCGGAAACTTACTTTGAGTGACTGGTCCTGGTTGCGCTCCTGGTCATAGTATCCCTTTTTCCAAAGGATCCCGATGCCAACAAGATTCTGTTTCAATTCGTAGGCGCTGCGCAAGTGCGAACCTGCCAGGAATCCAAGACCACCACTATAGATTTTGAGTGGCTGATCCACCGCGAATTCCATAGAGAAGTACGCGACAGGTTTGCTGTATTTATTGTCAAACTCGTATGGAAATAACTCGTTGAGGTTTATCATGATATGAATGGGTCAATGTGTCAAACCTAATGAAAACCGCGAAAATTGAATAGTTAAGTCTGCTCCAGAAATAGACAATGCCGATTTCAAACGATTGAAGAGAGGTTGGAATCATCGTGTCGCGGCTTGAAATGCAAATGAGGCCGGGGTTACACTGTCGGTTTGTGCTTCCAAGGATTCCTTACGGAATTCGCTTATTTAGAAGCGGCAGCGGTTAAGTGCGCTGTTTGAAGCCCAGGACGAAGTCAGATGATCTGCAACTAAGGCGCACTTTTAACGGTCACGGCATTCCGGACGAGGTTTTTTTATTCCGGAAAGCGGAGTAGATGGCGTATATCAACACCGTTGGATCTTAATCAGGTCGGGACAAATGCATCGTAGCCGCGTAACGACGACATGATGTGTTCATGAGGAGTTTTACGAATGACAGGAGGCCAGGGGAATCACGGAAAAAGAGCAGCACAGGGCGCACCGATGATAATCTCTTTCACCAGCCGTGAGCCAAGTGTTCGGCAGAGGCAAAAGGCTTTATCGCCCTGTAATGAGCGCTTTCAGAAGTTCTTCAATACTAAACAAGGTTTGTCCGTCATCCAGGGCCCAGCCACGACGACTTTGAATGTCGCGAAGGTGCACGACGCAGTCAGCACCCGCCGGGGAATGGATCGGGAAACCCGAACGTTCGAGTGCATTGCGCGTCCACAGCGCTATCGGATCGTCGCCGACAACGGCTACTTTCAGACCGCGGGTAGGTGAATGTTGCACCTTGCCGGTGCGAAGGTCGAAGCCTTTCAGTTTGAAAATTTCATCAAATGCTCCTTGCAAGACCAGGTCTTCGGGCGTGCCAGACCGGACTTCGGTACCACTTCCTGCGAGCCAAACGCGGTCGGCCGTTTGCAGGGCAAGGTCAAGTTCATGGGTTGCCATTAATACTGCTTTCC
>Ga0164241_10004178_pt1 | contig 14120 bp, 16 predicted proteins | sample OricomyardsoilBY_FD_108780 | JGI IMG/M metagenome (GOLD analysis project Ga0164241, IMG submission 108780) | Backyard soil microbial communities from Emeryville, California, USA - Original compost - Back yard soil (BY) | ecosystem: Environmental > Terrestrial > Soil > Unclassified | place: USA...
CTACACGTTGGGTGCAGTCAATATTCCGGCGTTCCTGCTGGTGATCGTGCTGTCCTATCTGACAACACCGCTCGGCGTGAAGCTGGCCCATGCCATGGACCCAAAGCCGCTGAAGCGCGTCTTTGGCATTTTCCTCGTGCTGACGGCGCTCAACATGCTGCGCAAGGCGCTCGGTCTGTAGCCGTCACAGCACTGTGATAGGCCGCGCTTAGCATCTCAATATCAGGGGCTTGCCAGTGGAATTGCCCCAGATATAGTGGCACCGAAATGGAGAGTGCGGCCAAATGGACGGCGACTTCAGGGAAAGCTTTGTGCGTGATCCGGCCTCGCTCCGGCAGCACCCGGCGTTGGTCTTAAATGCAGACTACCGCCCGCTCTCATATTACCCGCTGTCACTGTGGCCCTGGCAGGAAGCGATCAAGGCCGTCTTTCTGAACCGGGTGAACATCGTCGCTGAATATGACGCCGTTGTGCATAGCCCGACGACCGAAATCCGCATTCCGTCGGTCGTGGTGCTGAAAGAGTTCGTTCAGCCGCAAAAAGCCGTTGCCTTCACGCGCTTCAACCTGTTTTTGCGCGACGAATTCTGCTGTCAGTACTGTGGTTCGCGCGGCGATCTGACCTTTGACCATGTGGTGCCACGTGCACGCGGCGGGATTACCAGCTGGGAAAACGTCGTTGCCGCCTGTTCGCGCTGCAATCTGCGCAAAGGCTCAAAAAGCTTGCGGCAATCCGGGCTCAGCCTTGTGCGGCCAGCGCGCCAGCCACGGGCAGACGAGTTGCTGAACAATGGCCGGAAATTCCCGCCAAACCACCTGCACCAGACTTGGGCTGACTACCTGTACTGGGATGCCGAGCTGGAAGCTTAGCGATGCTCGACTGGCAGATCGTCACCTTGAATCTTGGGTTGGCGATGGTCCTTGGCGCGCTCATCGGTTCGGAACGACAGGTGCGTCAGCGCATGGCGGGGCTACGCACCAATGCTTTGGTGGCCTTAGGGGCGGCGGGGTTCTTCGTGTTTTCGGCGCATGTGCCGGGTGAGGTCTCGGCAACCCGGGTTGCGGCGCAGGTCGTTTCGGGGATCGGCTTTCTCGGCGCAGGCATCATCTTTCGCGATGGGTTCAACGTTCACGGGCTGAACACCGCGGCGACGCTCTGGTGCTCTGCGGCGGTCGGGTTGATGGCGGGGGCCGGGCAGCCGATCTTTGCGCTGATCCTGACCGGGTTTGTCGTGGTGGTGAACCTTGGCCTGCGACCCTTGGTGAAATGGCTCAAGCGCAATACGCAGGCGGGGATGGCGGTGCAGCGCCAAATCCGGGTGCTATGCGATGTGCCGCTCAGCCGCGAAGGTGAAACCCGCGCGCTGATCCTGCGGACATTCTCGCTGCCGGGGCTTCATGTCTCGGAACTGACTGCCCGCACCACGACCGAAGAGATCAGCTTTGAGGCGCTTGTCTCCGCCGAAGGACTGCCCGACCACATCATCGAGCAGGCGATGCAGCGGCTGCTGGCGGAGCCGGGCCTGACGCGGGTCCATTGGCATAACGTCGACGACGTCTAGGTCTTGTCTCGCTGCGTGGCTTGTGCTTTCGCTCTCGGATGGCTCGCCGTAAACTTCGTCGCACCTCATTTGGCACCTGGCTTGGCAATCTGGTCTCGGTGACGCTGATCAATCTGTCGCGGCTGCTGCCGTATCGCTCGCGCGTTCCGGCGTTTGGCTGGGTGATGTCGCATCTGGTTGCGCCGGTGACCGGGGCGCGGCGGCGCATCCGCGCCAACCTGCGGTATGTGTTGCCGGACCTGCCGGTCGCGCAGGTCGAACAGATCGTCCGCGCGGTGCCGGACAATGTTGGGCGCTCGTTGATCGAGATCTATTCCGGCGATGATTTTCTAAGGCATGTCAAACACGTGCAGCCAACAGGTGATGGAGTTGATGAACTGGTCGCGGCGGGTCGCGACCGTGTCCCTGTCGTGCTGGTGACCGGGCATTTCGGCAATTACGATGCGCCGCGCGGCTGGCTTGCGCAGCAGGGCTTTGCGATCGGTGGATTGTACAATCCGATGCAGAACGCCCATTTCAACACGCATTATGTGCGGGCGATTTCGGCGCTAGCCGAGCCGGTGTTTGCGCGCGACCGGCACGGGTTGGCAGCGATGATCCGGTTTCTACGCCAAGGCGGCATGGTCGGCATGGTCATCGACCAGCACATGAACCGGGGCGAGGTCATGGATTTCTTCGGCAAGCCTGCATCGACGGCGTTGTCGGCGGCTGAGATGGCGTTGAAGTATCAGGCTTTGCTGGTGCCGATCTATGGCATCCGGCAACCCGATGGGCTGTCGTTCGATATCCGGATCGAAAAGCCGATTCCGCACACGACAGCGGTCGAAATGACGCAAAGGCTGAATGACAGTCTGGAGGCGCTGGTGCGCGATCACATGGGGCAATGGATGTGGACGCATCGCCGCTGGAAGGTCGAAAACCCGAAACGAAGGCGCTGAGGTTCTGAATGCCGCCGGGTGGGCCGTTGATTTGCGGTCCGGATGATCCGCTCGCGCGCGCGACTCAGGCCCCACCCTATTAGGGCGGCGGCCCACCCTGCCGACCAATTCTTAAAATAACGTTAAGAACTGGGCGATGCCTGCAAATAAAGTGTCGTTGTGCGGGAATACAACGATTGGATTAAGAAACGATGAATAGCCAGAGAACGCACCACCAGTCTTTGGCAGCGGCGCATATCATTGATACAAAACGAAAAAGCACCGAAGCGTTGAGCGCAACTCAGGGCAAATGAAACTCGTCAACGCCGCTGCGCAGTGGCGCAAGTGCAATTGCCAACCGCCGCAAAACCGCGACACGGGCGCCAATCGCGGTCGTGATGATATGATCAGCGTCTGCTCTGGTCAGTTGGTCCAGCCCGGCCCGTGGCCGGTCCTTGCGCGGATCACAATGGAAAATCTCGGTATTGAAGCGGCTCGCAATGAACCGTTCCATGTTTCCAACCGCAGGTTCAGCCGGGCCGTTTGCGGTGTTCCAGTCGTGCTGCACTTCGCCAAGAAAGCGATGCACTGCTGCCCGCCGAAACCGAGGCCTGAGCAGCCGCATCATCTTGGCCAGATTTACCGGCTCCTTCTTCGCAATGAAGAAGCGAAAGTCGACATAGAGCGCTTTGGCCCGATGGGCATTGACCGGCTTCTGCGCGGCGTAGCCATGCGCAACATAGTCGTCCCAATTCGCGCAAAGTTCGTCGATGCGATGCAGGAACATGGTCAATTTCCACCTGTCGGACCGCGATAGCGTCTTAGAGGGCGGAAACGTATTCGCGCTGCGCGAGGGCGGATAAATCCGCGGCGAAATCAAACGCGTGCCGTCCATCATGCCCTCTGCCAGCTGCAGACGGGATACAGGCTAAGGTTTAAACCTTCGTTAAGGCGGCGTCAGCCGAGGTAACCGACGGGGTCAACGCTGTTAAAGCCTTCGCGGACCTCGAAATGCAGGAAGCTCGGATTGCCCGCTCGCACCTTGCCGATTGTCTGTCCGCGCGAAACTTTATCGCCCTTCTTGACGCTCAGCCCGTCAACGCCTGCATAAACGGTCAGGATGTTGTTGGCATGGCGCACAACGACGATCGGCACGCCGCTGGTGTCCTGCGTGATCGCGGCAACGGTTCCGTCAGCTGCGGCCTTGACGGCAGTGCCAGCGGGCGCGCCGATGTCGATCCCGTCATTCTTGCCCTTCGAATAGGCGCGGATGATCGAGCCGGGGACCGGCTGGCTGAGCTTGGACGATGATGCACCGCCCAGATTGGGCGAGGCGGGCTCGGCCGGTTTGGTGCCCGCGACGGGCGTGTCTTCATTCGGCAAAGGCTCTTCGCTTGATGGTGGAACCGGCGTCACCGATCCGGTACCGGGCGGCGCGGTGTCGAGCGATGCCGGGGCCGGAACCGATGGATCAACGAGCGGGATGATCAGATACGAGCCTTCGCGCACGGCAAGGTCGGGCCCAAGGCCGTTCCACTGTGCCAGTGCGGTCACCGAGACATTATATTGACGCGCGATTGTATAAGCGGTCTCGCCGCGCTGGACCTGATGGCGGACCGGCTCTGACCTGACGCCGCCACTTGCAGCAGCGGGCGTGATCGTACCGCCCGGAGCCGCATCAATGGCGCTGGTGGCGATGCTGCCAACATCGATGGCTCCGCCGGTGATCGTGTTCGGGCCGCCATCGGCGACGCGCCGGGGCAGGGCGATGACTTCGCCACCGCGCAGCACGCTGGCTTCGGTGACGCCGTTGTAAGCGGCTATTTCACTGGCGGGCAGGCCGATGCGCGCGGCGAGTGTCGAAATCGTGTCGCCCTGTTGCGCGACGGCGACCTGATAGGTCGGATACGAGATGATGCCGCGCGAATCCGGTTGTGGGCGGTCAAGCGTGGCGCGGGCCGCAGCGTCTGACGTCGAAAAGGCCCCGCCTTTGCCGCGCAAATCGAAGTCCATGGTGTCGCAGCCAGATAGCAGCGCCAGAACTGCCGCGCCGATCAGGAACCTGTTCGTCATACTCACCGCCTCATTCACCGCCGTGTTTGTGGCACATTAAACGAAGTCAGTGGGGAATGAAAACCGCTTCTGTGCGCTCAGTCGCCGGGTTGGCGGGTCTGGCGCGCAAGGTATTCCGGGCGCAGGATTCCCATTAGCCAATCGTCATGCCAGGTATTGCCGATCAGGCAGGCCTGACGCTCGGTGCCTTCATGCACAAAGCCGCAGGCGCGATAGCAGCGGATCGCCCGGGTGTTGAATGCGAGCACCCGCAAATCAATGCGATGAAGTTTCAAGGTCATGAACCCGTGCTCAAGCACAAGTTCAATGGCGCGTCGCCCGATGCCGCGCCCGAGGTCTGCTTCGCGAAACAGACCAATGGCCAGCCGCGCACGGCCGTCGTGGGTGTCGATCGCATGCAGGCGCAAATGACCGACGGCAACGCCGTCCGCATCAATCATAAAGGCGCAGGTCTCGGCGGTGATGTCGTCATACCAGCCATGCGCACGGGCAATGCTGGGTTCCGGGAGATTGCCGGGATCGCCGCCGTACATTCGGTGGATTTCGGACGAAACGCCCGCTGCAAGATAGGTGTCGATGTCGCGCTCCTCGACAGGGCGCAGGCTGACCACGGGCGCAGTATCGGATGCCGGTTTCGGGGCGGTCGGACCGCCGGGGCGCACAAGACGCAAGCCGGGCCAGCGGGCCAGCCGGGCCATTACCGTGGCCCCTGATCGCAGCGCTTAAACATCAGTCGTTGCTCGTCCCTTCGACGAGAGGCACGAAGCGGACCGGCATCAATTCTTCGTAATCATAGCCGTGCTCAAGGCGACGCACCCGGATCAGCGTTTGTGTGCCTTCGGCACCAACCGGAATCACCATGATCCCGCCGACCTTCATTTGCGCCATCAGCGGGCCGGGCGGATCTTCGGCAGCAGCGGTGACGATGATCCGGTCAAAGGGTGCAACATTCGGCAAGCCGTGCGAGCCGTCGCCCCGGATCTGCACCACGTTGCGCAGCACCAGATGCTGGAAAATCTGCTCAGCGTCCGTCGCAAGACCGCGATGGCGTTCAATCGTGTAGATGCGGCGGCAGAGCCGCGCGAGGATTGCGGCTTGGTAGCCCGATCCGGTGCCGATTTCGAGAACCTTGTGGGTGCTTTCGACCTCAAGGGCCTGCGTCATCATCGCAACGACCGACGGCTGACTGATCGTCTGGCCATAGGCAATGGGCAGCGCGCAGTCTTCATAGGCCTGATCGGCGAAATGGCCTTTGACGAACAGGCCACGGTCGGCAAATTCCATCGCAGCCAGCACGCGTTGATCGGTAATCCCGCGCGAGCGCAGTGTCATGATCAGTTGCGCAACGCCGACCGAATGCCCTTCGCCCGAAAAGAAATCCTCGGCAAGGCTCACAGCAGCGCCTCCCGCAGCGGCTCCAGCGCGTCGTGCAGTGTCAGATCGCAGCTCATCGGGGTAATCGTGATATGACCAGCGAGATTGCGTTCGACGTCGGTCCCTTTGGCGGTGGCGATGTCCTGCTGGCCGCCCTTGATCCAGAGGAAGCGTTTGCCGCCCGGTGACATGTGGGGTTCGCAGGAAAAGCCGGTTCCCCGCCGGAAGCCCTGTGCCGCGACAACGGCAGGTTTGGTGTCTGCGGCCGAGACCGGCGGGAAGTTGATCGAGTAGAACAGCCGGTAGTCGGCGTTGTCCCACAGCCCCTGCGACAGCAGTTTGGCGATTGTATCAACGCCGTGCTCGCGCGCACTTTCGAACGGGTCGTCAAGCGTGCTGTTGCCGCGGCCCATGAATTGGCTGAGCGCAATGGCGGGCAGGCCCTGCAAAGCAGCTTCCATCGCACCGCCGAGAGTGCCGGAATAGAGGACGTTCTCACCCGCGTTGTTGCCGCGATTGACGCCGCACAGCACCAGATCGGGCGGTTCCGGCATCACATCATAGAGAGCGGCGAGCACGCAGTCGGCAGGCGAGCCTTCTGCGGCGTAGCGGCGTGGCGCAAGTTCGGTGATCAGCATCGGATGCGTGTAGGACACCGCATGCGAGACGCCGGATTGTTCAAAGGCCGGTGCAACCGTCCAGACCTCGCCGTCAATGCCGACAAGTTCAGCGGCAATTCCGGTCAGAACATGAAGCCCAGGGGCGTTGATACCGTCGTCATTGGTGATGAGAATACGCATGTCTGCCCTTTTTAATCCCTTCGATAACCACGCTTTCCGCGGGCGTAAAGCGCCCCGAATGCGAGGGACCGCCCTCTGTAACCATTCTGAAACACTGCCTTATCACGGCCATGCTAAGTTGGTTCTGCGACATTTTCACGAAATTTCGCGTTGCCTTGCGGCTGCCCGCCCGCGTCACTAAGACTATCGTAACGATTTCCGGCTAGAGACCGGAGAGAACATGAGAAGGCTGCCGCAAAATGCGTGATCCGATTGAGACTTACATGAATACGCTTGTCCCGATGGTCGTCGAACAGACGAGCCGGGGCGAACGTGCCTACGACATCTTCTCGCGGTTGCTGAAAGAACGGATTATCTTTCTGGCAGGTCCGGTCCATGACGGCATGTCGACGCTGATCTGCGCGCAATTGCTGTTTCTGGAAGCGGAAAACCCGTCGAAAGAGATTGCGATGTATATCAACTCTCCCGGGGGTGTCGTGACGTCAGGTCTGTCGATCTATGACACGATGCAGTACATTCGTCCGAAGGTTTCGACCTTGGTCATTGGACAGGCGGCCTCGATGGGTTCACTTTTGCTGACGGCTGGCGAAAAAGGCATGCGCTTCTCGCTGCCAAACAGCCGCATCATGGTCCACCAGCCATCCGGCGGTTATCAGGGGCAGGCCACCGACATCATGATCCATGCGCAAGAGACGCAGAAACTGAAGGATCGGCTGAACCACATTTATGTGAAGCATACGGGGCAGGATTTTGCGACGGTTGAAGCCGCGCTTGAGCGCGACAATTTCATGTCCGCTGAAGATGCGAAAAACTGGGGTTTGATCGACGACATTTTGCAGTCGCGAGTCCCGGAAGCCTGATGGCGACGACCCGCGACACAAAGTCCACCATCCGGTTGACGATTAATGACAATGGCAGTTTGGGATTGTCGCCAGACTGTGAACGCCATATTCTTGCCTACAGGTTGGAATATGACCGGACCGGTTGCACCGGGGGTTATGGCGGCTCACGGCTGGGCGGCGACAGCTGAAGGAGACTGAAATGGCAACGAGCTCCGGCGACAGCAAGAACACGCTTTACTGCTCATTTTGCGGCAAAAGTCAGCATGAGGTCCGCAAACTGATTGCGGGGCCGACCGTATTCATCTGCGACGAATGCGTCGAACTGTGCATGGACATCATCCGCGAAGAAACCAAGGCGACCGGGTTCAAATCGTCGGACGGCGTGCCGACGCCGAAAGAAATCTGCAAGGTTCTTGACGATTATGTGATCGGCCAGATGCATGCGAAGCGCGTGTTGTCGGTGGCGGTTCATAACCACTACAAGCGCCTGAACCATGCCCAGAAATCAAACGACATCGAGCTGGCGAAATCAAACATCCTGCTGATTGGCCCGACGGGCTGCGGCAAGACGCTGCTGGCACAGACGCTGGCGCGCATCATCGACGTGCCCTTTACGATGGCTGATGCGACGACGCTGACCGAAGCGGGTTACGTCGGCGAAGATGTCGAAAATATCATCCTGAAACTGCTGCAGGCCTCGGAATACAACGTCGAGAAAGCGCAGCGCGGCATCGTCTATATCGACGAAGTCGACAAGATCACCCGCAAGTCCGACAATCCGTCGATCACCCGCGATGTCTCGGGTGAAGGCGTCCAACAGGCCTTGCTGAAGATCATGGAAGGCACGGTTGCCTCGGTGCCGCCGCAAGGCGGGCGCAAACATCCGCAACAGGAATTCCTGCAGGTCGATACGACAAATATCCTGTTCATCTGTGGCGGTGCATTCGCCGGGCTTGAGAAAGTCATCGCACAGCGCGGCAAGGGTTCAGCCATCGGCTTTGGCGCCGAGGTGAAAGATCCAAACGACAAGGGCGTCGGCGAATTGTTCAAACAACTCGAGCCGGAAGATCTGTTGAAATACGGTCTGATCCCGGAATTTGTCGGTCGTCTGCCGGTGATTGCAACGCTGGAAGATCTCGACGAAGCGGCGCTGATCACCATCCTGACCGAGCCGAAGAATGCGCTGGTCAAGCAATACCAGCGTCTGTTCGAGATCGAGAGCGCCGAGTTGCAATTCACCGACGACGCGTTGTCGGCGATTGCCAAACGCGCCATCGAACGCAAGACCGGCGCGCGCGGATTGCGCTCGATCCTTGAAGATATCCTGCTCGACACGATGTTCGAACTGCCGTCGATGGAGAATGTCGACAAGGTTGTCATCAACGCCGAGGCCGTAGACCCATCTGGCAAACCGCTGGTGATCTACGGTGAACCGCGCAAGGAACCGGCAGCCGTTGGTGCCTGATCACATCCGATGATATGAAATAGGGGCAGGGCTTTGGTCCTGCCTTTTTTGTTCAATCATGGTGGAACGAACGATGTCGATCAAACGCATATCCTCGGGCGCGACATGGGAGCAGACGATTGGCTATTGCCGCGCAGTGGTTGCGGGGGGCTTTGTCCATGTCTCGGGCACCACCGGCACCGACCACGCGACAATGACCGTCCCGCCGGATGTGCGCGACCAATGCCGACTGGCTTTGGCAATTATTGGGCGCGCGCTTGCGGAAGCAGGCACCGATTTCGCCCATGTTGTTCGGGTGCGATACATCCTGCCGGACCGGCGCGATTTCGAACCCTGCTGGCCGCTACTGGCCGAGGCGTTTGCCGCTAATCCGCCAGCCGCGACGATGATCGAAGCCGGGCTGATTGACCCCGCCCACAAGATCGAGATTGAAGTCATGGCAGTATTGCCGGACCAGTGACTGAGCCCGTTCGCGCCGATGTGATGGCAATCAGGGCGAACAATCTTCCGCGCTCAACGGTTTCACCGTAAATGTATTCAAAAGAGGTTTATCATGATCCGTTCCTTTGCAGTCGCCGCACTCGCATTGATGACCGCTCTGCCCGCACAGGCGTTCGTTGCCGACAACGACCTTGTTGTCGAGCCTCAGGCCAATGGCATCATTCTGGTCCCGTGGCGCGGGTCGTCCGCCGCGACCGATTTCTGGTGTGCAGCCGCCGACTACGCGAAGCGTCGCTTGGGCGCCAAGGTCACTGACCGGCTGTACCGCGTGTCGCCGCCGCCGCGTCCACAGGGCGAGGGCATCAGCTTTTCGCTGACGCCACCCGCAACGCCGCTGCCGGTCTCATTCCTTGCGAGTGAAACCGGCGAGATGAGCATCTCGATGGCGACATCGTTCTGCGAACCGATTGTCTGGCCGCGGCTCGACGACTAGGTCAGGTATTTCTTGAACCAGTCGAGTGTGCGGCTCCACGCCAGCTCCGCCGCTGCCTGATCGTAGCGCGGCGTGGTGTCGTTGTGGAAACCGTGGTTGACGCCCGGATAGACATAGCCCTCGTAAACTTTGTCCGCCGCTTGCAGCGCCGCCTCATAGGGCGGCCAGCCTGCGGTGATGCGCTCATCAAGTTCGGCATAATGCAGCATCAACGGCGCTTCGATCTTCGGCACATCTTCCAGCGCCGGTTGACGGCCATAGAACGGCACCGCGCAGGCGAGTTCCGGATAAGCGACCGCAGCCGCATTGCAGACGCCACCGCCATAACAGAAGCCGACAATGCCGACCTTGCCGTTGACATCGGGGTGGGCCATCAGAAATTCGACCGCAGCGAAGAAGTCGTTCATCAGCTTCACCGGATCGACTTTGGCCTGCAGATCCCGTCCGGCTTCGTCATTGCCGGGATAGCCGCCAACCGAGGTCAATCCGTCCGGCGCCAGCGCAATGTAACCCGCTTTTGCGACGCGGCGGGCAACGTCCTCGATATAAGGGTTCAGGCCGCGATTTTCGTGGACGACGACCACAGCGCCCAGTTTGCCGGAGACACCAATAGGCCGTACCAACAGGCCGTTGACGTCGCCATGGCCTTGCGGTGACGGATAAGTGATCCGTTCGGGGGCGATCGTGGGATCATCCATCGCCACCTGCTGCGCCAGTGCGTAGTCGGGCGACAACATCTGCAACAGCGTCAGCGCGGTGACGCCACCCACCGCCCATTTGCCAGCGCGGTCCAAAAACTCGCGTTTCGTGATTTTGCCGTGGGCATAATAATCGTAAAGGTCGAGCAATTCCTGATCGAAGTCTTTCGCGGACATGCGGGTCATGGGGTTCCTCTCCTGTTTTGAAGAGCAAACGCTAACACGCGCTGATGGCACTGCCTGATGACAATCTTGTGTAGTGAGGCTGTTTGTTCACGATGGTGCCACACCGATGCCCTCACTCTGACCCAAGGTTTGTGCAAGGTCTTGTTGCGTACCGCCGCTGTTCCCGGCAGAATGCATCAGAAGACGGACGCACAAAAAGTTCATGTCCGGACCCTGACAGTTGACGTCTCGTGTCCGGGTTCCCAAATGTGACAGTGCGGGGCGGGCTTTAGGTTGCCGATGACCGGGACCGAGCAACGCTGCTGCGAAGAAGGACACCATATGACCACTGAGAATAAGACATCTTATCCGGTTTTGCCGCTCAGGGACATTGTCGTTTTCCCGCATATGATCGTGCCACTGTTTGTCGGTCGCGAGAAATCGGTGAAAGCGCTCGAAGACGTCATGAAGGACGACAAGCAGATTCTGCTAAGTTCGCAGATTGACCCTTCGGTTGATGACCCGGCAACGGATGGAATTTATCGCCTTGGCGTTCTGGCCAATGTGCTGCAGCTGCTGAAATTGCCGGATGGCACGGTAAAAGTGCTGGTCGAAGGCAAGACACGCGTCAAGATCACGAAGTTCATCGACAATGCGGTGTTTTTTGAGGCCGAGGCCGAAGAGTTGGGCGAGAAGCTCGGTGATCAGGAAGCGGTTGCCGCTTTGGTTCGCGCCGTTGGCGAGGAATTCGAGCGTTACGCCAAGATCAAGAAGAACATCCCCGAGGAAGCGATTGCCTCGGTCGCTGAAGCGCGCGAACCCGCGCGGCTGGCTGACCTTGTGGCGGGACATCTGGGCGTTGAAGTCGGCCAGAAGCAGGAGCTGCTGGAGACCTTGGTCGTCGAGCAACGGCTTGAGAAAATCTATGGCCTGATGCAGGGCGAAATGTCGGTCCTGCAGGTCGAGAAAAAGATCAAGACCCGCGTCAAATCGCAGATGGAGCGCACCCAGCGCGAATACTATCTGAATGAGCAGATGAAGGCGATCCAACGCGAGCTTGGTGACGGCGAAGAAGGCCAGAACGAGGTGAACGAACTCGCCGACAAGATCGAGGCGACGAAGTTCAGCAAGGAAGCGCGCGACAAGGCCGAAGCCGAGTTGAAGAAGCTGAAGTCGATGTCTCCGATGTCGGCCGAGGCGACGGTTGTGCGCAACTATCTCGACTGGCTGCTGTCGCTGCCGTGGGGCGTGAAGTCGAAGGTCAAGAAAGACCTTGGGCTGGCGCAAAAGGTCTTGGACAACGACCACTACGGTCTGGAAAAGGTCAAGGAACGCATCGTTGAATACCTTGCGGTGCAACAGCGTTCAGCCAAGCTGAAAGGCCCGATCCTGTGCTTGGTCGGCCCTCCCGGCGTCGGTAAGACCTCGCTTGGTAAATCGGTTGCCAAGGCAACGGGTCGCGAATTCATCCGTATTTCGCTTGGCGGCGTGCGTGACGAATCCGAGATCCGGGGTCACCGTCGGACCTATATCGGTTCGATGCCCGGCAAGATCATCCAAGCGCTGAAGAAAGCGAAAACGACCAACCCGCTGATCTTGCTCGATGAAATCGACAAGATGGGCCAGGATTTCCGCGGCGATCCCGCATCGGCGATGCTTGAAGTGTTGGATCCGGAACAAAACGCCAGCTTCACCGACCACTATCTTGAGGTCGAATATGACCTTTCGAACGTGCTCTTCCTGACCACGGCAAACAGCTACAACATGCCGGGGCCACTGCTTGACCGGATGGAGATCATTCCGCTGGCGGGCTACACGGAAGACGAAAAGCGCGAGATCGCCAAACAGCACCTCGTCGACAAGCAGGTTGCAGGTCACGGGCTGAAGAAGGGTGAATTCACCGTCTCGGATGCGGCACTGATGGAAATGATCCGTACCTACACCCGCGAAGCCGGGGTTCGGAACCTTGAGCGCGAGATTGCGAAACTGGCCCGCAAAGCCGTGACCAAGATCGTCAGCAAACAGGTGTCGAAGGTCGAGATCACGCCCGAAAACCTTGAGGAATTCCTTGGGGTGAAACGGCATCGCTATGGTCTGGCCGAGAAAGAGGATCAGGTCGGTGTTGTCACCGGTCTCGCCTGGACCTCGGTCGGTGGTGAGCTTTTGCAGATCGAAGCGCTGAAACTGCCGGGTAAAGGCCGCATGAAAACGACCGGGAAACTGGGCGATGTCATGAAAGAGTCGATTGAGGCCGCATCCAGCTATGTGCGCTCGATTGCGCCGAAGATCGGGGTCAAGCCGCCGAAGTTCGAGACGATGGATATCCACGTCCACGTTCCGGATGGCGCGACGCCGAAAGATGGCCCCTCTGCTGGTCTCGCGATGGTGACGTCGATTGTCTCGGTCCTGACCGGTATCGCTGTTCGCAAGGACATCGCAATGACGGGTGAGGTATCCTTGCGCGGGAATGCGATGCCAATCGGCGGCTTGAAAGAGAAGCTGATGGCGGCGCATCGCGGCGGTATCACCACCGTGCTGATCCCCGAGGAAAACACCCGCGACCTGCCCGAGATTTCGGACAACGTCAAAGCCGGGCTGACGATCATCCCGGTGACCCATGTGTCGGAAGTCCTGAAGCACGCGCTGGTGCGCCAGCCCGAGCCGATTGAATGGGACGAAGCGGCAGAAGAAGCGGCAAGAGCTGCGGCCAGCGTCAAGGCCAGCGAAGCGCCACCCGCTGTGGCGCACTGAAAGCTGCTACAACCAATAAAAAAGGGCCGCGCGAGCGGCCCTTTTTGTTAGCACAGACTGCGATCAGCAGATCGCGACCGCTTTTTTGCACGGATCGTTGGTCGGCTCTGGATCCGAATTGTCATTGTTGCGGCTGACAAGCACACCGACCAACACCAACAAACCCAAGACCAACAGCGGCGAAACCGACGATGCCGGTTTCGTCGTGACGTCAACTTCTTCGACGATATCAGGCGCCAGGCCACCGGCCTGCACCGCTGAGGTCGCCATTGCGACGGCCAGTGTGGCCGCGACGAGCATATTCTTCATTCAAATTTTCCCTTCACTCCGCCCCTTCAGGCACGCCCATCTGAGCGCGAAATCTTGACGCTGCAATGGTCGCTTTATGAAAAGTGCAGAATTCTTGATGTTTAAAGAAAGTCCGGGCGCAAGGCTGCATCCGGCAGTTGTTTTGTGCTGTTTTCAGAAGATGAAATCGTCTGCAGCAAGGCTGGTGACGCCGGTGAGGTAGATCGTCGCGTCGCGCACCCCATCGCCGTC
>Ga0164241_10004179_pt1 | contig 14120 bp, 11 predicted proteins | sample OricomyardsoilBY_FD_108780 | JGI IMG/M metagenome (GOLD analysis project Ga0164241, IMG submission 108780) | Backyard soil microbial communities from Emeryville, California, USA - Original compost - Back yard soil (BY) | ecosystem: Environmental > Terrestrial > Soil > Unclassified | place: USA...
AACGAGCCTTGCGCCTCGATCGGTTCGGCGACGAACGGCTCACGTTGCACCGCTGGCTCTTCCTCACGCTTGCCCGCTTTCCAAACTGCCTTCATCTTCAGCGGCCAACCGAAGTGCGCGCTGATTTGCGCGCCTTCGACCAATGGCCACGGCGTCTTACCGACGCAGTACAAGCGCGGATCGAAGTGTTGCACCAAGCCCTCTCCCGGTTCGAGCTTGATCGCGAGCGCGGGGTCGACCGAGTTCGGAACGACATCACCCGGCAGCCGGCACAGCGCCGGCTTTGGCGGCTTCTTGGCCTTGGCGGGTTTGCCTTTGGCGTTCGGGTCCGGTTCGGGAACGGGCAACGTGATCTCGAGCGTGAGGAGCCGTGCGTCGAAGTCGACCAACGCGGCTTCGGTGCCGCGATTCACGACGGCGAATGCCCAGGGCAACTCGGGCCCCAGCTCCATCACCTCGAAGCGCAAACCGAGTGGAGCCGTGCCCCCCTCACCGCTTTTGGCGACGAGCGCGTGGGCGACCGCCGGGTCGACGACCGGTGGCGGCGGGGTGTCAGCGGCTGGCGCGCTAGCTTGCTCTGGCTCGTCGCTCTCTGCGTCACTCACTCCCGCATCCGACTCTTCTCGCAGGGATCCGAGAGCTGGGTCATTCGTCAGGGAGCCGGGTTCGGTAGCTGGCTTCTTGTCGCCGCCACAGCCAAGTGCGAAAACACACATTCCCAAACCGAGCGCCAAGCTCGCAGCACGCATCCGAGCGGCGTAACATATCCCCCGTGCGCGGCCTATACCCCATCGTTGACGTCGATAGTCTCCAGCAGCTCGGCGCGCCATCCGAAGTGGTGGTTGCCTTCGCCCGGCGCGTTATCCGCGCGCAACCTCGCCCGGCTCTGCTGCAACTCCGCGCCAAACATTCGGGTGCGCGCGAGACACTCGAGCTCTTGCGGGCTCTGCGCCCGTTGTGCTCCGAGTTCGGCGTCCGCTTGATCGCCAATGACCGGCCCGATCTGGCCGTCTTGGCGCAGTGTGACGGGGTGCATGTCGGCCAGGACGATCTGCCCGTGCCCCTGGTGCGAAGGCTCGCCCCCGGGTTGCTGGTCGGAGTTTCGACGCACAACCTGGAGCAACTCGCAGCAGCTCTCGGTGACGCCCCCGACTACGTGGCTTTCGGCCCCGTGTTCGCGACCGCCTCCAAAGAGCGACCCGACCCCTCGGTGGGTTTGACGCTACTCGCCCAAGCGCACGACGCCGCACGACGCGCAGGTGTCCCGTTGGTCGCGATCGGAGGCATCAATCTCGAGCGCGCGCGAAAGGTGGCCGAGCACGCCGAGCTAGCCGCCGTGATCGGCGCCTTGCTGCCCAATCGAAATTCGCTCGACGGTGTGAGCGAGGCCGCCGAAGCGCTGCAGCTGGCGCTCAGCACGCACGATTGACTTACTGAATCTGGCGCAATCGGTAGATCATCGACTCGAGCGCGAGGGCCGGTGCAACGTTGCGCTCGACGTCTTGCATCGCCGATAACACGACGCGGTGCTGCTCGGCTGAGCGCTCCGCCTCCGCGCTGCGTGCGGTTGCCTGCTCGCGACCGGCGAACGCCAAAGACTGCGCGAAATAGGCCAGCAAGCCGCGCAAACCGTCACGTTCCCGGCGCGCTTCGGCAAACTTGATGCCGGGCGCGAGATCACGAGCAGAGACAGCAGCGCGCGCCGCCGCCACGAACTCCTCGCGTTCTTTGATCGCGTCCTCCGAAGCTAACTCGAGCGCCTGCGCGACACTGCCCTGGGCAAGACTTGCGGTCTTGGGGTCGAGCCCCTGGGCCTGCAGAATTTGCGCGATCAAAGCATCCGACAGCGGGGAGAAGCGCACGGGCAGCGTGCGCGATCGAATCGTGTCGAGCAGCCGATTGGGGCGGCTCGTGAGCAGCACGAAATGAGTGCCCTGGCCCGGCTCTTCCAGGGTTTTCAACAGCGCGTTCGCAGCGGACACGGTGAACTCGTCAGCATCACGAACGATGAACACGCGAGCGCGCCCCTCGTGTGGTCCGAAGCCCACTCGCTCCAAAACCATGCGGCGGATCTGTTCGATGCTGATCCCGGTCGCCTCGTTGGCGCTCAGCCGCCCACGGTACAAGCCGCGCTGGAGCAAGATCACGTCCGGGTGCGCGGGCACGTGCGGCTCTTCATCCGAAATGCGCACGGCGCGCTGACAGGCGCTGCACTGCTCGCACGCACGTGGGCCGCCCCGCTCGCACACCAAGGCTTGGGCCAAGGCAAATGCCGCCCGCTCTTTGCCGACGCCGGCAGGGCCCTCGAAGCGGTAGGCGTGATGCACGTGGCCGCTGTCGAGTGCCCGCGTCAGCGTCTGCACGGCCGGTTCCTGGCCAAGGATGTGCGAGAACATGGCGCGGGGATGGACTATGCTCCGGGCGCCCCGATGGCGGAACTCTTTTCGGACATTCTTTCTCCAGCACTGGCCGAGCTCAGCTCGTATACCCCCGTGGCGGGCGATTTCGCCGTGCGGCTCGATGCCAACGAAGCGCCCGAGCTGCTCTCGGCTTCAGCCAAGCGGCGCCTAGCCGAGAGCGCAGCCGCGCTCACCTGGGAACGCTACCCCGACGCGACCTCGAGTCATTTGCGCTCTGCGCTTTCCGGCTACTCTGGCGTTGGCGTCGACGAAGTGCTCGTGGGCGACGGTAGCGACGAGATCATCACCATGTTGCTGTCCGCCTTTTCACAGGCGCGCGACCGCTCGGGCAGCCCGCTGATCATGACCACCACGCCGAGCTTCGTCATGTATCGGATGAGCGCGCGCGTGCGTGGCCAACGGGTGCTCGAGGTACCGCTCGACGCCCATTGGGACCTGGCGCTCGAATCGATGCTGCGAGGCATCGAGCATGCACCGCCGAATCTGATTTTCATTGCCACGCCCAACAATCCGACCGGCAACTTGATGGATCGCGAACGGCTGGAGAGCCTGATTCAAGCCGCGCCGAACTCCTTGGTCGTGATCGACGAGGCGTACATTCCCTACTCGGATCGCGATCAACTGGACTTGTATCGCCGCTACGAAAACGTGGCCGTGATGCGTACACTGTCGAAAGTCGGCTTTGCCGCTTTGCGCGTGGGCTGGCTGATCGCACGCCCTGCATTGCTCGCAGAAATCGACAAGGTGCGCTTGCCGTACAACATGAACGCGCCTGCTCAAGCTCTGGGTGCACTGGCAGTCACCGAACTCGCGCCGGAAATTCGCGGCATCGTGACGTACGTGGTGGCCGAACGCGAACGACTATCTGCCGAGTTGAACGCGCTGCCGGGCATTGCTGTCACACCGAGCCAAGCCAATTTTCTGTGGTTCAAGAGCGAACGTCCAGCAGCCGAGCTGTTCGAAGGCCTGAAGGCGCGCGGCGTGCTCGCGCGAAGCTTTCATCAACGCGGCGGACGCCTCGCCAATCAATTGCGGGTCACCGTGGGCACGCGTGAAGAAAACGATCGTTTCCTCAGCTGTCTGCGCGAGCTGACGTGATCGGCGCCCGGCTCGCTTCGATGGCGAGCGCTCGACTGAGCGCACGGTTCGCGCTCGGACTCGCATTCGCGATCTGCGCGGGCTGTACGACCGCTTCGAACGGCATCACGCGCATGGCCGACGGTGTTCGCTATCAGGGCCGATTCATCAACCCCGAAGCCTACGCCGCTTACCTACTGGGCGTCGAAAGCGAAGCGCGCGGCAACTTCGAGCAAGCCCTCGGCGCCTACCTCGAAGCGCACACCGAAGATCCTGATAGCCCGGAAATCTGGGCGAGAATCGGCGCCGTTCGCTGCTTCTCCAGCGAGTCTCAAGCGGGCCCAGCTGCGGCGCGCGCCGCCTTCGAACAGGGCGTGAAGATCGACCCTACGTACTACGGGAATTACCTGGAGCGAGCGCGGTGCGCCGAACGCGCAGAAGATTTTCAAAGCGCGCTCCGAGACGCAACGTCTGCCGTCGCGCGTCGCCCAGAGGACGAGCCCGCAAACTTGCTGGTTGCCCGCGCGCTTCAAGCGCTCGACAAGAGCACGGAAGCGCGCGCTTGGTTGGAAGCGTACCGGAGCTATCACGCAACGACGCTCGCCGCCGATCGCGCGCTCGAAAGCGCGCGTTCGCCACGCTCAACGCAGATCAGCGCGGCTTCGCCCAGCGGCGCCCCTGCATCGCGCGCGCGCTCCGACGCTTTCGCTGAATTGCGCTCGGGCCGAGCCGAGCGCGCGCGACAGCAAGCTAAAATCGAACTCGAAGCCGATCCGAGCAACGCCGATGCTTGGATCGCGACCTTGGTGGCCTGCGACGCGCTGCACGACGAGGCATGCTTCGAATCGACTATCGGCCAATTGCGCACGCCGAGCCTCTCACCGAGCACGACTGCGCTCGGCTATCTGCGCGAGCTTTTGGCGCGCCGTGCCGGCGCGCCGATCAGCTTCTGAGCTTACTTGGAGGTCGCGGGTGCCGGCGCGGACCCGACGCCGCGGCGGGCATCCCACCCTTTGCGATCGAACGGTACGCTCAGCGGAACGTCGACGAGCTCGCCCGCGTGAACCTCTACCTCTTTTTCGATCTGCGCCATGGTCGCAGGCAAAAGCGCTGAAACCTTCACCTTGCCGACCGGCACGCGCGGAATCACGTACCGCCCATCCAGCCCGGTCACCGCGTGCGTCGAGAACTTCACGACGATCACCTCAGCCAGCATGAACAGCCGCATACTGTCGGTCAGCTGATACCGTCCGGGCTGTTCGGGATAGAGGTGAATCGCGTCGCCGCGCGGCAGCGCGACCAATTGTGCCTTGAGCTTTGCACCCATCAAATCAGGCACGTACGGACGCGAGTCGCGGCTGCGCACGTCCAAGCTTTGCCCGAAAGTGAGCATGTACGTGCGCGCGTTCCAGGCGCAGCCGCTCGCGTCGGCGATTTGCGCGGGCGCAACTTCCGGGACGTAACCCGAATAGCCGGTGACCCCGACCACCACGTCCGCGAGGGCGCGACCCGCACCCTCGCGAAAGAGTTTGCCGTAGGTTTCCTTCGCGCTTTCGCAGTCGCTCGGGATCTTGGCGACTGCCTCGGGCATATCCGGCGCGGGATCGCCGGTCACGGTGATCAAGCCGCTGATTGTGCCAGTTGGACCCGCGTAAGGCGCTTCCCCGTTGGCGTTCACCGTCGCACTCACGATCTTTGGATCGATCGGCAGTGACGAGGCGACCGGCGCGGGCAAGCTGACGCTGCCGACCGTGACCGGCTCGGATTTGGACTTGCCCTTGTTGCACGCGCCGAGCACGAGCAGCGAGATCGCCAGCCCGACGCCACCGAGAAAGGCTCGGTGGGCCATCAGCTATGAGTGATCCCGGCTGCCGCCGCGACGTCGAGCGATGCGCTCGGCAGGATGCCGAACACCAGCACCAAGACCGCCGCGAGGATCAAGGCCGCGACGACGAACCCCGAGCGCATGGGCGTGGCGATGGGCGCTCCCGGCTCTGGCTCACGCATGTACATGTAGACCATCACGCGCAGGTAGTAGTAGGCGCCCAGCACGCTGTTCAGCAGGCCGATCACCGCCAGCACATTGAGCTGTGCGTCGAGCGCCGCGCTAAACACATACAATTTGCCGAAGAAACCCGCGGTTGGCGGCACACCGGCCAGCGAGAGCAAGAAGAACGAGAACGCCAAGGCTGCAGCCGGGTGGCGCTTGCCGAGCCCAGCCAGATCCTCGTAACTCACCGCCTCCGCGCCGCGGCGACCGCACAAGATGAGCGCGCCGAACGCTCCGACGGTCGAGACGGTGTAGGTCAGCATGTAGAAGAGCACGCTGGAAGTGCCCTGCGCAGAGCCCATCGCCGCGACCACGCCGACCAGCGCGTAGCCGGCATGAGCGATCGAGGAATAGGCGAGCATGCGCTTCACGGACTCCTGCCGCCCAGCGATCACGTTGGCGACGACCATGCTGAGCACGGCAAGCCAGGCCAAGACCTGCGGCCAGCCAGTGCCCCAGCTCATCAAGCGCGGATCGCCGAAACCGACGACCAAGATGCGCAAGAGCACCGCGAACGCCGCGCTCTTCACGGCGACAGCCATGTACGTGGTGCTCGGCGTGGGCGCGCCTTCATATGCATCCGGCGTCCACATGTGGAACGGCACGGCGCTGATCTTGAACGCCAACCCGGCCACCAAGAGCACGAGCGCCAGCAAGACGATGGGCGCGTTGACCGTGCTCCCCGCCTTGCCGATCGTCGCGATACCTTGACCGATGCCCACGAAATCCGTGTGGCCAGTCGTGCCGTAGAGCAATGCACCACCCATCAGGGTGAGAGCCGCCGCGAAGCTTCCGAGCAGGAAGTATTTGAGCGCCGCTTCGCTTGCGCGGATGTTGCCGCGACGCAAGCCGATCATGCAGTACACGCCCAGAGACATCGTCTCCAAAGCCACGAAAAAACTCAGGAAATCCCCAGAAGCCGCGAGCGCCATCGCGCCCACGGTGCTGAACACCAGGAGCGGGAAGAACTCGCCGCGATCCAGGTTGTGCTCGGGCAAGTAGCCACCGGCCAGCAACGAAGCCAAGCCGCCGCCGAGGCACAGCACGAAGCAGAAGAAGAGCGAGAACCGATCGATGATCAAGTACGGCGCGAGCTTCTCGACGCCCGGGATCGTCTCGGGTCCTACCTTCCACAAAGCAACGCTGATCAGCGCGCCGGCGAACAACACGACCGCGCTTCCGAGCGCGAGCTCGTCGGCGCGACCGGCCCCGGCGTCCGTGGACACCATGCCCGCCTGTGCACCGCTCAGAGCGACCGGCTTACCGAACGCCTCGGCCAGCATGAGCAACAAGCCGCCGATGGCGACAGCTAGGATTGGAGAAACTGCGAGCAGTAGGTTGAGATTCACGGCGCCTCCGCATTCAGCGCTTGGACAGCAGGTGCTTCGGCCTTTTTGACTGGAGCTTCCGGATAACCCTGCTCGAGCGGGCCGCCATGACGGTCGGTCAGCTTGGCAGTTTGCGAGGATCCCATCTCGAGATACGCCTCTCGGCCTTCTTTGTAGCGCTCGAGCGCGGCGGACACGCCGTCACCCATGCGACTCAAGAACAAGTTCGGGAACAAGCCGATGATGAAGATCAGCGCGATCAGCGGCGCCATGGCTACGGTTTCGCGCACGTTCATGTCGGTTAGGCGCTTGTTCTTCGGGTTCGAGAGCGGGCCGAAGAACACGCGCTGCACCATCGACAGCATGTAGACCGCCGCCAAAATCACGCCTGCCGCGGCGAGACCAGCCTGCAACTTCGCCTGCCCACCCAACGTTTGCGAAACGAAGGTGCCCATGATGACCATGAACTCACCGACGAAGCCGTTCGTCCCCGGCACGCCGACGCTCGACATCGTGACGGTCACGAAGATCGCCGCGTAGATCGGCATCACTTTGGCGAGACCGCCGAAATCACGTACCAAGCGGGTGTGCCGGCGGTCGTAGATCACGCCGACCAAGAGGAAGAGCGCACCGCTGGAGACGCCGTGATTCAGCATCTGCAGCACCGCGCCTTCCATGCCTGACTGGGTGCCTGCGAACAGGCCGAGCATGACGAAACCCATGTGCGCGACGGAGGAGTACGCCACCAGGCGCTTCACGTCGTCCTGCTTCCAGGCCACGAGCGCGCCGTACACGATGCCGCCGCCGATCGCGAAGCCGGCCAGCGTGGCTGCGCACATCCAGGCCACTCCGCCGAGCAGGCCCATGCAGAAGCGAATGTAGCCGTAGGCACCCAACTTCAGGAGCACCGCAGCGAGGATGATCGACCCGCCAGTCGGCGCTTGAACGTGCGCGTCGGGCAACCAAGTGTGGAACGGGAACATCGGCACCTTGATGGCGAAGGCCAAGAAGAAGCCGAAGAAGCAGAACCACGCCGCGGTGTGCGGTAACGCGACGCGCGACAGCGCCAGGTAATCGAAGCTCGGGTAGCCCGCGAGCTTGTTGTAGTTCAGAACCAAAACCAGGATCGCCGCCAGCATCAGCATGCTGCCGACCATCGTGTACAAGAAGAACTTGTACGCGGCCTTGATCTTCTCGGCGCCGCCCCAGACGCCGATCATGACGACCATCGGCACGACCATCAATTCCCAGAACACGAAGAACAGGAACATATCGAGCGAGACGAACACGCCCATCATCGCGCCGTGAAGCAGCAAGAACGCGAAGCAAAGATCCTTGATCCGCGTCTTGAGCGACCCAAAGGCGACGTAGGCCGCGATCGGCGTCGTCAGGGTGGACAGCAGAATCAGCCACATGCTCACGCCGTCGACGGCGACGTGATAGCGAATGCCGAAAGCCGGCACCCACTCCACGATATGTTGAAAGTGCCAGCCGCGGGTCATCGGCGACGACAGCAGCCCGAGCGAGGCCAAGCCGTCGATGCCGAGGATGAAAAACGTGACCCGCTTCAGGATCACCGGCGATTGCCGGGGCAAGAACAGCATCAAGATCGAGCCCACGATGGGCAGGAACACGATCACGCTGAGCAGGTACGGCCATTCCTTGGCGTTTTCATCGGCCGGCGCAGGCGTGGCCGACGGCCAGAGCCCACGTACGAGCAGCAATGACAAGGCGGCCACGATGCCGATGGCGATCCGCTCCGGAGTGCCTTGGCGGCGCGGGATGAGCGCGCCGACGGTGAACGCCAGCAAGTACGGCGCGAATTGAAACAAAGCTAAAGCCAGCGGATTCATTTCACTTCCTGGGGCTTCGGAGCCTGACGCAGATCAGCTGCTCGGCGCACGGGAGCCGTGTCACCATCGAGCCGCGACGTGAGGCCCGAGCGATCGGGAGCAGGGCGCTCGAAGTTGAAGGTGCGCACTGCCGTTCGGCCAAACGCATTCTTCACTTCGAGCCGAACGGTTCGATTTTCTTTCACGGCCAAGTTCAGCGATTGCTGGGTTTTGTCGCCAAAATCCCCTTTGTCGCCGTCCCACTTGCCGTCGTTGTTCAGATCCCAGCGGTAGCTGTAGCCGAGTCCTTCGGCGGCGGTCAGGCTGTACACGCCGGATTCGTCGTTGGCGTCGACCTTCGCTTCCGCACGGGGCGTCACGAAAAACCAACCCACGACGCCCAATCCGACCACCATGACCGCGGCATAGGTTTGCACGCGACCGGTTTGGAGGAAGCGAAGGACCGTGCCGCTGGTCGAGACGAGGAACGCGGTCACCCGCGCGAGCAGGAAATCCACGATCCACTTGTCGGCCCAGGCGAAGAACTCGGCGAGAGAATCGACCGCGCCGATCACGTACTCTTCGTAGATCTCATCGATGCGCCACTTGTCGACCACCAGCGCGTGGAGGCCGGGCATGGCTTCGGCGAAGGACTGCGCGGGCTTGCCCTTCTGCATCACGTAGATGAAGTAGGCCGCGCCAGTGCCACCGAGGAATGCTGCGATTGCAGCGCCCAAGAACACGAACTCCAAGTGTTCGGCGCCTTCGATCAACTCGACGCTGTGGCTGGCCTTCTCGAACACGGGTTCGAGCCAGTGATGCATCGTTTCGATGTGGAAGAGCGGCGCGTTTAGCCAGCCAGCGAACGCTGCCAAAAAGCCGAGCACCGCGAGCGGCACCCACATCTGCCACGGCGATTCATGCGGAACCGGGCCCTCGAGCGGAACCGACGGATCATGGTGATGGTGGCCGTGATCGTCGTGGCCGTGCGCGTGCTCCGGCTCCTTCCAATTCTTGACGATCTTCCAGCCTCTAAACTCACCGAAGAACGTGCCGATGTACAAGCGTGTCATGTAGAACGCGGTCATCAGCGCGGTCACAATCCCGATCGCGTACAGTGCCGTGCCGAGCCAAGGCGGCCAACTGAACACCTCCATGGTGCCCCCACCGCCATCGGACAGCGTCTTCATCGGTGTTTTGATGAAGGAGGTGTAGGCGCGCAGCAGGATCTCGTCCTTGGAGAAGAAGCCGCTAGTCAGGGGGAAGCCGACGATGGCCGCCCATGCTGCCGTAAACGTCCAGAACGTGATCGGCATGTACTTGCGCAGGCCGCCCATGTTGCGCATGTCCTGCGACGCATCCGTGTCGTGGATGCGCGCGTGCATGGCGTGAATCACCGAGCCGGCACCAAGGAACATGCAGGCCTTGAAGAAGGCGTGCGTGATGACGTGGAAGAAACCCGCCGTGAATGCGCCAACGCCGACGCCCAAGAACATGTAGCCGAGCTGGCTCACGGTCGAATAGGCGAGCACCTTTTTGATGTCTTGCTGGGCAAAAGCAATGCTCGCAGCAAACATCGCAGTCAGTGCACCAGTGACGGCCACCGTGGCCATCGCGGCCGGGCTCAGCACCATCACGAACGACAAGCGGCAGAGCAAGTACACGCCCGCGGTCACCATGGTGGCTGCGTGGATGAGAGCGCTGACGGGCGTTGGGCCGGCCATCGCGTCCGGCAACCACACGTACAACGGGAGCTGCGCGCTCTTGCCAGCGCAACCCAGGAACAGCGCAAGGCCGACTAGGGTTGCGGCGCTGACGTAGCGAGGCGTGTTGAGCCAAGCTTCCGCGCCCTGCGGGAGCAAACTCGCGGCCGGCACGTGGGTGCCGAGCGGCCAGACCTGAAGCGGCGTGAGCAGACCGCGCGCGTTGCTGTCGAGTGTCGACCAGTCGAGACCGCCACAGAAGTAGAGCAAAAGCCCCATGGCAACGAGCAAGCCGAAGTCACCGATGCGGTTGGTGACGAACGCCTTCTTGCCGGCCGCCGCGTTCTTGTCGTCGTCGAACCAGAAGCCGATCAGCAAGTAGCTGCACAGACCGACGCCTTCCCAACCCACGAACAACACCGGCAAGCTGTCCCCGAGGATCAGCACCAGCATCGAGAAGATGAACAGGTTCAGGTAGGTGAGGAAGCGGTGAAATCCGGGGTCCTCCGCCATGTAGCTGACGGAGTAGAGGTGAATGAGGAAGCCGACGCCGGTCACGACCAGAGCCATCGTGCCGTTGAGCGCGTCGACCGAGAAGCCGACATTCAGCATGATGCTGCTGCCGTCCGACCGGGTCAGGCGGAACCACTCCCAACCCTTCCAGAAGAAACGCGCGGCCTCATCGCCCTCTTGGGCATGGCCGAGGGCGAAGAACGTGACCACGGCCAGCGCGAAGGCGATGCCCATGACGCTGAGCGCCAGGAGCGAGACGGCCTCCTTACCGAGTCGCTTGCCGAAGACGCCGTTCACGGCGGCGCCCAAGAGCGGCAAGAGCACGATAAACGCCAGCAGCGTGTAGTTGTGCGCGGGGAACAGAGCCTCGATCGCTTGCATGAGTGATAAGCCCTAAAGGTTCAGTGGCGGAGCTGGTCCGCTTCGTCACTTTGGACGCTGGACTTCAGCCGGTAGAAAGCGAGCACGATGGCGAGGCCGACTGCGACCTCGGCGGCGGCGACCGCAATGATGAAGAAGGCAAACACCTGACCGTTCAGGTCGTTCAGGTGTTGGCGGTTGAAGGCGACCAACATCAGGTTCACGGCGTTGAGCATCAGCTCGATGCTCATCAACTGAACCAGCACGTTGCGGCGCACCAAAAATCCGACGCAGCCCAGGGTGAACAACGCCCCCGCGAGCATTACGTATTGCTCTACGAAGTAACCCAGCGAGTTCATCCTACGCCTCCCGCAGCCTTGGCCGCGCGCTCTGCTTTGGTCGGAAGTGGTCGTTGCGCGTCGCGCGCCATGAGCGGCCCGTGGAACATGCGGGCCGTGGGGCTCGCGCTCTTCGACTCGCGACGGACGTGCGGCTTACTGCGAGCGACGGCAATCGCGCCGACCACGGCGACGATCAAGAGCGCAGTCGCGAGTTCGAACGGAATCACCATGGTGTTGAAGAGCAGCGTGCCGACGCCCTCGACCGAGCCGTGACCGGCTGGCGCGACCTTGAAGCGGTGCGCGGTCAGCTCGGAGCGAGACACGAGGTGCGCTCCAGCCAGCGCGAGCAACACGAAGAACGCGCCTGCTCCGTAGCGGGCCAAGCGCGCTCGAGCGATCGTCCCCTCACCGTCGCCAGCGTCCGGACCGAGCAGCATGATGACGAACACGAACAAGACGACGACCGCGCCCGCGTACACGATCAGCTGAATCGCCGCGAGGAACTGCGCGTTCAACATCAAGAACAGCGCCGCGATGCCGACGATGGTGATGAGCAGCCCGACCGCACTGCGGATCGGGCTGCGCGAGGCGATGGTCATGCACGCGCCAAACAGCGCGACCACGCTCGCCACGAGGAAGAAAACGTTTCCGACGGTCATAGCGTCAACCTTCGCGTCTGCGACTTGCCGCCGCTCACGATGTAATCCTCGAAATGCTTGCGATAGCGGCGAACGAAGGCCAACGCCGGCTGAGCCGCGCCGTCACCGAAAGCGCAGATCGTGTTGCCGGTGATGTTGCTGGCGATTTCACTGATCTCGTCCAGCTCCGCGATCGAGCCTTTGCCTGCCACGATCTTGTTCAAAATGCGCTCGATCCAACCGCAACCTTCGCGGCACGGCGTGCACTGACCGCACGACTCGTGCCGGTAAAAGCGCATCACGTTGTGCAGCGCGAGCACCGGGTCGACCGCGTCACTCATGACCATCGCGCAACACGTGCCGAGCATGCTGCCCGCGGTGCGGAAGGTGTCGACGCCGAGCGGAATGTCCAAGATCGATTTCCCGCGGTACGGATCCCACTTCGGATCCGCAGGTAGCGTGGGCACCTCGTCCGGCAAGTGCACCGGGCAGGAAGAGCCACCGGGGATCACGCCCAGGATCGCGCGGTCGTTCGTGACGCCGCCACCAAGGTCGTAGATCAACTCGCGCAGAGTGAGGCCGACGCAGGCTTCGTAGATGCCCGGCTTCTTCACGTGGCCGCTCACGCCGAACAGGCGCGCGCCGCCGTCGTTGAAGGAGTGCAGCTCGCTCAGCTTGCTGAACTCGTCGCCCCCCATCTCGAATGCGCTCGGCATGATCGCCAGCGTCTCGACGTTGTTCACCGTGCTGGGACAACCGAAGGCGCCGTACTGCGCGGGGAACGGCGGCTTCAAACGCGGCTCGCCGCGTCGCCCTTCGAGCGAGTTCAGCAGCGCTGTCTCTTCACCACAGATGTACGCGCCGGCGCCCGTGTGCACGTAGACTTCGACTTCGTAATCTTTGCCGAACGGATTCTTGCCGAGATAGCCCTTGGCCTTCGCCTCTTTGATCGCTGCCCAGAGCCGGTCTTTGCTCAGGTGAAGCTCATCGCGGACGAAGATGTAACAGGCGTGCGCGCCGATGCCGTAGCAGCCGATGATGCAACCTTCGATCAGCGCGTGCGGATTCATCTCCATGATGGAGCGATCCTTGAACGTGCCGGGTTCGCCTTCGTCGGCGTTGACCACGAGGTAGTGCGGCTTCTTGCTCTCCTTGGGCATGAAGCTCCACTTCGTGCCGCAATCGAAGCCGGCGCCGCCGCGGCCGCGGATGTGAGCCTTCTTGGCTTCCTCGACGACCGCTTCGCGCGTCATCGACAGAGCCTTGCGTACGCCGCGGTAGCCGCCGGCGGATTCGTAGGCGGAAAGCGTCCAACTGTTGGGCTTTCCGTAAGAGTGACTGAGGTAAGTGGTCTGCTTGATCATCTGGGGGCTACGGCGATGGGCTGGGGAGCCTCAGCCGTCTTTCACGAGCGTGTCGATGATGCGGTCGACTTCTGCGATCGAGAGGTTCTCGTAGTACTTCTTGTCGACTTGAATGACCGGCGCGGTGCCGCACGCCGCGAGACACTCGGCGGTGCGCAACGTGATCTTGCCGTCCTTGCTGGTCTCGCCTGCGTGAATGCCGAGGCGCTTCTCGCAGTGGTGAAGAATGTCTTCACCACCGCGCAGCGCGCAGGACAGCGTGTGACACACCCAAACTTGGTGCTTTCCGGGGCGTTTCTGGTTGAACAGCGTGTAGAAGGTCACGACGCCTTTGACGTGCGCCGCGGCGAGCTCGAGGCGCTGAGCCACGAACTCGATCACGTCGTCCGAGACCCAGTTGTCGTTCGCCTCTTGGCAAAGATGCAAAACCGGGATGCACGCCGCCATTTTATTGGGGTAGCGCGACAAGATATCGTTGAGCTTCTGCTCTGCTT
>Ga0164241_10004180_pt1 | contig 14119 bp, 16 predicted proteins | sample OricomyardsoilBY_FD_108780 | JGI IMG/M metagenome (GOLD analysis project Ga0164241, IMG submission 108780) | Backyard soil microbial communities from Emeryville, California, USA - Original compost - Back yard soil (BY) | ecosystem: Environmental > Terrestrial > Soil > Unclassified | place: USA...
GCGCATCCGTGTGCCGGCCGGGGCTGCGTTCCCGGTCGTCGCACCGCGTGCCGCCTTAGCTCAGCTGGTAGAGCGCTCGCCTTGTAAGCGAAAGGTCGTCGGTTCGAACCCGACAGGCGGCTCCCTCTCCGCGTTGCAGTCTCCGCGGCCCGGGCGCTGTCGTGTCAGTGCCTGCTCAGTGCCTGCTCGGGCGCCGGGTGCATCGACCGACGGGCGTGCCGGAGCCGGCGACGCAGCTGCAGGTCTCGGACGATGCGGTCGGTCCATGCGACGACGACGGCGACGCCGAGGACGCCCCACCACGTCAGGCCGGACCGGTAGAACGTCACGGTCTCGTAGACGAAGGCCATCACGGCGACGACGCCGAACCCGATCCGGGGATCCGGCTGGGTGGGCCCGGCGAAGAAGCGCGCGATGCGTCGCATGTCCGCACCCTGGTCCTCGCGCTCCGGATCGGCGGTGACCCCTGTCACCCCTGACCGCTACCGTGTCCTGGTGCCCATGACACCGACGCCCGAGGGGGCAGGACCGCCCCAGGCGAAGACCGAGGCCGCACTGACCCGCACCGCCGCGACGTCGGGCGGGGGTCCGGTGGTGGCCGCGCGCGGGCTGACCAAGCGGTTCGGCGACTTCCTCGCCGTCGACGGCATCGACTTCGAGGTCGCGCCCGGCGAGTCCTTCGGGCTGCTCGGTCCCAACGGCGCCGGCAAGTCGACGACCATGCGGATGGTGGGCGCCGTCTCCGCACGGACGTCGGGCGACCTCACCGTCCTCGGCCTGGACCCCGACGACCACGGCCCGCGCATCCGCGCGCAGCTCGGCGTGGTGCCGCAGGAGGACAACCTCGACGGCGAGCTCACGGCCCGGGGGAACCTCGTCACGTACGGGCGCTACTTCGGGATCCCCAAGGCCGTCTGCCTCCAGCGTGCGACCGAGCTGCTCGAGTTCGCGCAGCTCAGCGAGCGTGCCGACGCGAAGGTCGACGAGCTGTCCGGCGGCATGAAGCGCCGGCTGACGATCGCCCGGGCGCTCGTCAACGAGCCGCGGCTCCTCATGCTCGACGAGCCGACCACGGGCCTCGACCCGCAGGCCCGCCACATCCTGTGGGACCGCCTGTTCCGGCTCAAGGAGCAGGGCACCACCCTCGTCGTCACCACGCACTTCATGGACGAGGCCGAGCAGCTGTGCGAGCGGCTCGTCGTCGTCGACCACGGCCAGATCATGGCGGAGGGCAGCCCCGCGGAGCTCATCCGTCGCTACTCGACGCGGGAGGTCGCGGAGCTGCGCTTCGGCACGGACCGCAACGAGGCCGCGGCGCGGGTCCTCGCGGAGGTGGGCGACCGCCTCGAGATCCTCCCGGACCGTGTGCTCGTCTACGCGTCCGACGGCGAGGCGATCCTCGAGCAGGTTGCCGCCCGCGGCCTTCGGCCCACCACCAGCCTGGTGCGCCGGTCCAGCCTGGAGGACGTGTTCCTCCGCCTGACGGGGCGGAGCCTGATCGAGTGAGCGCAGCCCTGCCCGCGGCGGTCCCGGGCACCCCCGACGACGCCGCCCCCGAGGCGCCGGTCCGTCGCCTCGGCGCGTGGTACGTCGCCGAGTACCGCCTGCGTGCCATGAAGGCGTACGCCTGGACGATCGTCGTCGGCGGTCTCGGCGGCCCGCTCCTGTACCTCCTGGGCCTCGGGATGGGCCTCGCGACGTTCATCGACACGCCGGTCGCGTCCGGTCCGCACGGCCCGGTCGACTACGTGGTGTTCGTGGCGCCGGCGCTCCTGGTCACGGCGGCCGTCTCGGTCTCGACCGAGGAGTTCACGTACGTGATCATGGAGGGCTTCCGCTGGCGCAAGCTCTTCTGGGGTGTCAACGCGACGCCCGTCGAGCCGGGACAGCTCGCCGGCGGGATCGTCATCGCGGTCCTCGTCCGGATGTTCTTCACGACGCTGGCGTACGCGGTGCTGGCGCTCGCGTTCGGGGCGCTCGGCCACCCGTGGTCGGTCGCCGTCCTGCCCTTCGTCGGGATCCTTGGTGGCCTCGCGTTCGGCCTGCCGCTGATGGCGTACTCGGCCGGGCTGACGGAGGACAAGGGCCAGTTCGCGATCGTCCAGCGCTTCATCTTCACGCCGATGTTCCTGTTCTCCGGGACCTTCTACCCGTTGTCGACGCTGCCGGGGTGGCTGCACTGGATCGGCTGGGTGTCGCCGTTGTGGCACGCGACGCAGCTGGGCCGCGTCATCTCGTACGGCGAGAGCGAGCCCGGCTGGCTGATCGCCGTGCACCTGGTGGTGCTGGTGGGGCTGATCGCGGGCGGCGCCGTCGCCGTGCACCGTCGCTTCACGAGGAGGCTCCGCGCATGAGCGACGCACTCGCCGCGGGCCTCGGCGGACGCTCCGGCGGTGTCAGCGCCCTCTACGCGGGCAACGCGCGCGCCGTCGTCGCCCGGAACCTCTCGGCCACGAAGACCAGCAACTGGACGGTCGTGCTGTCGGGCTTCTTCGAGCCCGTGTTCTACCTGTTCGCGATGGGCGTGGGGCTCGGCACCTACGTGGGCGACGTGACGCTGTCGTCGGGGCTCCACGTGGAGTACGCGGCGTACATCGCTCCGGGCCTGCTCGCTGTCTCCGCGATGAACGGCGCCGTCTACGACTCGACGTGGAACGTGTTCTTCAAGATGCGCTTCGCGCGGCTCTACGAGGCGATGCTCGCGACGTCGCTCGGGCCGCTCGACGTGGCCTTCGGCGAGATCTCGTACGCGCTGCTGCGCGGCGCCGTGTACGCGACAGGGTTCCTCACCGTGATGCAGGTGATGGGGCTCAACCTGTCGTGGACGGCGGTCCTGGCGCTGCCCGCCGTGGTGCTGGTCGCGTTCGCCTTCGCGTCGTTCGGCATGGCGATCACGAGCCTCATGAAGACGTTCCAGCAGATGGACTGGATCAACATCGTGCTGCTGCCGATGTTCCTGCTGTCGGCGACCTTCTTCCCGATCTCCGTGTACCCGGCGCCACTCCAGTGGCTGATCCAGGTGATGCCGCTGTGGCACGCCGTCGAGCTGGTCCGGGGCCTCACGACCGGCGACCTCGCGCCGGCCCTGTGGTGGCACGTCGCGTACTTCGTGGCGATGGTCGGGATAGGCCTCACCGTCACCACGCGCCGCCTGCGCGCCCTCTTCCTCGCCTGAGTCGTGTGGGTCCACACGGGGCCGTCAGGTCCAGTCGGTGAGGTCCGGGTACTTCGCGGCGCGGCCGTCACCCGATGACTCGTGCCGGAGGCGACGGCCGACCCAAGGGCCGACGTACTCGCGGGCCCACCGCGCGTTCTCGCGCGCCCGCTCGGCGAACGGTGCGCGGGGCAGCGGGGAGAGCGGGACGTCCCAGCCTGCGTCGTCGGGCGCGAGCCCCAGCCCGACGAGCGCCGCATCTGCCACCCGGCGGTGCCCCTCGTCGGTCAGGTGGATGCGGTCGGAGGCCCACACGCGCCAGTCGTGCAGCGCGTGCATGCCCCACAGGTCGAGCACGTGGGCGCCGTGTCGCCGGGCGATGGACCAGACGTTCGTGTTGTAGACCCCCACCCGGGACCGGGTCAGCGACACGATCGGGCTCTCGCCGGCGTCGAAACCGGTGGCCAGCAGGACATCAGCGCCCGCGGCCCGCAGCCGGACGACCGCGTCCTCGAGCAGCGCCGACAGCCGGTCGACGTCCGCGCGGGGCCGGAGGATGTCGTTCCCACCGCCCACGAGGCTCACCAGGTCGGGCGCGAGCTCGAGCGCGAGGGGGAGCTGGGTGGTGACGATCGGTCCGAGGAGCTTGCCCCGTACGGCCAGGTTCGCGTAGCGCAACGGCTGCTCGCCGGCGGCGACCCGGCGGGCGGAGAGAGCGGCGGCGAGGCGGTCCGCCCAGCCTCGGCAGCGGTCCGGTGCGCCGGGGTCCAGATCCCACAAGCCCTCCGTGAACGAGTCGCCCACGGCGACGTACGAGCTCCATCGGGGGGCCGAGCTGGGCAAGGGGTCGTTGGGGGGCGCGGTCGTCACGTGGCCATTGTGGCCCAGCACGGTGGCCGGTACCGCACCACGGCGGACGGGACGGTTCGACCGGTCGCGGCGCGGACGAATGACATGCGTGTTGTTCGCCCGTACCCTGGGCACGTCGGCCACGAGCCGGCAGCGCGCGCACCGGACAGGGCGGCGCGAGGCGCGGAGAGGAGCGGGGATGGGCGAGGCCATCGGTCGGCTGGCGGACGTGTCCGGGGCCGAGGGGTCCACCGACGGGACTCCCGGGCTCGACGAGCGCGACCGCGCGATCCTCGACTTCGAACGCCAGTGGTGGAAGTACGCCGGCGCCAAGGAGGCCGCGATCTCCGAGCTGTTCGGCATGACCGCCACCCGGTACTACCAGAGCCTCAACGCCGTCATCGACACGGACGCCGCGCTCGCCCACGACCCCATGCTCGTCAAGCGTCTGCGCCGTCTGCGGTCCGCGCGGCAGCGCGAGCGCTCCGCTCGCCGGCTGGGCTCGGGCGCGTGACCTGCGTCGTCGTCATGGGCGTGGGCGCGACTTCGGGACCCGCAGGACCGGCGGTTACCCTGTGCCGGTGAGCAAGAGCTACCGGTACCCCCCGGACGAGTTCGACGACGTCCCCGAGGACGCCCCGACGGGCGTCCACCGGGTGCCGCGGAGCCCCTGGCGCAAGGTCCTCCCGTTCGTCGTCGTCGCCGTCGTGTTCGCGATCGTGGCCTACGGCGCGGTGACGATCGGTTCGAACCTGCTGGGCTCGGGCGACGCCAGCGCGTCCGACAAGACGACGTCCGCCTCGAAGGGCTCGACGACGAAGTCCACCTCGAAGGCGACGACGAGCAGCAAGCCGAAGGCGACGAAACCCGCCGACGCCGACGCGTCGGACGACACGGCGGGCAGCGACGACGAGGCCGGCGGCGATGTGGACCTCGCGACGTCGATCGACGTGAAGAACGGGGCCGGCATCGCCGGCCTCGCCGGCCGCGGTGCCACGAAGCTCAAGGACTCGGGCTTCACGACGGTCGGGGCGCACGACTACACGGGAACCAAGCTCGCCGATTCGGTCGTGTACTACGTCGACGACGCCGACGCGGCGACCGCCAAGAAGGTCGGCTCGGCCCTCGGCATCGACACCGTGGAACAGGTGAGCGCGCTCACGGGCGACTCGGCGATCATCGCGGTCCTGGTCCACGACCTGTCCTGACACCTCGCGAAACGCGCCACACCCAACCATTCCCCTCGCGCGCGGTCGCGGCTAGGCTCGCACGTGCACCGTGGGCGGTCGTTCCACGGCGGAGATGGCAAGTGCGATTCGCAGAGCGGTCGGTGCCGGGCAGGGGTCCGAGGGATCCGTGCCGGTCGGCCGCAGAAGGAGACTCAGATGGCCCAGGGCACCGTCAAGTGGTTCAACGCCGAGAAGGGGTTCGGCTTCATCACCCCGGAGGCGGGCGGCCAGGACGTGTTCGTGCACTACAGCGCGATCGCGTCGGATGGCTACCGCAGCCTCGAAGAGGGGCAGCAGGTCGAGTTCGAGGTCGGGCAGGGCCAGAAGGGCCCGCAGGCGGAGCAGGTCCGGCCGCTCTGAGCGGCAACGGTCTGACGAACGGCGGCGGGGCTCACGCGGTGCGTGACGTCGTCGTCGTGGGGGCGGGGCCGAACGGCCTCGCTGCGGCGGTCACGCTCGCACGTGCAGGCCTGGGCGTGCAGGTGCTGGAGGCCGAGGGGACGGTCGGCGGCGGCGCCCGCACGCTCGACCTGGGCCTGGCCGACGGCGTCGTCCACGACGTCTGCTCGGCCGTACACCCCATGGCGTGGGCGTCCCCGTTCCTCGAGGCGTTCGGCCTTGCCGACCGTATCGAGCTCCTCGTCCCCGAGGTGTCGTACGCCCAGCCGCTCGACGGCGGTCGGGCGGGCATCGCGTACCGGGACCTGGAGCGCACGGTCGACGGACTGGGCCGCGACGGCGCGGCCTGGCGGAACATCTTCGGGCGCCTGTCGCCGCACTGGCGCGACGTCGTCGCCGTGGCGTTGGGGGACAAGCGGTCGCTGCCGCCCGGTATCAGCGGGTCGACGCCGTGGTCGGCCGTGCGCTTCGGGCTCGCCGCCCTCGAGCAGGGCACACCTGCCTGGAACCTGCGGTTCAAGGGCGACGAGGCCCCCGCGCTTCTCACGGGCATCGCGGCGCACACCATCACGTCGCTCCCGTCGATGGCGGGGGCGGGCACCGCGCTCCTGCTGGGGGCGCTCGCGCACGCCGAGAAGGGCTGGCCGATCCCGCGCGGCGGTTCGGGTGCGATCGTCGCCGCGCTCGTCGCGGACCTCGAAGCACACGGCGGGGAGGTCGTGACGGGGCGGCCGGTGCGGACGCAGAGCGACCTGCCGCCGGCCCGCGCGTACGTCTTCGACACGACGCCGCGCATGCTGCTCCAGGTCTTCGCAGGCCGCGTGCCGGCTCGCGCCGCGCACGCGCTGAACGCGTTCGGGTACGGCAACGCCGCCTCGAAGGTCGACTTCGTCCTGAACGGCCCGGTCCCGTGGACGCACCCGGAGGTCGGCCTGGCGGGCACCGTGCACGTCGGCGGGACCCGCCGGGACATGGCGCTGGCTGAGCGGGAGGTCCACGCGGGCCGGCACGCCGGCCGTCCCGTGGTGCTCCTGAGCGACCCCGTCGTGGTCGACGAGACCCGGGAGGTCGGCGGGCTGCGGCCCCTGTGGACGTACACGCACGTCCCCGCGGGCTCGACGGTCGACCAGACCGAGGCGGTCACCGCGCAGATCGAACGCTTCGCGCCGGGGTTCCGGGACGTCGTCGTCGCGTCGCGCGCGACGACCGCCGCACAGATGCCGAGGCACAACGCCAACTACGTGGGTGGGGACATCGCGGCCGGCGAGGTGTCGCTCTACCGGATGTTCGCCCGCCCCACCCCGTGGCTCGACCCCTACGCGACCGGGCTCGACGACGTGTACCTGTGCTCGGCGTCGACACCGCCCGGCCCGGGCGTGCACGGGCTCGGCGGCTGGTTCGCCGCGCGACGCGTGCTGCGCCGGACGTTCGGGATCCGTTCGCTACCGGAGCTCGGCCGGGGCTGACGGAAGCTCTGCGGCGGCGGTCGGTGCACCGTCGGCGGCGGACGACCTCGACCCGAGCCGCAGCACGCGGCGGGCCCAGGGCACGAGCCGCTCGAGCGGCAGGAACGCGAGCCAGCAGATCACGGTCGGCAGGAAGTGGATGCCGAGCGCGATGTAGGTGATCAGGTGGAACACGCACACCAGCGCGACGGCGAGGTACAGGAACCGGCCGCGCAGCCAGAGGGCGGCAGGCGACGCGAGCTCGGCGATGAACAGCATCCACTGCCCGACGCGCAGCAGCCCCGGGTAGTCGGTGGACCAGCTCACGGCGGAGCGGCCGCGACGCAGCAGCGACCAGACGATGACGGAGCTGTTCGGCCAGTTGAAGAGTCCGCCCGTGCGGACGATCTTCTGCAGCGCCGAGCCGAAGTACGTCATGACGACGGCGATCTGGATGCAGCGGATCGCCCAGCCGGCCGCCTCGGACGGTGTCTGGTCGGTGAACCGCGCGGGTGGCACGGTCGGCAGCAGGAGCAGGGCGAGCATCAGAGCCATGTGGTCGTGGGAGACGTAGGCGAAGCCCTGCGAGTTCTCCATCCAGGCGAGGAAGACGACGCCTGCGACCCAGCCGGTCACGCGTCCGGCCCACTGCAGCGGGCGCGCGGCGCACGCCATGAGCACGGGGGTCGCGAGGCACGTGACGACGAGCGTCCACTGCATGACGTAGCCGCCGGTCGGCGTCGGCTCAGGCAGGGGGAGGACGCGGCCGATGAGCGTGGGCTGGTAGAGCTCGCGCGAGTAGCCGTGCCCGATCACGTCGTGCGTGAGGACGAAGAGGTCCCAGATCGTGAAGAGGTACAGCGCGACGCGCAGCACCGCGATGCGGGCCAGTGCGACGGGGGAGAGCCACCAGCGGACGACGGCCCGGCCGGCGCGGGCGGGGATGGTGACGGCTCTCACTTCACGCCTCCGGCGGGCAGGTGGTAGACGGCGAGGATCTCGACGCTCTCCTCGCCGGCGGGCCGGCCGTCGTGGAGCTGCTTGGTCGAGCGTTTGAGCGTCAGGGTGGCGAGCGGGGGGCGGTGCGGGTATCGCCACGCGTACGCGCGGGCGACCCCGGCCAGGAGCTCCGGGTCGTCGACGACCCTCTGGAGCTGGCCCTCGATCTCCGCGTGCCCGACGCCGATGCCCATCTGGTCGAGCCAGACCTTGACGTCGTGGCCGTCCGCGGTGGTGCCGATGATGAAGGCAGACCTCACGACGCCGTTCGGGTTGGCCGCGAACGCGTACTGGGACAGCGAGCCGAGGGGGAACCAGTCGTTCGTGTTCTTCCAGGTCGTCGGGACGAGCTGGGCGACCAGGAGCACGACGAGGGCCGCTCCGGCGATCCCGATGCGCCAGCTGCGCGCCCCGACGCCGAGCCTGCGTGGTGGTGGTGTGCCGAGCCGCGACGTCGCGGCGTGCGGTTCCCCGATTGACATGCCGCGAAGCCTAGCGTTTCGCGATGGGCGTACGGCCCCCCCGCCCGGGGGAGGCCCGGCGTCTTGCACTCGCCAGGGGAGAGTGCCAATAATGGCGTTAGCACTCTCGCATCGAGAGTGACAAACCCGGGTCGCCCGGCGAGGCCCCGGACCGGACGCGTGACCTGAACGCGAACGGCCGGGCCGTCCGTCGCGGGCGTCGGACGACCCATCGAAGCCACCAGCGGAGGATCTGTCCCCATGGCCAAGATCATCGCGTTCGACGAGGAAGCTCGTCGGAGCATGGAGCGCGGGCTCAACCAGCTCGCGGACACCGTCAAGGTCACGCTCGGCCCGAAGGGCCGCAACGTCGTTCTCGACAAGAAGTGGGGCGCCCCCACGATCACGAACGACGGCGTGAGCATCGCCAAGGAGATCGAGCTCGACGACCCGTACGAGCGCATCGGCGCCGAGCTCGTCAAGGAGGTCGCCAAGAAGACCGACGACGTCGCGGGCGACGGCACCACCACCGCGACCGTGCTCGCCCAGGCGCTGGTCCGTGAGGGCCTGCGCAACGTGGCCGCCGGCTCGAACCCCATCGCGCTGAAGAAGGGCATCGAGAAGGCCGTCGAGGCCGTCACCGAGCAGCTCCTCAACGCCGCGAAGGAGATCGAGACCAAGGAAGAGATCGCCGCCACGGCCGCGATCTCGGCCGGCGACCCGGCGATCGGCGAGCTCATCGCCGAGGCGCTCGACAAGGTCGGCAAGGAAGGTGTCATCACCGTCGAGGAGTCGAACACCTTCGGCCTGGAGCTCGAGCTCACCGAGGGCATGCGTTTCGACAAGGGCTTCCTCGCCCGCTACTTCGAGACCGACCCGGAGCGCCAGGAGGCCGTCCTCGACGACCCCTACGTCCTCCTCGTCGAGTCGAAGATCTCGAACGTCAAGGACCTGCTGCCGGTGCTCGACCAGGTCATGAAGGCCGGTCGTTCGCTGCTCATCGTGGCCGAGGACGTCGACGGCGAGGCGCTCGCCACGCTCGTCCTCAACAAGATCCGTGGCACGTTCAAGTCAGTCGCCGTCAAGGCCCCGGGCTTCGGCGACCGCCGCAAGGCCATGCTGCAGGACATCGCGATCCTCACGGGCGGCCAGGTCATCACCGAGACCGTCGGCCTCAAGCTCGAGAACGCCACGCTCGACCTCCTGGGCCAGGCCCGCAAGGTCGTCGTGACCAAGGACGAGACGACCATCGTCGAGGGCGCGGGCGACGCCGACCAGATCACCGGTCGCGTCAACCAGATCCGCAGCGAGATCGAGAAGTCGGACTCGGACTACGACCGCGAGAAGCTCCAGGAGCGTCTCGCCAAGCTCGCCGGCGGCGTCGCCGTCATCAAGGCGGGCGCGGCCACCGAGGTCGAGCTGAAGGAGCGCAAGCACCGCATCGAGGACGCCGTCCGCAACGCGAAGGCTGCCGTCGAGGAGGGCATCGTCGCCGGTGGTGGCGTGGCCCTCATCCAGGCCGGTGCCGTGGCCTTCGAGAAGCTCGAGCTCGAGGGCGACGAGGCGACCGGTGCCCAGATCGTGAAGGTCGCGATCGAGGCTCCGCTCAAGCAGATCGCCGTCAACGCCGGCCTCGAGGGTGGCGTCGTCGTCGAGAAGGTGCGCAACCTCCCGTCGGGTCACGGCCTCAACGCCGCGACCGGCGTCTACGAGGACCTGCTGGCCGCGGGCGTCAACGACCCGGTCAAGGTCACGCGCTCCGCTCTGCAGAACGCGTCGTCGATCGCCGCGCTCTTCCTCACCACCGAGGCCGTCGTGGCCGACAAGCCGGAGAAGTCCCCGGCCATGCCGGCCGGCGACGGTGGCATGGGCGGCATGGACTTCTGAGTCCTGCCTCTCTCGTTCGACGGGCCGTCGGCCCCGGCGTCACGCCGGGGACGGCGGCCCGTCGTCGTACCCGGACCCGGCCGCCCGTCCGGGCTCACAAGGACGTCGTGGAGGATGGGGTCATGGACGGGTTGCTGGACCGCGCGGTGCGCCTCCTGTCGGCGTTCGACGACGACGGCGCGCCGCTGACCCCGACCGAGCTCGCCGGACGCGCGGGACTGGCGACGTCCACGGCGCACCGGATCGCCACGGACCTCGAACGGCTCGGGCTGCTGGCGCGGACGACGTCGGGCGGGTACGTGCCGGGCACGACGCTGTGGGCGCTGGGGGAGCGCGCGCCGGTGGCGACACGCCTGCGCGAGGCGGCTCTGCCGCACCTGCGGCGCCTGCACGAGCTGACGGGCGCTCAGGCGCACGTGACCGTGCTCGACCCGGCAGCCGAGGGCGCGGCCCGGCTGCGTTGCGTGGTGCGCGTGCGAGGTCCCGAGGCCCTCGAGGGCGGCGGGGCCGCACGCGAGCCCGGCGCCGACTCGGATGCGGCCCTGAGCGCGGTGGCCGTCGCGCTCGGCCTGACCGGACCGGTGGGTGCGCGTTCGACGGAGCTGGCGCTGGTCCGCGCCGACGACGGCACGCTCGGTCTCGCGGCGCCCCTCCCGGAGGTCGAGGGACTGCCGGCGTCCGCCGTCGGCCTCGTCGTCGGCCCCGGCGCGGACGCGGACGCGGCCGCGCGCCGGGCGGGACCGCTCGTGGTGGCGGCGTCCGTCGCCGTCGCGCGCGACGCGAACGCCGACGACGACGGTGCCGGCGGGGCGAGGCTGGTCGTCAGTGCGGGTGGTCCGACCGGCTGACGGCCCGCCGGGCGGCCCGGTCGCGCCCGCGCACCCGGAGCCCTGACGCGGCGAGCCGCCGGACCATCGCCCGCCGGTCGACGGGCACCGCCCCCGCCGCGACCAGCTCGTCGTAGCGCTCGACCGGGTAGTCGTAGTGGTCGAGGTCGAACGCCCGCCGCGGGATCCCCGCGGCGTCCGCGAACGCGTGCAGCTCGTCGGTCGACGCGTCGCTGACCAGGTGGCCCCACACGGTGCCGTGCCGGGGCCAGCGGGCGTCGTCGATCAGGATGGTCATACCGTCGATCCTCTCAGCCGGCGAAGAGGGCCGTGGCGCTCGCCTCGGCGTCCTCGTACGTCCGTGCGGCGCCGACCATGGCCGCCTGGATCCCGTCCAGTGCCTCGTCGACGCGCGCCTGCACGCCCCGCCAGTCCGTGACGAGTGCGACGAACCGTGCGGCCGCCTCGCCCCGCCAGGTGGCCTCGAGCTCCTCCAGTCGGTGGAGCATGGCCGCGACCTCGCTGCGCACCGCGACCCCGGTGCTCTCCACCGTCCGTGCCGCGTGCGCGACGTCCACGCTGTCGACCTCGAACTTGCTCATGGCGTCCTCCGTCCCCGGGCCCCGGGCGGGCCCGACCGACGTGACGTTAGGGGCCGGTGCCGGACGCCGCCGTCGCCGGTACGCGCCCTGTGCACGGAGCGGGCCGGGCGCGGTGCCGGGGACGGCGGTCAAGCGGCGGGATCGCCCGGAGTCGCCGCCGCGAGGCGCGCGAGCTCCTTGCCGATGCGGGCCTGCTCGGCCTGCAGGTTCTGGCGGGCCGCCTCTTCCCAGGCGTGGCCCATCGGGCTCGCATAGATCGTGGGGCGGGCGAGGAACCGGGACACGATGGCGCGGCGGGCCTGGAGGAACGCGGGCAGCGGGATCGCGGCGTACTCCTCACGCACCGCGCGCAGGTACTCCTTGTACCGCTGCGGCTCGCTCGACAGGAGCGCGAGGTCGGCGTCCGAGAGGACGGCCGCGTCGCCGTCGCCCGGCTCCGGGAAGTGCCGGTGCAGCATGGCCACGAGGTCGCGCACGCGGGCTGCGGTCTTCTCGGGGACTCCCAGACCCGCTAGCTCGTCGAACGCGAGCAGCGCGCTCGCGTCCTCGTCGGCGCTGCCGAGGGTCGCGTGCTCCGCGTCCGTGTCGTGCGCGAAGACCGCACCGTGGTACCAGGCTGCCAGCCGGACGGCGTCGGGCTCGTGGGTCTCCTGGGCGAGCTCGTCGACGCGGCCCAGCACGTCCATGAGGTGCCGGACGTTGTGGAAGGACCGCGAGGGGTGCGACCACCGGTCGAGGAGCCGCTGCCCCACCGCGCGGACCTCCTCGTCGGGCGCTGTCGCGCCCGCACCCCGGCAGGACCGGAGCCAGGAGGAGCCGAGCCATTGATGTGCGTCGTGGACGCCCATGCCCTGCCTTCGTCGTACGAGTTCTGACGCCTGCGAGCCTACTCTGACGAGGCGGTCGGAGCGGTCACCTCAGCCGCGATGTGCTGGTCGATGCAGATGCTCGACCGGATCGCGGAGCAAAACCGTCTGTATATCTAGCCGTGTGACGAGTCTCCTGTTAGCATTCGGATCGCGTGTGTCACGTATTTCCGGTCTCATGAGGGAGTGATTTCATTTGCAGTCCAGAAAGTTTCTTGCAGCACTCGTTAGTGGTGGAGTCGCACTTGCCACGGTTTTGAGTGTTGCGGGCAGTGCCGATGCGGCGACCACTGGGCGGCGCCATGCCGTGTGTCCGAAGAGCGACTGGATCAGGGTGTCCGCCGGCGGCCTTCACAATGTGCAGATCTACGTCAGCAACGGAACAACCAAACCCTCTACGCCGACGTGGTCTTCGACGTTCAGCAGCAATGGCGGCAGCATCACTCGCGTGATCCAGGACTATGAGGCGTACTACTGGGTCGACTCGGCTGGTTCGCCGTCATCGTCCTACAGTTGCTTCGAAGTCAGTGTGATCGATCCGGCGTAGCTGTAAGCCCGTGGGCCGTGCAAAGCCGTGCGACCCACGGGTCAGTTGCCCTTGGCCACCTAACGCGAAACTGAGACCGGGACCTCGAGCCGCACGGTCAGGCCGCCGCCCGGCGTGTCGCGCACCGAGACGTGGCCGTCGTGCGCGCCGGCGATCGCGGCGACGATGGCGAGGCCGAGGCCCGATCCGCCCGACGCGCGGTTGCGCGACGAGTCCGCCCGGTAGAACCGCTCGAACACGTGCTGGGCCTGCTCCGTGCTGACGCCCGGGCCGTGGTCGCGCACCTCGAGGACGCCGCGGGCCCCGTCGTCCGTGACGCCCACCGCCACCTGGGCGGGGGTGCCCGCCGGGGTGTGCCGTGCGACGTTGCCGACCAGGTTGGCGAGGACCTGCCGCAGGCGGTCCTCGTCACCCGTCACGACGACGTCCGGCACGCCGGGGCTCGCGTCGTGCGGGCCGGGCGGGGTGGTGGGGACCAGGGCGACGGGCCGCGACGGGTCGAGAGCCACGAGGTCGCGGGTCGCGTCCTGCGCCAGGGCCGTGAGGTCCACGGGCTCCTTGCGCACCGGGCGGCCTTCGTCGAGCCGCGCCAGGGCGAGCAGGTCGTTGACGAGCGTGCCCATGCGGCTTGCGGAGTCCTCGATGCGGCGCATGGTGTCGTCGACCTGGTCCGACGTCGTCAGCGCGCCCATGCGGTACAGCTCGCCGTAGCCGCGGATCGTCGCGAGGGGGGTGCGCAGCTCGTGCGACGCGTCCGAGACGAACCGCCGCATCCGGCCCTCGGACGCCTCCTGCGCCGCGAACGACGACTCGATCTGCGCGAGCATCGCGTTGAGCGACGCCGTGAGCGAGCC
>Ga0164241_10004181_pt1 | contig 14119 bp, 17 predicted proteins | sample OricomyardsoilBY_FD_108780 | JGI IMG/M metagenome (GOLD analysis project Ga0164241, IMG submission 108780) | Backyard soil microbial communities from Emeryville, California, USA - Original compost - Back yard soil (BY) | ecosystem: Environmental > Terrestrial > Soil > Unclassified | place: USA...
CGACGCCGTCCGTGCGCGCTTCGACGTGCGCCGCCTCCATGACGACATGAGCCTGACCATCGACGCACCGCACTGAATGGCAAAGACGGGCGCTGCGCGCTAGCACCACAGCCGGGAGGCACCAAGATGATCTCAAGCGGCCGTCCTCCCTACCGGGTGCGGGTCGTCGACCTGTTCCAACGCGACCACGTGGCCGTGTACGTGCAGGACGTCGACCACGCCCTCCTGCGACTCCGCCCGACCCAAGACGGTGACCCGCCCAGCTTCGCGGAACCGTGGGTCTGGGAGGCGCCAGACGAACGGGCGTACTACGCCGCCGATCAGGGCGAGGGCGCGACCTTCGTCCTGCCCCACGAGATCGCACGGGCCGTCTTCGACGCACTCCGCCCCATCTTGGGCGAGGACACCACCGTGACGAGCGTGACCGCCGCCGCTCTCGCGGACGCCATCGCCAGTAGGGACCGAGCGCTACAGCTCGTAGAGGCACTGAGCCTCGCCAAACTCCCGGCAGCCGCACAGGCCCACGTGTTCGGACCGAGCAGCGCCACTGGCACGTAGGGGGTGGGGGAGGACCCCCATTAGCGTCACACAGCGGACGCCGCCCGCCAGGTTGATTTTCCTCTGTACGCATCTCAGGGATTCGTGATCCGAGGCCGCGAGGGCCTCGTGGACGTGTTTTCTCGCTTCTGAGAGGAGGGCGCGATGCCCCCGACTCCGAAACCGGCCTCTCAAAGGCAGCGTCGCAACAAGTCGGCGACGGCTTCGACGCTTCGCGCCGTCCCCGACGCGGTTGTGCCGGATCTCCCTCCTCGGGTGAAGACCGTGGGGGAGAAGGATGACCTTGAGCCGTTGGAGGTGGAGGTCCCGTGGCACGCCATGACGGTTGCGTGGTGGCAGGACATCTGGACCTCGCCGATGGCCCCGGAGTTCTTGGACTCCGACGTGCACGGCCTGTATGTGCTTGCTGCGCTGGTTGATCAGTTCTGGCGGGAGCCTTCGACGGCGGCCGCGGCTGAGATCCGGTTGCAGCGTCAGTGCTTCGGCCTGACCCCTGTCGATCGTCGTCGCCTCGAGTGGCATGTCGAGCAGGCCGAGCAGGCAGTTGAGAAGACGACGGCGCGGCGCAATCGGAAGACCTCGACGAGCGGAAAGGACCCGCGAGACGCACTGTCCGTCGTGTCGTGAGCGTCCTGATGGTCCCGGCCGATGGCCGGCGGCGCTGGCCGACCCTCGGGCCGGAGCTTTGTGACTGGATGGAGGAGCGGCTGGTCTTCGGGCCCGGCGCGATGCTCGGTGAGCCGTGCGTGCTCGACGACGAGAAGCGCGCGCTGATCTACCGGCTGTACGAGGTGTTCCCTCGCTCGTCTGGGGACGCAGGACGCCGAAGGTTCTTGCGCGCCGGGATCTCGCTGCGCAAGGGCCTGGCGAAGACCGAGCTCGGCGCCTGGATCGGTGCGGCTGAGCTTCACCCTGAAGCACCCGTGCGGTGCGATGGGTGGCGCAAGGAAGGGAAGGCATGGGTGCCTGTCGGCGTCGGTGTGCGCGATCCGTACATCCCGTTCTTGGCGTACACGGAGGAGCAGACCGACCGCCTGGCGTTCGGGGCGCTGAAGCAGATCCTGAAGCGCTGCTCGGCGGGGGAGATGCTGGACGTGTGGGAGGACCGTGTTCTCCGCACCGACGGGTCCGGGTATGCGGAGGCGGTCTCGGCTTCCCCGAACGCGCGTGATGGTGAGCGCACCACCTTCCAGCACTTCGACGAAACGCACCGTTTCGTGTCCGACCGGCTGCGTGGTAGCTGGGAAGTCATGCTCGCGAACGCCCCGAAGACGGGCGGCTGGTCGCTGAGCACGACGACGGCGTTTGAGCCCGGTGAGGGTAGCGTCGCTGAGGACGAGATGCAGGAAGCACGCGACGTGCTGAAGCGTCGCAAGTCGTCGCCGCGCTACTTCTACTTTCACCGCGGGGCCGGCGACCATCACGACCTGTCGACGGAGGCTGGCGTCAAGGACGCCGTCATCGACGCGTCAGGGCCGGCCGCTGTGAAGTGGACGGACGTCGGTGCAGTCCTTGACCGGTGGCGTACCACGAAGGATCGCGCGTACTTCGAGCGGGTGTGGCTGAACCGGCCGGTCGCGTCGTCGCGTCAGATGTTCGACATCCCGGCGCTTCGCAAGGGCTACCGGGACGAGCGCATCCCGGACGGGGCGTTCGTCGTCCTGGGCTTCGATGGTGCCCGCACGCGTGACTCGACGGGCCTCGTCGCGACGGACGTTGTGACGGGGATGCAGTCGGTGTTCGGGTACTGGCCTCGTCCCGATGACGCGGACGAGCGTTGGCGCGTGTCGGAGGCCGACATCAGCCTTGCGGTGGAGCGCGCGTTCGACACGTACGACGTGTGGCGGCTCTACGCCGACCCGTTCAAGTTCGACAGCACCATTGAGGGTTGGCTGGGCGAGTACGGCAAGGACCACGTTTTCGAGTGGGACACCCGGCAGATCAAGAAGATGTGCTTCTCCGTGCACGCGCAGGTGGAGGCCATCGCCAGCGGTGGGTTCACGCACGGCGGACACCTGCAGCCCGAGTGGGGAGACGCGTACGTCGAGCATCACGCGAACGCTCGTCGCAAGATGCGCGACGTGTGGCTCGATGCGAACACGCAGCTCTGCACGTTCCACAAGCAGCGCCCCGACTCGCTGGACTGGGTTGACCTGGCGATGGCGTCGAACCTGTCGTGGCAGGCCCGCGGCGATTGCATCGCTTCGGGAGACCAGCCGAAGGCAAAGAAGAGGCGCAGTCGTATGGCCTTCCTGTAGGACCGACGCGAGGAGGGCCCTGTGCTCACACCCGAAGAATGGCTGGAGCTGCTCAACGCTCGGCTGGACAAGCGGTGGGCGTCCTGGCAGGTCTACGACCTGTACTTCCGCGGGGAGCAGTCGCTGACGTTCAACAACGCGAAGGAGCGCGAGGCGTTCGGCGGATTGTTCCGCTCGCCGGTGTCGAACTGGTGCCCGATCGTGGTGCAGTCCAGCGTGGAGCGGTTGAAGGTTCAGGGCTTCCGGTTCGGCGGCGGCGCGGCCGACGCGGGTGCGTGGGAGATCTGGCAGGCCAACGCGTTGGATGGCATCTCCAACATGGTGCACACCGAGGCGGTGAAGCTCGGCGAGGCGTACTGGCTCGTCGAGCCGGGGCGCGGCAATGACGCGCCGACGATCACGGGTGAGCATCCGTCGCAGGTGATCGTGGCGTGCGCGGCGAACAACCGCCGCGTTCGCCTTGCCGCGTTGAAGAAGTGGGTTGAGGACGACGGCCATCTGTACGCGACGCTGTACCTGCCGGAGCGGATCTTCAAGTACCGGTCGGAGAAGACCAGCAAGGCCACCGGGAAGGTGACGTGGCTCCCTCGTCCCGGCGATGAGGGCGGCGATAACCCGCTTGGCGAAGTGCCGATCATCCCGATGCCCAACGCACCGGACATGATCGCCGGCGGCCAGTCAGACCTCCGCGACGTCGTCCCCGTGCAGGCCGCGATCTCCAAGCTGATCTCCGACGCGATGGTCGGGTCGGAGTTCCAAGCCTTTCCGCAGCGTGTCATCACGGGCATCGAGGTTCCGGAGACCGAGGGCGAAGCTGAGCAGGCGCGGCTCAAGGCGTCGCGGTCCCGCCTGTGGTTCTTCGAGGGCGAGGACGTTGGGATCAAGCAGTTCGATGCCGCCGACCTGAAGGCGCAGACAGGCGTGATCCAGGATCTCGTGAAGTGGATGTGCGGTCAGACGCGCACCCCTCCGCACTACGTGCTCGCCGACATGGCGAACGTGTCAGGCGACGCGCTCGTCGCGGCTGAGACCGGCCTGACGATGAAGGTCCGCGACAAGATGCCCGCGCTCGGCGAGGGGCACGAGGACACGATGCGCCTGGCGTTCAAGGCCATGGGTGACACCGAGAAGGCGGGGATCGTGGATGCGGAGACGATCTGGCGTGACCCGGAGTCCCGGTCGTTCGGCCAGCTCGTCGATGGCCTGCTGAAGCTGAAGGAGATCGGGGTCCCGAACAAGGTGCTTCAGCGGCGGGCCGGGTTCTCCGAGAAGGAGATCGGGGAGTTCGCTGAGCTTCTCGCCGATCAGCCCCCGACGGGCGCGACCACCACCGCGGACCAGTTTTCACCCAGCAACGCCTAGCGCGTTGCGATCCACACCGACGTGCGCCGCGATGGTGCGCGTCGTCACTACATAGGAGGACAAGGCGCGATGCCTTCCCACCCGATCATCCCCGCGAGCATCTTCGATCTCGCGGATCTCCTCGAGCGCGACTGGGCGACCCAATTGCGCGACCTGAGGAAGTCCGGCGTACCGCTGAACGCGGACGACGCCGGAGCAGCAGCCGAAACCGCAACGGGCACGGCAGCCGAGACGGCGGCCGACCAACCCGTCGTTGAGACCTCCACCGAAACGGAGGCGGCAACCACCGGCAAGGAGGACCTTGGCGATAGCGGGAAGGCCGCGCTTGACGCCGAGCGCAAGGCCCGCCGCGACGCCGAGAAGCGAGCCAAGGCCGCCGAGGGCGAGGCCAAGAAGCTCCAGGACGCCCAGCTCACCGAGACGGAGCGCCTGAAGCAGGAGGCCGAGGCCGGGAAAACGGCGTTGGCGAAGGCGACGGACAAGACCCGGTCGACGAATCTCGTCGCCTCGTTGATGGACGACGAAGGGCTCGGACTCTCCCCCAAGCAGGCGAAGGCCGCCGCTCGTCTTCTAGACGGGGTCGAGTTCGACGAGGACGACGAGCCGACGAACCTGAAGGAAGCGATCAAGGGCGCGAAGGCCAAGTACGGAGCGAGCGTTTTCGCTCCCGCCCAGGGACGCACGTCGTTCGATGCGGGGACCCGCAAGACGGCTACCAAGGACGACTTCGACGCGCAGATCCGGCGTTCGGTCGGCATCAACTAGTTCCCGGACCTCCCTCCTGGGGGTCCGGCTCATCACGACTCCCCAGGAGGGAATCTCCACATGCCCCGCATCACCATCCCCGAGGGCCTGCTGGCCTTCGCTCGCGAGCAGGAGGCGCAGTGGCCTGCTCAGATCGACGCCCTCAAGGCGTCCGGTGTGCCGCTGAACGCCTACGACAACGTGACCTCCCGCGCCGACGCGCAGGCGCTCATGCCGGAGGACGTCAACGACGCCTTCCTGAAGGCGCTCGGCGGCACGTCTGCCGTGCTCAGCGGCTTCACGAACGTTCCCGTTGGCCGCGCCCAGGTCCGCTTCCCGGTCCTGTCCGCCCTGCCCGTCGCCTACTTCGTCACCGGGGACACCGGCCAGAAGCAGACGACGGAGATCAACTGGAGCAACAAGTTCCTCAACATCGAGGAGCTGGCCGTCATCGTCCCGGTCCCGGACTCGGTGATCGCCGATTCCGAGCAGCCGATCTGGGAGTCGGTCATGCCGCTCGCAGAGGTCGCCATGGGCCGCGCGCTGGACGCGGCGGTGTTCTTCGGCACGAACGCTCCGGCGTCGTGGCCGACGAACATCCTGGCTGCCGCTACGGCTGCTGGCAACACGGCGGTGCTCGGTACGAACGCCAACACCAAGGGCGGTGTGATCGGCGATCAGTCCGACCTGCTCGGCAACACGGAGGCCGACGGCTACGACCTGACGCAGGCCGTCGCGTCCCGGTCGCTGAAGGGGTCGTTCCGTCAGGCGCGCTCGTCGCAGGGCGAGCGGTTCGGCGAGGTCGTCATCGGCAAGGACACGGTGCAGGCGGACGGCGTCGAGTACACGTTCCCGATGCGCGGCCAGTGGCCGACGGCCGTTTCGACGGTCCGTGGCATCTTGTGGGACCCGGCGGAGTTCGTCGTCGGCGTCCGCCAGGACGTGACGTGGAAGCTGCTCACCGAGGCGGTCATCCAGGGCGCCGGCGGGGAGATCGTCTACAACCTCGCACAGCAGGACATGAGCGCGATGCGCATCACGATGCGCATCGGCTGGCAGGTGGCGAACACCATCAACTACGATCAGCCCGTCGAAGGCAGCCGGTACCCGGCTGGCGCGCTGATCGCGGCGGCGTCCTGATGACCGCGCGTAAGGCAGCGGCGCAGGAGGAGGCGCCCGCCACCACCAAGAGCCCCGAGACCGCACCGGTCGACGTCGCGGCCGGCGACGATCTCGGGTACATCGGCGTCAAGGTCGACCCGTACCCGAACAGCGCCCATTCCCTGGAGTCGGGGCCCGACGCCCCGCCCCTTCACACGCCCGTGACCGGGCAGGAGGACTGACCCGTGTCCGAACAGGCCCCCCTCATCCGGACGCCGGCGCAGCGCGTGCCGTCCGTCACCATCCTGGCCACCACCGTCTCCTCGGTGTCCGAGGCCCCGTTCGCAGGCACCGTGACCGGCGTGTCGTACACCGCTGACGCGGCCGTGACGGGTGCGGCGTCTCCGTCCTCGCGGACGGTGTCGCTCATCAACAAGGGGCAGGACGGTAGCGGGACCACGGTCGTGGCGTCGCTGGCTCTGCTCGGCGGCGTGAACCTCGTCGCCAATGATGAGAAGGCCGTCACCCTGTCGGCCGTGTCGGGTGCGACGACGGTCGTGGCTGGGGACATCCTGGCGTGGTCGTCCGCTCCCGTCGGCGGCACCGGCCTCGTCGACCCGGGCGGCCTCGTGCAGGTGGAGTTCAGCCGCGCATGACCGATGAGGAGCAGCGTGCTGCCAACTACCGGGCCGAGCAGATCGCCCGCGTCAACGCCACGGTGGCACGACGCAAGGCACTGCACGGGTCGGAGGAGGCACGCGCTGCTCTCGCTGCGAACTGGGCGCCGGTGACGGTGCCCGATCCCGGGTTCGACGTTCCGTGTGTGGACGATCTGATTCGGCCGATCACCAACTGAAGGTCCGGCCCCGTTTGGGGTCGCGTCAGGCCCGAAAGGGATCGGCGCGACCATCCCCCGGTTCGACTCCGGGGCGGGGGCCCTCGAAGCACAAGGACGAAGGGGAGGGTGCACATGGCAGCGACGAAGCTCCGCCCCGAGACCGACCCGGTCTCAACTGCCGCCCTTCTCGTTGAGGCTACGGCCCGACAGGACGCCGACGCGGCGCTGACCACCCAGATCGCTGGCAAGGCCAGCACGAGCGCCGTAACCACAGCGGTGCAGGCTGAGGCGATCCAGCGCTCAGCACAGGACCAAGCCCTCGCCACCCAGGTCGCGAGCAAGGCCGATCTGGTCGACGGCCTGATTCCCACGTCGCAGATCCCGGCCCTCGCCCTGATCAACGTGTACCCCGCCACGTCGGACGCCGAGCAGATCGCGCTCGACGCGCAGGGCGGCGACATCTGCATCCGCTACGACGAGCCCGTCGCCACGTGGGTCCACAACGGCGGAGAGACGGGCACGATGGCGGACTGGACGGACTTGCCGACGCCCACGGCCCCCGTCACGTCGGTGAACAGCCAGATTGGCACGATCGTCCTCGGTGCCGTCGACGTGGGCGCCGTGTCGGCCAGCGACCTTCGCCTCTCCCCGGCAGCAGCCGGTACTGCTTCCGTTCGCGCTCTCGGCACGGGCGCCACCGAAGCCGCGGCCGGGAACGACTCCCGCCTGAGCAACAAGCGCGTCCCGGTCGACGGGTCAGTCGGCGACCCGCAGATCGACCCGGCCGGGATCTCCCCCGCGAAGGTGGCTGGCACGGCCGTGGTGACGGGCGATCCGCGGCTGAGCAACGCGCGCACCCCGACCGCGCACGCCTCATCCCACGCCACTGCGGGCAGCGATCCGATAGTCCCGGCTGATCTCGGGATCCCCAGCGGTTGGCAGTACGAGAGCGGTCTCCTGATCCCACAGTGGGCTGGCGTGTTCAGCGCCCAGGCATCGACCGCGCCCGGTGCCAACGCCTCGCGGATCATTCGGTTTGTCGCGGATCGCGACTACACGCTGACGCTAGCGGCGCTGGTCTCAACGACCGGGGACGCGGCGAGCACCGGCGAGGTGTCGATCTTCAACAAGGCGCTCAGCAGCAAACTGTTCAGCTCCGGCCCGGTGGCGCTGCTCTCGGGCACGGGTGTGTGGACCGCGCCGCTGTCCGGCAGCCTCGTGCGGGGCACGATCTACCACTGCGTCGTGTCCACGCCGTCGGCGACCGCGGCGTTCCGTGGCACGTCGAGTCAGAGCGACCTCATGGACATCATGGGCGCGGCGATCGGCAAGCGGATCGTGTCGACCAAGGCGATCAGCTCACCACACCCCTCGTCGATCACGACACCAGCGGCGATCAGTACCTGTCCCATCGTCGCCTTGCGCGAGTCCTAGGAGGTACGGATGCCCACGATTCGCCCGACGTACCCGCTCGTCTTCGAAGCTGTCGGCTTCGACTCTGGGCTCGCGGGCTCCGGCATCTGGATTCGCGTCATCAACGCGGCCAACGGCGTCGTCTACCCGCCTTCCGACGACCCCGACTATCCCCACTCCCTTGAGGGGATTACCGAGCGTGTCGCCGGCTCAGGCTTCTACGGAGTCACGATCTCCGCCCCCGACGGCGGCTGGCCGGACGGCAAGTACACCGGCCTCTTCGATGACGGCGGCACCCCGATCCCCGACACCACCGAGTACGAGGTGCGGGCGGGCTACACGCCTCCCGCCCCAGGGGGCTTCATCCCGTCGCTCGAGGAGATCGGCGCGCACCTCGATGCACGCACCCTCGCGGGCGACGAACGCCAGCACACCTTCAACGAGGACACCACCCCAACGGGGGATCAGGTGCTCATGTTCGTGGACGACGCGGTGGGCATCGTGCAGTCCGCGATCGGCGTTGAGTTCCCGGAGGCGGTGTGGCCGGCCGCGAAGTACGCGGTCATCTGCCGGGTCGCGATGGCCGTTGAACGGTCCGAGTACGCGCCGGAGACCGATGAGTCGGACGGCGCGTACCAACGGTGGCTCGGCGAGTATCAGGTCGCGTTGGCGTCGCTGTCGACGGCCATCGATCAGAACCAGCCCGGCAAGCCCCGCTTCGGCTCGCTGCCGATCGGTTCGGTCACGGCGCAGTCTTTGGTGTGGCCGTGAACGTCACGATCAAGACGGAGGGCAGCCTTGACCGGCCCGTGTCCCGGCTGCGCGTGTTCGGCGAGCGCGCCCTCGATCCCGGCGTCGCGCTGATCAAGGCGGCCGATGAGATCGCCGACGCCAATATCGCACGCATCGAGTCCGGCAGGGGCATGAAGAAGCTGGCGGCCGTCACGATCCGTAAGAAGACCAAGCTCGGCCAGCCCACCAAGCCGCTACAAGCAACGAAGCATCTCCTCGCGTCGCTGAGGCCCGGCGCCCCGGACAACATCCTGAAGGTGTACCGGACCGTCATGCGGTACGGCACCAGCGACTTTCACGCGCACTTGCAGACGAACCGGCCGAACGTGCCGAAGCGCCGGGTGATCAGCGTGGCGAAGCCGACCAAGCTGAAGGTCGCGGCGATCCTGGACGACTACCTGACGGAGCCGTTCCGTGACTGAGCCGGCACCGATCCTGGACGGCGGCGCAGTCGAAGACGCTGTAGAGACCACGCTCCGCACGTTTGAGACCACGTACCTGGCTCGCATCGAACGCGCCAAGGGCCTGGAGGCGCGGACGCTTCCCGTCGCCAAGAGCTGGAAGCCCGGTGCGGTGTTCGAATGGGAAGCCGTTGATCAGCTCCCGTCCGTTTACATCATCGGCGGCGACCTCGAACCGTCCAAGCGCAGCCACGCCGGCTACACCGGCACGATGGAGATCGCCGTTGCTGTCGTTGTCGAAGACCAACGCATCCGCGACGCCGCGCGCCGCGCCAAGCACCTCCTCGCGTCGTACAAGACGAGCTTGTCCGAGCACCCCGGCCTGACCGGGGTATCGACGGACGTGCGCTGGACCGGCGATGCGCACGACATTCTCGCCAAGCAAGGGCGCAGGGTCGCCGCGGCGGAGGCCACGTTCCTCATTCACCTTCCCCTTGGCCCGTACGAGATCGGGCCTGACGAGCCGCCGACGGAGCCGTACGAGCCGCCGGCCGATTCGCCCGTCATGGGCGACGACTCAATGCTCACCATCACACAGGAGGCCACGCCGTGACCGTCGTGAAGAACGCCACCGGCACGCCGGTGGACCTCGAAGCAACCGGGCAGATCCTCGCCCCTGACGAGACGTCACGCAGCGTGACGCTCACCCCCCGAGACCAGGCACTCGTTACCGCCGGGGTGCTCGTCATCCCTGACGCCAAGAAGAAGGAGACCAGCTCGTGACCCTCCCCGGCCGCAGCACAAACATCCTCGACGAGGAGGCGTCCACCTCCACCCCCTCCGGCACGGACGCTCTCGGCGTCGCCGCCCTGGCGCACAAGGGGCCGACCGACAAGCCCGTCGAAGTGCGGGACATGACCCGACTCGTCAACACGTTCGGTCCGGAGCAGACGTACTCCACCCTGCACACGTACGCTCGCGCGTTCTTCTCCCACGGCGGGGCACGGCTCATCGTGTCCCGCTACGTCGGAGCTACGCCCGTGAAGGCCACCCTTGCGCTGGCCGCCTCGAGCGGCACGAGCCTGTACGTCGATGCGGTCACCGCCGGCGAGTGGGGCAACGGTGCGAGCGGCGGACTCACTGCGGAAGTCATCGCCGCCGACGCTGCACGCATCCTCATCATCAAGTACGGCGGCGTGGAGGTCGAGCGCTCCGCCGCGCTGACCACACAAGCGGCGTTCGTCACGGCGTTCGCGAACTCCAGCTACGTGCGTGTGCGCGTTGGTGGCGGCACCGGACTGCCGGTCGTCGCTGCATCGGCGAGCCTCGCGGGCGGAGACACCGACCTGACGCACGCCACCGACACGGAGGCCGCGGCGGCGCTGAACCGGATCGACGGTGACTTCGGGTGCATGCAGGTCGCGCTCGTGGACCGAACCAGCGACACCGCCCACCAGGCACTGGCAGCGCACGTGGCGGCGTACATGGGTCGCCGTTTCGCATTGCAGGACGCCACGCTCGGCCAGTCCGTAGGGACCCTCGAAACGGCCGCGACCGCGGCCGCTCCGGGAGATGCACGTCGGTTCGTGCAGTTGTGGGCGCCGCAGTCCCCGCTGGTCGAAGGCAGCGTGCAGGGCACGACCACGGCCGTGCAGTCCTCGGCGGTCGTCGCGGGGCTTCTCGCACGCATCGACAGGACGTACGGGCCGTCGCAGCCCCCGATCGGGGATCTCGGTGTCACGGACGCTCTGAGCGTGGTGGTCGAGTACGGCGACGCGGACCGCGAGACGCTCAATGACACGGGCGTCAACGTGATGAAGACCGAGGACCGCGTGATCAAACTGTACTCGGCACGCACCCTCGCGTCGACGGTTACGGATCAGCAGTGGGTGCAGTCCTCCCGGTCGCGGGAGGTCATGCGGCTCTACTCGCTGCTGGACCCGATCCAGCGCGCGCACTTCGGCCGCCGCGTCGACCCGCTCGGCATCGAGACCGGCGGGCTCGCCCGCGACCTCGAAGGGGTGCTCTTGCGCGAGTGGCAGTCGGGGGCCCTGGACGGCGCCACCGCTGAGGACGCGTACAGCATTCAGATCACGGTCGACCGGTCCGACCCGGTCACCGCGACCGTGACGACCGACATCTCCGTGAGCACGGACCGGTTCGCGGAGCGTCTCGTGTTGAACTTCAACCACCGACTGGGGGCGTAGCCCATGCTCGCCAAGGACATTCCGGCGTGGCCCAAGCACCTTCTCCGGGTCACGATCAGCATCGACGGCATCGATACCGGCCGATGGGACAAGTTCTCCGGTGGAGGCACGAAGGCCGAGCCGAAGATGTACCGAGGCGGGGGCTCCCTTGTACAGCGTCCGCTCCCCGCCCTGAAGGAGGCCGAGCCGTGGGAGTTCACGCGCGGCTTCCACCCGGACCGCGATGACCTCGCGTTCTACGAGCGCGTGTCTGGCAACGGGGTGATCGTCGTTTCATTCCAGCCGCTTGGCACGGACCAGGTGACGTACGGCAATCCCGTTGTCAAGACCGGAGTCGTCGGGGACTACACCCCACCGGAGGGCGACGTCGATGATGACGAGCCGTCCGAGGTCTCGATCGTTGCTGTGCTCGCGGGGTCCTGAAGATGACCGACTGGGGAGTCTCGTTCCTGGACGAACTGGACGCCATCGCCGAGCAGGCGAGCCGGCCTGCGACCCACATGGTGGAGACCGGCAGGTTTGCCGTGGTGTACCAGCGGCCCGACGATGCGTCGTACTACCGCATCGTCAACGCACCCGACGGCCCGGACCCTGACACGGCGTCGGACGAGGAGATCGACAAGCACTTCGACGACGAACGGGAACGAGGTCTCGGGTTCCTTGTCAGCGCGTGCAAGGAGATCCTCGTCCGCAAGGGCGACGGCGAGTACGTGCCGATCAGTGAACTGCCCGGCGGGGAACAACTCACGCCCCCGCTGGCGTTCACCGATCCCGAGGTCATCACGCTTCTCGGTCGCACGCCAAAGGACACGAGCACGGCCAACACGTGGGAGTTCTTCAAGCGCGCCTTCCCCGAGGACCCGCGAGTAGCTGTCGCCCTTCACGCAGCCGAAGTGATCACCTGGCGCTCGGAGTCCCTCGCTGAGGTCGGGGAGGCCCTGACAAAGGGGCACTAGCCGCGCCGCAAGTTCGTCTAGCGGCGCGGCTTGACGCGCTAGGAGTCGACGGCAGCCAGGCCGTCACAACGTCGAACCTCGCGGAACTCGCCGTGCTTGGCGTTCGTGCCCGCCTGGCTCACGAGGAACGCGAACGCATGGAAGATCGACAGGCCCACAAGATCGCCGCGGCCGTCGTGAACGAGTTGATCGGCGCGCTACCAGGCTAGGAGGGGGATCGAATGTCGAAAGATGACGTTGACGTTCGCGTCCGCCTCCGAGAGGCACGCAAGGCGCAGCAGGACGCGCAGAAGACCGGCCGCAGTTTCCTCGGGATGGGCCGCTCCGCCAAGCGGGCTGGGGTCTTGGCGTCTGCTTCCTCGAAGGGCTTCCGGTTGTCGGCTAGGGCGATGCTCGGCGTTGGCGGCGCCGCCGGCACGGCGGCCGTCGGGGTCGGGTTCCTGGCGTACAAGGTCGGCAAGGAGTCCGTCGTTGGCTACCAGGAGCACATGGCCGTTGCGCGGCAGACGAAGGCGGTCATCAAGTCGACGGGCGGCGCGGCGAACGTCAGCGCTAGGGACATTGGAAGCCTGTCGGATTCCCTTGAGCGCAAGACGACGATGGACGGCGACGCGATCCAGAGCGGCGCCAACATGCTCGCGACGTTCACGAACGTTCGTAACGGGGTTGGCAAGGCCGACAAGATCTTCGATCAGGCCACGGGGACGCTTGTGGACATGTCGGCTGCGATGGGCACCGATCCGAAGAAGGCGGCGATTCAACTCGGCAAGGCGCTGAACGATCCGATCAAGGGTGTGTCCGCCTTGTCGAAGGTCGGCGTGACGTTCACCGAGGACCAGAAGGCGCAGATTAAGGCGCTTGTCGAGTCCGGTGACGCGATGTCTGCGCAGAAGATCATCCTGAAGGAACTGAACAAGGAGTTCGGCGGATCAGGCAAGGCGATGTCTACCCCGGCCCGCCAGCTTGGGGTGACGTGGCACTCCATCCAGGACAGCATCGGTGCGGGGCTGCTGCCCCTTGTTGATACCGCGTCGAATGCGATCAACGATCTCGCGACAGACGCGGCCCCGCACATCGAGAAGGCGTCCAAGGACATCCGCAAGATCTTCGGGGGGTCTGGGTCCACCGAGGACAAGATCAAGCTCGCGTTCGCGGTCGGCAAGCAGGACCTTAAGCCGATCACCGATCAGATCGGCGGCATGGTCAAGGGCGCGCACGTCGACAAGCTCTTGCAGGACGCGTTCGTGTCGGCGTCCCCGCGGGTCGCAGATGCACTGGCCGCCGCAGCTCCACGTGCTGCAGGCGCTTTTCTCCAGGCGTTCAAGCACGCCGGTCCCGGCGGGCAGCTCATCACCGTGGCGCTGCTAGCCGCGAAGCTCGGTGCCTTCCGAGGCGTCGGGTCGATCCTCGCATCCCGTACCGCCGGAGCGTTCGCGAGCAACCTTCCCGACAAGATAGGCAAGCGCAACATCGACGGAGAGAAGGCCGC
>Ga0164241_10004182_pt1 | contig 14105 bp, 12 predicted proteins | sample OricomyardsoilBY_FD_108780 | JGI IMG/M metagenome (GOLD analysis project Ga0164241, IMG submission 108780) | Backyard soil microbial communities from Emeryville, California, USA - Original compost - Back yard soil (BY) | ecosystem: Environmental > Terrestrial > Soil > Unclassified | place: USA...
GATGTTGCTTTGGTGAAACAGTATGTGGACCGGGCCAACGACGATTACCGGGATATACTTGCAATGTCTGAATATTCAAATTACTCAGAACGGGCTTTTGACGATGACATAACGGAGGAGACGGAAAATCAGCTTATGGATTTGGATTGGGCACAATATCAAGTCTGGCTAAATAAAGACTAAATTGTCCTGCAAAAGTGTTGCAACGCTGTCCGCGGAAAACAACGATTCTGTTATTTTATAATATGCTGATAATTAATAATATACATTTCTTTTACAGCTAAAAATCCTGACTTATAAGTCTGTTGCAAAGTGTTGCATGTTTAAACATTTACAATACACAAAGCATTATAAATCAAATACTTGCAAATATTACTGTTGCAAGTGTTGCAAAGTGTTGCCTATTTTTCTGCAACACCTGCTTTTTCCCATTTAACATTATTTAACAACGCTTAATCTAACATTAGCTTAACCATAACTCAATTTTTATATTTTTGCATGGGTTTATCCCAACCTGCCCTATAAATGGACATATCAGTAGTAGTACCTTTATATAACGAAGTAGAATCGTTACCCGAACTAACCTCATGGATAAGCCGGGTGATGGACGAGAATGGCTTTACTTACGAGATCGTCCTGGTGGATGATGGCAGTAACGATGGCTCGTGGGATATGATCAACAAACTGCGCTTGAACAATCCCTTTATCCGGGGCGTACGGTTCAGGCGTAACTATGGCAAATCGGCCGCCCTTAACACCGGTTTTGAAAAAGCCCAGGGCGATGTAATAATTACCATGGATGCCGACCTTCAGGATAGCCCGGATGAAATACCCGCACTGTACCGCCGTATAACCGAAGACAAGTATGACCTGGTATCGGGCTGGAAAGCCAAGCGATATGATCCGCTAAGTAAAACCATACCTACCAAGGTTTACAATTGGGCCACGCGCAAAATGTCGGGCATAGATAACCTCCACGACTTTAACTGCGGACTAAAGGCCTACCGCAAAGCAGTAGTTAAAAACATTGAAGTGTACGGCGAAATGCACCGCTACGTACCGGTAATTGCCAAATGGGCGGGCTTTACCAAAATCGGCGAGCAGGTGGTTGAGCACCGCGCACGTAAATACGGCCAAACCAAGTTTGGTATGAGCAGGTTTATTAACGGATTGCTGGATCTGCTATCTATATTCTTTGTAGGTAAGTTTGGTAAGCGCCCTATGCACTTTTTTGGATTAATGGGAACGTTGAGTTTCCTTTTGGGATTTATTTTGGCTGTGTGGATAGTAGCAGAGAAGCAATATATAATCTGGTATAACGCAAAGCATAATTTGCGTATTGATTATCGTAATGCCACCGACAACCCCTTATTTTATTTTGCTTTGGTAGCAATTCTGTTAGGCTCACAGTTGTTCCTAACAGGCTTTGTTGCCGAGCTGGTTGCCCGCAGCGCGCCGGAGCGAAACCGATATCAAATAGATGATGTATTGTAGCTGTGCAGATATGCAAATTAGAAGATGTGCAAATGAATATTTATTAATCCATAGTTGTCAATACAAACAATCTGCACATTTGCACATCCGCACATATGCACATTAATACAATGTTTTTCTCAGTCATCATTCCCCTATATAACCGCCCGCAGGAGATTAAAGAACTGCTGGAAAGCCTGGTATTGCAAACCTATAAACATTTTGAGGTTTTGGTTATTGAGGATGGTTCAATAAACGATGCCGCCGATATTGTAAAAACCTTTTCGGACAAGCTTGATCTGCACTACCACGTCAAAGAAAATGGCGGTCAGGGTTTTGCCCGTAACTACGCATTTGAGCGCGCCAAAGGCGACTACTTTATTATATTCGATTCGGACTGCCTGATACCGGAAGACTATCTTCAAATTGTTAATGATTCACTTGCTGTAAACTGGCTTGATGCTTACGGTGGGCCAGATGCAGCACATGAGAGCTTCACTCCTACTCAAAAAGCCATCAGTTACGCCATGACGTCGCCCTTTACAACCGGCGGCATCAGGGGCAATAAAAAAGCCATCGGGGGGCAGTTTCATCCGCGCAGCTTTAACATGGGCATATCAAGGGCAGCATGGCAAAAAGCCGGCGGTTTTAAAATAACGCGCCTGGGCGAGGATATTGAATACAGCATTCGAATACACTCATTAGGTTTTAAGATCGGGCTGATACCCGAAGCTAAAGTTTATCATAAGCGCCGAACCAATTTACTGCAGTTTTACAAACAGATTCACTTTTTTGGGCGTGCCCGCATCAACATATACAAGTTTTTTCCAAACACGTTAAAGGCGGTGCATTTTCTACCTGCCGCGTTTACATTGTTTCTGATGTTCACGCTGTTTACCAACATATTATACCAGCCATTGGGTATGTTATGCAATGTTATACTGGCCGCAATAATTTTGTTAATATTTTTTCACGCGTGGTGGAAAAACAAATCCTTAAAAATCGCACTTTTGGGTGTTGTGGCCTCCTTTATTCAATTAACAGCATATGGCCTGGGTTTTATGCAGGATTTTTGGAAGCGTGTTGTGTTAAAAAAGCAAATACCTATTCTATAATATATGTACCATCCTTTTTCTGTTTCAGAAACTATAAAGACATCATGGAATGTGCTTAGAGGCAACTTTGCTATTCTGGCCATATATTCCGTTATATCTTTGGTAGTTATCGGGTTTACAGAATTTGTCAATTCCTTTGTGTTTATTGAGGATGCGTTTGGCTATAACCTTGTTGTATATTTTATCCAACTTTTAGTGCAGTCGTACCTTGCACTTAGTTTTTACAAGCTTATTCTCACGCTAATGGATAAGCAATACTATGAGTTTGAGTTCAGGGAAATATGGCCGTCTTTCCGGATGGCGTTTCGGTTTATTATAATCGGATTGTCCTATTCATTGCTTATAGGCACATTTTTGTTTATAAACCTGTTACTGCAAGATTGGCCCACAATTATGAAAATAGCCAAGTTTTTAGAAGCGCTGGCGATTGGCTATCTCCTGATACGATCCATCTTTTGTGTTTGCTTTGTTGTTGATGAAGACTCTCATGCCTACGAAGCATTGCTTCAAAGCTTTTTGATAACAAAAGATCATTTCTTTAAAACGCTCAGCATTGTACTGATCATCCTGGCGTTTATGATAGCCACTTTGTTAATAATTTTGACATTTATCGGCCTTTTTCAGCCCGATGAGGACAGCTACCTGTTAAAGCTGGCCTTTTATTTTTGGTTTGTGATAGCGTTCCCAACCGTTCAGGTGCTTGTAATGGTAACTTACCGAAAATTGGTTTATGCCCACCAGGATATAGATGACGGGTATGCCGAAACCGACTAAGCTATGGGTTTAAAAGCTGTTTTAAGCAAGCTATTTGCCGCGTGGGTTAACCGCGATCTGAATAAATTACGCGCAAACGCTTTGTCGCTCCAACAAAAAACCTTTAACGAAATAATTGAACAGGCTAAACAAACTGCCTTTGGCCGTGATCATCATTTTGACCAGATAAAAACTTATGATGATTTCAAACGACTTGTACCTGTTAGGGATTATGAGGAACTAACGCCGTACATAATGCGAGTTATTGAGGGTGAAGAAAACGTGCTTTGGCCGGGCAAACCTGCTTATCTTACTAAAACATCCGGCACAACATCAGGGGTAAAATATATCCCGATAAGTAAGGAAAGCATGCCAGAGCACATAAAAGCTGCACGTAACGCCCTGCTCAGCTACATTTACGAAACCGGTAAATCTGATTTTGTTGATGGCAAGATGATATTTTTACAAGGCAGCCCTGAATTAGCCGAAAAGGCGGGCATTCCGACCGGGAGGCTTTCGGGTATAGTAGCGCGCCATGTCCCCGGCTATCTCCAAAAAAACCGCCTGCCAAGTCATGAAGTTAACTGTATTGACGATTGGGAGCAAAAGGTAGATGCTATAGTGCAGGAAACGCTTAAAGAGGATATGCGCCTGATATCTGGCATACCTCCCTGGTGTCAAATGTATTTCGATCGTCTATCAGCTGCATCAGGCGGGCGAAAGATCAAAGACATCTTCCCTAACTTTAAGCTATACGTTTATGGCGGCGTAAATTTTGAGCCGTACCGCGCACGTATTCAGGAAAGCATTGGCTTTGCGATTGATACCATCGAAACATATCCTGCATCGGAAGGCTTCATCGCTTTCCAGGATTCACAAAAAGAAAAAGGGCTTTTATTACTTGTAGATTCTGGTATCTTTTATGAATTCGTTCCTTCGGATGAATACTTTAATGATAATCCTACCCGCATTAATCTGGAAGATGTTGAATTAGATAAAAACTACGCGTTAATAATGAACACCAATGCCGGACTTTGGGGCTACAGCATTGGCGATACGGTGAAGTTTGTTTCAAAAAATCCCTACAGAATTGTAGTAAGCGGCCGCATAAAACATTATATATCTGCCTTTGGCGAACATGTGATTGGTGAAGAGGTGGAGCATGCTTTAATGAGTGTTGCCAACCATGGGGGAATTGACATAGTGGAATTCACTGTAGCGCCGCAGGTAAATCCTCCTGAAGGGCAGCTACCCTATCACGAATGGTTTATTGAATTTGGATCTGAACCACATGACATAGCTGCGTTTGCTGTAAAAGTTGACAAAGCGCTTCAGGCAAAAAATATTTACTATTTTGACCTTATTGATGGCAATATTTTGCAACCTTTGATAATAAAAAACCTAAAAAAAGATGCTTTTATTAACTTTATGCGATCGCAGGGAAAACTTGGGGGTCAGAATAAAGTGCCCCGTTTATCCAACGACAGAAAGATAGCCGACGGCTTACAGCATTATATAAAGTAATGATTTAAACTAAGCTATTACGAGTTTCTCGTGATAACGCATTGATAAGACAATTTGAACGATCCCAAAAATATAGCCATCCTTGGTTCAACCGGCAGTGTAGGTACGCAGGCACTGGAGGTAATAGGCGAAAACCCTTCATTATTTAAAGCGTTTTTATTAACTGCTAACAATAACGCTTATTTGCTGATACAACAGGCGCTGCAATTCAACCCTGAGTATGTAGCAATATGCGACGATGCTAAATATACCGAGGTTAAGCAGGCTCTTTCCCATACTTCAATTAAGGTACTGGCAGGTTTAAACGCGATAGTTGATGCAGTCACTCATCCCGATATCGACATAGTTTTAACTGCTATGGTTGGCTTTGCCGGTTTGCAGCCTACAATAGCAGCCATAAAAGCTGGTAAAACCATCGCGTTAGCAAATAAGGAGACTCTGGTTGTTGCAGGCGAATTAATTACTGATCTGGCGAAAAATCATAACGTCAAAATTTTACCGGTTGATTCGGAGCACTCTGCTATTTACCAGTGTTTGGTTGGCGAGGATGACCGCTCAATAGAGAAACTTATCCTTACGGCCTCAGGCGGCCCTTTCAGGGGTAAGGACGCCGAATTTTTAGCCACTGTTACGCGTGAGCATGCCCTTAGGCACCCCAACTGGGTTATGGGTGCCAAAATCACTATTGATTCTGCCACGCTAATGAATAAAGGGCTGGAAGTTATTGAAGCCAAATGGCTTTTTGACATTGCAAATGACCAGATTGAAGTGATAGTACACCCTCAATCCATCATCCACTCCATGGTGCAATTTAAGGATGGGTCTATAAAAGCGCAAATGGGTTTGCCGGACATGAAACTACCCATTCAATATGCGTTGGCTTATCCTGATCGTTTGCAAAATGATTATAAACGATTTGATTTTAAGGCGTACCCTAATCTGAGTTTTGAAAATCCGGATACAAAAACCTTCCGTAACCTTGCATTTGCGTTTGAGGCACTTAGTAAGGGGGGCAATATGCCCTGCATTATTAATGCCGCTAACGAAATTGCCGTAGCGGGTTTTTTAGCTGATAAAATAGGCTTTTTAGAAATAAGTGATATTATTGAAGACTGCATGAAACATATCAGGTATATCAGCAGTCCAACACTTGATGACTATTTGAATACTGACAAAGAAACACGCATATTTGCGCAAAATATAATACAGCATAAAACCGTTAAAGGTGCTGCAATTGATATAAAATAATATATGGGTATAGTAATAATGGTTGGCCAGTTGATACTGGGGCTGTCGATTTTAGTGATACTGCACGAGCTGGGCCACTTTTTAGCCGCAAGGGCATTTGGAATAAGGGTAGAAAAATTTTATTTATTTTTTGATGCCTGGAATTTCAGTCTGTTTAAATTCACTTATAAAGATGTTGAATACGGTATAGGTTGGCTGCCTTTGGGCGGATACGTTAAAATAGCCGGCATGATAGATGAGTCTATGGATACCGAGCAAATGGCTGGTCCGCCACAGCCATGGGAATTCCGTTCAAAACCTGCTTGGCAGCGTCTTATTGTTATGCTGGGTGGTATAATTGTTAACGTGGTATTAGGCATCTTCATTTTCTGGATGATAACTGCCAAAGTAGGCGAAACCTACATTCCGAATGACAGCGTAACCAACGGAATCGCGCCGGGTATTATCGGCGAAAAAATAGGTCTTAAAGCGGGCGATAAAATAGTAGCGGTTAATGGCAAACCGGTAGAGCGTTTTCAGGATCTTATCAGCTCAAAAGTTTTGCTCGATCACAGTATTTTGACTGTAGAACGAGGCAATAGATCATTTGAGCTTAAAGTTCCTTCTAATACTATTGGGTATTTAGCTGACTATGGGATTGAGCAATTCATCAGGCCCCGTACAACATTTACCGTTGATTCTGTTACCCCAAACAGCGGAGCCGCAAAAGCTGGTTTGTTGAAAGGCGACAGTATTATTGCTGTAAATAATGCTCAGATTAAATTTTACGATGAACTGCAAGCTACTCTAAAACAAAACAAGGGTAAGGTGGTGGATCTTACCGTTTTCCGTGCAGATTCTGCCAGGCACTTAACAGCTCAGATCAGCAGCGAGGGAACTATCGGCTTTTTTGCTGATTTCAATTTACCGGCAGATGTTACTGTAAAATATGGTTTTGCGGGCTCGTTACCTGTAGGCGCATCAAAAGCATGGGGTACTTTTACTGATAACATTAAAGGGCTTTCAAAGGTTTTTTCAGGAGATGTTAAATTCAACAAAGCTGTTGTGGGCCCGGTTGGCATCGCGAATATGTTTGGCACTACATTAGATTGGCTTCACTTCTGGAGCCTGGTAGGCTTTCTATCTATGGTACTTGCCTTTACCAATTTATTACCAATCCCGGCATTAGATGGCGGCCATGCAGTGTTCCTGATAATTGAAATGATAAAAGGTAAACCGCTAAGTGATAAATTTTTAGAACGTGCTCAAATAGTTGGATTTGTGTTATTGATATCGTTAATGGTATTTGTATTTGGCAATGATATTGTGAAACAGGTTCTGAAGAAATAGAATAAACACCAGTCCTTTCATAAACAACAAAGGCCTCCTTAAAACAGGGAGGCCTTTGTTATTTATAATAATTAAACCTTATTCAGGATCAACTGCCTCATCAACGATGTCATATGCAGAACGCTCCTTTTTAAATATAGCAGCACCGATCAGAGCGATAATTGCGCCCACTATGGCATAAACTACAGCAGCAAAAAAGCCTCCAATCCAAGGTCCTAATGTACGTGCAATTCCCATTGCCTTGTCTATTTCTGCGCTTGACATATCTCTCTCTTCCATTTGCGTCCGCGAAGCTTCAAGCGATTTCTCCAAAGCTTCCGGATTCAATACCCATAAGTATAAGGCAAGAAACACACCGATAATTAAACCTGTAAACAGCGCATAGCGAAACCCGGCAGAAAACGCTTTACCAAAAGTTATAAAGCCACCAAGCTCATCTTTGAACTCCTTTTGCGTTAACAACAAAAAAGCAACAAAAGGTATGTATGTTATGTATTGCACCGGAGACTTTTGGTCAATATCCATAAAATGAAATACGTAAGTAAAAATTATAGCCACAAGGCCATTTATTAACGCCCATTTCGTTGCTACTTTTGTGGGATTTGGGGGAAGTACAAATTCTTTTTCCATGATAATTTATTTTAAGGTTTATAAAAACGACTGTAATATAGCAAATACCGGCATAACAAATTCTTTATCAGTTGTATTAGCCGCTATGGTGTCTTTCTCCACTTCATCCGCTTCAGGATTTTGAAAAAAGCACATCATCGGGTAAAAAATCTCTTTAACTTCAGAATCCTCAGGTAATTTTTCAGCCACCTTAGCAATTTCATTAACCGGACTTTCCATTAATATCTGGTTGGCTATTACCGGTTCATATATTCGGTATTCATCCTGGAACTCGTCTTCATCAACCAGTAAAAACTCTTTCAGATAATCTTCCAATTCTGGCTCTATGTCCTCATCAGCACACTCATTAAGGTAAAGCAGTAAGTTAAGCAGTTCGGTACCTCTGTCAAGTGTATCTTCCTCTATATCCTCCCACTCCTTGCTGTCAAGGTAATCTTCCTCCAGCTTTTTAACATCAGCGCTAAAGAAGTTGATCATCAGCAGATCAAACAAAACTTCACGTAAACCCTCCAGTTTTGGGTTGTCATCAACAGTTCTGTCAAGTGCATCAACCTTTGTTAAAAAGTCCATTTGCAAAGAAAAAACATCTTCTAACTGCGTAGTCAATTTTCCTGCGTCAGTATTTGCATACTTAGCGAATGCCTGCATAGCTGCCTTAAGCGCCGAATTAACCTTAGGATCTATCATCACTTCTTTAATTATCAGAGGTAAACAAATGATTATTGTTACAGGTAAGCGATACTTTACCTTTTAAACTTTGGCCTAAATAAGGCGAATTAGACGATGTAGAAAGGTTTTTATCCCTGGTATAGTGCCATTCGGCATTTACATCAACCACAACCAGATTCGCGCCTAAGCCTTCAGCAATAACAGGAACATCAACATTCAGTATAGTCCTGGGATTCACAGACATTTTCTGTACTATTGTTTCTAATGCCAAGCCCGCCTTTAAGGCCAAAGAGAAGGCTGTTTGAAGCCCGATCACACCATATTCTGCCACCTCAAATTCAACATCTTTAAACTCAATCTCATGTGGTGTGTGCTGGGTAACAATAGCATCAATAGTACCATTATTTAAACCTTTTATAAGCGCTTTTACATCTGCCAGCGTACGCAATGGTGGCTTTACCTTATAGAGGCTGTCAAAGCCCATTAAAGCTTCGTCGGTAAGTACAAGATGATGTGCAGCCACATCGCAGGTCACTTTTATTCCTCTTTTCTTGGCTTCCCTTATCAGGTCAACAGAGCGGGCAGTAGAAATGGTACTGAAGTGTATTTTTGAGTCGGTATATTCTGCCAGGTAAAGGTCGCGTGCAACTATAAGTTCCTCTGCCAATGAAGGGATGCCTTTCATGCCAAGCAAAGTGCTTACTTCGCCTTCATTAACTTTAGCCTTACCTGCTATGGCGGGATCTTCAGGATAAGAGAAAACAAGCGCATCAAACCCTTTAGTATAGAGCAATGCGCGTTCCATAAGTCCCGCGTCGCTTACCGGTCGGGTGCCATCTGTAAATGCTTTCGCTCCGCTAAGGTACATATCATACATTTCGGCAAGGTCCTTCCCCTCCCTTTTGTGCGAGATTGTCCCAAGTGGATAAACGTCTACCAGGTTATTTTTGGCGCGGTTAAGTAAATATTCTACTTCTGCTTTTGAATGTACAGGTGGCTGTGTATTGGGCATTAACGCAATACCCGTAAAACCGCCTGCAGCCGCTGCTTTGGTACCTGATTGCAAGGTTTCCTTTGACTCGAGACCAAGTTCGCCGATATTACAGTTCAAATCAAAAAAGCCGGGTACTACATATTTTCCTTTTGCATTAAAAACAGTCCCTTCGGCATTTATTTCTTTGGCTATTGCCGTAATAGTTCCTTGTTTAATTAAAATATCAGCAACTTGTTGATTAAAAGGCGAGTTAGGATCAACAACTGTAGCGGACTTGATAAGCAAATTCATTAGCGCTGCTTTATGTATGGATTGGTGCCGGTTCTCCGTCTCTCAAAAGTACCCGCTGATCTGTTTTATAAAACTTTATCAGCAGTATTTCAATGGCCAGAAAAACCAATGCCAAAATTATACAAAGTTTCCATAATTGCGTGCCAAAATTTGATGTACCTATCACATCTTTTAATGATGCCTTTGTGGTTTGTATAACTCCCCGCGCTTCGGGCACAATATCATCCAGTTCGCCCGCGCTGTAGTAGCTCATGTCCGACTCGGCCCTATTATCATTAAATGCCATAACGGCAACCGTACTGTCCTGCTTTTTCAGGTCGTATAAACCTGTTTCCTGTAGCTGATCAGACACATAAAGCAGTGTACTCCCCTCCTGTTGCCTTACATCAGGAATAATGCTCTTGCCGGCCTTTGTTAGTTTTAGTAATTGCTTTTCTGATGATTGTATAGGCATAGTCTCTATTACATCATCATGCCCCATGCTGTAAAAAAGAGGCTGTTCACGGCCGCTTAACAAAGCTATCCTAAACATAACAGGGACAAACAATGCGTGCCGTGGTAGGTTGCTGAAATCTTCGGCTAACGGTACAGCAGAAACATAAACCTTTCCGGCTCCATTATTATATCCGGCCCAAAAAGAATATCCGTTCTGCAATTGCATAAGGCTCTCGCTTTGCATTTTTGAACCGGAATTAAGGTGATAATATTTCTTTACAAGTGGCAGATCAGGATTTTTAGGAAAAGCCTCAAAAATGTCTTTGAAGACCGGATTTTGTAGATTTAACGATGCTACTTTTATATCCTCAGTAGTCATCTGATCGGGATAAGCAGCTCCCATATTTTGCAGGAATGAACGGTTATTGGTTAGATCGGCATCAGTTGCCGGAAATACTACCAACGTTCCGCCCTTTTTAACATAGGTGGTTAACTGTTGCGCAAGCCCCGGTGATACCAAACGAACATCGCTCAAGGCAATAAGCGGATATGTGCCCAACGACGCGTAATCTACATTCCCTTCGGGAACGCGGTTAACGGCAAAAAAGGGATCAGAAGCAAAAACAGCCTTTAGAAATGGGTTCGGAACGCCGCCATCAATTAATAATACCGGCATTTTTTCCTTCACATTAAAACTAAGAAAAAAGCGGTTGTCAAAAGTCACCGGGTTATCCTGCATACTTATCTCGCCACGCTGCCACCCTGCGGTTAATCCTGAAAAAGTTAGTGTATCAATTTGTGAAGAATGTGCGGGAATGGTAAATCCGCCTAATGCTTTCTGCTCACCATTTATGCTTAACCTTAATGGTATTTTAGTTGATGCTTCATTAGAATAGTTGTGAAGTTTAACTATCATCTTCTCAGTTTCGCCCGGGCGGTGAATTGCGCTCAGCAGCCAAGCAGAATCAACAGCAACATTGGCCGGCGCGCTGGCTTTTAGCTGCACCAAGCTGATGTGTAAGCTTGTGTCGCTTTTTAAAGGTTTGCCATCAGCTATGTTTTTTTGAAAGTCGGATAAAATATACACCGAACGTTCTGCCTCAGGCTGCATATCAAGCAAACTTTGCTGCCTGTATATTATCTGCTGAAGGTTATGGTTACGCGGACTGATCTTTACTGCATCGGCCTCGTCAAAAAATTCCGCACGGGTTAACAGGCGCTGGTGGCGGCCCTCAAAATCCTGGGTGAGTAGTTGAAAACGATCATTATTGGTATAAGCGGCGGCGATCTCTTTCGCCCTGCGTTTGGCCTCATCTAACAATGAACCTTCACGATTGAGGTTCTGCATAGAGTACGAGTTATCAATAAAGATACTCACCAACTGCCTCGGGCCGGCAATCTCAGCATGTTTGCCGGGTATATAAGGGCGGGCAAATGCCATCACCAAAAAAAACAAGGCTAATAATCGCGAAGCTAAAATAAGTCGCTCTTTCACATTTCTCCGCGACGATTGCTGTTCCTGTATATTCTTTAGGAACTGTACATTACTGAAGTAGACCTTTTGATACCTGCGAAAATTGAACAGATGCACGATTACCGGTATAGCAAGCGATGCTAAAGCGAATAAAAAAGCTGGATATAAAAAATGCACAGGCTTAATGGGTTATATACAAATATGCAAAAAAGGCAGTAGCATCAAAATATTTTAACCAATTGTAAAGAGAATATCACCAATACAAATATTTTAAGCGATAATGAAATACAATTGCTTAAAGAGGTCGCAATGCGTTTCACAATTATATATGATACAGATGAAACGCGTGAAACGCATTTCTTTAACAATCAGCTGAATAAGAGCAACTTGCGTAAAGTAAATGAAACACTTTGAAACTACTTATAAGTCAGTAAAATTAGCTGTAAATACTATACAATATGTTAGTAATCAGATATTTGAAAAACACCCGTATTTTTTGATTTAAGTGAAACGCTTTTAGTGAAGGGTGAAAGATTAATTTATCTGCGTCGACGTTTCTTTTTGGTGGTTTTCTTCTTTGTGCTTTCCTTTTTCTTTGGGGCGGCTTGCACCACTGGTTCTTCTTTAAGTGTCGAATCTTTTACGAGCGTTTTGATATCAAACTCGTTCCCGCTTAAACTATATTGGAGTTTAAACTTGCCTCCCGTTGGTTTGGCTTCGGACCCAGTACCGGTAAACGACGGAAACTCGCGTATCAACTTTCCTTCCTGTATATAAAAATTGTCCTTACCTCTATAGTTTGCTTTGGAGCTTTTGAGACTCGGGAAATCGATCTTACGTGCGGTATTGTTATTGAACTCAAAGGCATAAATATTTACGCGTTTAGTTGTATCTGTACTTTTAGCTTGTATCAATATTTCGGGATTGCCGTCGGCATCCATATCTGTATTAAAAACTTCAGCTATTTTACCGTCAAGATCCCCGGTGGTGGTGCTGTATTTACGGCCTGATGAATCAGAATGCAGGATAACGAACGATCCGGTGTCTACAGCGCCGCGCCCCCAGCTTAGTACATCATAATACTGACCGGGCGATACTTCCACCAGTTTATGAAACCGGAATGGAGCCATAACAGTAGGAGTTTTAGCTACAGGCGTTTTTATCGCCGGTTTTTCGTTGTTACCGCAGCCGGTTAAAATAGCACACAGTACCGGCACAAAAAATATTAATTTTTTCATTCTACATTTAATAAAACAATGATTCGGGCGATAACTCGCCTTTAGGTTTACCGGGGATAGTCATAAATACGCGTAAGCTTCCCGGAATGCGTACGTCGATATATTTAACAGTGATTTTATGAACGCCTTTTTGGAGCGGTACCGCCCCACCCTTCTCTATCAGTGAATGTCGCCCGTCGTTATCTACCACCGGAAGATCATCAATAAACAGCATCGATCCATCATCAGAAATGGTAGAAAAACCATATATGCCGTCCTGATCAATGTTTATATAGCCGCTGTAAATTACACCAAAGGCTGAGGCTATTTTACGAAATGGAAGCGTATTAAAGCTTTTTGTTATCTGCGTAGTATCAAATCCAGCCGTTGTTAAATTTAACTGGCGAACATTGGTAAACTCGCCCGGAAAAAGCTGATATAACATACCTTGCCTATTGTTCGCATAATCAACGGGTGGCAGCGGCGTTTTATTATAAACAACAGTTTTAGTGGCATTGCTCCTTTTTCCACCGGGCGTTATTACAACGGTTTGCAGTTCGCGGTATTGGTTTGGGGAAATATTAAAACTGAGTGGTGTGGTATATTCAAGATCGGTTTCGTCAGGTGTGTAGCCATCGATGGTATAGTATACCTTAGCGTCTTTTACTGATGGTTTTAGCTGCGCTGTTAACTGGCTGCCAAACATTATGGTATCCTTCGCTCCTATTGCAGTTGGAACGCGATAGTTATAATTATTTTTTTCCAGAACGGCCAGGTGTTGAGGTATCCTTACCTCCATAAAATCATCAAAATTCTTGTTAACCAATGGTGTCCAGGCAATCTCTGATAGTGCCATAAATCGCGGCAGCAGCATATATTCTACCTTATTAGGTGTGGCTATATACTCGTTCCACAAATTGGCTTGTACACCTATAATATATTTTTGCTGCTCA
>Ga0164241_10004183_pt1 | contig 14103 bp, 14 predicted proteins | sample OricomyardsoilBY_FD_108780 | JGI IMG/M metagenome (GOLD analysis project Ga0164241, IMG submission 108780) | Backyard soil microbial communities from Emeryville, California, USA - Original compost - Back yard soil (BY) | ecosystem: Environmental > Terrestrial > Soil > Unclassified | place: USA...
ACCGCGAGCAGGAGCGCCACGACGAGCACCACCGGGCCCCAGGCGACCGGCGGGACGGGACGCGCTCCGACGCGACGTCGCTCCGGCGTCGTGCGGGTCGTCGCTGCGGAGGCTCCGGCCCCCTCCCCTGCCACGACGGCGAGCGTAGCGCCGGGGGCGCCGTCGAGGACAGCGTGGTCGACCGGGGCGACCGTCATCCGGTGTCACAGCCGCGTGCCACGCTGTGGGTCATGCCCTTCGCGCTGGAGCCCGAGTCCTACGTCGACGACGTCACCCTGGACGGCGACGACCTCACCGGGCAGGACGGCACCGACGCCCGCCTCGACGGGTGCGCCTGGCGCGGGGTCCGGCTCGACGAGGTCGTGCTGCGCCGCGGCCGCCTCACGGACACCACCTTCGACACGGTGAGCGCCACGACGCTCGACGTCACGTCGGGCGACTGGACGGACGTCGTCGTGCGGGAGTCCCGCCTGGGCGGCGTTCAGGCGTACGACGCGGACTGGCGGCGGGTCCGGCTCACGGGCGGCAAGGTCGACTACCTCAACCTGCGCGACGCGCGGCTCGCCGACGTCGTCCTGGAGGGCGTGACGATCGGCGAGCTCGACCTCACGGGGGTCAAGGCCACGCGGCTCGTGCTGCGCGAGGTCGCGGTGCGGGAGCTGGTCGTGGACCGCGCCACGCTCACGGGCGCCGATCTGACGGGGCTCGCGACGGGCGCCCTCCGGGTGCTGCGCGGCGTGGCCGGGCTCCGCGGCGCCCGCGTCACGGGGACGCAGGCGCTCGACCTGCTCCCCGCGCTCACCGACCACGTGGGGCTCGTCGTCGACGAGTGACCGTTCGACCGGCGGCCGGTCAGCCGCCCGCGAGCCGCGCCTCGAGACGCGCCCGCACGGTGGGCCACTCGTCGGCGAGCACCGAGAAGTAGACGGTGTCTCCGCGCGACCCGTCGCCCGCCACCCGGTGCGACCGGAGCACGCCCTCCGGGACGGCGCCGAGCCGCGCGATCGCCGCGAGCGACCGCGTGTTGCGGGCGTCGGCGCGCAGCGCGACCCGCGCCAGCCCCCACGTCTCGAACGCGTGCGTGAAGAGCAGCAGCTTCGCCGCCGGGTTGGTGCGCCCGCCCCACCACGCGCGCCCGTACAGGGTGCTGCCGATCTCGACGCGTCCCTGGTCCTCGGCGAGGTCGTAGAAGGAGGTCGTCCCCCGCAGCTCGCCCCCCTCACCGGCGACGGCGAACACCACCTTTCCGGGTGCCGTCACCGCTGCGTCGACCCAGGCGCGCATGGCGTCCTCGTCCGGCGGCGGCGGGCTCGTGAACCCCTGCCAGGACGCGGTGTCGACGAGCCCGAGCAGCGCCGCCGCGTCGTCGGGCAGGAGGGGGCGCAGCGTCAGGCCGTGACCGGTGAGCGTGAGGTCGTGCTCCATGGGCCCATCCCACCACGGCGGGGCTCAGGGGTCGACGGCCTCCGGGACGGGGAATCGGGTCGCCACGACGAAACCGCCGTCCGGGGCGGGGCCCGCGTCGAGGTCGCCACCGAGCCCGGCGAGCCGGTCGCGGAGCCCGGCCAGGCCGCGCCCGCCCCCGCCCACCACCGGCGTCGTCGAGACGGGCGGCCCCTGGGTGCTGACGTCGACGGCGAGGTCGGCGCCGTCGTAGCGGACCGAGACGGTCGTGGGACGCCCGGGGGCGTGCTTGACCGCGTTGGTCAGCCCCTCCTGGACGACGCGGTAGACCGCGAGATCGGCCGCCGGCCCGAGGCGGCGTCCCGCGGCACGGCGCCCGACGGTGCCGTCGACCAGCTCGACCGGCTGGCCTGCGGCACGAGCTCCGTCGACGAGATCGTGCAGGCGGTCGAGGCCGGGACCGCCCGCCCCGCCGCGGGGGTCCCCGCCACCGGCGTCGTCGAGCAGCCCGAGCAGGTGCCTCAGCTCGACGAGAGCCTGGCGTCCGGTCCCGCTGATCGCGCCGAGCCCGTCACGGACCTTGGCGCCCGGCGCCGGGTCGGGCCCGGGAGGCAGTGCGCCGAGCAGGGCCCGCGCCGCGTCCGCCTGCACGACGATCGCGGTGACGTGGTGCGTGACCACGTCGTGGAGCTCCCGGGCGATGCGCGCACGTTCCTCCGCCACGGCGGCCACGGCGTCCCGACGGCGAAGCTCGGCCTCGGCGGCGACCCTCCACCGCATCCAGGTGCCGGCGCCCCAGCACAGGACGAGCAGGAGGTAGAAGGAGACGTAGTCGAAGAGGCGCTCGGGCGACCCCCGGCCGTGGAGCACGACGCACAGGACCGCGTACGCGGCCGTCGCGAGGGCCGCCACCGCGCCGCGCCGCCGATCCTGGTGGGCGCCGACGCTGTACAGCGCGACGAGCAGACCGATCCCGGCGAAGTTCGGGGCGTACCCGATCGCCTGGTCGACCGCGAACGCCCCCGAGACGACGGCGAGACAGACCGCGGGCCTCGTCCGGCGCACCACCAGCGGCAGCGCCTGCGCCAGGATCAGCGGGACCCGGAGCGCGTCGGCGCGGGGCGACGCGAGCTCGCCCAGCCACACGCCGTGGTCCGACAGCCCCGGGACGAAGGCCACCGCCGCCACGACGACGGCGAGGACGGCGTCGCGCGACGTGACGCTCCTGCTCCGCCACCAGTCGCCGAGCGCTGCCGGGACCGCCCGGACACCTGGTGAACGACCGCCCGCGACCACGCGCCCACCCTACTAAGGTGGCTCCGAACCGACCCGGGAGCGATCCATGACCGACCCCGACCGCCCCGACCGCCCGGTCCGCGTGCTGGTCTGCGACGACCAGCCCCTCGTGCGCGCCGGCTACGCGACCATCTTCTCGATGCACGGCCTCGACGTCGTCGGCGAGGCGGCCGACGGCGCCACGGCGGTCCGGCTGGCGCGCGAGCTCGAGCCCGACGTCGTCGTGATGGACGTCCACATGCCCGGCGTCGACGGGATCGAGGCGACCCGGCTCCTGGCCGGGCCTTCCGTGGCGAGCCCCGCCCGGGTGCTCGTCGTCACGACGTTCCACACCGACGAGAACGTCTACGAGGCGCTGCGCGCCGGCGCGAGCGGGTTCCTGCTCAAGGACGCGACGCCCGAGCAGCTCGTCGACGGCATCGTCACGGTCGCCGCCGGGGAGTCCCTGCTCGCGCCGACCGTGACGCGGCGCCTGATCGGGCGCTACGCGACCCGGATCCGTCCCGCGGCCGCCTCCGCCGGGGACGGCGGACAGCTCGGCGCGCTGACCCCGCGCGAGCTGGAGGCCCTCAAGCTGATCGCCGCGGGACTGTCGAACGCGGAGATCGCCGCGGCGCTCGTCGTCAGCCGCGAGACCGCCAAGACGTACGTCTCGCGGATCCTCACCAAGCTGGACCTGCGGGACCGGGTCCAGGCGGTCGTCCTCGCCTACCGGCTCGGCCTGGTCTCGGCGGAGGGCTGACGCGGGGCGGTCATCCCCCGTCGGGGGACTGCGAGGTGTCCACGCCAGGGGGACGACCCGCGGCACGTCCCGCTCCTACGGTTCGGACGAGGGCGTCGCACCACGCGGCGCCCGTGACCGCACCTCGAACGGGAGCCCCTCATGTCTGAGACGAACGTCCGCACCGCCCACGGCGACCTCGCCCCGGCCGCACGGAGCCGGGTGCGGGGCTTGGCGTGGGTGGTGATCGTCGCCCACGTCGTCTTCGTGGCCGCCTGGCTGGTCGCAGCGGCGTGGCAGGTGCCGGCCTACAGCGCCGCCGCCCACTCGATCAGCGACATGTACGCCTACGGGGCTCCGCACGCGGCGTTCCTCATCGTGGTCACCACGGCCTGCGGGGTGGCCGGCCTGCTGTTCGTGACTCTCTCTCTGTGGCCGTCGCTGCGCGCGGCCGGCGTCTCCGCCCGCGTGGGCTGCGCGCTCCTCGCGCTCTCGGTGCTCGGCGTCGGCGACCTCCTCACGCCGCTGGAGCGTGTCGCCTGCCAGCGTGCCGACCCGGAGTGCTCCGCCACCGACCAGCTCGCGAACCTCGGGGGCACGCTCGACAACGCGATCACCTCCGTCGGCGTGGTGGCACTGGTCGCCTCGGCCTTCGTGATCGCCGCCGCCATGAAGCGCCTGCCCCTCTGGGCGGCGTGGGCACGGCCGACGCGGTGGTACGGCCTCGTCCTGTTCCTGCTGTTCGTCGCGACGCCGCTCTCCGACTCGAGCGGTCTCAGCGGTCTGTTCGAGCGCTTCGTGGCGGCGTTCGCCGCAGCGGGCGTCGTCGCCCTCGGCGTCGGTGTGCTGCGCACGACGCCCCGGCCCACCGCGCGGCTCAGCGCGGCCGGCTGATCCGGAGCAGGGCGCTCAGGTAGCGGCGGGCGATCAGGCGCTGCCCGAGCCGGCCGACGGGCCCGGCGGCCCGCAGCAGCGCGAGCCGCGGCTGCGACCAGGCCGCGACGTCCCCGCGGACCGTGCCGTCGTCGTCGAGCAGGACCGCGAAACGTTCCGTGCCCTGCTCGGCGTGGTCGGGCTCGGTCGCGTACAGCACCCACGCGGCCCGTTCGTCACGGCCGGTGCTCACGACGCGGCACGTCCCGCCGAGCGGCAGCGGGCCGAGGCGGACACGGACCCGCGCGCCCTCGGCGGCCCGCACCGGCGCACCCCCGGACGGGTCGCGGACGCGCACCCCGGCGCCGTCGTGCATGCGCCAGGTCGCGATCGCGTCAGCGGCCAGCGCGAACGCCTCGGTCCCGTGCCCGACGACGCCGGCCACGTGCAGCGCGTGGGCGCGCGCGAGCGGGGGGCCGGGCCAGGCGGAGCGAGGGTCGGGCAGCGAGCTCACGCCCCGCACGCTAGTCGAGGGCCGGCCCGCACCCGGCCGACTCGGCGATGAAGCCCGCCGCCGCGGTCGCCACCAGGCCCGACAGGCCCGACGCCTCGGGCAGCGGACGGGGGTCGTCCTCGACGACCCAGAGCCCGTCCACGACGGCGTAGCGCGCGGCCGGACCGTCCGTGACGAAGGTCTCGAGCGCGCCGAGCAGGCGCTCGACCTCCTCCCCTGCCGTCCCGACCCCGACGCTCGCCCGGATCGCCCCGGCCGCGTGCCCCAGGCGGCGGAGCAGCGGATGGGCGCAGAAGCGCCCGTCGCGCACGCCGATCCCGTGCTCGGCGGACAGGTACGCGGCGACGAGGCCGGGGTCGTGCTCGTCCACGGAGAACGTCACGACGCCGACCGGGTCGACGGCGTCCTCCCACACCCGCACCACACGCACGCCGGGGATCGCCTCGAGCCCCGTGACGAGCCGGTCGCGCAGCGCCCTCTCGTGGGCCGCGAGCGCCCGGGGGTCGAGCTCGCCGAGGGTCCCGCACGCCGCCGCGAGCGCGACGGCGCCCAGGACGTTGGGCGAGCCCGCCTCGTGCCGCGCTGGCGCGGGGTGCCACGCGACGTCGTCGACGGTGACGTTGCGGACGGCGCCGCCGCCCGCGAGGTACGGCGTGCCGGCGTCGAGCCAGTCGCGCCGCCCGACGAGCGCACCCGCCCCGAAGGGCGCATACGTCTTGTGGCCCGAGAACGCGACGTAGTCGACGCCCGTCGCGGCGAGCGAGAACCGGCGGTGCGGGACGAGCTGTGCGCCGTCGAGGAACAGGCGGGCGCCGGCGCCGTGCGCAAGGGCCACGACGTCCGCGACGGGCAGCGACTCGCCCGTGACGTTGGACGCCCCGGTCACCGCGACCAGCGCGTACGGGTCACCGACCGCGAGCGCCGCGGCGAGCTCGGTGCGCAGCGCGTCGACGGTTGCGGCCACGCTCGGGGCCGCCTCGACCGTCGTGGCCCGGACGGCGGCGCCGCTCACGCCCCGCCAGGGCAGGAGGTTCGCGTGGTGCTCGGCGTCGAGGACGAGCACCCGCCCCGGGCCCCCGTCCGCGGCGGCGGGCACGCACCCGGCGAGGAGGTTCGTGGCGTCGGTCGTGTTCCGCACGACGACCGTGACGTCGTCGTCGCGGGCGCCCACGAACGCCCCGACCGCCTGCCGCGACGCCTCGTACAGCGCCGTCGAGACCTGGGACAGGTATCCGGCGCCGCGGTGCACGCTCGCGTACAGCGGGAGCACCTCGGCGACCCGGTCGGCGACCGAGCGCAGCGCCGGCGCGGAGGCGGCGACGTCGAGGTTGGCGTACGGGACGCTGCGCCCGTCGACGAGCGGGACGAGCGTGTCCGAGCCGACGACCGGGAGCAGGGGGCCGGCGAGCGCGGCGGCCGCGCCCGTCGGCGGACAGGTGAGGGTGTCGGTGGTCGTCATGGTGCCTCCAGCGGTCGGGGGGCACGGCACCGGCCGTCCCCGCGCTTGCCCGACGCCGCCGCGGCGTGGGCCTGGTCGTCACCCGGGGCACCCCGCCGCAGGAGGAGGGTTGCCGGCCAGCAAGCCGGGGCTGTGCCCGACGACGCGGTGCGCGTCGTGCGGGCGGCTGGCGCTCATGACCTGGCGTCCATGGTCCGCGAGGGGCAGGAGAAGTGTCAACGGGCGGGCGGATCGTCTCGCGATGTGGGACCGGAGAGGTGCGCGACGTACCATCGCAGAGTCCATCCGGAGCGGCCGAGTGACGTGGCACGACGACGCCGCAGCAACCCGCGGACCCCTCGCCCCCGGGCGTGCGGGCCCGGCCGAGGGTGCTAACGCCACGACCGATGGGGCGCGTCGTGCGACGCGCCGGAGGAGGCCTCATGAGCGTGACCGCCCGACCCGCCGACGGGTATGCCGGCGACATCACCCCCCAGCAGGCGTGGGACCTGCTGCGCGACGACCCGGCAGCGGTGCTCGTGGACGTGCGCACCGACGGCGAGTGGCGCGCGATCGGTGTCCCCGACACGGCCGAGCTGGACAAGGAGACCGTGTTCGACGAGTGGGTCACCGGCGACGGCCGCCCCAACCCGGCGTTCCTCGACCAGCTCGCCGCTGCCGGCGTCGAGGCCGGCGCCGGGCCCGTGGTGTTCCTGTGCCGGTCGGGGCAGCGCTCCATCGGCGCCGCGCGCCTCGCCACCCAGGCCGGGATCGGCCCGTCGTACAACGTCCTCGAGGGCTTCGAGGGTGCGCCGGGGCTCGACGGCGTCCGCAACCGCGAAGGCTGGAAGGTCGCCGGACTGCCCTGGAAGCAGTCGTGAGCCCGTCGCCGCTGCCCACCGGCGGCGTCCCCACCGGCCCCCGCGGCAGCGACGTCGTGTTCGGCGGCTCGGGCCGCGGCCCCCTGCCCTCGACCGCACGCCCTGCGACCCTCGCGGTTCGCGGCGGCCACCGGCGCTCCGACTACGCCGAGACGTCAGAGGGCCTGTTCCTCACGCAGGGCTACGTCTACGACTCCGCCGCCGACGCCGAGGCCGCGTTCAAGGGCGAGCAGGAGCGGTTCGTCTACTCCCGCTACGGCAACCCGACCGTCCACACGTTCGAGGAGCGCCTGCGCCTCATCGAGGGCGCCGAGGCCTGCTACGCGACGGCGTCCGGCATGTCGGCCGTGTTCACGGCGCTCGCGGCGCTGGTCGGGCAGGGCTCGCGGATCGTGTCGGCGCGCGCGCTCTTCGGCTCGACCGTCGTGATCTACGAGGAGATCTTCGCCAAGTGGGGCGTCAAGGTCGACTACGTCGACGGGCACGTCCTCTCGCAGTGGGAGGAGGCGCTCGCAACCCCCGCGGACGTCGTCTTCTTCGAGACGCCGTCCAACCCCATGCAGGACCTCGTCGACGTGCGGGCCGTGACCGACCTCGCGCACCGCGCCGGCGCCGTCGTCGTGCTCGACAACGTGTTCGCGACCCCCGTGCTGCAGAAGCCGCTCGAGCTCGGCGCCGACGTCGTCGTCTACTCGGCGACCAAGCACATCGACGGGCAGGGACGGGTGCTCGGCGGCGCGATCCTCGGGAGCGCCGAGTTTCTCGAGGGCCCCGTCCAGACGTTCATCCGCAACACCGGGCCGTCGCTGTCCGCGTTCAACGCGTGGGTGCTGCTCAAGGGTCTCGAGACGCTGCCCGTCCGGGTCCGAGCGCAGAACGACGCGGCGCTCCAGGTCGCGACCGCCCTCGAGGCGCTGCGCGGCGTCGCCCGTGTCCGGTACCCGTTCCTCGACTCGCACCCGCAGGTCGAGCTGGCCCGCTCGCAGCAGACCGGCGGCGGGACCGTCGTGACGCTCGACCTCGACGTGCCCGCGGGGACGGACGCCGGGGACGCCAAGAAGCGGACGTTCGCGTTCCTCGACGCGCTCCAGGTCGTCGACATCTCCAACAACCTCGGCGACGCCAAGTCCCTCATCACCCACCCGGCCACCACGACGCACCGCAAGCTCGGCGCGGAGGGACGCGCCGCCGTCGGGATCGCGGAGACCACCGTGCGCCTGTCCGTGGGCCTCGAAGACCCGCTCGACCTCATCGAGGACGTCGAGCAGGCGCTCGCCGCCAGCTGACGGTCCGCCACCTCGTCGCCGAGAGACCGCGGTTCCGCGGGGGCTCGGCGACGAAGTGGCGGTCAGCCCCAGGCAGGCAGCTCGGGCAGGTCCGGGCCGCCCCGGCCCAGCAGCCAAGCCAGGACCTCGTGGTCGGCGAGCCCGTCCGGCACCTCGACGCCCGGCGCGCGCGTCGGGAGCAGCGCCAGCTCGTCCGGGAGGAAGGTGCGCGAGAAGTCGCCGGGCCACTGCCCGCTGTTGTGGTCTCCCCCGAGGTCGAGCCGGTGCACCTCGACCTCCCGCCAGCGCGACATCAGGAGGCGCATCGCCGGGTAGCTCTCGCGCGGCGTCGACACCTCGGCCGTCCATACCTCGTCGGGGAGCGCCGCGAGCGCGAGGTCGCAGGCGACCGAGCTGACCTCGACGTCGGCGACCAGCGCCGCCCAGTCGCGGCCCGCGCCGACCTCGATCTGGGCCGCGCGCCCCGCCCCGCCACCCACGTACTTCTCCGTCGTGACGTCGATCGCCGCGGCCACCGCCATCCGCGCCGTCGCGTCCGCGTGCCGGGCCACGTGCGTCAGGAGGTGCCCGACGGTCCAGCCGGGCAGCGCCGTCGGCGCCGCCGGGTCGAGCGGCTCGACGTCGAGGTCGTCGAGCAGGCGGCGGTGCGAGTCGGTGATGCGGGCGAGGAAGAGCTCGGCCTGGTCGGGCGGCGCGATCGTCATGGCACCATCCTCCCCCGGAAGCGGGCGAGGATAGGTGACGTGATCGCGGTGACTGCGTCGGCGACCCTCGTCCGGGCCGACAACCCGGGCCCCATGACGCTCGACGGGACCAACACCTGGGTGCTCCGCGCCCCCGGGGCTCGCGGCTGCCTCGTCGTCGACCCCGGGCCCGACGACGCAGCCCACCTCGAGCGGGTCGCGGACGTCGCGCTCGGGGAGGGGCGTGGCTGGGTGGCGGCCGTCGTCGTGACGCACCGGCACGCCGACCACACGGCCGGCGCCGCAAGGTTGGCGGCGGACGTCGGTGCGCCCCTGCGCGTGGCGCTGCCCGAGCTCTGCTCGCCCGGCGAGCCACCCCTGCGCGACGGTGAGGTGCTCGACGTCGACGGGCTCCGCGTGGGGGTGCTCGCGACGCCCGGGCACACCTCCGACTCCGTGAGCCTCCACCTGCCGGGCGACGGCCAGGTCGGCTCGATCCTCACCGGCGACACCGTGCTCGGCGCGGGCAGCACCGTCCTCATGGAGCGCGACGGCGGCGACCTCCGCGACTACCTGTCCTCGCTCGACCTGCTCGCGACGGTCTGCGCCCGCTCGGGGCCGCCGGTCGTCGGGCTCCCGGGGCATGGTGACGCCGTCGAGGATCTCGCCGCCCGCGTCTCCGGGTACCGCACGCACCGGCTCGAGCGCCTCGACGAGGTGCGCGCCGCGCTCGGCGACCTCGGGCTGTCGGCGGTGACCGACGCCGCGGTGGTGAGCGCCGTCGTCGGGCGGGTGTACCCGGACGTCCCGCGAGGTCTGAGGCCGGCGGCGGAGCAGAGCGTGCGCGTGCAGCTCGCCTACCTCGCCCGCGGCTGACGAGCCCGCCGGCACCGACGCCCCGCCCGACCGCCCGTCCGCCCGTCCGCCCGTCCGACCGACCGCGCCGAGCATGCGCGTGCCCGCATGCTCGACGCGAAACCGGTGCGCAACCGCCTGGTCGGCGCCGGGGCCGGGTAGCCAACCCCCTGGTCGGCGCGGCGGCGGGTGGCCAACCCCCTGGTCGGCCCCGGGGCCGGGTAGCCAACCCCCTGGTCGGCGCCGGGGCCGGCCGGCTCAGCGGGAGGCGGCCGACGGCCGCAGGACCAGGACCGCGAGGAGGGCGGCCGACACCGCGAGACCCCCGACGAGCGCCCCGAGCGCTCCCCAGCCGTGCGCCGCGAACGCGTACCCGGCCACCCAGCCGACGACGCTCGAGCCCGCGTAGTAGAAGAGGTTGTACAGGCTCGTCGCCTGGGCCCGGCCCTGCGGGGCGCGCTGCCCCGTCCAGCCCGACGCGACGGCGTGCGCCCCGAAGAACCCGGCCGTGAAGACCACCAGCCCCAGCAGCACGACCGGGAGCCAGGCCACGAGCGTCAGCGCCAGCCCGACGAGCTCGACGGCGACCGACCCGACGAGCGCGGTCCGCCGCCCGAGCCGTTCGACGAGCCGTCCGGACGTCCGCGACGACACCGTCCCGGCGAGGTAGGCGAGGAACAACAGGCTGATCGCGGCCTGCGGCAGGTCGAAGGGCGGCGCCTCGAGCCGGAACCCCAGGTAGTTGTAGACCGCGACGAACCCGCCCATGAGCGCGAAGCCCTGCCAGAACAGCACGAGCATGTCGGGACGCCGCAGATTGGCGAGCAGGTTGGCGCCGAGCCCGGGACCGCTCCCGCGGGGCACGGGGACGAACCGGCGCGCCGGCGGGACCAGGGTGAGGAACACGACCGTGGCCGCCGCCGCGAGGACCGCGACCGTGAGCACCCCGACGCGCCACGACGTCGCCTCCCCGACCGGCCCGGCGACGAGCCGGCCGAGCAGCCCACCGATCGTCGTGCCCGCCACGTACGTCCCTGCAGCCCCCGGCACGTGCAGGCGGTGCACCTCCTCGGCCAGGTAGGCGACGGCCACCGCGGGCAGCCCGGCGAGCGCCGCCCCCTCGAGGAACCGGACGACGAGCACGGGCGCGAGGCCCGGGACGAACGGGACCACGAGACCGAGCACCGTGGCGGAGACGGTGCTGGCGCTCATCGCCCGCACGCGGCCCCAGCGGTCGGCGACGGCGGACCACGGCACGACGGCGGCCGCCAGCCCGAGGGTCGCGGCCGAGACGGTGAGGGCGGCGCGGGGCGCGCTCACGCGCAGGTCGGAGGCGACCAGCGGCAGCACGCCCTGCAGCGAGTAGAGCTGGGCGAAGGTCGCGACGCCCGCCGCGAACAACGCGACCAGGATGCGGCGGTACCCGCGGGACCCCCGGGTGTGCCCCTCCCACGACGACGGCGCAGCTGCGGGGTCCGTGGCGGGTCGTCCTCTCTGGGGGTCGCGGGCGGGGGCCGTTCCACGCTACTGCCGCCTGCGCTGCGACCGGCCCGGGACCGTGCCTACCGTGAAGAACACCACAGCGGAAGGAGCGCACCATGCCTGATGCCGACCTCGACGGGCGCCGCGTGCTGGCGATCGTCACGAACTACGGGGTGGAGCAGGACGAGCTCGTCGTGCCGGTCGAGCACCTGCGGGAGGACGGCGCGGAGGTCACCGTGGCCGCCGTGTCGTCGGATCCCGTGCAGACCCTCGTGGGCGACAAGGACCCCGGCCGTGCCGTCCAGCCCGACACGACGATCGCCACCGCCGACCCGGACGCCTACGACCTCCTCCTCGTCCCGGGCGGCACGCTCAACGCGGACGCCCTGCGGCTCGACGACGACGCGCTGGACGTCGTCCGCGCGTTCGCCGACGCCGGCAAGCCGATCGCGGCGATCTGCCACGGCCCGTGGGCGCTCGTGTCAGCGGGCGTCGTCGAGGGCAAGGACGTCACGTCGTACGCGTCGCTCCAGACGGACCTGCGCAACGCGGGCGTCGCGTCATGGACGGACACGTCCGTCGTCCGGGACGAGACGCGGTACCCGCTCGTCACCTCGCGCGACCCGAAGGACCTCGACGACTTCCTCGCCGCGATCGACGACGTCCTCGTGTCCTGGGGGGCTTGACCGGCGAGGACACCGGCTCCGCGCGGTGCCGTCCGGTGGCTCGGCCGGGTGCTTGACTGGCCTCGTGAGCACCCCCGACGCCGCGCGGAGCACCCGCGACCGCATCTCCCCAGCGGCCCGGCTCATGGTCGGGGCGGCAGCCGGCGTCGTCGTCGGGGTGGCGTGCGGGCTGGTGCTGCCCGTGGGCCTCGCGGTGCTGCTCGGCTGGTGCACCGTGGCCGCGTCGTACGTCGTCTGGACATGGGCGACGGTGTGGCCCATGGACCCGGCGAGCACGGCCGCCCACGCGACCCGCGAGGAGCCGACGCGCGGCACGACGCACGTGATCGTCGTCCTGGCGGCGGTCGCCAGCCTCGTCGGGGTCGGGTTCGTGCTGCTCGGGCCCAACGTCACGAGCAAGGTGTGGGCCGCGGCGGTCGCGGTGCTGAGCGTCGTCTCGTCGTGGACGGCGGTCCACACGCTGCTCGCGCTCGGCTACGCGCGGATCTACTACGGCGAGCCGGAGGGCGGCATCGACTTCCACCAGGCCGAGCCGCCGCAGTACTCCGACTTCGCGTACGTCGCGTTCACGGTGGGGATGAGCTACGCGATCTCCGACACCGACGTCGGGTCCTCCGCGATCCGACGGCTCGCGCTCGGGCACGCGCTGTTGTCGTACCTGTTCGGGACGGTCATCCTCGCGGCGCTGATCAACCTCGTCGCGGGGTTGTGAGGTCGGCGCGCACTGCCGCCACGACGTCCTCGAGGGGGATGATCGCACCCCGGAGCTCGCCCGGCGTCGCGTGGAACGTGACACCGCTCCCCGTGCCGTCGGCGGCCACCGACGCGTAGCCGAGCGCGGTCCGCACCTCGTCGGCGCCGTCGGGTTCGGTGGGCCCCCCACCGAGGAACAGGACGACGTCCGCGTCGCGCCCGGGGATCTCCGAGTCGAGCGCGAACCCCTGGTACCCCGGCGTCGGCGTGGCCTCGTCGGCGGCGCAACCCTTCGGGTCGATCACGGGGAGCGTGATCTCGAGCTCCTGGCCCTCGCTCAGCCGGGGCTGGCCGGGCCGGACGGCGACCACGTCGTCGACCGTCACGTGGAACATCTCGGTGACCGTGGCGTGCGACTCGTCGGGCGGTGCCTGGCTGGCCTGGGCGGCGTCGTCGACGACGTGCGCCCGCACGACGGCGTCCGTGAACGTGTCGAGGCTCTGCAACGAGGTGTACCCGGCGGCGTCGACGACGCACTGCTCGCGCGACCCGCCCGCGCCGGCCGCGCAGCCGACGAGCGTCGTGGCCGTGACCACGACGCACAAGGCCCCTGCGGCGACGAGCGCCGAGGACCTGACCCGGCCCCCACGCGTCATGAGACCGAACCTAGCCGAAACCCCGTCAGGTCGCGTCCCACAGGGCGCGGTAGTAGGCCGTGCGCTCGACGTCGACGTCGACGCCGTACGCCGCGAGCAGCTCGTCCTCCCAGCCGGGGCCGTAGTTCCACTGCGTGCTCCAGGTCGCGACCGCGAGGTCGGCCCACCGGTCCGCGACGCCGAGGGTCCCGAGGTCGACGTGCGCGAGCCACCGTCCGCCCTCGTCCAGGAGGGTGTTGGGCGCGCACGCGTCGCCGTGGCAGACGACGAGGCGGTCAGGCGGGGGCGCCTCGCCGGCGAGGCGGTCCAGGAGCGCCGGCTCCGCGTCGGGGCGGAGACGCCCCCGGGCGACGCGCGACACCACGCCCCAGTCGAAGGGGCAGTCCGCGACGGCGAGCGCCTCGTGCAAGGCGCGCAGTCCCTCGCCGATCGCCCGGACGGCGGTGCGCGGATCGGCGCGCCACCGCTCGCTCACCGCGCTCTCGCCCGCGAGCGCCGCGGTGAGGAGCCAGGTGGCGCCGTCGTCGTCGGAGCCGGTGTCGAGGACGCGCGGGACGGGCGTCCAGCGCCCCGCCCAGGTCAGGCGCTCGGCCTCCGCGCCCAGGTCGAGCTCGGCGGCACGGTCGGTCGCGGGC
>Ga0164241_10004184_pt1 | contig 14103 bp, 11 predicted proteins | sample OricomyardsoilBY_FD_108780 | JGI IMG/M metagenome (GOLD analysis project Ga0164241, IMG submission 108780) | Backyard soil microbial communities from Emeryville, California, USA - Original compost - Back yard soil (BY) | ecosystem: Environmental > Terrestrial > Soil > Unclassified | place: USA...
ACGCCACCACGGAGCTGTCGCGTGCGGTGTTCTCCAAGGGCATCTTCCCGGCGGTGGACCCGCTGGCCTCCAGCTCGACCATCCTCGACCCGGCGATCGTCGGCGAGGAGCACTACCGGGTCGCGCAGGAGGTCATCCGGATCCTGCAGCGCTACCAGGACCTGCAGGACATCATCGCGATCCTCGGTATCGACGAGCTGTCCGAAGAGGACAAGCAGCTGGTCGGCCGGGCGCGGCGCATCGAGCGGTTCCTGTCGCAGAACATGATGGCGGCCGAGCAGTTCACCGGCCAGCCGGGCTCGACGGTGCCGCTCAAGGAGACCATCGAGGCGTTCGACAAGCTCACCAAGGGCGACTTCGACCACATGCCGGAGCAGGCGTTCTTCCTGATCGGCGGCCTCGAGGACCTCGAGCGCAAGTACAACGAGCTCACCAAGAAGTGACGCCGGACCGAACCGACCGAGGAGACTCACGTGGCTGACATGCGCGTTGAGCTGGTCTCGCCGGACCGCCTGCTGTGGTCCGGTCAGGCCACGTTCGTGTTCGCACGGACCACCGCGGGCGAGATCGGCATCCTGCCGAGGCACGTCCCGCTGATGGCCGAGCTGGTCGAGGGCGAGATGGTCCGGATCGACACGGTGGAGGGCGACGAGTACCACGCCGCCGTCCACGGTGGCTTCCTCTCGGTCACCGACGAGGGCGTCACGATCCTCGCGGAGGAGGCCGAGCCCGCCGCGGAGATCGACGTCGACCAGGCGCAGCGCGATTTCCAGAGCGACGACGAGGAAGTCCGCAAGAGGGCCAGGGCGCGCCTGCGCGCGGCCGGTCACTCCGCGGTCTGACCAGCGCCTTTCGCGACTTTCGCAAAGCGACGCCCCCGGTTTCTCACCGGGGGCGTCGCCTTTTTGTCTACTTCGGACAGTCCGGGTCGTGGTGACTTGGCTCACCAAGGTGAATCACCGCCTGAGTGGTGACCTCGTCAACAGACCATTTACACTGCGAGAGCCCCGGATCGATGCCCCGACAAGGGAGGTACGGCGTGGCCGACATGTCTCTTCGCGTGATCTGTGCCGGCAAGCGCCGTCGGTGGCGCTCCGCAGGGCCGCGGGTCTGAGGCCGGCGGAGCGGGCAGGGGCTGGCCGTGGACATCACCGTGCTAACCGGAACGGTCCTCTTCCTTGTCCTGGTCGGGCTCGTGTGGCTCACCGTGCGGCGGCTGCGCGCCCTGCGTTCGGGTGGCGTGCACGCGGCGCTGCGGACCAGGCTCGACTCGTCCGGCAAGGGCTGGCATCTTGGCGTCGGCCGCTACCGGGGTGACGAGTTCGTCTGGTTCCGGGTGCTCAGCCTGCGCATGGGCCCGGACCGGGTGATCCATCGCAGCGGCCTGGAGATCGCCGACCGACGCGACCCGTCGGGCGCGGAGCAGGTCGGCATGCCGCCGGGCTCGCGCGTGCTGCGCGTCCTGGCCACGGGCGGCTCGCCTGCCGAACCGCAGCTCGAGATCGCCATGAGCCCCGATGCGCTGACGGGCTTCCTGTCCTGGCTGGAGTCGGCGCCCCCGGGCCGCCTGCCCTGGGCCTCCTAGTTCTTGTGCGCCTTCGCGGCGGCGAAGCAGTACACGCCGTACGCGGCCAGGCCCAGTGCCACCACGAACAGCGCCACGGTGCCGAACGGCTGGCTCGCCAGCGTCTTGAGGGCCGCGTCGAGGCCACCCGCCTCGTCCGGGTCGTGCTGGATCGCCGCGGTGCCGATCAGGATGCCGACGATGAAGAACGTGACGCCCTTCGCGATGTAGCCGACGACGCCCAGGCGCCGCACCCACTGCTGCGTGCCGCGCGGCAGGTCGGCCATGTCCAGGTCGTCCTCGAACGACTTGCGGAACCCCTTCACGGCCGTCCCCACCGCGACGCCGATGATCACCAGCGCGACCAGGCCGACCAGGAACGGGCCCGCCGGCAGCGCGAGCAGCTTCGCGGTCATCGTCTTCTGCTGCTCGCTGCTCGAGCTCGACGACGAGCCGGACCCGACGGCGTAGATGATCGACGTGACCCCGAGCGAGAAGCCCACGACCGCGCGGGCGGCGGCGCCGATCTTCTTGCGGGTGCGCTTGCTCTTCTTGTCCACCCAGTGGAAGCCCTTCGCGGCGAGCAGCACCTGCCACGCCCCGTACGCGATCAGCCCGAGGCCCAGCACCCACAGCAGGAACCCGCCGAACGCGGTCGAGCCGACCTCCTGGATCGCACCTTTCTGGTCGGCCTGCTCGGACTTGTCGCCGGTCGCGACGCGGATCGCGAGGTAGGCCAGCAGCAGGTGGATGACGCCGTAGCAGATCATTCCGGCCCGGCCGAGAATCTGCATGGTCTTGCTGTTCTTCGCTCTTGACGCGGTCGCGTGGGCGGTCGCTCGGGCCGTGTTCATGACGCCTCCTCGGGGGAACCGATCCGGGAGATACCCACGAACGGAGGGTCGGAACGCGCCGTTTGCAGTAATTCAGACCGCTACGGTCAGCGTCGCCACGTACCCGTCGCCGACACCACCGGTGACCGCCGCCAGCTGGGAGTCCCAGCCGTCGCGGAACACCATGTCGCTGTCCAGCGAGGTCTGCTCGAGGTTGCGGGTGCTCTGCGCGTAGCCGTCGGTGGCGTACACCGCCGCGCAGACGTCCTCCGGGAGCGCGAGCTGCGACGTGACGAGCTTGGTCCCGGCCGAGGTGGCGTCGGCCAGCTTCGGGTAGACCTCGAAGTGGACGTGCGGCCACCGCCCGGCGTAGGCAGCCGGGAAGACGCTGGTGAACGCGAGCTTGCCGGCGTCGTCGGCGGCCTGCACGCCGCGCAGGTAGTTCTGGTTGGCGGCGGCGTCGGAGTACAGGGAGTAGTTCCCGTCCCGGTCGCAGTGCCACACGTACACGGCCGCGCCGGGCAGCGCCGCGCCGGTACCGGCCTCGACCACGGTCAGCTCGATGCGCAGCGGCACCCCGTCGGCGGTCCCGCTCACCGAGCCGAAGCTGGTGCGGATGTCCGAGCGCACGATGCCGCTCTCGGTCAGCACGTTGGGCCCGTTCGACCCGTCACCGGGGAAGGGCCCGGCGGTCTCCTCGGGAATCTCCTCGACCGGCCCGGCCGCCATGCTCGTCGAGGGCGTGCCGGTCGGTGTGGTGGTCGTCGTGGTCGCCGCCTTCGTGTCCGGCGAGCACGCGGCCAGCGCGGCGAGTCCCGCGCCGCCGAACAGGGCGAGGGCGGCGCGCCTGCTGCGCAGCGTGCTCAGGTCGAACTGGAGGCCGCGGTCGTGGTCGTGCATGTCGAACCTTCTTCCGTCGTCAGGTTCGAGAGTGCTTCCGCCCGCTCGGCGCGACCTGTGGCCCGCCTGTGCGTCCGCTTAGCGGCCACCACCGGGGGCCCACAGCACGTCGCCGTCCGGGTTGGCCACCCGGGACAGCACGAAGAGCAGGTCCGACAGGCGGTTCAGGTACCGGGCGGTGAGCACGTTCGTCCGCTCGGCGTCGTGCTCGAGCAGGCGCCATGCGGCGCGCTCGGCGCGGCGCGTCACCGTCCGGGCGACGTGCAGCAGCGCCGCACCCGCCGTGCCACCGGGCAGGATGAACGAGTTCAGCTTCGGCAGCCGCGCGTTGAAGTCGTCGCACCAGCCCTCGAGGCGCTCGATGTAGGCCTCGGTGACGCGCAGCGGCGGGTACTTCGGGTCCGGCACGACCGGCGCACACAGGTCGGCGCCGACGTCGAACAGGTCGTTCTGCACCGCGCGCAGCACGTCGGTGATCTCCTCGCCGAGCGCGCCCATCGCGACCGCGACGCCGATCGACGCGTTCGCCTCGTCCACCTCCGCGTACGCGCCGAGGCGCGGGTCGGTCTTGGGCACCCGGTGCCCGTCGCCCAGTGCGGTGGTTCCGTCGTCGCCGACCTTGGTATATACGCGAGTGATGTGCACGGCCATGCCGACGACGATACGGGCTAGCCGACCTCCAGCAGCGTCTTCCCCACTGTGGCCCGGGACTCGATCGCCGCATGCGCGTCGGCGGCGCTGGCCAGCGGGAACCGCTGGCCGATCACCGGGCGCAGCCGTCCCGCCGCGGCCTGCGCCAGCGCGCTCTCGGTGCACGAGCGCAGATCCGCCTGCGTCGGCGCGGTCCGCAGCAGCGTGACACCCCGCTCCGCCGCCTCCTCGGCCGAGATCGGCGACCACGCGCCGCTCGCCAGCCCGTAGCTCAGCAGCCGCCCGCCACGGGGGAGCAGCCCGAACGCCGCCCGGCTGACGTCCCCGCCGACGCCGTCGAACACGAGGTCGACCGGGCCGGTCCGCGCCGGCCAGTCCGGCGAAAGGTAGTCGACGACCTCGTCCGCGCCCAAGTCACTGGCTAGCGTGAGCTTGCGCGCCCCGCCCGCCGCCGCGACCACGTGCGCGCCCGCCGCCCCGACAAGCTGCACCAGCAGGCTGCCGACCCCACCCGCGGCCGCCTCGACGAGCACCCGCTCGCCCGGCTTCGGCTCGGCCGTGCGCACCAGCAGGGTCGCCGTGCGCCCGTCCGCGAGCAGGGCCGTGGCCGCGTCGAGCGCGAGACCGTCGGGCACCCGGTACAGCCCGGCCGCGTCGACCACCGCCCGCGACGCGTAGCCACCCGAGCCGCCGGTGGCGCTGACCACCCGCGCGCCGGCCAGCGCGGGGTCCACGCCGTCGCCGAGGGCGGCGACCGTGCCGCCGACGCCGTTGCCGGGCACCAGGGGAGGGTCGGCCCGCAGGGGACCGGCGCCGGTGGCCCGGAACTGCGTCTCGATGAACGTGATGCTCGCGTACGCCACGTCGACCAGCACCTGTCCCGGCCCTGGCACGGGATCGGGCGTGTCCCGCGCGACGAGCACCTCCGGCCCGCCGAACTCCGTCAACCACACCGCTTTCACGCTCTCCAGCGTGCAACCTCGACCTAGGTGGAGGTCAATCCTCCGGCGTCTCGGCCCGCCAGATGGGCGTGCCGGACGCCCGCCGGGTCGCGGCCTGTTTCGGGAAGATCCGGTCCTGGTAGACGACGCCGACGCTGACCAGCGCGATCACCAGGAGCACGACGAGGCAGAGCCAGAAACCGACCTCGGAGTGGATGATCGGGCCGACATCGTCCGTGCCGACCTGCCGCGCGTCGTCGGCGAGCTGGTCGGTCACGTTCGACTGCGCGACGGCCTGCGTCGTGATCAGCAGGCCGCCCGCGACGACCGCGACCGCGGCCCCGCCGAACATCCGCTGCTTGAGCTGGTGGACCAGCCGCGGCACGAACGGCAGCGCGGCCCCGGCCACCAGAACGACCGCGACGAGGATCGCGAGGACCTGCACGCCGGGCTCGACCGGCGGCTTGCCGGATCCGGGCGCACCGGGCAGCTGGGCCGCCATGTCCTCCAGGCCCTTCGGCACCTCGACCTGCGGGTGCGCGCCCGCCGCGAGCTCCGCGCCGTTGTAGCCGACGCCGATCGAGCCGGTGCCCGACACGTCGCAGGACACCGACAGGAACGGCATGAACAGGAACAGGAGCAGCACCAGGGCGAACCCGGCCGGACTCACCAGTCTCGCCGACTTGCGGGTGCCCTGCCGTGTCGCTGCCTTCATCGCTCCCTCTCTGCGCATTTCCCTCCGCGCCGATGCTCCGGGAGGGTAGCCGACGGCGGGGCGCGGGTGGCCACCCGGCGCTCGTCGCCGTCGGGCATGATGGGCGCTCGTGACAGAGCACTTCCAGGTACACGGCGGGGCGCGGCTTTCCGGCGAGGTCGACGTGGTCGGCGCCAAGAACAGCGTGCTGAAGCTGATGGCCGCCGCCTTGCTGGCGGAAGGCACGACCACGCTCACGAACTGCCCGCAGATCCTGGACGTGCCGCTGATGGCCGAGGTGCTGCGGAGCCTGGGCTGCGAGGTGGCGATCGAGGCCGACACGGTCACCATCGCCACGCCCGCGGAGCTGAACCACCACGCCGACTCGGCGGCGATGGGCAAGCTGCGTGCGTCGGTGTGCGTGCTGGGCCCGCTGGTCGGCCGGTGCAAGCGGGCGGTGGTCGCGCTGCCCGGCGGCGACGCGATCGGCTCACGGCCGCTGGACATGCACCAGAGCGGCCTGCGCCAGCTGGGCGCGCACAGCGAGATCGAGCACGGCTGCGTGGTGGCCGAGGCCGAGGGCCTGCACGGCGCGCAGATCTGGCTGGACTTCCCGAGCGTGGGCGCCACCGAGAACATCCTGATGGCCGCGGTGCTCGCGGACGGCACGACGGTGATCGACAACGCCGCGCGCGAGCCGGAGATCGTCGACCTGTGCACGATGTTGCTGCAGATGGGCGGCAAGATCGAGGGCGCGGGCACCTCGACGCTGACCGTGCACGGCGTCGAGGCGCTGCAGCCGACCGAGCACCAGGTCATCGGCGACCGCATCGTGGGCGCGACCTGGGCGTTCGCCGCGGCGATGACGCGCGGTGACGTGACCGTGCGGGGGGTCGACCCGCATCACCTGGACCTGGTGCTGGAGAAGCTGCGCACCGCAGGCGCCGAGGTGACGATCCTGGACGGCCCGGGGTTCCGGGTCGTGCAGCACGACCGCCCGACCGCGGTGGACTTCGTGACGCTGCCCTACCCGGGCTTCGCCACCGACCTGCAGCCGTTCGCCATCGCGCTGACCTCGATCGCCGACGGCACGTCGATGATCACGGAGAACCTGTTCGAAGCCAGGTTCCGCTTCATCGAGGAGATGGTCCGCCTCGGCGCCGACGCCCGCACCGACGGTCACCACGCGGTGGTCCGCGGTGTCCCCCGCCTGTCGAGCGCGCCGGTCTGGGCGTCGGACATCCGCGCCGGCGTGGGCCTGGTACTGGCCGGCCTGTGCGCGGAGGGCGTGACCGAGGTGTGGGACGTCTTCCACATCGACCGCGGCTACCCGGGCCTCGTGGAGAACCTGGTCAACCTGGGCGCAGACGTCCGCAGGGTCACGGCGGCGCCAGAGCGTTCGTGATCTTTCCCTGGTTCGTTGTGCGGGGCTCGTTGGGCGAGTAAGAAAATGGGCACCTTAGAACGGACCATGGGAAGAGGACGGCATGCGCAGTCGCCGGGTCGGGTCGGCCTTATGTGTTTCAGTTCTGCTCGTCTCGGGGCTTGTCGCCGGGGGAGCGCCGGCCGGGGCCGACCAGGCGCCGCCGGGTAAGCAGGCGGTCGCCGTCGGGACCGGTGGGGCCGTCGTCTCCGACACCGTGGAGTCGACCGCGGCCGGGCTCGACGTGCTCCGGCGGGGCGGGACCGCGGCCGACGCGGCGGTGGCCGTCGCCGCGACGCTCGGGGTCACCGATCCCTACGTCGCCGGGCTCGGCGGGGGCGGGTACTTCGTCTACTACGACGCGAAACGCCACCAGGTGTCCACGATCGACGGTCGCGAGACGACCCCGCGGGCCGGCAGCGACACCATGTTCATCGACCCGGCCACCGGGCAGCCCTACCCGTTCCCGGTCGCGGTGACGAGTGGCCGCGGGGTCGGCGTGCCGGGCATGCTCGCCACCTGGCAGCGCGCGCTCGACAAGTGGGGCCGCTTCGACCTCGCCGACAACCTCAAGCCCGCCATCCGCGTGGCCGACCGCGGGTTCACCGTGAACGCCCCGTTCCGCGAGCAGACCCGCCAGAACGAGGCGCGGTTCCGCCAGTTCACGGCCACCCGCGACCTGTTCCTGCCCGGTGGGCAGCTGCCCGAGGTCGGCTCGACGCTGCGCAACCCGGACCTCGCGGACACCTACCGCGAGATCGCGCGGCACGGCACCAGTGAGCTCTACGGCGGCTCGGTCGGCCGCGACATGGTCGACGCCGTGCAGAATCCGCCGGTCGCTCCCGATGCGACGATCGACCCGCTGGCCGGCCTGATGACCGTGCGGGACCTCAAGGACTACCGCACGATCGACCGCAAGCCGGCGCACGCCGAGCACCGCGGGCTCGACGTGTACGGCATGGCGCCCTCGTCCAGCGGCGGCATCACCGTCGGCGAGTCGCTGAACATCCTCGAGAACTTCGACCTGGCCGGGATGGACCGGGTGCAGGCGCTGCACCACTACCTGGAGTCGACCCGCCTCGCGTTCGCCGACCGCGGCCGCTACATCGGCGACCCGGCCTATGTGGACGTTCCGCAGCGGCAGCTGCTGTCCGATCGCTTCGCCGCCCAGCGGGCGTGCCTGATCGACCCGGCACACGCCGCCACGAGCCCCGTGGCGCCCGGCGACCCGAACGGCCCCGGCACCTGTACGGCAGCCGGCAAGGCGACCCCGGACGGCAACCAGGGCGCGCACACCAACCACTTCGTCGTGACCGACAAGTGGGGCAACGTGGTGTCCTACACGAACACGATCGAGCAGCTCGGTGGCAGCGGCATCGTCGTGCCGGGCCGTGGTTTCCTGCTCAACAACGAGCTGACCGACTTCAACTTCGCCCCGACGCAGGGTGACGCGCCCGACCCGAACCTCGCCGCGCCCGGCAAGCGGCCGCGGTCGAGCATGTCGCCGACGATCGTGCTCAAGCACGGCAAGCCGTTCCTCGCGGTCGGGTCCCCGGGTGGCGCCACGATCATCACGACCGTCATCCAGATCCTGATGAACCGCGTCGACCTCGGCCTGTCGCTGCCGGACGCCATCGCCGCGCCGCGCGCCTCGCAGCGCAACGGTGCCACGACGCAGGCCGAGCCCGCGTTCCTGAACACGCCGGAGGTGGCCGGGCTGCAGGCGCTCGGCCACACGTTCGCGGTGAACAACACCTCGCCGCTGGATCCGAACATCCACAACGACGGCAACATCGGTGTCGCGTCGGGCCTGGAGTTCGTGGGCCACGGCAAGGTGATCGCCGCCGGTGAGCCGACACGGCGCGGCGGCAGCGCCGCGGGCGTCGTCCATCCGTCCCACTAGGACAGACAGGTAGGGGGCCGGGTCGCCGACGGCGGCCCGGCCCTTTTCTATCGCACCGTCACGGCCACCCGCTGCACGGTGTTGTTGGCCATGCCCTGCATGTTCCACGGCTGCTCGACCGGCTGCGCGCCGAACTCGTCCACCGCGCGCACGCAGAGCCGGTACTCGCCGGGCGTGGCCGCCCAGGAGAACGTCCAGCCCCGCCAGGCGAAGCGCCCGGCCGGCTCACCGAGGACCGCGGGCGCCCACGACGCACCACCGTCCACACTCACCTCGACGCGGGTGAGCGCGGCTCGCCCGGACCAGGCGCGGCCGAACAGCGGCACGGTCCCGGCGTCCACGATCCGCCGCCGGGTCATGAAGTCCGGGAAGCCCGGCGGCACGACGAGGGCGCGCGGCTGGATGTGGGACACCGGCACGCCGGGGTCGTCCGCCGACGCGCGCAGCCGGTACGCGACCTCGTTCTGGTACCCCGTGAACGGCTCCGTGAGCACGTCCACCGAGGACAGCCACTTCACCTGCGCCATCCCGTACCAGCCCGGCACGATCAGCCGCACCGGCGCGCCGTGCTGCGGCGGCAGCGGCGCACCGTTCATCTCGTAGGCCAGCACCACGTCGTCGGACAACGCCTCCGCGATCGGCAGCGCCCGGCGGTAGTCCTGCTCCACGCCGCGCTCGGTCCCGTGGTCCGCGCCGGTGAACGCGACGTCGACGGCGCCGTCGCGCACGCCCGCCGCCGCCAGCAGCGACGACAGCGCGCAGCCCGTCCAGCGCGCGGTGCCCACCGCCTCGTCCAGCCACGGCTGGCTGACCGGGCGGGGGAGCAGCCGCGCGCGCCCGTTTCCCGCGCACTCCAGCGTCACCGTCCGCGACACCGCGGGGCGGGCCCGCAGGTCGTCCAGCGAGAGCGACAGCGGCGCGGACACGTGCCCGCCGACTTCGAGCCGCCACGTCGCCGGGTCGACGAACGGGATGTCGTAGTGCACCAGCAGGTAGTGCAGGCCAGGCGGCGTGAGGTCGAAGCGCAGCGCCTCCAGCGGCATGCCGTGGTTGCGGGCCGCGAGCGCCAGCTCGTCGATCGACACCGCCTCGTCCGGGCCGGCGACCCGGGCCGCTTCGCGGGGATGCAGTACCTCGGTCATGCGTCTCAGGGTGCACCCATCACCCGGCCGAAGAAACCCCTGGTCAGAACCGTCGAGCCGCAGCATCGGGCGGAAACTTGCCGGTAACACTTGACGCAGGTTTCACACCGCCCTTAATTTGTCCGACTGACGGACAAATTGTGGAGTGCCCTGTGACCGCTCCTCCCCACAGTCGCCGCCGGCAACCGGCCGACCAGGCCACCATGCGCCGCAGCAACCTGGCGCTGGTGTTGCGTCACCTGCGTGACGCGGGACCGCGTTCCCGCGCGCGGATCTCCGTCGAGACCGGTCTCAACCGCGGCACCGTGTCCAGCCTCGTCGCCGAGCTGATCGAGCGCGGGCTCGTCCGCGAGGGCGACGTGCAGCGGGGCGGCTCGGTGGGCAGGCCGGGGCAGACCGTCGAGCTGGACGGCCGCGGCATCGGCGGCATCGGCGTCGAGATCAACGTCGACTACGTGACCGCGCTGGTCCTCGACCTCACCGACACCGTCGTGTTCGAGGAGCGGGTCGCGCTCGACGTGCAGGCCCGCCCGCCCGAGGCGGTGCTCGACGCCGTCACCGACCTGACCGCTCGCGCGCTCGCGGCGTGCGCGGACGCGGGCGTCACCCCGGTCGGCATGACGCTCGCCGTCCCCGCCCTCGTCGACACCGAGGACGGCGTGGTCGCCTTCGCGCCGAACCTGCACTGGACGAAGGTCGCCGTCGTGGACGGGCTCGTCGACCGGCTCACCGGACGGCTCGGCCACGTGCCGTTCCCGGTCAGGGTGGACAACGACGCCAACCTCGCCGCGCTCGGCGAGTTCGCGATGGGCGGCGAGGCGGGCACCGCCGACCTGGTCTACCTCACCGGTGAGACCGGCGTGGGTGGCGGCGTGATGGTCGACGGCAGGCTGCTGCGCGGCGCCGAGGGGTTCTCCGGCGAGATCGGCCACATGCCGCTCAACCCCGGCGGCAACATGTGCGGCTGCGGGCGGCGTGGCTGCTGGGAGACCATGGTCGGCCTGGCCGCGCTGCTGCGCCTGGCGGCCACCCCGGACGACCCGGTCTGCGACCCGTCGCTGGACCTCGAGCAGCGGCTGGCCGTGATCCGCGGCCGCGCGCAGGACGGCGACCCGCGCACGGCCGATGCGCTGGAACTGGTCGGCACCGCGCTCGGGCTCGGCGCCTCGATCCTCATCAACGTGTTCAACCCGCGGGTGCTCGTGCTCGGCGGCTACTTCGCGAGCCTCGGCGAGTACCTGCTCGAACCCATGCTGGGCGAGATGCGCGGCCGGGTGATCGCCCCGGACGCCGGCGCGTGCCGGGTGGCGCTGTCCACGCTCGGCTTCGCCGCGGCCTCCCGCGGTGGCGCGCACGTCGCGCTGGAGGCCGTGCTCGACGACCCCACCGTCGCCGCCGTGCGACATCGGGCCTGAACAGGGCCGTGGTGCGAGGTGTTGGCGCACCCCACACCACGGCAGGTGCACCACACGGGAGAAAGGAGGAACCGCCGCGGGCGATCCGCACCTTGTCGGGGACATAACGCCAGTCACACCCCACCCGGGTTTCCGGGCACCTCTTGGGAGGTTAATCGATGTCCCGCACGAGCAGGGCGGGCGCGCGGTTATCCGCGCGTCTGCTCCGGAAAGCTCGCCTGTGCAGAAAGCTGAGCAGACCTCTGCTGGTGGTCACGGCGGTCGCCGCGGTCACCGCCGGCATGGCGACCGCCACCGCGTCCGCGGCCCCGGCGGCACAGGCCGCAGACGCACCTTTCAGCGCACTGGTGTTCTCCAAGACCACGGGCTTTCGCCACGACTCCATCCCCGAAGGCATCGCCGCGATCCAGAAACTGGGTCAGGACCACGGCTTCACGGTCGACGCGACAGAGGACGACACGCAGTTCACCGACGAGAACCTCGCCCGGTACGACGTGGTGATCTTCCTGCAGACCACCGGCGATCCGCTGGGCACCCAGGCCGAGAAGGACGCCTTCCAGCGCTACATCGAGGGCGGCGGCGGCTTCGTCGGCGTCCACGCCGCGGCCGACGGCGGCTACGACTGGGAGTGGTACGGCAAGCTCGTCGGCGGCTACTTCAAGCAGCACCCGGCGATCCAGCAGGCCACCGTGAAGGTCGAGGACCCCGCGCACCCGTCGACCCAGGGCTTGCCGACCACGCTCTCCCGAACCGACGAGTGGTACGACTACCAGGTCGACCCCCGCAACACCGTGCACGTGCTGACCTCGCTCGACGAGTCCACCTACACCGGCGGCACCATGGGCTTCGACCACCCGAACACCTGGTGCCAGGACTACGACGGCGGCCGCTCCTGGTACACCGGCCTCGGCCACACCAAGGAGAGCTACGTCGAGCCGGACTTCCTGCACCTGCTGCTCGGCGGCATCCAGACCGCCGCCGGCGTGGTCCCCGCGGACTGCGCCGCCTCGCAGGACCGCAGCTTCGAGAAGGTCACCCTCGACGACAACACGTCCAACCCGATGATGCTGGACGTCGCCGCCGACGGCCGGGTCTTCTACATCGACCGGCTCGGTGACGTGAAGGTCGTGCGGCCGACCGGTGGCACCGCGACCGCCGCGCACCTCGACGTGTTCACCGCGAACGAGAGCGGCCTGCTCGGCATGGCGCTCGACCCGCACTTCGCCGAGAACAGCTGGCTCTACCTGTACTACTCGCCGAGCGGGTCGGCGAACGTCGACCGGTTGTCCCGCTTCACCGTGAACTCCGACTCCACATTGGACATGGCGAGCGAGAAGACCGTGCTCGAGGTGCCGGTGCAGCGCTCGCAGTGCTGCCACCACGGCGGCGGCATGGTCTTCGACCCCCAGACCGGCGACCTGTGGCTCGCCAACGGCGACAACACCAACCCGTTCGACTCCGACGGCTACGCCCCGATCGACGAGCGCTCCGGCCGGTCGGACTGGGACGCGCAGAAGTCGTCCGCCAACACGAACGACCTGCGCGGCAAGGTGTTGCGCATCCACCCGGAGGCCGACGGGACCTACACGATCCCCGACGGCAACCTGTTCGCGCCGGGCACCGCGCAGACCCGCCCGGAGATCTACGCGATGGGCTTCCGCAACCCGTTCCGCATCGGCATCGACCCCAAGACCCACAAGCTGATGGTCGCCAACTACGGGCCGGACGCGGGCAACCCGAACCCGACCCGCGGGCCGGAGAACACCGTCGAGTGGGACATCCTGAACCAGCCGGGCTTCTACGGCTGGCCGTACTGCATCGGGCAGAACGTCCCGTACAACGACTACGACTTCGCCACCGGTGCCTCCGGTGCGAAGTTCGACTGCGCGCACCCGGTGAACAACTCGCCGAACAACACCGGGCTCACCCAGCTGCCCGCGGCCATCCCGGCCACTGTGGACTACCACTACGCGGCGAACCCGGCCTTCCCGGAGCTCGGCGGCGGTGGCGCGCCCATGGCGGGCCCGGTCTACCGGTACGACACGGACCTGGCGTCGGACCGCAAGTGGCCGGCCTACTGGGACGGCAAGGCGATCTTCGCCGAGTGGAACCAGAACAAGATGTACTCCTTCCAGCTCGGCGAGGACGGCAGCCAACTCGTCGACATCAACCAGATCCTCTCGACGTTCACCCTGCTCAAGCCGATGGACATGAAGTTCGGTCCGGACGGCGCGCTGTACCTGATCGAGTGGGGCTCCGGGTTCGGCGGCGACAACACCGACTCCGGCGTCTACCGGATCGACTACGTGCAGGGCAACCGTGCGCCGATCGCGAGGGCATCGGCGGACAAGACCTCCGGTCTCGCCCCGCTGGCCGTCCAGTTCACCGGCGACACCTCGATCGACCCGGACGGCACGCCGCTCACGTTCGCGTGGGACTTCGACGGGAACGGCACGACCGACTCCGCCGAGGCGAACCCGAGCCACACGTTCACCACCAACGGCAACTTCAGCGCGACACTCACGGTCACCGACGCCGACGGGCGCACCGGCACCGCGAGCGTGCCGATCGTCGTCGGCAACACCGCGCCGACGGTCACACTGAACATCCCACCGAACGGCGGGTTCTTCGACTGGG
>Ga0164241_10004185_pt1 | contig 14099 bp, 15 predicted proteins | sample OricomyardsoilBY_FD_108780 | JGI IMG/M metagenome (GOLD analysis project Ga0164241, IMG submission 108780) | Backyard soil microbial communities from Emeryville, California, USA - Original compost - Back yard soil (BY) | ecosystem: Environmental > Terrestrial > Soil > Unclassified | place: USA...
CCACTGGTGCATGGTGCGCATGGTGCGAGACGCTACGCTGCGGCTGTTTTTAAGGCAAGAATGGGCGCCGCTGGATTAGGACAAACAAGGAGCCGGCATGCCGCTGATGTAGCGTTTCATGTCGTTCATGTCTCGCAGCAGGATCTTTTCCGATGCGCGGCTGTTAGAGCTGTACCCGCCGTTCGTGCCCATGCGCATCAAGGTGCTGGAGATCGCCGACGGCTGGCGCTCGGTGCGCATCCGCCTGCCGCTGAACGCCATGTCGCGTAACCCTGGCGGGGTGATGTTCGGTGGTTACCAGGCCGCACTCGCCGATCCGATTGCCGCGCTGGCCTGCGCGCGCATCTTTCCGGGCTTTTCCGTCTGGACCCGCTCCATGACCATTTCCTTCGATCACGGCGGGAATTCCGACCTCGAGATGCGTTTTTCTCTGACGCCGGAACAAGAAGCGCAGATTAGGATCGAACTCGAGCGCGAGGGTCGCTCGACGCCGTCATTCGAATACGGCTATTTCCGCAAGGATGGTGTGCGCTGCACGGTGGTTCGCAACACGGTTGCGATTCGCCCGCGTGGCTACAAACGTGCGACCACGCCACCGGCTTCTTCCGAAGCCGTCGACTGAGAACTGGCTCACAGAAAAGGGCTTCATGGGGCGTTCAGATTCCGCCTCCGAAAATGATCGCCCTGCATGGAGGTAAGCATGAAGACATCGACCTGGGTTCGCAGCACTTTGTTAGTTGTCGCCGCCGCAATGACGGCCGCGGGCTGCCAGACCACCGACGCCTATACGGGCGAGAAGAAAGTGAACAACGCGTCCAAGGGCGCCGGCATCGGCGCGCTGGCGGGCGCGATACTGGGCGCCGCGACCGGTGACAATTCCAAGGAGCGGCGCGAACGCGCGCTCATCGGCGCCGGCGTGGGTGCGCTGACGGGAGCCGGAGTCGGTACCTACATGGATCGCCAGGAAGCCAAGCTGCGCGCGCAGCTGCAGGGCACGGGCGTGTCGGTCACGCGTAATGGCAATGACCTGACGCTGAACATGCCGGGCAACGTCACCTTCAAGACCGCGAGCGCGGATCTCAATGCGAGCTTCTTCAAGGTGCTTGATTCGGTGGCGCTGGTGCTCAAGGAATTCGACAAGACCACCATCGACGTCGAAGGCCACACCGACAGCGACGGGTCTGATCAGTACAACCAGCAGCTGTCGCTGAACCGGGCCAGCTCGGTGGGCACGTACCTCAATTCGCAGGGCGTGAACGGTCAGCGCATCGTGACCTTCGGTGCGGGCGAGGCCCGTCCGATCGCCAGCAACAGCACGCCGGAAGGCAAACAACAGAACCGCCGCGTGGAGCTGAAGTTGCAGCCCATCGTCCGCGGTTGAAGTCGATTTGAGGAGCCCGAGGGCGGTGGATCCGGGCAGGACCACCGCCCTTTCTCATGGGCCTATGGTTTCACTCCGGAAACAATCGGCAGGTGCCAGACGCCGTAGTGCTCCGGATTCAATATCGATGCGATGACTTCGTCGAAGTGCCGCCGGACCACATCCGACGGCCATTCGGGGGTGGACAACGCGTCCACGTAACCATCGCGCCAGGCCGTGATGATGTCCGCGAATACCCGACGCGGTACCCGCAGCGTGTCGATGACCACGTAATCGACGCGCACGTTCGTGAGCCCGGCGGCCCGCATCAGCGTCCAGGTGCGCCGGCCGATCCGGGAGTCGGTGCCGGTGCGCGCCGAGAACTCCACCGGTCCCTTGCGCCACAGGACGTCCGGATCCAGGGGACCGGACATGAAGTGCAGCATGGAGTAATCCTCGGCCAGCACGTGTACGTGCCCGCCCGGCCTGGTGACCCGAAACAGCTCGGCCAGGATCTTTTCCACGTGGGGTACGGACTGGACCATGTGGCGGTTGGCCACGAGGTCGAAACTGTTGTCCGGCTGGGTGAGCGCAAACGCATCGCCGACTTCGAACTTCAGCCGCGGGGCGAGCGCAGCGTGCCGTGCGCGCGCGTGTGCCACCGAGGCTTCGAGCAACTCGACACCCAGCACCTGCGCATCGGGCCAGGCGTCGGCGATCTTCGCACTGAACTCACCGGTGCCCGCGCCGACGTCCAGAACGCGCGCATTGCGCGGCAACCGGTAGGAATCGAGCAGTGATTTTTCCTGGGGCCAGATGGCTTCGATCTGCGCGGCCAGGGTACGAATCATCGATTCGTCCGCCATCTGCGCGCCCTGGGGATTCAGGTTGGTATGAGTGGTGCTCATGAAAGAAAAAACCCCGGCCTTTGGGGCCGGGGTTTCAAGGTGCCGATCGTCGCCTCAGGCGTCGACCATCAGTCCTCGCAGTTTCTTGATCGCGTTGGCCTCGATCTGGCGCACACGCTCGGCGGACACGCCGTACTTGTCGGCCAGGTCATGCAACGTCGCCTTCGCGTCGCCGGTCCAGCGGCTGACCAGGATGTCGCGCGCGCGCGCATCCAGCGTCTTCATCGCCGCGGCCAGCCGGTCACCGGTGGTGTCGTCCCACTGCGCGTTCTCGATCTGGATCGCGGGATCCGCGTCCGGTGCGGGTAGATAGGCGGCTGGCGAGTAGGTCTCGTCGCCGTCTTCACTGCCGGTATCCGGAACCGGGTCGAACGAGAGGTCGCGCGCTGCGAGGCGCTTCTCCATCTCGGTCACTTCCGCGGGCGATACCTTGAGGTCGCGCGCCACGGCCTGGGTCTCTTCGGCCGACAGCCACGCCAGGTTCTTCTTCATCTTGCGCAGGTTGAAGAACAGCTTGCGCTGCGCCTTGGTGGTGGCGACCTTGACCAGGCGCCAGTTGCGCAACACGTACTCGTGGATCTCGGCCCGGATCCAGTGCACCGCGAACGAAACCAGGCGCACGCCGACCGTGGGGTCGAAACGCTTCACGGCCTTCATGAGGCCGACGTTGCCTTCCTGGACCACGTCGCCCAGGGGCAGGCCGTAACCCGAATAACCGCGCGCGATGTGCACCACGAAACGCAGGTGCGACAACACGAGCTGGCGGGCCGCCTGAAGGTCCCCTTCGTTACGGAAACGGTTGGCCAGTACAGCCTCGTCCTCGCGCGTCAGCACGGGGATGCGGCTTACCTTGTCCATGTAGGCATCGAAGCTGCCGATCGGGCCGGACAGCACATCTTTATGGCGGGTGATCAGCGCAGTGGCAGTCATCTGGACGAAACCTCCTGGGGCGATCTGCTGGGTAGTCTGGTGGGGCGAAATATTAGCAGTCGGGGGATTAGAGTGCTAAAGGCCCCTTCAGTTCCATCCCTCGGACGAGGGACCATAACTGTAAGTTATTGATCTACAAGACCCGGTTATCAGGCCCGGGGTTCGATCCGGCGAAGGTGCCGGCCGGTGGAAATCAGGGCGCCGAACCAGCCGAGACCGGCGCCGACACCAGCCAGGATGCCGAAGCCCCGCGGCCCCAACCCTTCCATGCGGAACTGGCCGCCGTACTGGGCTGAAAGCTCGCGCACCGAGGCATCCATCCAGGTCATGCCGGCGAACACGATCAGGGCGGCCAGCGCCGCTCCCCCGAGGCCATAGAAGAGCCCGGTGTACAGGAACGGGCGCCGTACGAAGGCATTCGAGCCGCCCACCAGCTTGGTCACCTCGATTTCCGGCCGGCGCTGCTGGATTTCGAGACGGATGGTGTTGCCGATGACGGCGAGCACTCCGAGGCCGAGAACGGCGATCACCACCCAGAGCGTGTTGCGAAGCAAGCCGAGCAGTGAGTGCAGCCGGCGCACCCAGTCGAGGTCCAGCTGCACGATCTCCACTTCTGGAAAGGCGGCGAAGTAGCGCCGCAGGGACTCGATTTCCGCAGGTCCGCTGGCCGTGGACTCGGGCCGAACCGTCAGGTGGTGGGGCAGCGGATTGTCCTGCAGCGCGGCCAACGCGTCGCCGAAACCCGAGGCCTGCTTGAACTCTTCGAGCGCGGCCTCGGCCGTGGTTACCTCGACCGATTCCACGCCCGGGCGTTCGCGCGCGCCCTTGGCGATCTGCTGGACGCGTTCGATGGGCGTGCCCAGTTTGAAGTGCACCGTGAAATCGACGGCGTTGCTGAGTTCTCCGGTGGCCGAGCGCAGGTTGTTGACCATGAGCGCCAGGCCCGCCGGCAACGCCAGCGCCACGCCGATGACGATGAGCGTGAGCAGGGTGCCCAGCGGTGCGCGCGTCAGCCGGCCGAGCGCCCCGAAGAGCGCCTGCAGGTGCCGCGTGCCATAGGAAGAAATCGCGCCGCTCATGTGCGTATGTCGGGCAGGTCGGACAGGCGCGGCGCCTGCGCGGTCATGCGTGCGGCCGCCGCCGCATGCAGAGTGTCCGTGGCGATGTGGCCGGAATCGAGCACGATCTCGCGCTCGCCGAAGGTTTCCACCAGGTGCGGATCGTGGGAGGCGATGACCACGGTCACCCCGACTTCCTGGAATCGCTTGAATACCAGCATCACTTCGACCGAGAGCGCCGGGTCGAGATTGCCGGTGGGCTCGTCGGCGATGAGCAGCTGGGGCTTGCTGATGACCGCGCGCGCGATGCCGACCCGCTGCTGCTCGCCCACGGAGAGCTCGAGAGGCGAAGAGCGCTCGCGGCCTAACAATCCCACCTGGTCGAGCGCCGCGCGCACGCGCCGGTCGACTTCCTTGAACGGCGTGCCGGCGACCACCAGCGGCAGCGCCACGTTGTCGTAGATCGGCCGGTCCAGCAGCAGCTTGTGATCCTGGAACACCACGCCGATGGCGCGGCGATACGCCGGGATCTTCCCGGACCTGAGCTTGCTGGTGTTCTGGCCGCCGACCGTGACGGAGCCGCGCGTGGGACGCTCGAGCAGCGCGATCAACTTGAGCACGCTGCTCTTGCCCGCGCCGGACCGGCCGGTGAGGAACACGAATTCGCCGGGCTGGATGCTGAAAGAAACGCCCGCCAGTCCTTCGCGGCCATTCGGATAGCGCTTGGCAACGTTCTCGAAAGTGATCATGTGGGGCGCAGTCTATCCTGCGGCGCCGGGATTGCCGGACACCAGTGCGGTCGCGAACGCGCGCGCGTCGAATTCACCAAAATCCTCGGCCTGTTCGCCCACGCCGATGAAGCGGATCGGGATGCCGAGCTTGCGCGCGATGGCAATGACGATGCCGCCCTTCGCGGTGCCGTCGAGCTTGGTGAGCACCAGGCCGGTGACGCCCACGGCCTGGTGGAACTGGGTTGCCTGTGTGAGCGCGTTCTGACCCTGGTTGGCATCCAGCACCAGCAACACTTCGTGCGGCGCCGACGGTTCCACGCGCTGGATGACACGCTTCACCTTCTTGAGCTCGTCCATCAGGTGCGACTGGCTGTGCAGCCTGCCGGCGGTGTCGATGATGACCACGTCGGCGCGGCGCGAACGCGCGGCCGTGACCGCGTCGAACACCACCGCGCCCGGATCCGCGCCCGCCTGCTGCTGGATGATGTCGGCACCGCTGCGCGTAGCCCAGATGCCGAGCTGTTCGATAGCCGCGGCGCGGAACGTATCGCCCGCCGCGAGCATCACCTGTTTGCGCGCGTCCGCGTAGCGCCGCGCCAGCTTGCCGATGGTCGTGGTCTTGCCCGAGCCGTTGACGCCCACCACCAGCAGCACGAAGGGTTTCTGCGTGCTCACATCCAGCGGCTGCTGCACCGGCAGCAGGATCGCGGTGATGGCATCGGTGAGCGCGGCGATCAGCTTGTCGACGTCGTCGAGCTCCTTGCGCGCCACTTTCTTGCGCAGGTCATCGAGGATCTGCGAGGTGGCCTCGACGCCCACGTCGGCGGTCAGCAGCCGCGTTTCGAGTTCGTCGAGCACCTCGGCATCGATCGCGCGACCCGGCACCAGGTTGGCCAGGTCGTAGGACAGCCAGGAACCTGGTCGGTTGATCTTCGCGCGCATGCGCGAGATGAAGGATTGCTTCTCTTCGGCCATTCAGCTCACGGAAAGTCTTGCGCAAAAACGAAAAAGGGCGGCCCGAGTACCGGACCGCCCCATGACTCGAAAGTTGCGCAGTCTAAGGCTGAACCGGTGCCGGCGTTAGCGCGCCCGGCACGATCGTGCCCGCCGGAATCGGAACCAGCGGATTGCCCGCGGTGTACACCACAGACTCGGCCTGCATTTCACCGGTGGCGGCCGCGTTGGCCGTGGGACTCAGCAGCGAGCCATGGTCGCCGACGACAAAGTTCACGTATCCATCCCCATTCACCGGGGCGCCGGGTACCACGCGCGGGAACGGCAACCCGCCCGCGAGTCCATTGTTCGTGATCGCGGTGATCAGCCGCTGCGTCGCGGAGTTCGGGATCACCTGGTCGGGCAATGCCGCCGGCGTGCCGCCGCCGCCCACCATCTGCTGGAAGTAGATAGAACGCAGGGCTGCCGTCTGGCTCACGAAGTTGAGCGGATCGCCGGCGTCGACGATGTTCTGCACGTCGCGGAAGTACTGCTCGTACAGCGACGTGCCGGGCAGCAGCCCCTGGCCGGCGAGGCCACTGTTGATGCGCGGGCCGAAGGTGGGCGAATCGCGCAGCAGTTGCGCGACGCCGCCGCCGGGCACCGACAGCACCATGGTCGGAACGCGCAGCGGGCTCGCGGTCGGCGCGGGGATCATGGCCGGGGTGGGCAGCACCGCACCGAACGTCGCGCCGACGATGGATCCGAGCGACTGGCCGACGAATGCAATACGCGCCGGGTCGATGTCGCCGACGGTGTCGCCATCCAGGTCCAGGTTCGGCAGCGCGCGCGTCAGCGCCAGCAGGTTGACCACGCCCTGGCGCAGGTTGTCGCGGCTCGCCAGTGGATAGGGCAGGTTGATGAAGTGCGTGCCGGTGGGATCGATCACGCCGTCGGGCCCCGCGGCACCGCTGGCGTTGACGATCAGGTCGAGATTGAACGTCTGCTCGTTCGAGGCCTGGTACAGGGGATTGGCGGTCGCGGTGATGCCGTGTAATGGCAGGTCGACCGCCGCGATGACCCAGCCGGATCCCGCGAAAGCCTGCGCCAGCGCGAATGCATCGCTGCGATCACGCGTAATGCCGTGCTCGAAGATCACCACCGGCCAGCCCGCGGCCGGCTTGGTGCCTACGCCATTGGGAGCGGTCGCGTCCGGCACGATGACCAGCAACGGGATGGCCTTGTCCGCCTTCTTTTCCGGAATCGGATTGAATCGTGTGAGGTTCCTTTCGCCGGCGGGATCCATGAGCGGCGCGGGCGGCGCGGCCGCTGCACGCCAGGCGGTGCGCAGCACGGCCGAATCCGTGCTGATGCCGCCCGGCGCCTGTGCGGTCGGGATGTACGAGTAGTAAGGCACGGTCACGGTGCCGAAGCGCGCGTTGGCATAGGTGGGCAACGCGGCATTGATGTTGTTGAGCGGAATTCCCGGCGGCGCGTTGACCGCGATGGCCGGTGCCGGCGCGGCCGGATTGAACATGGTGAGGCCGAGCGCGCGCAGCGTGTCGCGGGTCGCCACCGTGGTGAAGTGGAACGAGACGATGACGTTCGCCGGATTCAGCGCCAGCGGACCGAGCGCCGGGTTGGCGGCCACCAGCAGATGCGAGGCCGTGAAGCCGCAGGCGCCCTGCATCGGTGTACCGGTCAGGCTCGCGCAGTTCGCCGGGTTGATGCTGGCGCCCAGCGCGGTCTTGATGGTCGAGTAGTCCGTGTCCGGCGCGGCGGCGCCACCGGCTGCCATCTGGATGCCATTGGTGAGCAGCACCAGGTAGCCCGTGCCTTCGGGCAGCGGGCTGGAGGGTGTCGCCGGTCCCGCGGATGGCTGCAGCGGCACCACCGGCTTGATCTCGAGGATGCTCGGGCCGACGCCCGTGTCCGGGGCCAGCGCCGCGGTGAACTCGGTTCCATAAGCCAGCGGCCGGGTGAAGCCCGACACCGCCTTGGTCGTGTTGCTCACCGTCACCTGGTACACGCGGATGGTCGCCGCACTGAACGAGGCGGGATTCAGCGCGCCACCGAAGCGGATGCGGATCGCCGCGGTCGTCGACCAGCCGTCGAGCGCATTCAGGCCGGCCTGGTTTGGAATCAGCCCATTGGCGGGCTGGATGTTGATGGTGCCGTCCGTGGTGCCGGCGAAGTACAGGTCGAAGGGGAACGGGAAGATGCCCTGTGCCGGCTGGTACAACGCGGCATTCGCGGCCGGGGTGCTGGGCGTGATGGCGCCGGAGCCCGGCAGGCTGCCCGTGGTCGGATCGGTCGGAGTCACATCGGGCGAATTGCCTGACGAACTCGAGCAGCCAGCCGCCATGATCACGGCAGCGGAGATCAACATGGCTGCGATTAGCCTGTTCATAACGCTCCTCGGAAATTCTGTTGCGGAGTCAGGACGGTCGCATTTCCCTCGTCGTTCAGAACGATGCGCCGAACTTGTCGTATTGGGGCGCTAGCGTACGCTTGGCCCCCAAAAGGTGGCAAGCCACGGGACTGCGTTGGTCAAGGCAAAAAACACGGCAAACAGGCAGGCGAGTACGCGCGCGCATGATGCGGATCGTGGTGCGCGCGCGGCGGCGCCGAAGTCATCCGGCACTGCGAGAGTCCTGCGCATCATCGGCGGCAAACATCGCGGACGGCGCCTGCGTTTTCCTGCCGGCGTGACCATCCGCCCGACACCGGATCGGGTGCGGGAAACCCTGTTCAACTGGCTGCAGCCGCGGATCGCTGGTGCGCGCGTGCTCGACCTGTTCGCGGGCAGCGGCGCTCTCGGTCTGGAGGCACTGTCGCGCGGTGCCGCGCACGTGAGCTTCGTCGAGAAGGATCGTCGCGCGGCGTCGGCCATCGAGACACTGGCGCGTGAGTGGCAGGAGTCGGGCGCGCAGGTGACATGTGCCGATGCGCTCGGCTGGCTGGCGCAGTCCACCGGCGGCGTGCCGTTCGACATCGTGTTTCTCGATCCACCGTATGACGCGTCACTGTTGCCGGCGGTGGCCGCGGCACTGGTGCGCGGCGCGTTGCTCGCGCCCGATGCGCGTGTGTATGTCGAGCACCGTGCGCGCGAAGGCTTGCCCGGGATGCCGGACGGCTGGCGGCACATTCGCGACGGCCGGGCTGGCGAGGTCGGGTATCATCTGTTTTCCATTTGAAATCTGGGCCACATGAAGCGCAGCGCCGTCTATCCCGGGACCTTCGATCCGATCACCAACGGTCACCAGGACCTGGTGCGCCGCGCGGCGAGCGTGTTCGAACGCGTGATCGTCGCGATCGCGTCCAACCCTAACAAGGCGCCGATGTTTCCGCTGGAGAAGCGCGTCGAGCTCGCCCGCCAGGTGCTCGCGGACATCCCGGGAGTCGAGGTCATGGGGTACGCGGGCCTCACCGTCGATCTCGCGCGCCAGCTCGGTGTGCAGGTCGTGGTGCGCGGGCTGCGGGCCGTGTCCGATTTCGAATTCGAATTCCAGCTCGCCAACATGTCGCGCCACCTGATGCGCGACCTGGAAACGGTGTTCCTGACGCCGCAGGAACAATTCACGTTCATTTCGTCGACGCTGGTGCGCGAGATCGCGGTGCTCGGCGGCGACGTCAAGGAGTTCGTGCACCCCCTGGTCGCCGCCGAACTCCGGAAGATGAAGCGGGGTTGATGGCATGACGCCGAATGCGCCGCGCTTTTCACGCGGCATCGTATTGCTGCTGCTGGCCGCGTTCGTAGTTCCGCTGCGGGCCGCGGAGCCGAAGGTCCCCGCGCGCGGCCCCGGTCATGCGGCCATTGCCAGCGCCTATCCACTGGCCAGCGATGCCGGCCAGGAGATCCTGGCCAAGGGCGGCAACGCTTTCGATGCGGCCGTGGCCGTGGCGGCCGCGCTGGCCGTGGTCGAGCCTTCGAGCTCGGGACTGGGTGGAGGCGGATTCTTCCTGATCCGTCGCGCTTCCGACGGGCTGGAGATGATGATCGACCTGCGCGAGATGGCCCCGGGTGCCGCCTCGCGCGACATGTACCTCGACAAGGACGGCAACCCGATTCCCGGGTTGTCGCGCAACTCGGCGCTTGCCGCCGGTATTCCCGGCGAACCGGCGGGCCTGGACCACCTGGCGAAGAAGTACGGCAAGTTGCCGTTGGCCGTGAGCGTGGCGCCGGCCATCAAGCTGGCGCGCGAAGGTTTCCCGCTGTACACGCGCCTGCGCGGCGGCATGTTGTTCAAGAAGGACGCCTTCCTCAAGACCCCGGACGCGACGCGGGTCTACCTGGTGAACGGCGAGGTGCCCGAACTCGGCCATGTCATCAGGCAGCCGGATCTCGCCGCCAGCCTCGAGAACTTCGCCACCCGCGGCGCCGAAGGTTTCTACACCGGCGCGTTCGCGCAGCGCCTGGTCGACGGCGTGCGGCAGCTCGGCGGCAACTGGACGCTGCAGGACCTGGCTAACTACAAGGCGGTCGAGCGGCCGCCGGTGATCGGCCACTACCGCGGCGCGCGCGTCGTCTCGGGTTCGCCGCCGACCTCGGGCGGCGTCGCGCTGATCGACGCGCTGAACATTCTCGAAGGCTTCGACCTCGCGTCCCTGGACAAGGTCACGCGGGCGCACCTGGTGGTGGAAGCCATGCGGCGCGCGCATCGCGATCGCGCGGTGTACCTCGGTGATCCCGACTTCGTCGACGTGCCGGTCGAACGCCTGATCCATCCTTTCTATGCGGCCGGGCAGCGCGCCTCGATCCGCATGGACAAGGCGACGCCGAGCAGCATGCTGCCGGGCGTGGACGCGTCGGCGCCCGGGCCCTCGACCACGCATTTCTCGGTGATCGATGCCAAGGGCAACATGGTCGCGGCGACCATCACGCTGAACTTCTTCTTCGGCTCCGGCCTCATGATTCCCGGTACCGGCATCCTGCTGAACAACGAGATGGACGATTTCTCGGTGAAGCCCGGCGTGCCGAATGGCTTCCAGCTGATCGGCGCGGACGCCAATGCCATCGCGCCGAAGAAGCGCCCGCTGTCTTCCTCCACGCCCACCTTCGTCGAGGGTCCCAACGGGCTCATGATCATCGGCTCGCCGGGCGGCAGCTACATCCCGGGCATGGTCATCCTCGGCACGCTGGATTTCATGGACGGCAAGAGCGCGCAACAGATCGTCGCCGCACCGCGCTTTCATCACCAGTTCTCGCCCGACGTGTTGCAGTTCGAGAGCGACGCGTTCACGCCCGAGGAGCGCAAGGCGCTCGAGGCGCGCGGCCACACGCTGCGCGAAGGCACGCGCAAGTGGGGCAATGAGCAGGTGGTCACCTGGGACTACAAGACCGGCAAGGTCGAGGCGGCCTCGGATCCGCGCGGCGCCGGCGTCGGGCTGGTGTACTAGCTACTTCTTCCGGCACGCCGCGCGAGCACCTTGCGCGTGCGCCTCACCGTCTTCTTCGCGCGGCGCACGGTCGCCTTCGCGCTTCGCTTTTTCTCGAGCTTGATGCGCGTCTTCACCACCGGCACCGGTAGTTTGCCCGCCTTGTGCAGGTCGACCGCGCGCCACAGGTACCAGGCGGCCACCGAGCGAAACGGCGCCCAGCGCGCGCCGAACTCCGCCAGCGCGCGCGGCGTGGGCATGGCGCGCAGCCCGTAGGCCAGGCGGAATCCATTGCGCACGCCGAAGTCGTCGACCGGCAGCACGTCGGGCCGGCCGAGCCTCGACATCAGCATCATCTCCACGGTCCAGCGCCCGATGCCGCGCACCTGCGTGAGCCGCTCGATGATTTCCTCGTTATCCAGCGTGTGCAGGATCTCGTAGGGCGGGACAGTCCCCGCGAGGGTCTTGGCCGCCAGGTCCTTGATGCTGGCGATCTTGGCGAACGACAGCCCGACGGCGCGCAACTTGTCGTCCGGCGTACCGAGCACCAGCTCTGCTTCGAGCAGCGCCGCGCCCTTGGCATTCAGCGGATACAGGCCGACGAAGCGTCCGAAGATGCTCTCGGCCGCGATGCCATTGAGCTGCTGGTGCGCGATGGCGCGGGCCAGCGTGTGGAAAGGCGTGTGTTCCGCATTCGGGGCATGCGTGAATTTGCCCGCCGCGCGGATCAGGTTGGCAAGAACCGGGTCGACTTTACCGAGCCGCCGCTTGAAGGCGGTCAACTGTTCCGCCGTGCACATCGTTGCTGGAGTATTCACGCGTGGATTCTAGCGAGATTCATTTCTGGCAGTTCGAACACCAGTAGGTAGAGCGCTGGCCCTGCGTGAACTGCTTGATGGGATGCCCGCACACCCGGCACGGCTTGCCGGCGCGCTCATATACATAGAGCTTCTGGCGGAAGTAACCCGGGTTGCCGTCGGCGCCGACGTAATCGCGCAGCGTGGTGCCACCCACCTTGACCGCCATGGTCAGCGTGGCCTTGATGGCGCGCGCCAGCCGCGTGCATTCCTGCCGGCTCAGCGAGCGCGCCTGCCTGCGAGGACGGATCCGCGCCCGGAACAGCGCCTCGCTGGCGTAGATGTTGCCGACCCCCACGACCAGCCTCGCATTCATGATCAGCTGCTTGATGGCCACCTTGCGCCGGCGCGTGATCTTCCACAGGTACTCGCCATCGAAGCCATCCTCGAGCGGTTCCGGTGCCAGGCCTTTCAGCAGCGGGTGGGTAGCCGGGTCCGCCGCGAAAAGCAGGCTGCCAAAGCGTCGCGGGTCGTTGAACCGCAGCGTCTGCCCGGAGTCGAGTTCGATGTCCACGTGGTCGTGGGTGATGCGCGGCGTCGCTGCCGGCAACACGCGCAAGCTGCCCGACATGCCGAGATGCAGGATCATCGTGCCCGCGTCCGTTTCGAGCAGCAGGTACTTCGCCCTGCGGCCAGCGCGGCGAATCGTGCAGCCAACGAACTTCGCGCTCGTTTCGACGTCGACGGGCCATCGCAATCGACGCTCGTGGACGACGAGTCGATGGATGCGGCGCCCCACGACATGGGGTTCGATGCCGCGGCGCGTGGTCTCGACTTCAGGAAGTTCAGGCACGGGTTGGCTTGAGAGCGGGGCGGTTCAACGCGATTGGCATTCCGTTCGTCGAACAGGCTGCAACCTGCGCCGTGGGATATGCATCTAATACAGCACGAACGATTGTGGGTGGCGGTGGGACCCTCCTGCAAGAGAACCGGTGTTCCCAGCTCGTCCAGAGCCGAACGCTTTACCCGCCGCCACCCCAACTTCGACTGCTGTTAAAGCCGGCTGACGCTTTGACAGCCGCCGGAGCCCACAATCGTTGGACCAGTAAGTGAGCAACGAAAAGGGCCCGTCAGTGAACTGACGGGCCCTTTTCTATTGGCCCACGTTTTGGCGCCCGACCGGGATGCTTACTTGATCTTCGATTCCTTGTAAGCGACGTGCTTGCGCACGACCGGATCGTATTTCTTCACTTCCATCTTGTCGGGGTGGAGGCGCTTGTTCTTGGTGGCCACGTAAAAATGGCCGGTGCCGGCAGTCGACAGCAGTTTCACTTTCTCGCGCATGGCTTAAACCTTCTTGCCCTTGGCACGCAGACCCGCGATCACGGAGTCGATGCCGTTCTTCTCGATGGTGCGCAGGCCGCGCGTCGAAACGCGCAGGCTGACCCAGCGACGCTCGGTTTCCAGCCAGAAGCGCTGGGTGTGCAGATTGGGCAGGAAGCGACGACGCTTCTTGTTGTTGGCGTGGGAAACGCGGTTTCCGACGGCAACGCTCTTGCCCGTTACTTCGCAGACGCGGCTCATAAATGTCCCAGGAATTCAGTGAGTTAACTATCGGAGTACCGGTTTACGGCCGCCGAAAGGGCCGCCTTTATACCAGCCGGCCCGAAGCACAGCAACTCGCCGAGCCTCGGACCGGGCTTTTCGTGGTCTCCGTCGCACTCCCTCGGGGAGTGCAGGCGTGGGCCTGGCCGCTGACCGCAAGCGTCGTGTTCCAGGAAGCGTTAATGGCTTGTGGGAGCAGGAACGCGTCAGAGCAGTCCGCGTTCCGCGAACGACAGGCAATGGTTGTCGCCGACGATCAGATGATCCAGCACACGGATGTCCACCAGCGCCAGCGCGTCTCTCAGCCGACGCGTGATCAGCTCGTCGGCCTGGCTGGCCTCGGCGACGCCGGAAGGATGATTGTGCGCAAAGATCAACGCGGCGGCGTTGTGTTGCAG
>Ga0164241_10004186_pt1 | contig 14096 bp, 17 predicted proteins | sample OricomyardsoilBY_FD_108780 | JGI IMG/M metagenome (GOLD analysis project Ga0164241, IMG submission 108780) | Backyard soil microbial communities from Emeryville, California, USA - Original compost - Back yard soil (BY) | ecosystem: Environmental > Terrestrial > Soil > Unclassified | place: USA...
CGACACCTGTCGCGCGGGCTGGCGCTCGTGAAGTGGTGGCTGCTGGCGATCCCGCACTATGTGGTCATCACGTTCTTCGTCGGTGGCGGTGGGTATGTGCTGTGGCAATGGGGCGAGCGCTGGCTGGGCTTCGACGGCGGGCTCGTGACGTTGCTGACGTTCTTCGCCGGCGTGACGCTGCTGTTCACCGGCCGCTATCCGCGCGGCGTGTTCGATCTCGTCGTCGGCATGAACCGCTGGGTGCTGCGGGTCGGCGCCTACGCGGCGTTGATGACCGACGAGTACCCGCCGTTCCGCCTCGACCTCGGTGGCACCGACCCCGCCACGCAGACGCCCGCGAGCGACGAAGAGGAGCGGACGCCCGCGTCCCCTCTCGGCTCGGCAGGCCGCGTCGTCGGTGGGCTCGCCGGGGTGTTGGTGCTGCTGATCGGACTCGGGGCGGTGGCAGGTGGCGGTGCATTGTTGTGGCTGGACGGCCGGCGCGACGCGGACGGCTACCTGACGACGCCGGTGGAGCGGTACACGGACACGGGGTACGCAATGCTGTTCGACGCGGGCAGGTTCGCGTCGATGCACCGGGACTAGCCGGGCGCGGACGACATCCTCGGCACGATTCGAGTGCGCGTGTCCGGTGCGGACTCCACGCGTATGTTCGCGGGCATCGCCGGGACGTCCGATGTCACCGCGTACCTGAACGGTGTGCCCCACGGGCGGTTCGACGAGAGCCGGGGCATGGCGCACGCCTCGATGATGCGAGCGCGGCCACCCATGAGCCCGATGCGCGGCGACATCTGGGCTGCCTCGGCCTCCGGAACCGGCGAGCTGACCATGCACTGGGGGCCGCGTCCGGGGGAGTGGTCGCTGGTCGTCATGAACGCCGACGCACGACCGGAAGTCCGCGCGGACGTCAGCCTGGGCGCGACGGCCCCGCATCTTCATGCGGTCGCGATCGGCCTGCTGGCCGGTGGCGTTGCCGCGCTCGTCGTCGGACCCGTCGTGATCGTGCTGGCCTTCCGGCGGAGCAGCTCGAGGTGAGTGCGTTGGGCCCGCGGATCGAGGACCTCGGTCACTGCCAGCAAGACCGCCGCGCGCCGAACATGGTGGACAACCGCTGAGTCCCATGTGGCCGGAGGATCGAGATGTACGCACAACCTGGAGACTGGCTGCTCATCGAGCAGGCGAGTATCGGCCACGAAGCCCGCCGCGCGCTGATCGAGGAGGTCCGCTCACCGGACGGCGCACCGCCGTACTTCGTTCGGTGGCTCGACACCGGTCTCGAGAGCCTTGTGTTCCCCGGACCGGATGCTCGCGTCGAGACCCGACAAGATCGCGGGGTCGAGCCGTGAATCCGCGGACCGCGACACGCATCAGGCGGCTCGTCAGGCTGGCGTGGCCGTACCGGAGTCCGTTGGCGCGCAGGACCGACCGGCTCGAGAGCGTGTCGCTGGCCGCTGTCGTCCTGGTCGGCTTGTTGCTGGTGCCCGTCATGCTGATGTTCGGGTCGATCGTCCACGCGCACATACAGACGGTGGCCGACCAGCAGGCGAAGGAACGGCACGCCGTGGTCGCCACCCTGACCCAGGATGCTCGCGACGTGGGCGCCGGTGGGCACGGCTTCGGCGACGTCTGGCTGTCCGAGGTGCCCGCCGAGTGGACGCTGCCGGACGGCAGCACCCACACCGGCCGGGTACCGGTGGCGAACGGGGTGGCGGGAGCGCGCATCAAGGTCTGGCTGGATGGGGCCGGCCGAGTTGTCGACCGCCCGCTCAACTCGTCCGACGCCATCGCCGAGGGTGCCGTCGTCACCGTTTCCGGCTGGCTGGTCGCGGTAGGGCTGCTCGCACTCGTCCAGACCGGCGTGCACGGCCTGCTCAACCGCCGCCGCTTCCAGGCGTGGGACCGGCAGTGGGCGAGCGTCGAACCGGGGTGGAACAACTACCGGCACTGACCGCGACGGGACGAAGGTCCCGCCGGAAGGGGAATGTCGACGCTGCCGCGATGGTGAGCCGCGGGCGACGCTGAGAAGGACAGGGCCGAACCGTCGGCTCGATGCCACGTCCGGGAGTGAACCCATGAGAAGCACCGACGCCGGACTGTCCGCGGCGATCGACCGCGGACTGCGCGCGGCGACCAGGGCACCGTCGGTGCACAACACGCAGCCGTGGCTGTTTGTCGTGTCGCCCCCACGGATCGAGTTGTACCTGGACCGGGAACGCGTGCTGCCGGTTGCCGACCCGGACGCCCGCGAGGCTCAGCTGTCGTGCGGCGCGGCCCTGTTCAATCTTTGCCTCGCGTTGCGTGCTTCGGACCACGGCGCGCACATCGACCTGCTGCCCGACCCCGACCGCCCGGACCTGCTGGGCATCGTGAACGTCGGTGACTACCGCCTCGCCTCGCCCGAGTTGCGGTCGCTCGCCACTGCGATCGACCGCCGGGCCACGAACCGGCGGCCCTTCGACGAGCGGCCGGTTCCGTTGCTGCACCGCCGCATTCTCACCGACGCGGCCCGCAGGCGGGGTGCGGGTCTCGTGCTGTTCGATACCGAGCAGCTCGACACGTTCGTGGGTTTGCTCCGGCAGGCCGACCACGCGCAGGAAGAAGATCCCGGGTTCCAGCGCGAGCTGACGGCCTGGACCACCGGCGACCCGGCGCGCCACGACGGCGTGCCGCGGTGGGCAGGTGGGCCGCGACCCATCGGCGGAGCATCGCTGAAGCTGCGCCGGTACCCGGGCGTGCGCGCGGACGAGCGGCACGAACAGGAACCGCTGGTGGTGGCGCTGACCTCGCCCGGCGACACCGTGCCGGACCGGCTGAGTGCCGGACAAGCGATGCAACGCGTCCTGCTCACCGCCACCACCGTCGGCCTGAGTGCCTCGTTCCTGTCCCAGCCGATCGAAGTTCCCCACGTCCGTGCAGCGCTGCGCGTCATGCTCGGCGCAGACCCGCAGACCGTGCTGCGGATCGGCTACGGCCACCTGGCCCCGCCGACCCCACGTCGCCCACTCGCCGCGGTGACCAGATATCCGGTGGACGCCACCCCCGCGAAGGAGGCGACATGAACGCCTGGTCCCAGGGGAAGGTGGCGCGGGTGAGCGCTGTCGTGGTCGGCATCGACGGTTCCGCCTCGGCTCTGGACGCGGCGCGGTGGGGTGCTGCTGTCGCGCTGCGCGATCACGTGGCGCTCCGGCTGGTGCACACCTATGAGCTGCCTCGGGGCCTGCCTTCTGCCGCCGTCGACCAGGAGTCCTTGCTGACGGCGCTGCAGGAGCAGGGCCGCAGAACGCTTGCCGAGGCGCGTGAGGTGACGGCCGAGGTCGGCAGCGTGCTCCCGACAGAGTCCGTGCTCGAGGCAAGCCCGACAGTGCCGGCCTTGCTCCACGAGTCGGAGAACGCGTCGATCGTCGTGCTCGGTACGCGCGGCCTGAACACACTCACCGGCATGCTGGTCGGCAGCACCTCGGTCGCTGTCGCCGGCCAGGCGCGCAGCCCCGTGGTGATCGTCCGGGGCCACGCACCCGACCTGCCGCCGCCCGACACCGGGCCGGTTGTCGTAGGGGTCGACGGCACCGCTGTCAGCGAGGCAGCGATCGCGTTCGCCGTCGCCGAGGCGTCCGCGCGGAAGGCCGAGCTCTATGCCGTACACACGTGGACCGAGTCGCGTTTCGAGATCGCCCTGGCCGGCGACAACGCTCCGGTCGACCTGGCGCTGTTGCGTGAGCAGGCCGAGGAGACGCTCGCCGAACGCCTGGCCGGGTGGCAGGAGAAGTACTCGGACGTGCGCATCCACCGGGACCTGATCCACGACCGGCCGGGCCGGGCGCTGCGCCGGTACACGCCCACCGCGCAGCTGGTGGTCGTCGGCCGCCGCGGTCGCGGCTCGTTCAGCAGCCTGCTGCTCGGTTCGACGAGCCAGTACCTGCTGCACCACGCACGCTGCCCGATCGCCGTGGTGCGTATGGACGCCGCGTCAAAACTGAACTGAACACAAAGGAGTGATCGCGATGCGCGCGCGAGATGTGATGACCCGTCCGGTAGTCAGTGTGGACATTCAGAGCACTGTTCGGGAGGCAACGACCATCCTCACCGAACACGGCTTCTCAGCGGTACCCGTGGTCGACGAGATCGGCCACGTCATCGGCATCTTCAGCGAGTCCGACGCACTGCGCGCCGACGGAACCGCGCGCGGACACGATGCGCCGGTGACCGCGGCGATGGCTGCGCCGGTCGAGGTCGTCGCACCCCAGACAGAAGTAGCGATGATCGCCGAGCGCATGCTCGCGCGGCGGCTGCGGTCCATGCCGGTGGTGGAGGAGGCCCTGCTCGTCGGCATCGTGTCCCGCCGTGACCTGCTGCGTGTGCTCATCCGCGACGACGACGTGATCAACGCCAACCTGCGCAAGCTGCTCGACGACTACGCCGGCAGCCGCCGGCACTGGTCCGTCGAGGTGACCGGCGGCGACGTGATCATCAGCGGTGACTTCGCGGACGAGGCCGAACAGGCCGTCGTCGCCGCACTCGCCCGCACGGTCGCCGGCGTGTCCGCGGTCGTACTCAATCCGGTCGCACCGCTGTCGATCGGCTGGGACGACTAGCGGTTCCGCGGCAGGTGCCGGCACGGGCGAGCCGCTCGGTCAGACGGACCACCGGCCATGACCACAACCGACAACGGAGGACGAGATGTGGGAACCTACTGTTGAGTCTGTGATGACGAGAGACGTCGTCACCGCCAAGGAGACCACCGGGTTCAAGGATCTGGTCACGCTCATGACCGAGCACAAGGTCAGCGGCGTTCCGGTGGTCGACCACGACGGCCGCCCGGTCGGCGTGGTGACCGAGTCGGACACGCTGGCAAAGCAGGAGTACGACGACGGCAACGCCCGCAAGCCGCTGTTCAACCGGGACCGGCGCGCGCACTGGAACAAGGCGGGTGGTCTGCACGCCGTGGAGCTGATGACATCCCCGGCCGTCACGATCACCGGGGACGCGCCCGTCGCCGCGGCGGCGCGGCTGCTGGCCGACAAGAAGGTCCGTCGGCTGTGCGTGGTGAACCTGGCCGGCTCACTGGTGGGCGTGATCTCACGCCGGGACGTGATCGGCACCTTCCTGCGTGACGACGCACTGATCCTCGCCGACATCGAGGACCACGTGTTCCGGGAGGGAGTGCGGGTGCTTCCGAACACGCTTACCGCCGCCGTGCACGACGGCGTGGTCACGCTGGACGGCTCGGTGGAGCACCGGACCACCGCCGAGGTGGTCGCCCGGCTCACCCAGAAGGTGCCCGGCGTCGTCGGCGTCCAGAACAAGATCCGCTACACGATGGACGACACGGTCACCAGCGGAATCTGACCCAAAGAAGCTGGTCCCCTGCGCCGGGGACCAGCTCGCGGCGTCATGGCTCGGGGTGCCGAGGTTGGCGGGACCTGCCCCATAGCAGGTACGCGATGGGGCCGATGAAGTTGATCGCGATCGCGCCCGCCCACAGCGGTTTGCGGCCGTGCACCTGCTCGACCGGCCGGCGGGCCAGATCGGTCCACGCGATGGCTGCCAGTCCGACCTGTGCGGTGCACATCGCGGCGAAAGCGGCTCGCTGTCCGGGCGTGAGGTCACGCCAGCGTCGCTTGCTCATGACCGTCACCTCCCTCTCATCTCCACTGTCGATCGTGCTCGCCGCGGCATGCGCGTGACACCGACGACGGTCCCGCGCACCGGGGACCTTGGGCCCTCGCGACAAGCCGGTTCGGGCGGTGCGCTGTTGATGAGCCCCACCGAAAGGGAGGTGTTCACGATGAGGAGTACGGGACGGATCTTGGTCGCATACGCCACCGAGCAGGGATCCACCGAGGAGATCGCCGACTTTGTCGCGGCCGAACTGCAGATGGGTGGCCGGACCGTGGACGTGCGCTCGGTGACCGAGCCGATCGACCTGTGCCTGTATGACGCGGTCGTGCTCGGCAGCGCCGTCCACGACCGCGCGCTGCTGCCGGCTGCCGAGCTGTTCGCCTGGAAAGAATCGGAGGTGCTGCGGTCCAAGCAGGTGTGGCTGTTCAGCGTCGGTGTCGGGCCGGCGCTGCGCGGCCCGATCGGCGCCATCCTGCGGCACGCCGTGCCGAAGCGGATCAATCAGGTCGGACGGCTCGTCGAAGCGCGGGACTACCGTGCTTTCGCCGGCGTCCTACGTGACGGCACCAGCCGGATCATCCGGCTGCTTCTCACGATTGTCGGCGGCCGGTTCGGTGATCTGCGGGACTGGTCCGCGATCGAGGCGTGGACCGCGGACGTCGCGGATGCGCTGCCCGGTTCGCCTCGGTCCCGGCCAGATCACCGTCGTCGCGCCGTGGCGCCGGGTGATGAATCCACTGTGGATGGATCGGTTGCGGGCGCCGGCACCGGTTAGGCTGGCGCGGTGCAGCTGCTGCTCGTGGAGATCCTCGCGCCGGTTATCACGCTTGTCCTGGTGTTTGTCGTGCTGCTTCTTGTCATCGGGATGCGCAACCGCGTAGCGGCAGTTCAACGTCAGCAGGTCAAGGAGTTCGCGCAGCTGAGGAAAGCGATCGCTGAGCTTCGACGCTCCTCGCCCGGTGAGGAGCGCGATGAGCAGGCAGCTGAGCTGCCGACCATCGGTACGTCAGCGCGCGTGCTGCAGATCGGTGAGCAGGTGGAGATCAACGACGGTCCCCATGCGGGCAAGCTCGGAAAGGTCGTTCCCTCACCGGAGTGGGTCCGCGAAGGGGTCATCAATGTCGAGCTGACCGGAGTCGATGGCCCACGGTTCGTGGAAGTCTCCAAGGTGAGGAGATGGAACGAATCCGGTCGCGAATAGGTCGCCGGCTCTGCCTCGACCACGACAACCTCCCCCGATCCCTTCCCCCTGCGACGCCGATGCGGACAAATTGTCGGCTTTGACCGCCTCGCCCGCTCACGTCTGCGCCGCCGAGTCCGATGAACTCAACGGCGGGCGCGTGACGGAAACGGGACGGGAATGCGATTCCAGGTGTTGGGTGCCCTACAGGTCTGGCACGGGGAGGGGTGGTCGACGATCCGGGCCGCGCAACCTCGGGCCGTGCTCGCGTTGCTGCTCACCGACGCGCGGCAGGTGGTCAGCGCGGATCGGCTGGTGGCGGAGTTGTGGGGCGACCACCCACCCCGCACCGCGTTGAACACGGTCCAGGGATACGTGGCGCGGCTGCGCAAGCTGCTCGGCGCCGACCGGGAAAGCCGGTTGCTCACGCGGGGACGCGGCTACGTGCTCGAGGTCGCCGACGGCGAGCTGGACTCGCGAGTGTTCGATCGTCTCGTCGAGGAAGGGCAACACAGCCTCCTCCGCGGTCAGCCGGCCGCCGGGGTCGAACTGCTCGCCGAGGCGCTGTCACTGTGGCGGGGCCCGGCCATGCACGATGTGCCCGAGACGCCCGCGATCAGGATCGAGGCCGAGCGGCTCGAGCAACGCAGGCTGACCGCGCTGGAGGCGCGGCTCGGCGCCGAGCTGGAGTTGGGCCGGCACACCGAGGTCGTCGACGAGCTGGCGCGCCTCGTGGGGGAGCATCCGCTGCGCGAACGCCTGCGTGGCCACCTGATGCTGTCCCTGTACCGGTGCGGCCGGCGGGCCGAGGCGCTGGACATCTACCGCCGCGGGCGCGTGGAGCTGGTCGCCGAGCTCGGCATGGAACCCGGGCCGGAGCTGCGGGAGCTGGAGCGGGCGATCCTCGCCGACGAGGTGCGACCGGCCGGCCAGACGATCCGGGTCACCCCCGCGCAGCTGCCCGCCGGCATCGCCGACTTCACCGGTCGCGCGGCGCAGCTGCGTGAGCTGGACGAGCACCGGCCGGCGGCGCCGGTCCTGATCGTCGGCACGGCCGGCGTCGGCAAGACCGCCCTGGCCGTGCACTGGGCACACCGCGTCGGCGACCGGTTCCCCGACGGCCGGCTGTACCTGGACCTGCGTGGCTACGCCACCAACCCACCGGTGCGGCCCATCGACGCGCTCGCCCGGTTCCTGCCCGCGCTCGGCGTGCCTCTCGAGCAGGTGCCGACCGACGTCGACGCCGCCACCGCGCTGTACCGCAGCGTGCTGGCCGGCCGCCGGATGCTCGTCCTGCTGGACAATGCCCACCATCCCGACCAGGTCCGGCCGCTGTTGCCCGGCACTCCCGGCAGCCTGGCGGTGATCACCAGCCGGGACGCCATGACGGGGCTGGTCGCCCGGGACGGCGCCCGCCGCCTGCGCCTCGACGTGCTTCCGGCCGAGCAGGCGAGCGCCCTGCTCGCCCGCCTGCTCGGGGCGGACCGGACCGAGCAGGCGACCGAGCTGGCCGAGCTGGCCGGCCTGTGCGCCGGGCTGCCGCTCGCACTACGCATCACCGCGGCCAACTTCGCCGCGTACCCGCACCGCGCGTTCGCCGACCATCTCGACGAGCTCCGGGCCGGGAACCGGTTGGCGGCACTCGAGATCGACGGCGACGTCCAGGCCGCGGTCCGGGCCGCCTTCGACCAGTCCTACGCCGCACTGCCCGACGACGCGCGGCGCATGTTCCGCCTGCTGGGTCTCGTCCCCGGTCCCGACATCGCTGTCGACGCGGCCGCCGCGCTCGCCGGCACCACCACCGCCGACGCGGAACGCCTGCTCGCCCGGCTCGCCGGCGCGCACCTCGCCGACCGCCGTGCGCCCGGCCGGTACGGCAGCCACGACCTGCTTCGCCTGTACGCAAGGGAACGTGGTGAGCTCGAGGACGGCGAGGCGGACCGTGCGGCCGGAACACGCCGGCTCCACGAGTGGTACCTGCACACCGTCGACGAGGCGGCGACGCTGCTGTACCCGCAGATGCGCCGACTCGCGCCGCCCCTGCAACCGCAGCGGCGCAGCCGGTTCACCGGCGACACCCAGGCGCTCGCGTGGCTCGACGCCGAGCGGCACAACCTCGTCGCGGCGGTGACCACCGGGCCGCCTGCGGTGGCGGGACAGCTCGCGGACGCGCTGCGCGGCTACTTCTGGCTCCGGATGTACACAGTGGACTGGCTGGCGGTCGCCGGCGCCGGTCTGGCGGCCGCGAAACAGAGCGGAGACGAGCGCGCTCGCACCGGTGCGCTCCTCAGCCTCGCCGATGTCCACTTCAGACAAGGCCGCTACGCCGACGCCGTCGGGTACTCCACGCGCGCACTGACCGCCGCACAGCGAACCCGTTGGCCGGAAGGCGAAGCGGCCGCACTCAACAACCTCGGCAACCTGCACAAGCGGCTGGGCCGGTTGCCCGAAGCTCTCGGGTATCACCGGCGGGCGCTCGCGCTCAACCAGCGGATCGGCCGGCTCACCAGCCAGGCCAACAATCTCGGCAACCTGGGCAACGTGTACCACGAGCTAGGGGACCTCGCCGCTGCGCTCGACGAGTTCACCGAGGCGCTGGCGATCAACCGGACGATCGGCAGCCGGCACGGCGAGGCGATCAACCTGAGCAACGTCGGTGCCGTGTCCCACGACCTGGGCCGGTTCACCGAGGCGGCAGACCACCTGCACCTCGCCCTGGCCGGGCACCGCGAGGTCGGCGACCGGGGCGGGGAGGTGGACACCCGCAACAGGCTGGCCGCGGTGCACCGCGACACCGGCGACCACAGCACGGCATTCGAGCACGCGGGCGCCGCGCTGTCCGTGGCCCGCGACATCGCCTACCGGTCCGGCGAGATCGACGTGCGCAACACGCTCGGCGCGACCCACCTGTGCCTCGGGCAGCGCGACGCCGCCGCCGGCCACCACCGCAGGGCACTCGCCCTGGCGAGGGAGATCGCCTACCGCGGCGGCGAGGTCCAGGCGCTGATCGGCCTCGCCGAGGCGGTCCGGGACACCAAGGCCGCCCGGGAGGCGCTCACCATGGCCGCCACGACGGGCTACCGGGTGCTCGAGGCGCGGGCTCGCACCGTCCTGGCCGCACTGCTGGCGGAACTCGGCTCGACCGCCGAGGCGACCGAACTCGCGCGGCAGGCAGTGGCCGGTCATCGGGAGACCGGCCACTGCCTTGGTGAAGCCATCGCGCTGCGCCTGCTCGACGACCTCGAGGTCGAGGGGCGGGAGCCGCGAGGCTACTCGAGTAGCGCCTGCGCGCTGCTTCACGATCGGGGCGCTTACCGCTGAGGGCTAACGCGGCCAACCACAGTGGACGTGGGTGTCGTGATCCCGGTCACCCGGGCCCAGCACCTCGACCGCACCGTAGGCACGGCAGGCGGCCATGAAGTCCCGGAAGAACGGGTTGGACGCGTCGACCTCGATGCCGGCGATGATGTCGACGTCCACGGCCTTGCCGGCATAGTGCCGGGAGTTGTCGCCGTGCCGGCCGCCGGCGAGCTCGGACACCCGGTAGGTGTAGCCGGCGTCGAAGAACAGGTTCAACATCCCGCGCAACATGGCGGGATCGAGACTCACGTTCGTGGCGCCGACCTGGCTGTACGCGCTGGTCCTGGCCGGCAGGCCGTTCGCGGCGTCCAGGATGTTCTGCCGGGCGGTGGACTGGGGGTCGTCTCGCCCGCTGGAGTGGAAGTTGGCCAGGCCGATCGCGGGAGTGTCCCGGATGGTCGCGGCCAGGTTGACCGGCGCCAGACCCGTGGCGAAGGTCCCCGACCCCACCGATGCCGACACCGTCGGGGTGAACAGCCCGCTGCACGTCTTCTCGTACCGCAGGCCGTCGGGCAGCGTGAAGCAGCCGCCCCAGGTCGCACCGTTCAACGTCTGCAACACCAGGTCGAAGACGACTTCCACCTGGCGGCCGCCTTCGAAGAGCCTGCCGTCGATGCCCACCGCGCCCTGGCTGTACCCGTAGAAGCTGTTGGAGAAGAAGAACGGCGTGCCTGCGTAGATCGGGAAACCGTTGGTGGGGGAGCCGGGAGTCCGGTCGATCAGGTAGGCCTGACCGGCGCCCGCCAGGAAGAAGTTGCAGTAGACCTCCGCCAGGAAGTCGACCCGCGCCGAGCCGGGACCGAGGGGCCCGGCCGACCGCGTGATGAACGGCGTGCACCCGAGGGAACCGACGTCATCCGCCCCGTTGACCGCGCCGGCCTTCGTCTTCCCCAGCGTGATTCCCTTGCCGGCCGGCAAGGCGCGCTTGCCTGCGGTCGGCGGTGCGGCCTTCGGCGCCACGCCCGACACCCCGGGGGTGGTCGCGACCGCCCGGTCGGTCAGGTCCGGTGCCTTGGTGTCCGCCGTACCGGCCTGCGCCCAACCGGCGCTGGTCAGCAGGCCGGCCAACGCAAGCACCACGGTGAAGCCCAGAATCGCGCCCCTGGGGCGATTCCGAGCCGGTCTTCGAAACATGATCAGTCCTCCCTCGTCGACGATCCGATCGCTGGGAGGCAAGCCCGCCACCCAGTGGATGCGAACGCTAGGAAGGCGCGCTGAGCCGGCGCTGAACCCGTGCTGAGTCGGCGGCCCGAATCACCTCCTTCCTGGAGGGCGTCGACAAGTACCTCCACCTGGTCGCTCCCGAGCGGGAGAAGGAACTGGGCGAAGCGATCCGGGCCCAGGCCGAGGAACTCGCCGAGGCCGACGAGGACCTGGTCGTCGACAAGCCTTCGGAGGGTGCCCTGGGGATCGGCGCCGCGGTGCTGGCGGCGTTCGAGACGTTGCTTCCGCTCTTCGACGGGGACGAGCGCCGGACGATCCTGTACCTGCAGCACGTGATGGGCACGGTGCTGACGCGCCCCTACGAGGTCGTCTTCAAGACCATCAGCGAACGGAAGGAGCCGCTCGACAAGATCGACAAGATGTGTTGTGCGGAGGCGTCCCTGCTCTCCCTCGGCGACGACCACTGCCGGTTCGCGGTGCAGGAGACCGACGATCCCCTCGCCGGCTACACCGACAAGGTCGAACAGCGTTTCGCCGACAAGCTGGAGACCGGCTGATGGTGCCGGCGGGCCGGTGGTGAACTATCGGCCCGTGATGCTCGTATGTCGAGGTATGACGCACGGATCCAACGACGACCGGGCGCGTCGCCGGCTGGCCGCGATCCCCGTCCTGGTCGCGCTCGTCGTGCTGCTCGGTGGCTGTGGCGGCACCGATGCCGCGCCGTCGGAGAACACGCCGTCGAAGACGGCGGAGAAGAAGCCGGAGCAGACGGCCACGCCGACGAGCAGCAAGCCCGCCCCGAAGTACACGGTCGAGCAGCTCGCCGCCAAGCTCGGCTGCACCGCGACGTTCCAGGGGCCGACCAAGGGGTTCCGGCAGGGCAAGTGCACCAAGGACGGCGAGCCCTTCGAGCTGTTCGACTTCGAGAACGCCGAGAACCAACGGCTCTGGCTCGACGACGCCATCGCGTTCGGTGGCATCTACCTCGTCGGGGACCGCTGGGTGCTGTCCGGGGTGTCCAAGGAGTACATGCAGGGCCTCAGCAAGACGTTCGGCGGCACGGTCGAGGACCGGGAGTCCTACGGCTCCTGATTGTACAGCTGTCGCTGTATAGTCATGCGCGTGCTGAAGTGTGAGACGCGGGAAGACGCGCTCGCCCGGTTGGGTCGCGCGCTGGCCGACCCGACCCGCTGCCGGATCCTGGTCGCCCTGCTGGACGGCACGCGCTATCCCGCGCAGCTCGCCGACCGGCTCGGGCTCAGCCGGTCGAACGTGTCCAACCACCTGTCCTGCCTGCGCGGCTGCGGGCTCGTCGTGGCCGCCTACGAAGGACGCCAGGTCCGCTACTCCCTCGCCGACGAGCACCTGGCCGGCGCTCTGCAGGAGCTGGCCAAGGTGGTGCTCGCCGTCGACACCGACGAGCCGTGCCTCGATGAACCGAGCATCGAGGTCGCCGGATGACCGAGCAACGCTCGCTACCGATCGCACCGGTCACCGAGCCCGACGGCTGCGGGGACGACTGCTGTGCGACGGAGACGACCGTCGACGCCGATCGCCGGCAGGTGCTGGCGCGGCGCGTGCGGTGGCTGGTCACCGCCACGATCACCTACAACGTCGTCGAGGCGGTCGTCGCCATCTCTGCCGGCACGGTCGCCTCGTCGACCGCGCTCATCGGGTTCGGCCTGGACTCGGTGATCGAGGTCGCCTCGGCCGCGGCCGTCGCGTGGCAGTTCACCGGCGCCGATCCGCAAGCGCGCGAACGCACCGCGCTGCGCGTGATCGCGCTGTCGTTCTTCGCGCTGGCCGCCTACGTCACCGTCGAGTCGGTGCGCTCGCTGCTCGGCGCCGACCCGGCCGACCACTCGACGGTCGGAATCGTGCTCGCCGCCGTCTCGTTGCTCGTCATGCCGTTCCTGTCCTACGCCCAGCGACGGGCCGGCCGCGAGCTCGGCTCCGCCAGCGCCGTCGCCGACTCCAAGCAGACGCTGCTCTGCACCTACCTGTCCGGGGTCCTGCTCGTCGGTCTGGTGCTGAACTCGTTGTTCGGCTGGTCCTGGGCGGACCCGCTCGTCGCCCTCGTCATCGCGGGTGTCGCGGTCAAGGAAGGCCGCGAGGCCTGGCGCGGCGAGCACTGCTGCTGACGGCACGTGGCGGCGATCTCACTTCCCCGCGGGTGCCCGGTGGGATAACGTCGCCGGGCTGACCCACGATGAGGTCGGTGACAACTGAATGCTCCCGAGGCAGGGAAAGCCGGTCGAATTCCGGCGCTGACCCGCAACCGTAGGCCGCGAAATCCTCGCGGCGAGCCGGAACGCCTGTCTGGGGAGCGAGCGGCTCGTATCACTGTCGAGGTCTACAGGCTGGAGCCCGGATCGTTCGATCCGTGGCCTCCGCCCGCGTTCGCGCGGCCGGGGGTTTCGTGTGTCAAGGATCTGGATGCCGTCCTGCGACCGCTCTCGAAAGGCATCCGACCATGACCTGGTCTGTCGGCAAGCGCATGCTTGTCGCGATCACCGCCGCGACGTTATGCGTCGCCGGCTCCACTTTCGCTGTTTCCACCGCGGCTCCCGACGTCGAGCGGGCCGGGCTCGCCGGATACTGCCCGGACGCGAACGGCATCACCGTTGCCGTCGACTATCATGACATAGGATCTGCGACATAAATACTTTACGCGGTCGGCCCGCAGGCGACCGGACTGGCCGCGCTGGAGAACGCCGGCTTCGTCGTCACCGGCACCGACCGGTGGGGCAAGGCGTTCGTGTGCCGCATCAAC
>Ga0164241_10004187_pt1 | contig 14094 bp, 5 predicted proteins | sample OricomyardsoilBY_FD_108780 | JGI IMG/M metagenome (GOLD analysis project Ga0164241, IMG submission 108780) | Backyard soil microbial communities from Emeryville, California, USA - Original compost - Back yard soil (BY) | ecosystem: Environmental > Terrestrial > Soil > Unclassified | place: USA...
CGCGCTCGACGAGTGCGGCCGCCGGACCGAGGCGCTGACGGTCTTCGACGACTCCCGCGACACGCTGATCCAGACGACGGGCACCGAGCCCAGCCCGGCGCTGTCCGCGTTGCGGGATCGCGTGCTCGGTGCGGGAGAACCCGTCGCCCGAGCGCCGCGCCCTGCCGCGGCGCACGGGCGGCCCTCCCGCGCCGCCGCGTTCACCGGCCGCGCCGACCTCCTGCGCAGGCTGCGCGCGGCGGCGACCTCCGGCCACGGCGGCGCCCTGCTGGTGCAAGGGCCGGCAGGCATCGGGAAGACCGCGCTGCTGGCGGAGGCCGTCGCCGGCATCGACGACCTGCGGGCCGGGTTCGCCGCCGCCGACGAGGTCGGCCCGCGCGCCCCGCTGCACCTGATCTCGACCTGCCTGACCACCGCGGGCGCCGCGCCCCTGAGCGACGTGCACGGCGACGCCGCCGTGCACGAGGCCGTCGCCGCGGTCCGCGAGCAGTGCGCGGACGGCCCGCTGCTGCTCGTCGCCGACGACCTCCACTGGGCCGACGAGACCAGCCTGCGGGTGTGGCGGCACCTGATCCGCGTCACCGAGGAGCTGCCGCTCGTGCTCGTCGGCGCGTGCCGGCCGCTGTCCGGCCAGGGCGAGCTGGAGAGCGTGCGCGTCGACCTCGCGTTACGCGGTGACCTCGTCATCTCCCTCGAACCACTGCCGGACGACGACGTGCACGCGCTGGTCGAGCACATCCTGGGCGCCCCGCCCGGACGCGAGCTGCGCCGCTTCGTCGCCGCCGCGGCCGGGAACCCGTTCTACGCCACGGAGATGGTCGAGAAGCTGGTCGACGAGGGCCGCGTAGTGGTCGACGGCGCCGAGGCCTACGCGGCCGACCTCGGCGCCTTGCCCGCCGCGGTCGTCACCCGGATCACCGACCACCTCGCGTTCCTGTCCGACGACACCCGCGAGGCGTTGCGCTGGGCGGCGCTGCTGGGGGACCGGTTCACCGTCCCCGACCTCGCGGCCGCGCTGGACCGCCCGATGACCGAGCTCGCCGACGTGGTCGAGGAGGCGCTGCTCGCCGGCCTCGTCGTCGAGTCCGCCGAGTGGCTCTCCTTCCGCCACCCGATCGTGCGCCGCGTGCTCCATGACAAGACGCCCGCCAGCGTCCGGGTCGTGCTGCACCGCCAGCTCGCCGAGCGGCTGGCCGACGGCGGCGCGTCGGCGGGGCGGGTCGCCGAGCAGCTCGCCGCGACGAAGGTCCCCGTCGACGACTGGACCAGCGCCTGGCTCGCCACCAACATCGCCGCCGTCGCCGCCGAGACACCGCACCTGGCCGTGGACCTGTTGCGACACGTTGTCGGTCAGAGCACGCTCGAGGCCGGGTTGCGGGAGACGCTGACGGTGATCCTGGCCCGGCTGGAGTTCTGGCTCGGCCGCGAACCCGCCGCCGAGGCACGCCTCGTCCTGGCCCGGACGCCGGACGGCCAGTGCGCCGCGGAGATGCGCTGGATCCTCGCCTACCTGCACTTCCGGCGCGGCAGGCGGCGGGAGGCCGCCGAGGAGGTGCGCCGCGCCCTCGCCGACGCCGACGGCTGCGACCTGTGGCGGGACCTGCATCTGCGGCTACGCGCGGCGCTCGCGGACGACCGGCCGGTCATGTCGGTCCTGGACGTGGCCCGCCTGCTCGACGTCGGCCTGCCGACCCAGGACCTGTCGCCTGCCGTCGCCCGCCGGATGGCGCCCTACCGCGCCATTCCTGGCGAGCTCCACCTCGCCGGCGCGGTCGCCGGCTACTGGGCCGGCCGCTGGCAGGAGACCACCGAGGAGGTGCGCACCATCCTGCACGGCCGGCCGGAGACCGCCCCGTACCTGCTGCGCACGCCGGGCGCGGTGCTGCTGGTGCACGGGCTTGCGGCGCTCATCGCCGGGCACCGCGGCGAGTCTGAGCACGCGCGGGAGTTCCTGGGCGCCGCGGCGCGCCAGCCGTTCCCCCGCAGTGGCGACGCGGACGCCGACCCGGAGGCGAACGGCTTCCTGCTCGCGGCCACCGCGCTGCACGCCGAGCAGGAGGGCAGCCCGCAGGCCGCGCTCGACGCGCTCACCCCGGTCCTCGACCCGGGCTACCCCGCGCATGTCCGCCACCAGTGGCTGGCCCGGCTCACCCGTCTCGCGCTGGACGCGGGCGACCGGGACCGCGCGGTCCTGGCCGCCCGCGCGGTCGGCGCGGACGACGACGGCGCCGTACCTGGCGACGCGCACGCTGTCGGCGCGCACTGCCAGGGGATCATCACGCGCAACCCCGACCTCGTCCTCACCGCCGCGGCGCACTACGAGCAAACCGACCGGGTGCTGCACGCCGCGCGCGCGTGGGAGGACGCGGCCGCGCCCCTGGCCGCGCGCGGCAGGCTCGACGAGGCGCGGACGTCGTTCCGCCGCGCGCTGGCCACCTACACCCGGATCGGCGCCGACTGGGACGTGCGCTGCGCCGAGGCACGAATGCGGCCCTACGGCATCCGGCGGGCGGGCGTCGCGGACGGTGCGCCGGACGCTGCCCCACGGACCGCCGAGCCCGCCCGGATGTCTGGCTGAGATAGTCCGATGCAGACACACGAAGGTCTCCGGGTCGAGGTGCTCGGCCCGCTGCGGGCATGGCGCAGCGCCACGGAGATCCCGCTCGGCCCGCCCCGCCAACGCGCGGTCTTCGCGGTACTCGCGGTGCGGGCCGGCCGGGTCGTGAGCCGCGGTGAGCTGGTCGCGGCGCTGTGGGGGGAGACCCCGCCGGCGAGCGCCGAGGGGAACCTGCACACCTACGTGTCCAATCTGCGCCGGGCACTGGATCCCGCCCGCCCGCACCGCGGCACGGCGAGCCTCATCGTCTCGGACGCCGCGGGCTACTCGCTCCGCGTCCGGGAGTCCGATGTGGACGTGGCGGTGTTCGAGCGCGCCTGCGCCGAGGCCACGCGCGCGGCCGCCGCCGAGGACTTCGCGTCCGTCGTGGAGTCGCTCGACACCGCGCTCGGGCTCTGGCGCGGCGACGCCCTGTCCGGCGTGCCCGGCCCGCTCGCCGAGGCCGAGCGCGAACGCCTGGCACAGCTGCGGCTCGCCGCGGTGGAGCGGCGCGCGGCCGCGGCACTGGCGCTGGGCGGGCACCGCGACCTGTGCGCCGAGCTTGCCGGCCTGGTCCGCGAGCACCCGGTCCGCGAGTCGCTGCGCGAGCTGCTGATGCTGGCGCTGTACCGCAGCGGCCGGCACACCGAGGCACTCGAGGTCTTCCGCGAGGCGCGCCAGGACCTCGTGCGCGAGCTCGGCATCGAGCCGGGGGAGGGGCTGCGCCGCCTGCACGAGCAGGTGCTCGCGTTCGACCCGGCGCTCGACCTGCCTGCGGAGCCCGCGCGGCGGCCGGGCGGCTTCGTCTCCGCGCCGCCCGCGCAGGCACGCCGGGCCCTCGAGCAGGCCGCCGCAGGCACGTTCGTGGGGCGGGCCGCCGAGGTCGAGCGGCTGTGGGGGCTGGTCGCGGGCGTGGCCGGCGGCCGGGGCGGGGCACTGTGGATTGAGGGCGAGCCGGGCATCGGCACGACGGGCCTGCTGGCGGTGGCCCTGTCGGCGGGCGCCGACGGGTGCCGGATCGCCTGGGGGACCTGCCAGGAGATGGGCGCGGAGTTCCCGCTGGACGTGCTCACCACCGCACTCGGCGCCGACGCCGTCGCCGACCGGCTCGCCGCGGGCGACCCGGTCCCGGCCGCCGTCGACCGGTTGCTGTCGCATGTGGACACACTGTGCGCGAAGGGCCCGCTCGTCCTCGTCACCGACAACCTGCAGTGGGCGGACGACACGAGCCTGCTGGTGCTGCACCGGCTGACCGCGCTCACCCGCACCCTGCCATTGCTGCTGATCGTCGCCTGCCGCCCGCTGTCCGACGACCTGGCCCTGCCGCGCCTGCGGGACCGCATGGACGCGGGCGGCGGCGCGCTGCTGCGGCTGGGACCACTGTCCGATGCGGACACCGAGGAACTCGCCGGCCGGATCGTCGGTGGCCGCCCCGGCCCCCGGCTCACCGGGCTCGTCACGCGCGCCGCGGGAAACCCCTTCTATGTCAGGGAGATCCTGCAGTTCCTGGTGGACGACGGCGCCCTCACCCGCGACGGCGACACCGTGGAGCTGTCCGGCCCGGCGCCCGAGTCGACCTCGGCGGCCCTGCTCGACGCCGTGGACGGCCGGCTCGGCTACCTGTCCGCGCAGACACGCACGATGCTCAACTGGGCGGCGCTGCTCGGTGCCGAGTTCACCGCCGCCGATGTCGCCGCGGTGACCGACCGGTCCGCCACCGAGCTGGCCCGCTCCTTCGAGGAGGCCATCGACGCCGGCATCCTCGTCGACGCGGGCGCGCACCTGGAGTTCCGGCACTCCCTGGTGCGCGACGTGTTCTACGCCCGGCTGCGCGGCCCGGCCCGCGACGTCCTGCACGGGCAGGCGGCCAGGGCGCTCGCCGCCGCGGGCGCACCGGTGCCGCGGGTCGCCCGGCAGCTGGCCGCGGCACCGGCCACCGCCGCGCCGTGGGTGGCCGGCTGGCTGGCCGAGCATCACCGCGTGCTGTCCAACCGCGCTCCGCAGCTCGCCGTCGAGCTGCTCGAGCGGGCGATCGAGGACGGTGTGCCCGGCGCCTCGCGGCAGGTGCTGCTCGTCGCGCTCGTCCGAGTCCTGTTCCGGCTCGGCCGGGCACCGGAGGACCTCGCCCGCGAGGCGCTCGACTCCGTCACCGACCCGTTCGACGCGGCCGACATCCGGGAGATGCTCGCCACGCTGCTCGACCGGCGCGGCGAGAAGGCCGCGGCGATCGAGCTGATCGAGCTCTGGACCGGCGACGACGGCGTGCCCGAGGTCTGCCGCAGCAGGCACCGGCAGCTGCTCGCCGACCTGCACCGCGGCGACCTCGACGACCTCCCCGCCGTGGAGCGGACCGCCCGTGACGAGCTCGCCCGGGCCAAGGGCGACGTCCATCGCGCCGTGCCCGCCATGCAGACGCTGTGGCTGGTCTGCTCCGTGCGCCGCGACCACCAGCAGGCGCTCGCCCTCGTCGACCGGGCGGTCGGCGCGGTCCGCCGCGCCGGCGACCTGACCGCCAAGCACCTGGAGCTGCTGGGCAACCGCACGTTCACGCTGCAGAACCTCGACGCGCTCGCGGAGGTGGACCGCACGCTCGCCGCCGCCGAGGCGCTGGCCGGGCGGCACGCGTTGCCCGCCGGGCTGCGCGTCGCGGCGGCGGTGCACCACTACTGGACCGGCCGCTGGGAGGACGCGCTCGTCGAGCTGGACCTGCTCACCGAGGACGACCCGGTGCTCTCGACCGGGCGGCTGCGCGACCCAGCCGCTGCGATCCCGCTGCTCCACGGCGTCACGGCACTGGTGGCGGCCCGGCAAGGCGACGCGAGCCGCGCCACCCAGCACCTCGAAGCCGCGGCGGACCATGCGGCGGACACCGAGCTCGACGGCTTCCTGCTCGTCGCCCGGTCCACTGTGGCCGAAGGCGACGGGGACCTCGCCGCCGCGCTGCGCGCGCTCGAGCCGCTGCTGGAGCGCCGCCACGCCCGGACGGTGTCGGTCTGCCACTGGCTGCCGCGGCTCGTCCGGCTGGCCGTCGCGGTGGGCGAGGCGAGTCTGGCGAAGCGGGCGATGGCGGCGTGCACGCGCGAGGCGGCGGCCGAGGTGCTGCCCGCGCGTGCGTTCGCCGCGGCCGAGTGGGCTCGCGGGCTCGTGTGCGGCGACCCGGCGCTGGTGCTGCGCGCCGCCGCGCACTACCGGAAGGTCGGCAGGCGGGTGGAGCTGGCGGGCGCGCTCGAGGACGCCGCCGTCCTGTTGGGACGGTCGGGTGCGGCGAACGCGGGTACGGTGCTGACCGAGGCGCTCGAGATCTACACCGGGCTGGCCGCGGGCTGGGACCTCCACCGCGCCGGGAACCGGCTGGCCGAGGTGGGCGTCAGCGCCGTCGCGCAGCCGGCCGCGCCGTGGCTGCGCACCGACTGGGAGTCCCTGTCCCCGGGCGAGGTCCGCACCGCCACCCTGGCCGCGTCCGGATACGCCGACCCCGCCGGGTCCACCGGATCCGCGGGCCGCTCGATCCAGACCCACGTCGCCGGCCTGCTGCGCAGGCTCGACGACCACCGCCACGTCGAGAACGAGGTGAGCCGCCGTGCACAGGACAGTTAGGACACTCCCGCCGCTACCCGCCGACCGCGGCCACCAGGTGCTCCGCCAGCTCGTCGGCCGAGCGCGGCCGCCGGTCCGGGTCGGGGTCGGTCGCCCACCGGACCACCCGCTGGAACTCCGGTTCCGCCTGCTCCGGCTCGCTGCCGTCGGCCCGCTCGGCAAGCGCCTCCAGCGTGCGCCCCACGGAGTACAGGTCCGAGGCGACGGTCGCGCCGCGCTCGCCCAGCTCCGGAGCGGCGAAACCGGCCGTATGGATCAGCGGGCTCTTCATGTCGCCCTGCCGGCGCATGCCGCCGAGATCGATCAGCTTCACCCGGTCCTGGGCGTGGATCACGTTGCTGGGCTTGAGGTCGCAGTACAGCAGGCCGGTCGCGTGCAGGTAGGCGAAGGCACGCAGGATCTCCAGCCCGTAGGCGGCGACGTACTGCACGGGCAGTGTCGTGCCGTAGGTGTGGTAGTGGTGGAACGCCATGTCCCGCAGGGTCGGGCCGCCGAGATACTCCATCACCAGGTAGTTGGTGTTGGCCTGCTCGTGCCAGATGAAGTCGATGATCCCCACGATGTTCGGGTGCTCGACCTCGGCGAGGAAGCGCTGCTCGGCCGCCGCGGTCGCGGCCGCGCCGGGGTCGTCGACGTGGATGACGCCCTTGAGCACGACCCACCTGCCGTGCTGGCGGTGGTCCTTGGCGAGATGGATCCAGCCCTGACCGCCATGGCTCAGGCAGCCGTACACCTCGTAGCGCGCACCCACGACCTCGCCGCGGCGCAGCCGGGGCACGAACGAGAACGGCTGGCCGCAGTTCGGGCACCGGCCCTGCGCGGAGCCGGGCCGGGTGCCGTCGCCGCGCCCGACCGGCTGGAAGCAGCCTGCGCAGAACCGGCCTTCCTCGGCGACCACGGGGTTCTTCATGATCGCCGCCTCCGGATCGCGGCGGGGCGCGGTCGGCAGCGCGAGGCGCCTGCTGCGCTTGGATCCGCGCTGCCGGCCGCGCGGGGCCGGCGGTTCGGGCCGGGGAGCGGGCGCGGCGCCGTCGAGCAGGTCACCGCGCGCGGCGAAGAGCTGCGTCGGCAGCTCGTAGAGCCAGTCGACGGGCGTGTCGAGGCCGGGCAGGTCGCTGCAGCCACACACCACGCAGATGTGGTCCAGCACCTTCCCCGGGCAGCGCGGGCGCTCGCAGTCCGGCAGCGCCTGGCGCGTACCCCCCGGAAAAACGGTGACCGTCATATCACCGTAGATAACCCTGTCCCGGCTATGAATTCTCCCGGTTTCCGGCCTCCTGCGAGTTCTACCAGAATCGATGACGAGTGATTTCGCCGGAAAACGGGGATCGTCGGCCAAAAATCGCCGCGCGACCCGCAGAATCGAAATCAGGAAATCATCGCCGGCTCATGGGGAAGAACATGTCCATCGCTGTTGAAGCACCGCCCGGCTCGCCGCCGGCCGACGCGCCGGAAACGGAAGGCCCGAGCGGTCTGCGGTTGTTGTGGGCGTTTCTCGGCCCGCACCGCAGGACGCTCGCGATCGGGCTGGTGTTCGGCGTCGGCTCCGCCGGCGCCGGTCTCGCCCTGCCCATGAGCATCAAGTCGGTGCTCGACACCCTCGGCACGGACACGTCGGTCATGAGCGTGCTCCTCCCGACGCTGGTCCTGGTCGCCGCGGCCGCGCTGCTCGGCTACGGCCAGGGCGTGCTGCTCGGCCGCCTCGGCGAGCGGGTCGTGTACTCCACCCGCGCCGGGATGATCAACCGGCTGATCGGGGCGCGGACCACGGCGCTGTCCCGCCACCCCAGTGGCGAGCTGGTGGCCCGCGTGACGTCGGACTCGACGCTGCTGCGCCGGGCCGCCGCGAGCAGCATGGTCCAGCTGACCAAGTCCGTGATCATGCTGCTCGGCTCGATCGTGCTGATGCTGGTGCTCTCGCCGCTGCTGCTGCTGGTGACGGCGGCCGGAATCACCGGCATCTTCGTCCTGGTCGGCATGCTCATGCCGCGCCTTGGCAAGGCCAACGAGCGCGCCCAGGGCGCGGTCGGCCGCCTCGGCGGCACGCTGGACAGCGTCCTGCGGGCCATCAAGACGGTGAAGGCGAGCCGCTCGGAGGGCCGGGAGGCCGCGCGCGTGGTCGCCGAGGCCGAGGAGGCCGCCGTCCAGGGTGTGCGCGCGGCGAAGATCCAGACGATGTCCGGCGTGGTCGCCGGCGCGGGCTCGCAGCTCGCGATCATGATCGTGCTCGCGATCGGCGCGTGGCAGATCTCCGAGGACGTGATCACGGTGTCCGTCCTGGTCGCGTTCCTGCTGTACGCGCTGCAGCTCGTCGAGCCGGTGACGCTGACCATCGACGCGGTGGCCGAGCTGCAGGGTGGCATGGCCGCCGCGGTCCGGATCGCCGAGATCGACCGGATCGAGTCCGAGTACGACAACCCGGACGCCATCGCCGTGCCGACCAGCCGGGCTCCGCACATCGTGGAGTTCCGCGACGTGCTGGCCACCTACGACTACTCGAAGCCGCCGGTGGTCTCCCACCTCAACCTGACGATCCCGCGCTACGGGCACACCGCGATCGTCGGCCCGTCCGGCGCGGGCAAGACGACGATCTTCACGCTGCTGCTGCGCTTCCTCGACATCCACGCCGGCGAGCTGTTCGTCGAGGGTGTGCCGGCCCGCCGCTGGTCGCTCGACCAGCTGCGCAACAAGATCGTCTACGTCGAGCAGGACACGCCGCTGCTGCCGGGAACGCTTCGCTACAACCTCTCCTACTTCCGCCAGGAAGCGACCGACGGGGAGATCTGGGAGGCGCTGCGCCGGGTCCGGCTCGACCACAAGTTCGCCGCCGTGCAGGGCGCGCTGGACACCGAGCTCGCCGCGACCACGATGTCCGGCGGCGAGCGCCAGCGCGTCGCGCTGGCCAGGGCGCTGGTCGCCCGCCCGGAGATCCTGCTCCTCGACGAGGCCACCGCGCAGCTCGACGGCATCACCGAGGCGGCGGTCCAGGACTGCATCAAGGCGGCGGGGGAGACCGGCGCGGTCGTCACCATCGCCCACCGGCTCTCGACGGTCATCGACGCCAAGCAGATCGTCGTGATGGAGAAGGGCAGCGCGCGTGCCGCCGGCACCCATCAGGAGCTGATGGCCCGTGACGAGCTTTATCGCGACCTCATCGCGGCGCTGAAGATCGGGCCGGCCCAGCCGCAGTACGTGCCGCCGCCCTCGCCGGTGCAGCGCACGACGCCGCGCGACGACGGCCGGTTCTCCGGCCAGCTGCTGTCCTCGATCGTCGGCGGCTGGTTCTCCGGGCGGCGCCGTGCCGCGCGGGAGGGCCAGTCGTGGATGGCCGTGCCGACCAGGCCGGTCACGCCGAGCCGCCGCCGCTACTGACGCCAGAACCGACCCCGAGAGGTGAATTCGATGGAAATGTCGGCGGACACCGCGAGGCAGAGCGGTGCCAAGCAGAAGTACCTGTTGCCGGTGCTCCTCAAGATCTTCATCGACGTGGTGGTTCCGACCGCCGGCTACTACACGCTGCGCGGCCTGGGTGTCGCGCAGGTGCTCGCGCTGTGCCTGACGTCGGTCCCGGCGGTGCTGTACTTCGTCTACCGCAAGGGCCGCGGGCAGCAGGTGGATGCCTTCGAGGTGTTCCTCCTGGTCATCATCGGGATCTCCAACTGCGCGACGCTGCTGTCCGCGAACCCGCGGGTGTTCCTTTCGATGGACGGCTGGGTTTCCTACGGGATCGCGGTGGCCTGCTTCGTGTCCCTGTCGACCCGCAGGCCGCTGGTGTACCTGCTGATCCGGTCGCTGATGGACAACACGCCGCTGCGCGAGAAGCACCGCACCCGCGAGTGGGACGGGCTGTGGGATCGTGACCCGGGTTTCCGCAGGCCGTGGCGGGTCTCCACGATCGTGTGGGGCGTGCTGAACATCATCACCGGCTCGATCCGGCTCGGCATAGCGTTCCTCGCCCCGGTCGACCTCGCCCCGATGCTGCTCGGCTTCATGACCCTCGAGGTCGTCGTGTTCACCCAGCTCTGGCAGACCTGGTACCTGCGCCGCGCGTTCGGCAAGCGGGGCGGGTTCGTCCCACCGGACGTCCCGCTGCCACGGCAGGAGATCGGGCAGGCGATCGTCGAGGGACCGTCCCGCCCGATGGCGGCGCCTACCCCCACGTAGCCACAGGGCGTGCGACAGCACCCTCGTGGCCGTCCGGCAGCCGGACGGCCACGAGGGTGCGCGTATTTCCGGGGAATTCTCCGCCGCTACCACGCAATCGCGCCGGCCAAACCCGTATCTGCGTTTCTATGGGTTCTCGGAGTGTTTCTCTTCATGTCGTGAAGGTTTTGTGGTGACCGCGTGAAGAAGGCTCCGCCAGGCTGTAGCAGTCAGGAAGTTCTGTCAGACGGTTTGTCGGACAGTTGCCGCGAGGAGGAGGAATCACATGAGCGTGGACGTGGCCACCGCCGCCTTCGATACCCAGGTGTCCCTGCCCGTGCAGAGAATTGCGGTGAACCAGAACATCTTCGACTCGTTCTTCGAGAAGTCCGGCCTGTGCGTCGCGCATTTCGACCACGCCGGCCGGGTCGTCGAGGCCAACGGCGACTTCTGCCGCCAGTTCGGCCGCACCCCGCGGGACGTCCATGGCCGGGCGTTCAGCGACCTGCTCCATCCGAGCGTGCGGGAGAAGATCACCCAGCAGCTCGGCCGGCTCGTGTACGGCCAGCGCGCGCGGTTCACCGACCGCATCGTCGCGCTGCGCCACGGCGACGCCGCCTTCACCGCCGAGCTGACCGGCCTCGCCATCAACGGCGACGGCGGCCAGGTCGACGGCGTGATGGTGCTGGTGCGCCCCGACAAGGGCGAGCAGATCGGCCGGGGCGTGACCAGCCGCGGCAAGCTGCTGACCAAGATGGACGCCCGCATCCTCGAAGGCGTGGCCGCCGGGGTCACCACCCCGCAGCTCGCCACCCGGTTGTTCCTCAGCCGCGGGGGAGTCGAGTACCACGTGGCCGCGCTGCTGCGGAAGCTCAAGGTCTCCAACCGGGTCGCGCTGATCTCCCGGGCGTACTCCAAGGGCATCTTCGACATCGGCTCGTGGCCGCCCAAGGTGCTGCCGGAGTACGTCAAGGAAACCGGCAACGACCCGGTGACCCGATAACACCACCACCGTCGACCCGGATCGGGTGAGCCCCGTGTCAGTCCTGACGAAACTCAGCCTCGCCAACCGCAGCCTCATCGGGTTGGGTGCCCTCGCCCTCGTCGGGTTCGGCGCGCTCGTCATCCCGACGGTGAGCCAGGAACTGCTGCCCTCGCTGCGCCAGCCGGCCGCGGTCGTGATCGCGACCTATCCGGGTGCGTCGCCGGACGCGGTGAGCTCTCAGGTGACCGAGCCGATCGAGGACAGTCTCGAGGGGACGAGCGGCCTGCGTGACATCAGCTCGCAGTCCGTTGAGGGCCTCGCGTCGATCCAGCTGCAGTTCGAGTTCGGCACCGACATCGACAAGACCGTGCAGGAGATGGACGAGGCGGTCAACGGGCTGAAGGGCAAGCTGCCCCCGGACGTGACGCCACAGGTGAAACCCGCGGGCGGCACCGACGACATCCCGGCCGTCGTGCTCGCCGCGAGCGGCACGGGCGACGAGGCCCAGCTCACCTCCCGGCTGTCCAGCCGCGTGGTGCCCGAGCTCGCCAAGATCGACGGCGTCCGGCAGGTCTCGCTGACCGGTGCGCGGGACAAGGACGTTCTCGTCACCATCGACTACGCCAAACTCGCCGAACGCGGTCTTCCACCGAACGCCGTCGTCGACGCGCTCAAACGCGCCGGCACACCCACCCCGGCCGGCACCGTGACCGAGTCCGACCGCACGCTGTCCGTCCAGGTCGGCGCGGAGCTCGAGTCGATCGACACCCTGCGCAACCTGTGGCTGACCCCGACCAGCGAGAAGGCGAAGCCGGTCCGGCTGGCCGACGTCGCGAAGGTCCGGTCGGTGCCCGGCGAGCAGACCTCGATCACGCGGACCGACGGGAAAGAGAGCCTCGGTCTCAGCATCAACATGACCCCGGACGGCAACGCCGTCTCGGTCTCCCACGCGGTGCACGACAAGCTCGCCTCGCTCGGCAAGGACGCGGGCGCGGACCTGACCGTCGTGTTCGACCAGGCGCCCCAGATCGAGGCCGCCATCGACGGGCTCACCAAGGAGGGCCTGCTCGGCCTCGGCTGCGCGACCATCGCGATCCTGGTCTTCCTGCTGTCCGTGCGGTCCACGGTGATCACCTCGGTGTCGATCCCGCTGTCGGTCATCCTCGCGCTGATCGTGCTGTGGTCGAGCAACCTGTCGCTCAACGTGCTGACCCTCAGCGCGCTCACGATCGCCGTCGGCCGCGTCGTCGACGACTCGATCGTGGTGCTGGAGAACGTCAAACGTCAGGTCAAACCCGGGGCACCCAAATCACGCGCGATCCTGCAGGGTGTCCGCGAGGTGAGCGGTGCGGTCACCGCGTCGACCCTCACGACCGCCGCGGTGTTCGCGCCCATCGCCTTCGTCGGCGGCACCGCGGGCCAGCTGCTCTCGCCGTTCGCGATCACCGTCGTGGTGGCGCTACTGGCCTCGCTCGTCGTGTCGCTGACCGTCATTCCCGTGCTGTCCTACTGGTTCCTGCGCCCCGAGCGGCCGAAGAAGGCCAAGCAGGACGGTGAGCGCGACAGGCTCGGCGACCGGTACGTGCCCGTGGTCCGCTTCGCCACCGACCACAAGGCGGTTACGTTGGTTCTCGCGGTGCTCGCCCTGGTCGGCACCGTCGGGCTGATGTCCAAGCTGGAGACCAACTTCCTCGACAACAACTCCGGCGACAGCCTCAGTATCAGCCAGGCCCTGCCCGCCGGGACGAGCCTGGCCGCCCGCGACGACGCGGCGAAGAAGGTCGAGCGGCTGCTCGCCGACTCACCCGAGGTCCGGCTGTACCAGGCGACCGTCGGCAGCGACCCGTCGTCGGGCGACGTCGAGGGCCACAACACGTTCCAGGCCACCGTCCACAAGGGAACCGATCTCGAAGCGCTGCGGAAGCGCCTGCGTGACAAGGCCGGCGACGACGCCGGCGAGCTGTCGTTCGGCGCGCAGTCCGGCGGCGCCGTCTCGGACGCGCTGAAGATCGTGATCACCGCACCGGACGCGGAGGCCCTGCGCGCGGCTACCGACCAGGCCCGCGAGGCCATGGCCGGCACCAAGGTCGTCAGCGACGTCAGCAGCGACCTGGCACAGACCACGCGGCGCGTGCAGATCGACATCGACGAGCGTGCCGCCGCGCAGGCAGGCGTGTCGCCGGAGACCATCGGCTCGCTGACCACGCAGGCGCTGGGCGGGCAGTCGCTCGGCGAGGTGGTCGTGGCCGGGGTGCGCCAGGAGGTGCTGCTGCGGTCGGGTACCCCGCGGGGTGACGTGGACGCGCTGCGCGCCCTGCGCGTCGCGGGCATGGGCGGTGTCGTCCCGCTGGAGCGCATCGCGAACATCCACACCGTGTCGAGCCCGGTGAAGATCAACCGCACCGGCGGCGAGCCGAGCGCGACGATCACCGCGAAGCCGGTGGGCACCGACCTCGGCGCGGTCAACAAGAAGCTCGACAGTGTGCTCGGCGACCTGGACCTCGCGGGCGGCGCACGTTACTCGCTCGGCGGCGTGAGCGCGGACCAGGAGGAGGCGTTCGGCGACCTGGGGTTCGCACTGCTGGCCGCGATCGCCATCGTCTTCGTGATCATGGTCGCCACGTTCCGCAGCATCGTGCAGCCGCTGATCCTGCTGGTGTCCATCCCGTTCGCGGCGACCGGTGCCTTCGGCATGCTGCTGCTGACCGACACACCACTCGGCCTGCCGGCGCTGATCGGCCTGCTGATGCTCGTCGGCATCGTGGTGACCAAC
>Ga0164241_10004188_pt1 | contig 14093 bp, 13 predicted proteins | sample OricomyardsoilBY_FD_108780 | JGI IMG/M metagenome (GOLD analysis project Ga0164241, IMG submission 108780) | Backyard soil microbial communities from Emeryville, California, USA - Original compost - Back yard soil (BY) | ecosystem: Environmental > Terrestrial > Soil > Unclassified | place: USA...
AGGCAAACGCAGGCACATGGCAAAGATCATTGGTGGGATTGCGACTTCCCACACTCCCACCATTGGCTTCGCACTGGACGCGAAGAAGCAGGAAGATCCGGTATGGAAGCCGATCTTCGAGGGCTACAAGCCGGTACAGCAGTGGCTGGCGGACAGGAAGCCCGATGTGCTGCTCTACATCTTCAACGATCACATCACCTCGTTCTTCCTCGATCACTACTCGCACTTCGCGCTGGGCGTGGGCGAGGAATACCGCCCTGCCGATGAGGGCGGCGGACCGCGCAGGCTGCCGCCGTTCCAGGGCGATCCGAAACTGGCCGCGCACATCGCGGCCGGCCTCGTGGCCGATGAATTCGATCTGTCGTATTTCCAGGGCAAGGATCTGGACCACGGCGCGTTCTCGCCGCTGTCGCTGCTGCTGCCGCACGAGAATGGCTGGCCCTGCCGCATCGTGCCGTTCCAGTGCGGCGTGCTGAATCCGCCGGTGCCCACGCCGCTGCGCTTCTGGAAGCTGGGCCTGGCGCTGCGCAGGGCCATCCAGAGCTATCCGGAAGACATCAAGGTGGCCATTGTCGGCACCGGCGGTCTCTCGCACCAGGTGCATGGCGAGCGCTGCGGTTTCAACAACACGCCCTGGGACATGGAGTTCCTCGAGCGCCTGGTCACGGATCCGGAAGGCCTGACGAAAATCACCGTCGCCGAGTACGCCACGCTGGGTGGCATGGAAGGCGCCGAAGTGGTGATGTGGCTGATGATGCGCGCGGCGCTGTCGAAGAAAGTCCGCAAGACGCATCAGACCTACTATCTGCCATCGATGACGCCCATCGCCAGCATCATCCTCGAGGAGGATTCGGTCGATCCGGTCGCCGAGAGCGACGAAGCCTATCGCAAGCGCATCAATGAGCAGTACGTGGGGCTCGAGAAACTCGAAGGGACCTATCCGTACACCATCGAGCGCAGCGTGAAGGCGTTCCGGCTGAACCGCTTCATCCACGAACTGATCCACCCGGAATTCCGCAAGCAGTTCCTGGCCGATCCGGAGCCGCTGTTCGAGCAGCACCAGCTCACCGCCGAAGAGCGCGACCTGATCCGCCGCCGCGACTGGCGTGGGCTGATCCACTACGGTGTGATTTTCTTCCTGCTCGAGAAGCTGGGCGCCGTGGTCGGCACGACCAACCTGCACATCTATGCGGCCATGCGCGGCCAGTCGCTGGAAGACTTCCAGAAGACGCGTAACGCGCAGGTGCTGTACTCGGTGGCGGGTAACGACGACACCAAAAAGAGCTGGGACAAACCAGCGGCGCGCGCCTGAGCGCGAACCGGGGAGCCAAGACGATGTCGCGACTGACTGTGGGAATGATGCTGGCGGTTTTACCGGTGCTGGGGTGGACGGCAGATCCACAGCTGGACGCAGCGCGGCAATGCACGCAGCTGAAAGACAGCCTGCAGCGCCTGGTTTGCTACGACAAGGCGTTGATGGAAGGACCGGCGGCGCCCGCCACCGCGCCGGTTACGCGCGCGGCACCTGCCTCGCCGGCGCGGTCCGTGGCGCCCGCACCCGCGCCGGCCGCGCCGGCGGTGGTAGCCACGCCCGCGCCTGTGGCCGCCCCGGCGCTCGGCGACGAATCGGTGAAGACCCGCAAACAGCGCTCGATTCCCGAAGAGCCGACCAGTCTGGAAGCGAAAGTCACGGAGGCCCGCGAAATCCGCCAGGCCACTTATCGTCTGACGCTGGACAACGGGCAAGTCTGGCAGCAGATGGACATGTCCTCGATCTTCCAGGTGGCCGCGGGCGATACCGTGCGCATCGAAAAAGGCGCCCTGGGTGGTTTTCGCATGGCGCGGGTCAGCAACGGCCGCAGCGGCTGGGTGAGGGTGGCGCGGGTTCAGTAGCCTGTGACATAAGTATTTGTTATACGGAAAGGCGCTCTTAGTCCTTTTCTGGCATAAAAAAAGCCCTTAGCCTTTCCATCCCGTCCCATCGCCGAGGGTCCCGATGGCTGCAGTCGCCACCGAACGCGTCACCCACGTCCATCACTGGAACGAGTCGCTGTTTTCCTTCCGTACCACCCGCGATCCGGGGTTCCGGTTCGAGAATGGCCATTTCGTGATGCTTGGCCTGCCCATCGAAGGTCGGCCATTGCTGCGCGCGTATTCCATTGCCAGCCCGAACTGGGAGGAGCATCTGGAGTTCCTCAGCATCAAGGTGCCCAATGGGCCGCTGACTTCGCGATTGCAGAATCTGGCGGTGGGCGACGAGGTGCTGGTGAGCCGCAAGCCCACGGGCACGCTGGTGCTGCATGACCTGAAGCCCGGCAAGCATCTGTACTTGCTTGGCACCGGCACGGGCCTGGCGCCCTTCATGAGCATCATCCAGGATCCGGAGACTTACGAGCGCTTCGAGAAAGTGATCGTGGCGCACGGAGTGCGCAAGGTCAGTGACCTGGCGTACACGCGGTTCATCACCGAGGAGCTGCGGCAGCACGAGTGGCTGGGCGAGCAGGTGCGCGACCGGCTCATCTATCACCCGACGGTGACGCGCGAGGAATTCCGTACGCGCGGCCGGTTGACGGATCAGATCGCCGATGGTTCGCTGGCCTCGCTCGTGGGCCTGCCGCCGCTGGATCCGGCGCGGGATCGCTTCATGCTCTGCGGCAGCCCCGGCATGCTCCATGACACGCGTTCGTTGCTGGATGCACGTGGCTTCGTGGTTTCGCCGCATATTGGCGAGCCCGGCGATTACGTCATCGAACGCGCGTTCGTGGAAAAATAGAAACCGTTCCGTTCCGATAAATTCCTGGGGGGGAGGCGTGCAGGCCAATTCCACGCGCCGGGTGCTGTTTGCCAGTCTCATCGGCACCACGATCGAGTTCTTCGATTTCTACATCTATGCCACCGCCGCGGTGCTGGTGTTTCCGACGCTGTTCTTCCCCAAGTCCGATCCGGCCACCGCGACGCTGCAGTCGCTCGTGACCTTCGCGCTGGCTTTCTTCGCGCGTCCGGTGGGTTCGGCCGTGTTCGGCCACTACGGCGATCGCATCGGCCGCAAGGCCACGCTGGTGGCGGCGCTGCTGACCATGGGCCTGTCCACGGTGTTGATCGGCGTGTTGCCCACCTACCAGACCGCGGGCCTGCTGGCGCCGGCGCTGCTGGCGCTGTGCCGTTTCGGCCAGGGCTTCGGCCTGGGCGGCGAGTGGGGCGGCGCCGTGTTGCTGGCAACGGAAAATGCGCCGCCCGGCAAACAGAACTGGTTCGGCATGTTTCCGCAACTGGGCGCGCCGCTTGGCTTCATCTGTTCCGCAGGGGTATTCCTGTTGCTGGGCAATGCGCTTACCGACGAGCAGTTCCTGCGATGGGGCTGGCGCGTGCCCTTCATCGCCAGTTCGGTGCTGGTGCTGATGGGGCTGTATGTGCGGCTGCGCATCCAGGAGACACCCGCCTTTCAACAGGCGCTGGCCAACAACGAACGCGTGCGCGTGCCCATGGCCACGGTGTTCAGGGAGCATGGCGGCACCCTGGTGCTGGGCACTTTCGCGGCGGTGTCGGTTTTCGTCGTCTTCTACCTGATGACGGTGTTCGCGCTGTCGTGGGGCACCAGCAACCTGGGCTACACGCGCAACGGCTTTCTCATCCTGCAGATGGTCGGCATGCTGTTCTTTGGCCTCGCGATTCCACTGGCCGCCAGGCTCGCCGATCGCAGCAATCCGCGCGTCGTGCTGATCTGGGCCAGCATCGCCATGGCGCTGTACGGCCTGGTGTTTGCGCCGTTGCTGCAGGCGGGCCATGCCGGCTCGGTGCTGCTGTGCCTGTCGCTGGGCCTGGCGCTGATGGGTCTGGGTTACGGTCCGTTGGGCTCCGCGCTGGCAGCGCTGTTCCCGACTTCCGTGCGCTACACCGGGGCTTCGCTGACTTTCAACCTGGCGGGCATCATCGGTGCGTCGCTGACTCCCTATGCCGCCACGCGGCTGGCGACGAGATTCGGTCTGCAGGCCGTGGGCTGGTATCTGACCGCGGCGGGGGTGATCACGCTGCTCGCCCTGCTGCTGATCAGCCGTGGACGGATGGCGCAGCGATGAAGGAAGCGCTGTATCTCGAAGATCTTGCACCGGGCATGAGCTTCGAGAACGGACCGGTATCGGTCACGGCCGAGGAAATCAAGGCGTTTGCCGCGCGTTTCGATCCGCAGGAATTTCACCTGGATGAGAAGGCCGCCGCGGCGAGTTTCTTCCAGGGACTGGCAGCCAGCGGCTGGCACACGGCTGCGCTGACCATGCGGCTGATGGTCACGGGCGGCATGCCGCTGGCGGCCGGGTATATCGGCGCCGGTGGCGAGGTGACCTGGAAGCAGCCCGTCTATGCCGGCGATGCATTGACCGTGCGCGTGGAGGTAGTGGAGGTGACTGCCTCGCGCTCACGCTCCGATCGCGGCTTCGCATTGCTTCGCTGCGAAACACGCAATCAGCGTGGAGAAGTGGTGCAGGTGCTCAAGGCGCGCGTCATGGTACCGCGCAGACACAGTCCCTAGAGCGGGTACACTGCCGGGCATGAGCGCCCTGAAGCCCACGGCAATTCCGCCAGCGATCTGCGAGTGACAGACGCCGACTACATGCGCCTGGCGCTGGAGCAGGCACGCCTGGCGGCGGCACAGGGCGAAGTGCCGGTCGGCGCGGTGCTGGTGCATCACGATCGCGTCATTGCCAGCGCCGGCAACCGGCCTGTCGCCACACATGATCCTTCCGCGCATGCGGAGATGGTCACGCTGCGCGCGGCGGGCCAGGCGCTGGCCAACTACCGCCTGGATGGCACCGTGCTGTACGTCACGCTCGAGCCCTGCCTGATGTGTGCCGCGACGATCGTTCACGCCCGCGTGCGGCGCGTGGTGTTCGGTGCCTTCGATCCCAAGGCGGGCGCCGCGGGTGGGCTGATCGATGCGTTCGCGCTGAAGGGACTCAATCATCGCGTCGATGTCTTTGGCGGCGTGCTCGAAGAAGAGTGCGGCGCGCTGCTGTCGGGTTTCTTCGCGCAGCAGCGGCGCCTATGCAGCTGACGCAGTACACGGATTTCGGCCTGCGCGTGCTGATCGCGCTGGCGGTATCGCCCGGCGAGCGTTCCACGGTCAGCGAGGTCAGCCGCGCCTACGGCATTTCGCGCCACCACCTGGTCAAGGTAGTGGGGCGCCTGGCCGAACTGGGCTATGTGGAAACCTTGCGCGGCAAGGGCGGAGGCATGCGCCTGGCGCGGCGGCCACAGCAGATCCGCATCGGCGACATCGTTCGCGGCATGGAGGCCGAACTGGGCGTGGTGGAATGCCTGGAAGCGGACGGTGGGAGCTGCGTGGTTTCGCCCGCCTGCCGCCTGAAGTCGATCATGCACGATGCGACGGGTAAATTCCTCGCTGAACTCGATGCCTATACGCTGGCCGAGGTGCTCAAGTCGCGATTGCCGCTGACGCGGCTGCTGGGCATTCCGATCAGAATCGAGTCGGGTCGCGCTTGAGCTGCTGCCAGGCGTCGTAGACGCGTCGCCACACCGGCCCCGGTGCGCCATTGCCCACGGGCTTTGCATCCAGGCGGGTGACGGGCTGCACTTCGCGGGTGGCGGCGGCCAGCCATATTTCATCCGCCGCACGCAATTCGGCCTCGCTGATGCGGGCATCCGCGCGCGCGATGCCCAGCTCATCGGCCAGTTCCTCGACCACGGCGCGCGAGGTGCCGGGCAGGATGCGGCTGGAATTCGGCGGCGTCAGCAACCTGCCATCGCGCACCACATGCACGGTGGAGGCGCTGGCCTCCATCAGTTCGCCATCGCGCAGCAGGATGGTTTCATTCGCGCCGGCATCCACGGCGAGCTGCCGCAGCAGCACATTGGCGAGCAATGCCACGGACTTGATGTCGCAGCGCGCCCAGCGCGTGTCCTGGGCGGTGATGCAGGCGAGTCCCTCACGCAGGGTCTTTTCGGCGGGCAATGGCCACGGCGAGCAGTAGACGAACACGGTGGGCGGGATCTGCGGCAGCGGCGCATGATTGCGGCCGACCTCTGCGCCGCGCGACAGATGCAGGTATACGTATTGATCGCCGCCGCCATTGGCGGCCACCAGCTCGCCCAGCAGCGAGCGCCACTGCCCGGGGCTGTATGGATTGGCGAGCCGGATCGCCGCGGCACTGCGCGCCAGCCGGTCGAAATGCGATTGCGCGCGGAACAGGCGGCCGCCATACACCGGCATCACTTCATAGATGCCATCACCGAACAGGAAACTGCGATCCAGCGGCGAGATGCGTGCCTCGGCGAACGCCAGCCGCTCGCCGTTCAGCAGGCACCAGTGCAGCGGTTCGGCCAATGGCTCTTGCGCGCTATTCGAACCAGAGCTTCACGGTGTCGACGGCGCTGCGCCAGAGGCCGCCTTCATCCACCTTGGCCAGTGTTTTCAGCGGCACGCGCGCGACCACCTCGTCGCCATTGCGCACCACGTACTCGCCCACGACGGCATTCAGTGCCAGCGGCGCGATCAGCGGGCTGTTGACCTTGGCCTCTTTGGTGAGCTTGTCGCCCACGCCGCGGGCAATGGTGATGCTGATGTCGCTGGGGCTGCCCACGGCCACGGATTGCGCGGCGCCCTTGAACACCTGCGGCGTCAATATCGGCCGGCCGGCGCTCTGCAGCTTGATGGTTTCGTAGAAGTTGAATCCATAGCCCAGCAGCGTGGCGCTGGCGTCCTCACGCGCCTTGATGGAGGGCGAACCGAGCACGACGGAAATCAGCCGCATGCCGTTGCGCTTGGCCGAGCTTACCAGGCAGTACTTGGCGCTCTCGGTATGACCGGTCTTGATGCCATCCACGCTGGGATCGCGTGTCAGCAAGCCGTTGCGGTTGTGCTGGGTATGCTTGTTCCAGGTGAACTCGCGCATCGAGTAGTACTTGTAGTATTCGGGAAAGTCGCGGATGAGCGCACGCGACATGGCCGCGATGTCGCGTGCCGTGCTGTAGTGCTCAGGCGAGGGGCCGCCCCAGCTGTTGGCGAAGTGCGTGCCCTTCAGGCCCAGCCGTTCGGCGTAGGTGTTCATCATCTGCACGAAACCGGCCTCGCTGCCGCCGACCTTCTCGCCCAGTGCGATGGTGGCATCGTTGCCGGACTGCACGATCATGCCCTTGATCAGATCCTCCACCGGCACATCCGAGCCCAGCTCCAGAAAGCTGGTCGAGCCGTCCGTCACGGCGCCGCCGGTGCGCCAGGCGTATTCACTCACCTTGACCTTGTCGGTGAGCGCGAGGCGTTTGCCCTTCAGCGCGTCGAACACGACGTAGGCCGACATCAGCTTGGTGATGCTGGCCGGTTCCATGCGGTCGTCCGCCTTCTGTGAGGCCAGCACGCGGCCGCTGTCCTGATCGACCAGGATGTAGCCGGTGGTCGGCACCGCGGGCGGTGCGGGGATGGGAGAAGAGGCCGCCGCAAAGGCAGTGTTGGCAGTGGCGAGAAGCAGCAGGATCAAGGACTTTTTCATCGTTGGGGGTTCTCCAGAATCATTCAGTCGGTCACCAGCCGGCCCTCGACGCCCAGACGCGCCACGCGCGCGGCCATGGCGTCGTAACCGGCCACATCGGCGATGGGGCCGACGCGAACGCGATACAGCGGTGGCGTGCCGGCGGGCTGCGCCACGCTGACCTGTTCAATCCCCGCTGCACGCAATCGTTCGGCCAGGCGCGTGGCATTGGCAGCCACGCCGAAGGCGCCCACCTGCAGGTATAGCACGGGACCGGTCAGACTGGTCCCGGTTGCCGGAGTTGTTGCCGGTTGGGCCACCGCCTGTGCCAGTTGCGCGGGCGCGCCTGGAGTGATGACTTCGACTTCCACGAAGGCGGTGCCGGCGCGGGTCATGTCCAGCTTGTGGGCCGCGGTGTAGGACAGGTCGATGATGCGGTTGGCGACGAAGGGGCCGCGATCGTTGATGCGCACGATCACGCTGCGGCCATTGCCGAGATTGGTCACCCGGGCGTACACGGGAATCGGCAGCGTCTTGTGTGCCGCGGTCATCGCATACATGTCGTAGGGCTCGCCACTGGAAGTGGGGCGCGCGTGGAAATCCGGGCCATACCAAGAGGCCACGCCGCGCTCCTTGTAGCCTTCGGCCGTGGCCAGTATCGCGTAGCGCTTGCCGAACACTTCGTAGCTGGGCGGATTGCCCCGCGCGCTGCGCGGCTCGACGCGCGGTACCGGATCGGGAATGGTGTCGATGTTCTGTGGCGGCGGCGGCGGCGTGCCGCGCTCCGGATAGGCGGCAGTGCCGTGTTCCGGAGGGGTGGACGAGGGGGCGCGGCGCACGGGCTGCGTGCCGCAGCCCGCCAGCAGTGCGGCGGCGAGCACGAGAGCGGCATTGCCACGCATCATGATCCGGCGGCCGCGGTCTGCGACGAGCGGTAACGGGCCGCGATCTCCTGCGCCAGGTCGTGCACGGCCATGGCGTAAAGAGGGCTGCGGTTGTAGCGCGTGATGGTGTAGAAATTCTGGAAGCCGACGCGCCAGCTCAGGTTTTCCTGCAGCTGCGCCGGCACCAGCACGGCGCGTGTGCCATCGGCAAGCGTGGTTTCGAACTGGTAACCGCGCTCGCGCAGCGAGGCAACGGTTTCGTTCAGCGCCAGCTTGACGTTCTGCGGATCGTCCGGCGAATTCTCGATGTGCGCGTCGACCAGCACCGGCTGGCCGGCGCGCCAGCCATTCTCGCGCAGGTAGTTGCCGACGCTGGCGAAGACATCGGCACCGGCCTCCCACAGGTTGCGGTGGCCATCGCCGCTGCCATCGACGGCGAAGCGGCGGAAGCTCGAGGGCATGAACTGCGGGATGCCCATCGCGCCCGCGTAAGAGCCCAGCGGCTCGCGCGGATCGAGCTTCTCTTCGCGCGCCATCATCAGGAACTGTTCCAGTTCCTTGCGGAAGAATTGCGCGCGCGGCGGGTAGTCGAATCCCAGCGTCGACAGCGCATCGAGCACCCGGTAGTGGCCGGTGAGCCGGCCGTAGAAGGTCTCCACGCCCGTGATCGCGATCAGATATTCGGCCGGCACGCCGGTCTGGGCGGCGACCCGGGACAGATCCTGCGCATGCTGCTGCCAGATCTGCACGCCGCCGTCGATGCGTTCGCTGGTCAGGAAGCGCTGGCGGTATTCCCACCAGGCCAGCGTGCGCTCCGCGGGTTTCTGGATGATTTCGATGATGCGCGGCTGCGACTGGGCGTCGTTGAGCAGCGCGGTGAGCTCTTCGCGGTTGAAGCGGTGCCGATGCACCATGGTGTTCAGGAACTGCTGCACGTCTTCGCGCGACACATCGAGGCCCGGGCTCGTCGCGGGAAGCGAAAAGCAGAATGCCGTCAGCGCCAGCTTCAGCGCGCGATTCCAGCCTCTTGTCATGGCGAATCCGGCTCTACGAGCCGACCAGTTTGCGATGCGAATACAGCGCCATGAGGATACCGAAGCCGGCCAGCAGGGTCACCATTGAGGTGCCACCGTAGCTGACCAGCGGCAGCGGCACGCCCACGACGGGCAGCAGGCCGCTCACCATGCCGGTGTTGATGAATACATAGACGAAGAAAGTCAGGGCGAGGCTCGCGCTGAGCAGGCGCGAGAACGTGTCCTGGGTCTGCGAGGCCAGGTACAGCGCGCGCGCGACCACGAACAGATACAGCGACAGCAGGATCACCAGGCCCAGCAGGCCGAACTCCTCGCCGATCACCGCGAAGATGAAATCGGTGTGGCGCTCCGGCAGATATTCGAGCTGCGACTGGCTGCCGTTCATCCAGCCCTTGCCGAACAGGCCGCCGGAGCCGATGGCGATCTGCGACTGGATGATGTGGTAGCCCGCGCCCAGCGGATCGGTGGTGGGATCGATGAAGGTGAGCACGCGGTTGCGTTGATAATCGTGCAGAAAGTAGTGCCAGCCGATCCACGCGGACGCCATCGCGACGCCGATCGCGCCCACGATGAACCACACCGACAGCCCCGCCATGAGGATGAGCAGCGCGCCGCCGATCATGATGAGAATGGCGGTGCCCAGGTCGGGCTGGGCCGCTGTGAGGGCGGCCGGCAGCAGGATGATGCCCGCCACGACGCCGAGCATGGGCACGGTCGGTGGCAGCGGCCTTTCGTGCAGATACCAGGCGCCGAGCATGGGCACGGCCAGCTTCATGATCTCCGACGGCTGGAAGCGGATGAAGCCCAGATCCAGCCAGCGTTGCGCGCCCTTGCCGATGACGCCCATGGCATCGACCACCAGCAGCAATACCAGGCCAAAGGCGTATATCCACGGCGCGGCGGCCCGCAGCTGCTGGGGGCGCAGCTGCGCCAGCGCCAGCATGGCCACGGCGCCCATCACCAGGCGCACCACCGCACGCAGCACCATGCCCAGGTTCTGGCCGGAGGCGCTGTACAGCACGATCAGGCCGTAGCAGCTGACCAGCGACAGGCCGATGAGCAAGGGGCCATCGAGCTGCAGCGCGGCGAGCAGCCGCGCTGCGCCAGTGAGCGTGCGGCGCGTGGTCGAGTCAGACGATCCGGGCGTGACGCGTATCATGCGGGCGGCACCGCGGGTGGGGTGCCGTTCGCCGGCGCGGCCTGCGCCGGCGCGGCACGCGGCGGTGCGGTCTGCGAAACCGGCGTTGCCGCATCGGTCTTCAGCCGCGGCAACAGATAGGCATCCATGATCTTGCGCACGATGGGTGCCGCGGCGCTGGCGCCGAAGCCGCCGTTCTCCACCAGCACGGCCACCGCGATCTGCGGATCCTCGGCGGGCGCGAAGGCGACGAACCAGGAATGATCGCGCAGCCGTTCGTCCACCTTGCGGTCCAGGCGCTGATTCTGTGCCACCGAATATGCCTGGGCGGTGCCGGTCTTGCCGGCCATGTGATATTCGGCCGACGTGGCGATCGCGCGCGCCGTGCCGCTGATCATGGTCTGGCGCATGCCTTCCATGATCACCTCCCATTGCGCGGACGTGCCGCCCTTCACGCGTGGCAGCGGCACGGGAGCGATCGGCGTCGTGGCGCCGGTGACCGGATCACGGATGCCGGTCACCAGTCGCGGCTTGAACACGGCGCCCTTGGCGGCCAGCACCGCCGTCACCTGTGCCAGCTGGATGGGCGTGACCGACATGAATCCCTGGCCGATGCCGAAGTTCACCGAGTCACCCGGATACCAGGCGCCCTCTGAAGGATCGCGGAAGTGCTTCATCTTCCACTCGCGCGAAGGCAGCAGCCCCGGCACTTCGCCAGCGATGTCGATGCCGGTGAGCTTGCCGTAGCCGAAGGGCGAGAGAAATTCATGGATGCGATCCACGCCAAGCTCGTACGCCAGCGCGTAGAAATACACGTCGCAGGATTCGGCGATGGCCGTGCGCAGATCCACCGCGCCATGCACGCCGCCCCGGCCTTCGCGCGCGCGGCGGCTGCTGCCCGGCACCACGTACACGCCGGGGCAGTAATGCGTCTGCTCGGGCGTGATGAGTCCATAGGCCAGGCCCGCCATTCCCAGCACCGGCTTGACGGTCGAGCCCGCCGGATAGGTGCCGCTGATGGCGCGGTTGAACAGCGGTTTGTCGATGTCGGTTTCCAGCGCGCGGTATTCGGTGCGCGTAATGCCGCGGCCGAAGACGCTGGGATCGAAACCGGGCATGCTGGCGAATACCAGTACATCGCCGGTGTGGGGATCGATGGCCACGGCGGCGCCGCGACGGCCCGCGAAGGCCGCCTCAGCGGCCTGCTGCGAGGGCAGATCGATGGACAGGATGAGATCGGAACCGGCATGGGGAGGCTGCTTCTTCAGCTCGGCGCCTTCGCGCTCCACCGAACGGCCCTGCGCGTTGACCATGATCTGGTTGTAGCCATTCACGCCGTGCAGATCGGTTTCATGGGCGGCTTCCACGCCCTGCTTGCCGATCAGCGACGTGCCGGTATAGGCAGCGCGGTCGATCCGCGTCAGATCCGTTTCGCTGATCGCTCCCACGTAGCCCAGTGCATGCACGCCCAATGAGCCGTAAGGGTAGTAACGCGTGGAGCGGGCGCGCAGCTCCACTCCGGGAAATTCATGCCGGTGCACGGCGAAGCGCGAGATTTCCTCTTCGGTGAGTCGCAGGCGGATCGGCACGGCCTCGAAGCCGCGGTGCGCGAAAATCACCCGCCGCACGTCGGCGACTTCATCCGCCGGGATGATGCCCAGCTGCTGCAGCCCGTTCAGTGTGGCATTGACGGCATTCTCGGCTTTCTTTGTCTTGCTCGCTTTCTCCGGGCCGGCGCTCGGCAGTTGCTCGCGAGTCAGCTCGAGCTGGTATGAAGGCTGGTTCTCGGCCAGCACCTTGCCATTGCGATCGAGGATCAGCCCGCGATTGGCGGGTACCGGTTCGATGCGTGTGCGATTGCCCTGCGCCAGATCGAGGTAGTAGTCGTAGCGGACGATCTGCAACAGCACCAGCCGGCCGATCAGCACCAGCGCGAGCGCGGCGATGATGGCCGCGGCCACGGCGCTGCGCTGCAGAAAGAAGCGCTGCTCTTTCTGGTGATCCTTGATCCTTACCTGGCCGACCATGGACGAAGCCTAGCGCGGTGCGTGCAGGCGGCCCAGCAAACCGGCGACCAATGGCCAGATTGCCGCCCCGGTGAGGATATGTACCCAGCGCGTCCATGTGCCGGTGCTCTGGCTGCTGAAACCATCGATGGTCCACAGCAGGCCTTCGTATACCGCCAATGCGATCAGCACGAACAATGCCTGCTCGAACAGCGGTTTGGCGCGGACCAGCAGATGCAGCCGGATCGCCAGGTAGCAGAGCAGCGAGAGCGCCAGCGCGTGCTGGCCCAGTTGCGACCCCGTGAGCACGTCGAGGCAGAGGCCGCCGAGGAAGCCGATGAGGATGCCACCGGCCTGCGGCATCATCACCGACCAGTACAGCACCACCAGCACCAGCAGGTTGGGCCAGAACGCCGACAGCATTTGCGGCAGCGGCATCACCGTCAGCATCAGGGCGATGAAGGCCGTGATGTAGACCAGCAGCGGGGATTCACGCGAGCCGGTAAGCATCAGCGTGATTCCTGCGCCGCCGCGTCTGGCCCCGGCCCGGGCGCCGGGTCGGACGACGTCGATTCAGCCGGAGCCGGCCTGGGCGCGGGCAATGCCGGCCGCGGACCCGCAGTCGCGGCAGGATTGGGCTTGGCGGTGGGAGGGGGCTTTACCGTCGCACCGGGTTTGGTGGGCGCCGCGGCCTTGGCAGTATCGGGCGGTACGAGCAGGGGCTTGCCCGTGGGCGCCTCGGGCAGGTCTTTCAGAAGTGCAGGATTCACCGGTGCGGCGGGATGCTCGGGGTTGAACCACAAGGCCATCACCTGTCGATCGCGTGCCAATGTGGCGCGCGGCCTGGCGCGCACGCGCGCCACGATTTCATCCGGATCACGCACTTTTTCGATGATGGTGCCGACCGGAATGCCGGCCGGAAACACGCCGCCGAGGCCCGAAGTGATGATCTCATCGCCTGCCTTCACGTCGGCAGTGGCCGGCAGGAAGGGCAGACGCAGCTCGTCTTCGTTGCCGGTGCCCTCGGCGATGGTACGCAGGCCATTGCGCAGGATTTCCACCGGTACGGCATGCGCCGGATCGGTGATCAGCATGACCTCGGCGCTCCAGGGGCCGACGCGCACGAGTTGTCCCACCAGTCCCGCGCTGTCGACGATGGCCTGCGATCGGTACAGGCCGGAGAAGTCGCCCTGATCGAGCACCAGGCGCTGACGCAGGCGTCCCAGGTCGACACTGACCACGTCGGCCAGCTTGGAGCGCGCCACCAGCGGCGGCAGCGCGGCAGTCAGCCCGCGCAGGCGTGCGTTCTCTTCTTCGAGTGCCTGGTAGCGCAGGGTGGCCAGCGAAAGCTCGCGCTCGCGCTTGCGCAGCGCCGCGTTTTCCTCGCGCAGGCTGGCGCGGGTCTGGAACAGGTCGCTCAGGGCCGTCCACAGCATGCGCGGCGAACCCACCGCCACCTGCACCGGATAAGCCCCGGCCTGCAGCACGTAACGGATGCGCTCGCTCCAGCCATCGCGCTGATCGAAGTACATCAGCACCACGGACAGGACCGC
>Ga0164241_10004189_pt1 | contig 14088 bp, 9 predicted proteins | sample OricomyardsoilBY_FD_108780 | JGI IMG/M metagenome (GOLD analysis project Ga0164241, IMG submission 108780) | Backyard soil microbial communities from Emeryville, California, USA - Original compost - Back yard soil (BY) | ecosystem: Environmental > Terrestrial > Soil > Unclassified | place: USA...
GCGCCGCTTCGACGGTAGCGGTGCATGTCGGACCGGACGGTTACCGGAATTTTCACGTTTCCGGCCGCGTCGAAGCCACCAACAATCCCTCGGATCTGCGCACCGAACGCCTGATCGGCCACCTCTCCGGCTTGCCGCACCCCCACCCCGAGTCCGTGCTCGTCGTAGGGATGGGCGGCGGCGTCTCGGCCGGCGCGCTGTCGCTGTATCCCGAGGTGAAGCGCATCGTCATCTGCGAGATCGAGCCGCGCGTCGTGGGGGCGACGCGCCTCTTTGCTGCAGAAAATTACCAGGTACTCGACAATCCGAAGGTCGAGATCGTCTTCGACGACGCGCGGCATTTCCTGGCCACGACCCGCGAAAAATTCGACGTCATCACGTCCGATCCCATTCACCCCTGGGTGCGCGGCAATTCGATCTTATTTTCGAAGGAGTACTACAACATCGTGCGCGAACGCTTGAAGCCGGGCGGCCTCGCGACGCAATGGGTACCGCTCTACGAGACGAGCGAGCTTGCCATCAAGATGCAGATGCGCACCTTCATGAGCGCCTTCCCGAACGGCACCGTCTGGAACACCAACGTGAGCGGGAAGGGCTACGACGTCGTGCTCGTCGGCGGCGAGCAGCCGCTCAAGCTCGACCTCGACGCCATCGAACGTCGCATACGCGACAATCCGCAACTCTACCGATCGCTCGCGGACGTGAAGATCCACAACGCGGTCGAGCTCGTCGCCGACTACGGCGCGAGCGGCCGCGACATGCAACGCTGGCTCGAGGGCGTCCCCGCGAATCGCGATTTCAGCCTGAGGCTCGAGTACATCTCCGGCCTCGCGCTCAATACCGGGGAGGCCGATCCCATCTACGCGCACATGGTCGCAGGCCGCACGTTCCCGAACGTCGTGGGCGACCCCGCGCGTGTCGCGGATCTCAAGCGCCGTCTGGCGAGCGCACGCTGAGCGCGGCCTTGCTACGCAGGCGCAGCTTGTATTCGAGCCAGCCGAACACGCCGACGAACCACAAGAGACCGAACAGCGCGCACACGACCACGGCAAGGGGCGCGATGGACGCGAAGGGCTCCCGCCAGAGCGTGCAAATGAGGGCCTCGGGCGTGGGGGCCTGCGGCGTTCTCGCCTTCTGGCACCACTCGGTCGTGGCTCCCGAGAGCGTCACCATGACGACGGGGACGCAGGCGGCCAGGAACACGACGAAGAGCGCCGCCCACACCACGCGCAGCAGCCCGGCCAGCTTGCCGCTCGCGCCACGCACGCGCGAGACGAACCAGAGCACGAGCGCGAGCCCCAGGGGCAGTCCGATGAAGAGCGCGCGGCCGAGCGTCGGGTGCTCGCCACGTAGGATCGGAGCGCCGAACAAGACCAGGAGCAAGAGCGAGAGCGCGATGTACGCGACGGCTCCGAACGTGAATAGCCGCAACCCGCGCGAGCCGCCGCCGATCATCGAGAACACGGCCGCCAGGATGCGCGGCGGAAATCCCAAGAAGATCTGGTAGAGCGGGTGCGCGCGCACGACCACGGCGTAGTCGCCGAGGCTCGCGAGCAAGCCGTTACGCGCGACGACGATGGCACGCGTCAACCGATCCACCAGCACGAGCGCAGGAATACTGCGTAGATCCTCCTCTCCCACGCGGTAGCCGTCGCGGAAGAACCCGGCCACGCCCTCGGGCGACGCCGCGAGGCGTTCGAGAGCTCGATCGGCGAAGGTGGCGGCGGCGGCGCCGTTCAAGACGCCGCCCGTCACGCTCTCGCGCTCGAGCTCTTCGGCGCGCGCGTCGTAGAGCACGTCCCGCAGGCCCTCCGGCAGAACCTCGAGCTGGCATCCGTGCACGAGCCACTCGAAAGGTCCGGGGGCGCACGGCTCGGATTTGCTCCGTTCGAGCTCCCCGAGCGCCTGCTTGCGTAGAGCGCCGTCGTCGGACGCGAGCTCGCGCAGCCAGGCGAACAGCGCGGCGCGGTCCGGTGGCGGGAGCGGCAGCGCGCCCGCCTCGAGCTCGAGCTCGTCGACCACGTGACGCAGGCGCTCGAGCACGGGCTGCACGGGCGCGTCACGCCCGAAGAGCGAACGGACGCGCTCGGTATCCAAGAGCACGTCGACGAGCTCGCAGGCGCCGTCGATGCGGCCCCAAAGAATGTCGTTCGAGCGCCAGGAGCGCTTGAAGAAAGCAGCGAAATGCCCGAAGCGCAGGCCCGTCACCTTGCGCTTGCCGTCGATGCCGGCAAGTCCCAGCTGCGCGTCGACGGGGCTCACGCGCGCGACGCGGATCACGTCGTGGCTCCTCAAGCCGCTCAGGTACTCGACCTTGAAGAGCACGCGATCGACGCGCATGAAATCGTCGTAAACGGGGACGATTTCGGGGTAGCTCGCGAGCGCGCGTCGCTCGTAGGCGTCCGAGGCGTCGAAGAAGGACCCCAGCGGACCGACGGGCGCCGGATCCGCCGCGGCAGCCGCGAGGACGCGCGCAAAAGCCTGCAAATCGGCGTCCCCGCCAGGGAACGGCACGCGGTCGATGCGCAGCAGCACCGTGAGCGCCAGCTCCCACGCCCGCTCCGCCCACGCGTCGTCGAGCACGAGCGCCTCGCTCTTCGCCACCTCGGCGAAGACGCGCGTGCCCACCTGATCGAGGGCCGTCTCCAGCGCGGCGCGCACGATTTCGAGCAGCTCGATTTGGCGATTGACGGCGCCGCCGACGTCCTGCCGCGCGTAGAGCTCGTCGTCGATTTCGTACGTCAGGTAAAGCAGGCGCCGCAGCCGGAAGAGCGGGTCCAGGTGCAGGAGCGCCTGCGAGCGTGGTCCGGCTTCGCGCACCACGTGGGCGTCGAACCACTCGCGCAGCAGGCTCTCCGCCTCGAAGGTGCGGCGAGCGGCGTCGCCCGACATCGCCCGCGAGGAGCGCGCGTGCCGCGCCACGTCGCCGCCTTCCAGCTCCGGACCGAAGAACGAAGCGAACAGGCGCTCGACGAGGCCGAGCAAACGATAGCGGCGGTGTTCCTCCTCCCCCGCTATGTCGGGCGTCCCCTCCGCATTGGCCAGCGGCTTTCGGGCGTCGAGCAGCAGATCGCGCCGGATACGGTGAACGCGGCGCGCGTCGGCGTTGTGACGCGCGAGTGACTTGAGATCGCCTGCGATGCTCTCGTACGCGGGCAGCCGCGTGAGCGATGCGAGCGCCGTCTGCACGATGCTCGGACTCTCGGGCACGGCGGGGTCGCTGCCGAAGCGCTCGGGATCGGGCTCCACGTAGAGTAGCCAGCGGGAGACCGGACGGTCGGCAAGCCGGGAGTAAATGGCGTCGAGCGTCGTCGTGAACGGTTTGTTGTCGAGCACGCCGCCGTCGATGAACACGCGGGCGCCGGCCGCGGGCGTGAGGTTCGCCCAGCGCCGCAAGCGTGCGTCGACGGCATCGTCGAGGCCCACGGTGACGGGCGCGAACGCCCCCGGAAAGCAGGACGTGATGCGGCTCAAGCGGGCGAGCGCAGCGTGCGTCGTGCGGGGTCCGCCGTCGCGACGCTCGTCGGCGCTCCCGGCGAGCGGGAAGAACGGCTCCTTCCGCCCCTCGCGATGCTTGAGCCAGAACACCGTGCGGTGGTCCTGCACCTCGAGCACGCTGTCGCGATCGTCGGCCGTCGCCCATTTCCGGCCGTAGAAGTCCGTTCCCGTCACGAACAGGTCGAGCTCGCGCGTGCGCGAAGGATCCTCGCTCACCTTCCGGATCGGGTCGTGCCCCATGGCGTCGAACGCTTCGCGCAGCCAGGGTTCGTACTTGTTCTCGCTGTCGAGCAGCGACTGATAGCTCTCGAGCGGCGCGTCGACGTCCCGGAGCAGTCCCCCAATGTCGCCGCGCTGTCGCCAGAGGCCAGCCGCTGAGCGAAATTCGCACTCGTTACACAGCGCGTAAGCGAGCAGGATGCCGTTGACGCCTCCCGCCGAAGAGCCGCTCAGCACGTCTACCACCACGTCCGAGTCGGTGAGGGCCTTCAACAAGCGGTACGTGCCGCGCCCGCGCACGGCGCGGAACAGCTCCTGCGCGACGCCGTTGATGTAGATGGCGAGCGAAACGCCGCCGTACATCACGAGGCCGAGCCTGACTTCCCTCGATTTCAGTGCCCGCGCCTCGCCGCCGCCCGCTCTCGCCTCTAAGCTCATCCCGGCGCGCGATGTTTCCCCGCCGCCCAGCGAGCCGCAATAGGCGCCTCTTGGGTGCGCCCACCCACACTCACGGCGGGTATCGCACCCGAACGCCAGCGTCGCGTCGCTTCAGTAACAGCCCGTGAACTGGATTTCGTCGACGGCGATGTCGAAGGGAGCGTTCTTTTCGTTCACCTGGAACTGAATGCCGTAAAGCCGCGCCGGATCGAGCCCGCTGTCCTTCGGCCCCCAATCCTCCTGCCGCATTTCCGCGAAGGGGATCGTGTAGAGGGTCCAGGCATCGGTGAGCACGAGGTCGTAGCCGTGGTCGTTGAAGCACTGATGGCAGAGCTTGCCGTCAGGATCGGTCTGGGCGTCAGGGACCTTCACGCGCACGTGCGGCGTCGAGCCGGGGTTCGCTTTCGCCCAGAACGCGATGCCGCGGTAGTGGCTCGCGTCGTACACGCCCTTCGGATCGACGAAGTTTAGGCCCATGCCGGCGTAGGCAATATCACCGCCCCCGATACTGCCGCGCATGCGCGCGTGATGCAGCGTGCCGTTCGCACCGCCCTCGGTCATCTCGAAGGTGCCGCCGAGGGCGCCGGAGGTCGGCCAAATGTCCGATCCGCCGTTGTCCTTCGTGTCGAGAAAAGTGTACCAGTAGCCGCCGCGACCGGCGCTGAAGTTGGTCTTGTTCGCCGATTCGCCGTCGCTGATCATGCCGGCGGCGGGTGGACACACGCGGCCCTCTGGCAGCTTTTGGCGCGCCGGATCCGCGGCGTCCCAGCGCTCGTGGCAAGCGCCGAGCGAAATGCTCAACAGTGAAATACTCACGCCTATTTGGAGCCTCGCTCGCCGGGTTGCCGCGCTTCGTGCCATGCGCGGTTCATGGCCGCCGTCGCGTCCGTCGATCGGCGAATCAGGGGGACCGGGCATGAGCGAAGTGCCCCGTCGAGTAAAACTGCCTCAGCGAAACCGGCGCTAGGGCCTATTAGGGCGTCGCTGGCGCTCCGTTTCGTTGGCATTCCGTATGCTCTAGGGACTGAGCACGAGGAGTCTAGCCGTGAGCCTAGTTGCCCAGCCCTACACCGCCGATGACCCTGACCGCACGAAACCGAGCGTCGTGCTCGTGGATTGGAACGGGGACGACGAAGAAACCGTGCCGTGGGATGTGGTGCGCGGCCGGCGCTTGGCCGCCGCCGCGGACGACGACTATCTGCTGCCGGAACGCTGGCGCGGCATCGGCCCGCGCCCGGGCAGTATCGCGCTCGGCATCGTGCTGGGCGTCTCGCTGGCGATCGGTGCGCTCGCCATGATCTTGCCGCAAGACGCGCCCACAAGTCCCCTCCCGCCGGCGACAGCTCCGCTCACGGGCCCCGCGTGGGACGCGCCCTCCCGCATGGTTCCCGAGACGACGCTCGTCTCGGCTCCGGTCGATAATCCGCCGACCGAGCGGGCTATCTCGCATAGATGATACAACCTGCCGCACAGGTCAGTACGTGGCCGTTGCGGTCACCCTCGTCGCATTGTTCGCCGAAGTTGGCGTCAATCGCGCCGTCGCCGCAGAAGCCGGCGTAGAGACAGGCCGGGGTGCACGCGTACTCCCCCGTGTTCGAGTAGAGGCCGCTGAAATTGTCGTCGCATTCTTCGGTGCCGTCGATGAATCCGTCACCGCAATACGCGGCGTAGCGACAGTCCGACCTGCACCCGCCGTAGTGCCCGTCGTTCCGCAGCTTCCCCTCGTCGCATTCCTCGACACCGGTGACGACGCCGTCGCCGCAGACGTCTGCGGCGCAGCCGGTGGGCACGCCGGACGGCCCCGCTTCGCTCCCCGAGCCGGCGCCGCCTGACGGTTGGTCCGCACACGCGAGCCGGCACGTCGGCGAGCAACGACCTCCATCCAGCATGCCGGGGTCGCATTCTTCCGAGCCGACGAGCGAGCCGTCACCACAGACGGGGCGGCAAGGGACGCCGGGCGCCGGACAGAGCCAGCCGGGCTCGACCGCGCATTCGACGCTGCAGCCGTCGCCGTTCGTCCCGTTGCCGTCGTCGCAGGCTTCGTAGGTCCGCGCGACCTTTCCATCGCCGCACACCGGAGGGTGGCACTGGTCCGGTCGCGGACACTCGGCGTCGCGTTCGACGTGGCAGGTCATGGTGCAGCCGTCCGCACCAGTGAGGTTGCCGTCGTCGCATTCCTCGAAACCTTCGGGAACACCGTTGCCACAGAACGGATCGATAACGATCGGGGCCGTGCCGCCAGCGCCGTTCCCGCCAGCTCCTCCGGTCATGCCGGAACCACCAGCGTGGCTGCTCGTCGTGCCGCCGGTCGTGTCACCTGTGCTCGTCGTGCCACCGGTGCTCGTCGCGGCGCCGCTAGCGGCAGAGCTCGTGCCGCCGTTGGTCGCGTTCCCGTTCCCCCCGGACGCGCCAGCGCCGGTCGTGCCGCCCCTCTCCGACTCGCCGCGATCGATCGAGCGCCCCGCGCAGGCCGCGGCGAGCAGCACGCCCCACGCCGCGGCCACGAGGCGAGGTCGCACGACGTCGCGCGCTGCCCTCATCCCCCGCAGCCAATCACGACGCGATGTTCGGGAGCGGCGACTTCGAGGGCAGGTCCGGATCGCCAAAACCCTTGTAGTTCGTGACGCCCATGGCTTCGCACAGGTTCAAAAGGATGCGCTCGTGGCGCTCGGTCGATTTGAGGTAGCGACCCTGCGCCGAGGTCTTCAAATACCCGCCGTTACCGCTCGCGAGCACGAAGCGCATCGACTTCTGATCGTGGTTCACGGCGTCGCCCATGTCCCGGCACCACGCGACGAGCGTCGTGTCGAACAGCGACTTCGACGGATCTTCGGGATCCGAGAAGGTCTTGAGCTGATTCACGATCGAGACGAACTGCTGGGCCAAGTACGCCTCGAACTTGATGAGGTTCGCGAAATTCGAGGAGGCGCCGCTGTGAATGAAGCCGCCGTGCTGATCGTCGTAGGGCAGGCCTTCCACGTTGACCTTCAAGCTCTGGTCGCTACCGTACTGAATCGCGGCCACGCGCGTGATGTCGCAGGCGAACGCGCTCGCGATGAGGCTTTGGTGCACGGCGTTCATGGCGCAAGCGTCCGCATCGCCCTGGTGCGTGTACGTGCCGTCGGCGCCGGGCGACGTCGGCTTCATGCAAGCGACGGTGGCGCCGCCCCCCATGCTCTGCGTGAGCTTGTTCTCGAGCTCGCGGATCGAGTCGAGGTGCACGTCGAGCTTGGCCTTCTCGTTCGCGCCGAGCGTGCCCTTCAGGCTGGTCGCCTCCGCGGTAACCAGGTCGAGGATGCTCTTGCGACGCGCGAGCAGGCCGTCGGCCGATTGACCCTCGGGCAGCGCGCCACCGAAGATCGTGGTGTACGCCGACAGCGGCGAGCTGATCGTCGACAGGTTGTTGCCGCCGTTCGATGCGCCCCCGTAGAACATGTTGATGCCGCCGCCGCCGTTCGTGGCGGCGCCGAGCAGCAGGGACGCGATGGGCCGATTGATGCCTTGGCTCTTGAGCTGAGCCGCGACGAATTGGTCGACGGAGATCTTGAGCTGGCCATTGTAGTAGCCATAGCCCATGCCCGTGATCCCGTCGGGCGCGCCGTGGCCGTCGCTCAGGTTTCCGCTCGGCATGCCTTCGACGAGCACGATGCTGTCCTTGATGGCCTCGAGCGGCTTCGTCATCGCGCTGAAGGTGTTGATCGCCTCCCCGGAGATGCCCGTCGGCGTCCAGGCCGGTGGGTGGGTGCCCATCGTGCAGAAGAGCAGCAAGCGCTTGGTCGACGAGCCGGCGGCACGCGCCTCTCGGCGCACGGCCGAGTTCATGAACGGCGCCAGGATGAGCCCCGCGCCCGCGCCGCCGAGGATCTGTCTGCGAGAAAGGCGGTTCATCGTGTCTCCTACTGGTCCTTCACGCGGGTCGTGAAGTTTTGCGCGTGGATGATGGCCTTGAGCACGTCCTTCAACCCGAAGCTCGCCTGCGACGCCTCCTGATAGATGGCGTCGTACGTGCACGCGTCCTGCGCCCAGGTGCTCGACCCGTACGCGAAGTACGTCCAGTAGCGCAGCATGCACTTTTGCACGTCGTCGCTCCCCGCCAGGTACTCACCCAGGCTGTTCGGACCACTCAAGCCCGCGAGCGCCGGGCCGTCGCCCGACGGCGGGTCCAACACCTGAAGTGAATCGTCGATGGGCAGGCCGTTCTCCGTGTCGCGGAAACGACCGAAGGCGTCGTAGTGCTCGAAGCCGAAGCCGATCAAATCCATATGCTTGTGGCACTGGAAGCAGCCGCCCGTCGAATGCGACTGCTCGAAACGCTGCCGCGTCGTCTGGGCCATGTCGGAGGGATGGAACGTCGTGTCGACATCGGACGGCGGCGGTGCGATTTCCTGGCACAGCATGCGCGTGCGCACGAGGTGACCGCGCTGCGTCGGCGAAGACGTGTCTGGTCGCGCATAGCCGTTCAGGATGGCGCCCGTCGCGAGCAGACCCGAGTCACGCGGGCTGTCGGCCGGGATCGGGAAGCTCTTGAACGTGGCGTCGAGGCCCGTCGTGGGGAAGCCGTAGAACGCGGCGAGGTCCTTGTTCACGAAGGTGTGATCCGCCGTGAGCACGCTGCCGAAGCTACCGCTGGTATTGAACGCCTCGACGATGAGGTTCTGCGCCTCGGCGTCCATGTTGTCGCGCATGGCCGTCGTCAGCATGTAGACGGTGTCGTCCTTGGCGGTCGAGTAGAGCCTGTCGAGGCCGAGCCAGCCGCGCATGAAGCCCATGACGGCCGTCGCGTTGCTGGCGCTGCCCGTCGCGATCAACCGGTCCGTCTGCTGGTCGACCATCTGCCCGATCGACAGGCTTCCCGCGGCGACCGAATCTGCCGCGCTGAGGAGCGTGTCGTCCGGGGTGTTGCTCGTGAGGAGGTACGAAAGCTCGCTCGCGACCTCGAACGGCGTGAGCGTGTAGCTCCCACCCTGCTCCGTGCCGAGCTCGCTGCGGTAGAGGAAGTACGGCGACTGGAGCATCGCCGTCACCACCGTCTGCGCGGCGCTCGAGAAGTCCTTCTCGGTCGTGAAGAGCTTCGTGTAGGCCGCGACGCGCGCGTCGTCGGCAGCGAGCGTTTGGCGGAATGCGCGGCGGCCGAAGGCCTGGATGAACTTCTGCGCGCAGGTCTTGTCGACCGTCTGGCAGTTGCCAAACTGCGAGAGCTGCCCGCTGCTGGCAGCCCACGCGGCGACCGCCTCGGCGCTGTCCATCAATTGCGACGCCGTGAGCCCCTGCACGAGGAGCGCGTTCGCATCCAAGGAGAAGCCGAGGATGATCGGATCCGAGAAGACGCTGCCGACGGGCGCTGCCTTGCTCGTGTCGTTGAAGATGCTGTGAACGCTGGCCTCGAACTCCTTCGCGCTCAGACGCCAGAGCTTGCGCGGACCGGGCGCGTTGGAGGTGCAGGCCTGCGGCTCCGCCAGCGCTTCTGGCGGCCGCATGACGGAGCCCGTCCCTGCGCTGCCGCCACCGCTGCCGCCCGCGCCACTGCCGGATGCGCCACCGGCGTCGCCACCACCGCCGTTGCCGCTGCTCCCCGCGGCGCCGCCGCTGCTAGTGCCGCCGGCGGACGTGCTGCCGCTGCTGCCACCCTTACCGGGATTCGAGGAGCCGCCTTTGCCGGGGGCGGCACCGCTGCTCGCGCCGCTACCGGCCGCCGTACCGCCGCTGCCGCCCGTGAGCTGCGTCCCGTCGCCTTCATCGCCGACGTTGCGGCCTTCGGCTGCGGAGCAACCCACGCCGGCCGCGAGCGCCAACAGGCCGCAGAGTCGAGTGAGCGAAGCCGAGCGCAGCATGGAAACTTGAGTTGGCAGAGCGGTTCCTCCCGAAGTGACCAACAACCGCGATAGCGAACACGTAAAACTACAACATGGAACCGGTTCGTCAATCCGGCGGGTGACGAGATCGGCCAGCCGCAGGCGCGTTTTGTGGGCGTGAAACACACCCCGGTCCGCTCACCCAGAAATCTTCCAGCGCGGGCAGGAATCCGACCGGACCCGCACGTGTTCGAAGGTGCGACAAGCGCGCACGTCGGCGCGCTCAGGCGCTATCGACGTGCTCGATGCTTTCTTGCGGGACTGCACGCGGCAACGCGGCGTCGAAGCGTTCCGCGAGCGCGTGGCACAGCGCGCTGAGCGCCGCGGGCTCCTGGACGGACAGCAGCAGGCCGTCGCCGCGCGTGGCGAGCGCGGTGCGTTCTTCGAGCGGCAGCCGATCGACCTTGCTGTACACGCGGACGCGCGGCGTATCGAGCAAGCCGAGCTCCGCGAGCACGAGCTCGGTCGTCGCGAGGTGTTCCTCGTACTCGGGGTTCGAAGCGTCCACGAGCTCGAGCAGCAGGTCGGCGCTGGCCGCTTCCTCGAACGTCGCGCGGAACGCCGCGAAGAGCGCCTTCGGCATGTGCCGGATGAGACCCACGGTATCGCTCACGATCGCGGTGCGACCCGACGGCAATCGCAAGCGGCGCGAGCGCGGGTCGAGCGTCGCGAACAGCTTGTCCTCCGCGAGGACGGAAGCTGCCGTCAGCGTGTTCAAGAGGGTGCTTTTGCCCGCGTTCGTGTACCCGACGATGGCGATGCGCGTGAGGCCGCTCTGGTCGCGGCGCTGGGAGCGCACGCCGCGTTGCTTGGCGATCTGTTGGAGCTCGCGCTCGAGACGCTGAATGCGCTCGCGCGCGCGGCGACTCCCAATCTCGAGCTTCGTCTCGCCCGGGCCGCGCCCGCCGATGCCGCCCGTGAGGCGGCTCAACGCGTCGTCCTTCTGCCCCAGGCGCGGCAGCGTGTACTTGAGCTGCGCGAGCTCCACCTGCAGCTTGCCGTCACGGCTTTCCGCGCGCTGCGCGAAAATGTCCAGGATGAGCTGGGTCCGGTCGAGCACCTTCAGATCGGTGCGCGACGCGATGCCGTGCGCCTGGGCCGGGCTGAGGTCGGCATCGAAGATCAGCGTCTCCACGTCGAGCTCGATGGCGCGCATCACGACTTCGGCGAGCTTGCCCGAGCCGAGCACGAACTTCGGGTCGAGCGTGTCGCGCAGCTGGATCACGCGGTCGGCGACGGCGACCCCGGCCGTTTCGGCGAGCGCCGAGAGCTCCTCGAGCCGTGAGGTGGCCGTGGCGAACGCGCCGCGCCGGCTTTTTTCGCCGACGTGTATCAGCATGGCGAGGCCGTCTTTCGCCTTGACGGTGCGGGCGCGAAAATGGCGCGCAAATTCCGCCTCGAGCGACGTGATGAGCGCGCCGAAATCCGGCTGCGGCTGGCCATGCGGCTGGGGGCCCACGATCTCGTACGGAGACGAACGGCCGGGCCCGGGCGGCACGTTGTAGGCGTAGGTGAAGCGCGTCGGCTCGCCGTCGCGATCCAGCAGCACGCCGGCCACCAAGTCAAGCCGCAGGCGCGTGAGGTCGACGAGGTCGTCGTGCGTGAGCGGCTCGTTGTAAAGGTGCGTGTGCACGAGCCGGAGCGCGCGGAAACGCCCCTCGGCCGCGCGCAGACGCCCGATGTCCGGCAGCATCAGCCCGGTCGCGCTGCCGACGACCACGAAGTCGATGCTGCCCGAACGGTGCACGAGCGCGCCCACCTGGCGTCCCGTCTCCCGCGACGCATCCGCGAGCGAACGCACGAGCTCGGGCGTGGCGATACGGTCGAGAGAGACGCGCCGGCGGTACACGCGCTCGAGGGCCTTGAACGCGCTCGGCGAAAGCCCGGCCGTGTTGCCGTGGATTTCAGACATCCGTGGGCGTCACCTTAAGGCTTGCTTCGGCGCTGTCGAGGTCCGCTAGCCGCGCTTCGAGCCGAGCGACCTGCGCGCGCGCCTCGCCGAGCTCCGTTTCCACTGCCTCGAGCTCCTTCGCGAGCCGCGCGCGGTCACGCCCGCGCGTTTCGACCACGGCAGTGGCGGCACGCAGCGCGCCCTCCGCGTTTTTACGCTCGGCACGCAGGCGCGCCTGCTCTTCGGCGAGGCGCTTTTTCTCCGCGTGAGCGCGCGCGCGCTCGGCGGCGTCGCTCGGCGGCGTGGCCTTGGCTGCCTCCGCGCTCGGCGCGGCGGGCGCACGTTCGGGGAAGCTTGCCCCGGCGAGCGCTCCGAAGCCGGGCGGATCGCGATCGCTCTTGAGCGCTCCGGGCGGATCGGGGTCGAAACCGCCCGCGGCGGCCAGCGCGCCGAGATTCGCGAAGACGCGGCGGAGCGTCGCCTCGCTCGCGCCGTGCCCCGCCCCACGCAGGATCTCGCCGGCGAGCGTGACGAGGCGGTTGGTCGCCTTGCGATGCGCCGCCGTCGCCTCGAGCTCGCCGGAGCGGAGGCGCTCACCCGTCTCGAATAGCTCTTCGAACGCGTCGCGCTCGCGCCACCAGAGCTGGTTCGTCGCCCAGGCCGTGACGCTCGGACGCGGGAGCTTCGTGAAAAGCTTGGCGGAGCCCGGGTCGCTCGCCTTGAGCTCGCCCGCAAGACGCTTGCGCTCGGCGACGAACTCGTCGAGCGGCGCTCGGTACAGCGCCAACACGGCTTCGTCGTAACTCAGCACGGCGCGAAAATCAGGCCTCGTTGAGCTCGAGCACGTTGCGGTCGGGGTCACGCACGAAAATGGCGCGGTGCCCGTCCGGAAAGGTGACGGGCCCGCCGCTCAGCGGAAACCCCGCCGCTTCGAGGCTCGCCTGCGCGAGGGCCAAGTCCGCGCAATCGAACGCGACGTGCGTGTAGCCCGCATGCTTGACGTTCTCGTCCATCAGCACGTTGTGCGGACCAGGGCCGTTCGCGTTGACGATGAGGTTGAGCTCGACACCGGCGGGGTGTTTCAAGATCGCCACCGGCTCGGGCCCGAAGGGGCCGCCCGTGTGCTCGAAGCCGAGCAGGGCATAGAACGCTTTGGCGCGTTCGAAGTCGGCGACGCGAATACCAACGTGAGCGATCCCTTTGACGAGCGAGGTCACGCTCGGAGGATAGCGCAGCGGCGAGCCGCGTCAGTACGCCAGGTTCACGCTCAGGCTCGGTTCGAAGCCGAAATCGGGCCCACCGTCGGCGCCGAAAAGGCCGTAGAAGCGTGATTCGAGCGCCACGAGCAGCCGCTGCGTCTTGTAGAGCTCGACGCCGACGGACCCGCCGAAGGCCCCGAAGCCTCGAGCTTTCATGTGGGCGTACCCGCCACGAAAGCCGAAGTAAGGGTTGAGCGTGCGCCGCCGTCCGCCGCCTAGAAACTCCGAATAGAGGGCCGAGCCCAGCGTGAGCGCGTAGAAGTCGACCGCCGTGCCACGCGTTCGGCCAAGGTCGTTCAATAAATCGAGATCGACGTCGAACAATCGCGACCATTGAAACGACAGACCGGCCCCTAGGTAGGTGAGCGGGCGCTCGGAGACCGACTTCGGCGGCACCTGAAGCAGGAACAATGCGCGCAGCCCCGGATAGATTTTCGCGCGCCCGCCCGCGACGACCGACACCGAAGCCGGCGCGAGCGTGACGTACACGGTCGAACGGGCTACCCGATCGCGCGTCCACGCGAGGTCGCTCTTCACGCGTGCGAGATCGGTGCGGACACGGGCAAGCTCGTTTTCCAGCGCGGTCGCTTCCGCGACGTTCGCGGCCTTCGCGAGGAGCTCCTCGTAGCGGGCGAGCGCCTGCTCGAGGTTGTGCTGCAGGACCTCGGCGTCTTGCAGGCTGCGGCCGACTTCGCGCGTCTCGAGCGTGGTCGAACGCACTTTACCGAGCTCCTTCAGCCGCTCCACAAACGCGTGCACCGTCACGGACGGCACCCGGAGCGAGAGCGAGGCGCCACGGCGCTCGACACTCTCTTCAATCGCCTCGTTCATCACCTGGCCGCCGAACGCTTGCGTCAGCGCGACGAGGCGGCCGCGCCCGCTCGCGACGTCGCTCACCTCGAGCTGGATCCTGGCTTCGATGTCGAAGAAC
>Ga0164241_10004190_pt1 | contig 14088 bp, 9 predicted proteins | sample OricomyardsoilBY_FD_108780 | JGI IMG/M metagenome (GOLD analysis project Ga0164241, IMG submission 108780) | Backyard soil microbial communities from Emeryville, California, USA - Original compost - Back yard soil (BY) | ecosystem: Environmental > Terrestrial > Soil > Unclassified | place: USA...
AGTGCGATCGGCCCGTGCTTCAGCTCGCCCGCCGCGAAGCCCTCGGCGTGCAAGTAGGCCAGCTCCTTGAGCTTGAGCGCGCCTTCCAGCGCGATCGGGAAGCCGACGTGCCGACCCAAGAACAGCACCGACTTCGTGCCCTGCAGCTCCTCGGCGAGCGCGTAGAGGTCGTCGGCCCCGTCGAGCAGCCGCTGCACGTGTCCGGGCATGTCCCGCAGCTCGGCCACCACGCCCGCGATCTCGTCGGCGTACGACGTGTCGCGCACCTGCGCGAGGTACAGCCCGAGCAGGTACGCCGCGATCATCTGCGTGATGAAGCCCTTGGTCGACGCGACCCCGATCTCGGGACCCGCGTGGGTGTAGATCACCGCATCGGACTCGCGGGGGATCGTCGACCCGTTGGTGTTGCAGATGGCCAGCACCTTCGACCGCTGCTGGCGTGCGTGCCGGATCGCCATCAACGTGTCGGCCGTCTCCCCCGACTGGCTGATCGCCACGACCAGCGTCGACTTGGTGAGGATCGGGTCGCGGTAGCGGAACTCGTGCGCGAGCTCCACCTCGCAGGGGATGCGGGTCCAGTGCTCGATCGCGTACTTCGCGACCAGGCCCGCGTAGAACGCCGTGCCGCAGGCGATGATGATGATCTTGTCGACCTCGCGGAGCTCGTTGTCGGAGATGCGCATCTCGTCGAGCTGGAGCCGGCCGTCCGCATCGTGCCGGCCGAGCAACGCGTCTCCGATCGCCCGCGGCTGCTCGAAGATCTCCTTGCGCATGAACCAGTCGAAGCCGTCCTTCTCGGCCGCCGAGAGGTCCCAGTCGACGTGGTAGCGCGTGCCCTCGGCGGGACGACCGTCGAAGCCGATCACCTGGGCGCCGTCCCGGGTGATCGTGACGATCTGGTCCTGCCCGAGCTCCAGCGCCTCGCGGGTGTGCTCGATGAACGCCGCGACGTCCGAGCCGATGAAGGTCTCACCCTCGCCGATGCCGACCACCAGCGGGGAGTTCCGGCGGGCCGCCACCACCCGCGACGGGTCGTGCGCGTCGACGGCCACCAGGGTGAAGGCACCCTCGAGCCGCGAGCAGACCTCCCGCATCGCGTCGGTGAGCGTGCCATCGGCTGGCCCGTCCCCAGCGACCAGCGCAGTCTCGAGCAGATGGGCGACGATCTCGGTGTCGGTCTCCGAGTGCAGCTCGCCGCCGGACGCCTCGACCTCGGCTCGCAGCTCGGCGAAGTTCTCGATGATGCCGTTGTGCACCAACGCCACCCGCCCGCCGTTGCCGAGGTGGGGGTGCGCGTTGGTGTCGTTGGGTGCTCCGTGCGTGGCCCAGCGCGTGTGGCCGATGCCCGTGGTCGCGCCGGGAAGGGGTGACTCCGCGAGCTCCTTCTCGAGGTTGGCCAGCTTGCCGGCCTTCTTCGCCCACGCGATCGCGTCCCCGCTGACCAGCGCGACTCCGGCCGAGTCGTAGCCGCGGTACTCGAGCCTGCGCAGCCCGGCCATGACGACGTCCTGGGCGCGCTTCGGGCCGACGTACCCCACGATGCCGCACATGGGCGGGAGTGTACGGCGGCAGGCTCGGCCGCCGCAGTCAGCGGGGCGGCCACCGCGTGCGCGGTGACCGCCCCGTGATGCTGCTCGACGCTGCTGGAGGTCAGTGGTGACGATGGACCAGCAGGGGCAGCAGCTTCGCCGCGTTCGGCGTACCGAGGCCCGTCACCGGGTCCCAGCCCTTGCGCGTGTCGTAGCCGCCACCGATCTCGGAGACGTCGTTGTTGCCGGTCGTGACGTCGTGGAGGGCCGAGCGGTACTTCGACCTGGAGTTGGCGATCGAGTACAGCGCAGTGTTGATCCCACCCAGCCGGTGATGCGCCATCTGGTCGGCGATAGCGGTCAGGCCGGCCCACTGCGGTGTGCCCGCGCTGGTGCCACCGAACAGGAAGACCGACCCGGGCTTGCTCGGGTCACAGACCGTGCACACGGTCAGCACACCGCCGTTGACGCCGGCGTTGTAGGCGATGTCCGGAACGCCGCGACCGACCTTGCCCTTGACCATGGACTTCTGGAAGGAGGGCTTGGCGTAGAGGTCGCTGAACCCGCCGCCGCTGCAGTTGATGTCGTCTTCCGCCACGGCCGGTGCGTTGCAGCCGGTGAACAGACCCTCGGTCCAGGCGGTCTCGCCGTGGTAGTTGCCGTCGATGTCGGCGTTCAGGGTGGTGCCGCCGACTCCGGTGACCAGCGGGTCGGAGGCCGGGTTGCTGGCGACCTGCACGGCGCCGTTGCCGTCGCAGGTGAACTGGGCGGCCCCCGAGTCCCCGGACGAGGCGAACACGGTCCAGCCCTGGCGCTTGGCCTGGGCGAACATGTCGTGCTGGGCGGCGAGCAGGTCGGGATCGACGCAGTTCTCGTTCTCACCGAAGCTCTGGGACAAGACGTCGCCGAGGTCGTTGCTCACGGCGTACTGCGTGGCGGCGAGGATGTCGGTGTCCTCGTTGCTGGCCGCCGACACCAGCTCGATCTTGGCGCCCGGCGCGATCGCGTGTGCCCAGAGCACGTCGAGCGTGGTCTCCTCGCCCCAACCGACCTGGTTGGCGTCGTTCGGGTCGAAGGTGGGCGTCCCCGGCATCACGTGGTTGTGGAAGATCGGGTCGGGAAGACCGAACCGCTGGTCGAAGCTCGCCAGGTCCGCCGCGACGTAGGGGTTCTGGAAGGCATCGACGATCACGATCGTGCGCCCCGTGCCGTCCTTGCCCTTGTCGAGCAGCGGCTTGACGCCGTACGCCTGCTGGATCTGGCTCGGGTCGTAGCAGACGATGCCCTGGGAGCCATCGATCGGACGACCTTGGCAGGTGAACTGCGGGGCGTTCGGGTTGCCGCTGACGTGCACGATGTCGGGGTTCACCTTGATCCGGTGGGAGGTGAACGGCGACTGGGCCGCGGATGCGGCGGGGGTGCCGGCGAGCCCGTAGGCGGCCAGCGTGGCGACGCCTGCAAAAGCGGCACCGAGCTTGAACTTCAGAGGTGTCTTTCTCACTATCGGGATCTCCTTGGGTGAGTACCACGGCCCCGCAGAGGTGCTGGGAGCCGCCTCGCAGACTTGCACCGGTGCTTGCCGAGGTCAACGAGTGACATTTGGTGGGTTCGGGCGTATAGGCAGCCCCGTCCGCCCCCGTGCAGGGGTGAGCGGACCGTCGGACCACGTCGCTGGAACAATGCCCGCCATGTCTCACGGAGCCGGCCGCGACGCGAACGGCGAGTCGACGCCGTACGTGGAGCTGGACCGGGAGGCGTGGGCCGCTCTGGGTGCGCGGTTCCAGCAGCCGCTCTCGACCGAGGAGATCACCCGGCTGCGCGGGTTGGGTGACCATCTCGACCTCGACGAGGTGCAGCAGGTCTACCTCCCGCTCTCGAAGCTGCTCAGCCTGCGCGTGGAGGCGGCGCGCCAGCTGCACCGTGCGCAGGAGGAGTTCCTGCATCGCCCGCAACCCCCGCGCACGCCGTTCGTGATCGGCCTGGCCGGCTCGGTCGCGGTCGGCAAGTCGACGACGGCGCGCGTGCTCCAGCACCTTCTGGCCCACTGGCCCGAGCACCCCAACGTCGCCTTGGTCACGACCGACGGCTTCCTCCACCCGACCGCGGTGCTCGAGCAGCGGGGTCTGCTCTCCCGCAAGGGCTTCCCGGACTCCTACGACCGACGGGCCCTGATGAAGTTCGTGGTGGACATCAAGTCCGGCAAGGACCAGGTCGAGGCGCCCGTCTACTCCCACCTCACCTACGACCGCGTGCCCGGCGAGACCGTGGTCGTGCGCAACCCGGACATCGTGATCCTCGAGGGGCTCAACGTCCTCCAGCCCGCGCGCGTCCGCGAGGACGGCCGCACCGGGCCGGCCCTGAGCGACTACTTCGACTTCGGCATCTACGTCGACGCCGCCACCGACGACGTCCGGACCTGGTACGTCGACCGCTTCCAGCGTCTGCGGGAGACCGCGTTCGCCGACCCGGCGTCGTACTTCCGCCGGTACGCCGACCTGTCACCCGCCGAGGCGACCACCACCGCGCTCGAGATCTGGGACACGATCAACGGCCCCAACCTGGCGCAGAACATCCTCCCCACCCGTTCCCGCGCGACCCTGGTGCTGCGCAAGGACCGCGACCACTCGGTCCGGTACGTGAGGTTGCGAAAGATCTGACATGCCGTCCTCGCTACGCACTCCCGGTTGGTGGAGGAACGCCGTTGTCTACCAGGTCTACCCGCGTTCCTTCCAGGACTCCGACGGCGACGGTGTCGGCGACATTCCCGGGATCACCTCGCGCCTGGACCACCTCGCGGCTCTCGGTGTCGACGTGCTCTGGCTGTCGCCGGTGTACCGCTCGCCCATGGACGACAACGGCTACGACATCAGCGACTACGACGACGTCGACCCGCTGTTCGGCAGCCTGACCGACCTTGACGCGCTGATCACCGGCTGCCACGACCGAGGCATCCGCGTGGTGATGGACCTCGTGGTCAACCACACCTCCGACGAGCATCCGTGGTTCCAGGAGTCGCGCGACCCGTCGTCACCGAAGCGCGACTGGTACTGGTGGCGGCCCCCGAGGGACGACGGCAGCCCGCCGACCAACTGGGAGTCCTGGTTCGGCGGTCCCGCGTGGGAGTACGACGAGCAAAGCGGCGCGTACTACCTGCACATCTTCAGCCCCAAGCAGCCCGACCTGAACTGGGAGACCCCCGCGGTCCGCCAGGAGATCTACGCGATGATGCGGCGCTGGGTGGACCGGGGGGTGGACGGGTTCCGGATGGACGTGATCGAGCTGATCGCGAAGGACACCGTGCTGCGCGACGGCGTACCCGCCGAGGGCCGCGACCTCGCCTACCCCGTGGGTGTCGCGTTCGGGCCGCGGCTCGACGAGTACCTCAACGAGATGAACCGCGAGGTCGGCATCGCAGACAAGCACCTGCTCACGGTCGGCGAGATGGGCCTGAGCACCATCGAGCAGGCACGTCGCGTGACCGACCCGTCACGACACGAGCTGGACATGCTGTTCAGCTTCGAGCACGTCTGGCTCGACCAGGTCGCCGGGCTCACCAAGTTCGACCTGAAGCCGCTGCACCTGCCTGACCTCAAGAGCGTGCTCGCGCGCTGGCAGACCGGGCTCGCCGACGTCGGCTGGAACTCGCTGTACTGGGACAACCACGACCAGCCACGCGTCGTGTCCCGATTCGGCGACGACTCGGACGAGCACCGAGTCGTCTCGGCCAAGACGCTGGCGACCGTGCTGCACCTGCACCGTGGCACGCCGTACGTCTATCAGGGCGAAGAGCTCGGGATGACCAATGCCGGCTTCACCGCGATCGACCAGTACGTCGACCTCGAGTCGCTGAACTGGGCCCGCGAGGCGATGGCCGGCGGGGCGCCCGAGGAGGAGGTGCTGCACTCCCTGGCGGTCAAGAGCCGCGACAACGCGCGCACGCCGATGCACTGGGACGCGACCGAGCACGCCGGCTTCACCTCGGGTACGCCGTGGCTCCCGGCGAACGCGAACCGAGACGTCGTCAACGCCGAGGCCGAGATCGCCGACCCCGACTCGGTCCTCCACCACTACCGGCAGCTGATCGCGCTGCGGCACACCGACGACGTGGTGGTCGACGGCCGCTTCGCGCTGCTCCTCCCCGACGATCCGGCGCTGTGGGTGTTCACCCGCACGCTGGGCCACCGGATGCTGCTGGTCCTGGCGAACTGCTCGTCGTCGCCGGTCGCGGTCCCGCTGGACGCGGTGCCCGACCTCTCCGGGTCGGACGTGCTGCTGCCCACCCACGCACCGCCGTACGGTCTCGACCTGAGGCCCTGGGAGTCGCGGATCCACCGGATGCGCACGCGCCCTTGACGCCGAGTCCCACTTCGGCGCGCGAGAAGTCCCACTTCGGCGCCGGAGAAGTCCCACTTCGGCGCGGGAGAAGTCCCACCTCGGCGGTGCAAACGAAAGGCGAGGGAGACTCCCTCGCCACTATCAACTTATAACGCAGCGGGGGGCTTGCGGCAAGACCCCTGTCGTGGCGCACAATCGCCGGTCCCGCCCCGCCTCGCGTCCCTGGAGCTGATCGCGTGACCTCGGTGTCCACCCGTGCCTTCGACCTGCCCGACCACCTCGCCGCCAAGGCTGATCCGTCGCTGACCGCCCAGGACGAGCTGCACTTCGCGGCCATGACCGAGAGCCTCGAGCGGACGGTCGCCGACCTGACCGACCGCCTCGACCTCGCCCGCAAGAGCGCCGGGGGGTCGGGCACGGAGGCGCTCGAACGCGACCAGGAGATCCATCGACTGTCGGCTCGCCTGCGCCTGCTGCGTCGCTTCAGCCTCGACCTGTGCCTGGGTCGGATCGTCCGCACGGACGACGGCGAGCCGGTCTACATCGGCCGGCTGGGCCTCACCGACGGAGCCGGCCGTCGCCTCCTCGTCGACTGGCGCTCCCCCGCGGCCGAGCCGTTCTTCGGCGCGACCCACGGCAACCCGATGGGCCTGGCGAGCCGGCGCCGCTATCGCTGGACCCGGGGTCGGGTCACCGACTACTGGGACGAGGTGTTCACCGCGGACGGCCTCGAGGGGCACGCCGCCCTGGACGACCAGTCGGCGTTCATCGCGAGCCTGGGCAGCAGTCGGTCCGAGCGGATGCGCGACGTGCTCTCCACGATCCAGTCCGACCAGGACGCGATCATCCGCGCGGGCTCGCGCGGCACGCTCGTCGTCGACGGCGGCCCGGGCACCGGCAAGACGGTCGTGGCGCTGCACCGGGCGGCGTACCTGCTGTACGCCGACCCGCGCCTCGCCGAGGGCCGAGGCGGCATCCTGTTCGTCGGGCCCAGCCGGCCCTATCTCGCCTACGTCGCGGACGTGCTGCCCAGCCTCGGCGAGGAGGGCGTCCAGACCTGCACGCTGCGCGACCTCCTCCCCGAGGGCGCCACGGCACCCGTCGAGGCCGACCCCGAGGTCGCCCGGCTCAAGTCGACCTCTGCGATGGTGACGGCGATCGAGCCGGCCGTTCGGCTGTACGAGGAGCCGCCGACCGAGGGCTTGGAGGTCTCCACTCCCTGGGCCGACGTCTGGGTCAGCCCGCACGACTGGGTCGAGGCGTTCGAGTCCCTCGAGCCCGGGACGCCGCACAACGAGGGCCGCGACCAGGTCTGGGAGGAGCTGCTCTCGATCCTCGTGGACAAGCACGAGACCGACGACGTCGACGACCCCGACGGGCCCGACAGGTCGGAGGTCTCGGAGGAGATGGTGCGGCGGGCGCTGGCGCGGAACGGCGAGCTGGTCGAGGCGTTCGGGAAGGCGTGGCCGTTGATCGAGCCGGCCGACCTGGTCGCAGACCTGTGGTCGGTGCCGGCGTACCTCCGGATGTGCGCGCCATGGCTCACCCCGGACGAGGTGAAGCTCCTGCAACGGCCCGACCCGCAGGCCTGGACCGCCTCCGACCTGCCGGTGCTCGACGCCGCGCGGTTGCGGCTCGGCGACCCCCGGGCATCGCGCCGCAACCGCCGACGGGCGGCTGCGCAGGCTGCGGAGCAGGAGGAGCGGGCGCGTGTCGTCGACCACCTGATCGCGACCGACGACTCCGACCTGCAGGTGATGTCGATGCTCCGGGGCGAGGACCTGCGCGAGGCGTTGGTCGACCAGGACGCCGTACCGAGCCCGGACCGGGACGTGCTCGCCGGGCCGTTCGCCCACGTGGTGGTCGACGAGGCCCAGGAGCTGACCGATGCGGAGTGGCAGATGCTCCTGTTGCGTTGTCCGTCGCGCAGCTTCACGGTGGTGGGTGACCGCGCGCAGGCCCGGCACGGGTTCTCGCAGTCGTGGGAGTCGCGGCTGCAGCGCGCCGGCCTCGACCGGATCCACCAGGCCTCGCTGACCTTCAACTACCGGACCCCCCAGGAGGTGATGACCGAGGCCGAGCCGGTGATCCGGGCCGCCATCCCGGACGCGAACGTGCCGACCTCGGTCCGCAGCACCGGCGTCCCCGTCCGCCACGGATCGGTCGCCGAGCTGGACGCGGTCCTGGACGCGTGGCTCGCGGAGACCCCCGAGGGGATCGCATGCGTGATCGGGTCGGCGACCTACGACGTGCGACCCCGCGTACGCTCGCTGACCCCGGAGCTGGCGAAGGGTCTCGAGTTCGACCTCGTGGTCCTGGTCGACCCGGAGTCGTTCGGCGAGGGCGTCGAGGGGGCTGTGGACCGCTACGTCGCGATGACCAGGGCCACCCAGCAGCTGGTCGTGCTGACCAACGACTGAGCGGGTGGCTCACACGCGCTTGTGATACTCCACCAGCGTCTCGAGCTGGCGATATCCCATCGCCTCGTTGATGGCGTTCATGTGCGTGTTCGTCTCCGCGTTGCTGGTGGCGACCAGCTCGCAGCAGGGCACGTGCTCGAGGAGGGCGCGGTGGCTGGCCAGCTTGGTGGCCAGGCCGAGCCGGTGGCCGCGGTGCTCGGGCAGCACCATGGTGACGCCGACCCGGGCGACGCGCGGGTCGCCGAGGTTCGCGCGTACGCCGGTGAGCCCGACGACGGTTCCGTCGGGAGCGACGGCCGCCGACTCGATCGTGACGAGCCCGATCTCGACGCGATGCTGCTCGGCCGACCGGATCCGCTCCACCGTCCACTCGCGATCTTCGAGGTCCAGGTCGCCCTGCGGGATCAGGCTCATCACTCGGCTCACCGCCTGGCCGAAGCTCTCGACGTACTCCTCCGGGCAGGCGTCCTGCCAGGTCACCACCCGATAGTCGCCGATGGCGGCCTCGACCTCAGCCTCGAGCGGCGGCCAGAGGCTCTCGCTGCCGGCCAGACGGACGGCCTTCATCCCCTCGCGGTTGGCGACGGCGTACCCCCGGGACTCGGCGAAGGCCATGTCGCGGGTGACCTCCCCCTCGCGGCCGGCCGGGACGAACACCTCGCTGAGCAGCCGTTCGCGGCCGGCGGCGCGCACCCGGCCCTCGAGCTCGGCCAGGAGAGCGGTGCCGATGCCGCGACGGCGGTGGTCGGCGTGCGTCATCAGGTCGGCGTAGGCGACGGTGGGGTTGTCGGCCAGCGGGAGGTTCAGCAGAGCGGCGCCGACGAGGGTGTCCGCCTCACGCAGCCCGATCAGGGTGACGTCGAAGTCGTCGCGCGGAGTCGAGAGCGGCACCCGCGCCGACTCCCAGGAGGGGATCAGCTCCTGCGGACGGTGCGGCTGGCCCGCCCGCCACACGTCGTACCACTCGCGGACCTGAGCCTCGTCGCGGATGTCGACGTCGGTGATCTCGGGCATCCGAGGAGGCTATGAGATCGGTCCTCGGCCGCGCACGAGATTTTGGTCAAAGCGCCAAGCGCCGCCGGACGACGTCGGCGAGGCGTTCGGCCACCTCGCCGGCCTCCTCGGAGGTCGCGGCTTCGACCATCACCCGCACCAGCGGCTCGGTGCCGGAGGGCCTCAGCAGGACCCGGCCCGAGTCGCCGAGCTTCTCCTGCTCGCTCGCGACCGCGTCTGTGAGCTCGGGATCGTCGGTGCGGTCCTTGTCGACGTCCGGCACGTTGACGAGCACCTGAGGCAGGTGGGTCACCACGGACGCGAGGTCGCGCAGCGACGACGCCGTGGTGGTCATCCGCTGGAGCACGTGGAGGGCGGTCAGGATGCCGTCACCGGTCGTGGCGTGCTCGCGCATGATGATGTGGCCCGACTGCTCCCCGCCGAGGTTGAACCCACCGGCCCGCATCGCCTCGAGCACGTAACGGTCGCCGACCGCGGTCTGCTCGACCGTGATCCCGGCGGTGCGCATGGCCTGGCTGAGGCCGAGGTTGCTCATCACCGTCGCCACGATCGTGTCGTGGGCCAGCCGGCCTCGCTCGTGCAGGTCGAGCGCGAGCATCGCCATCAGCTGGTCGCCGTCGACCGTGGCGCCCGTGTGGTCGACCGCCAGGCACCTGTCGGCGTCACCGTCGAGGGCGAACCCGACGTCGGCGCCGCGCGCGAGCACGGTCTTGCTGAGTCCCTCGAGGTTGGTCGAGCCGCAGCGCTCGTTGATGTTGAGCCCGTCGGGGTCGTTGTTGACGGCGATCACGTCGGCGCCGGCTGCCCGCAGCGAGTGGGGGCCGACGTCGGAGGCAGCGCCGTTCGCGCAGTCGAGCACCACCCGGACCTCGGCCAGCGGCTGGTCGAGGGTGCCGACGAGGTGGTCGGCGTACTCCTCGATCGAGCGCGCGTACGGCGTGACCCGCCCGACGTCGCCGCCCACGGGACGGTCCCACGGCTCGCCGACGTGGGCCTCGATCTCCCGCTCGATCGCGTCGTCGAGCTTGACACCACCGCGAGCCAGGAACTTGATGCCGTTGTCGGGCATCGGGTTGTGCGACGCACTGATCACGACGCCGACGTCGGCGCCGAGCGCGTCAGTCAGGTAGGCGACACCGGGGGTCGGCAGCACGCGCAGCCGGATCACGTCGACCCCCGCCGAGGCCAGACCGGCGACCACCGCGTGCTCGAGGAACTGCCCCGAGATCCGCGTGTCACGGCCCACCACCGCGAGCGGACGCTGGCCCCGGAACACACCGCGGTCGACGAGCACGCGTGCCGCGGCGACGCCGAGGTCGACCGCGAGCTCGACGGTGATCTCACCGTTGGCAAGCCCGCGGACCCCGTCGGTGCCGAAGATCCGCTGCGTCATCGCCCGATCATCGCAGGCTCATCGCCGCTCAGAGCGGTGGACGATCAGCGCTTGCTGTACTGCGGAGCCTTGCGCGCCTTCTTCAGACCGGCCTTCTTGCGCTCGATGACGCGCGCGTCGCGGGTCAGCAGGCCCGCCTTCTTCAGCGTCGGGCGGTTGGCCTCCACGTCGACCGCGTTCAGCGCCCGGGCCACACCGAGGCGCAGGGCGCCGGCTTGGCCGGTGATGCCGCCGCCGTGGATGCGGGCGATCACGTCGAAGCGCCCGTCGAGCTGGAGCGCGGCGAAGGGCTCCTTCACGACCTGCTGGTGGAGCTTGTTGGGGAAGTAGGAGTCGAGGGTGCGGCCGTTGATGGTCCACACGCCGGTGCCCGGGAGGATCCGCACGCGGGCCACGGCCTCCTTGCGCCGGCCGGTCGCGGCAGCCGGGGCGATGGTGGCCGGGCGGGCCGCGTCGGCCGCCGCCGCACTCTCAGAGGTGTAGGCCACGCCCTGCTCGTCGGCGGTGAACGTCTCGGCCACGTCCACGTCAGCGGTGCCCTCGGCCTTCACGTCGGTGGTGCCGTCGGTGGTAGCGGTGTCAGCCACGGAAGTTCCTTCGTTTCTCTCGCTCACTGGGAGACCTGCGTGATCTCGAACGGCTTGGCCTGCTGGGCCTGGTGCGGGTGGTTCGGGCCGGCGTACACCTTGAGCTTCTTCAACGTCTGGCGGCCGAGCTTGTTCTTGGGCAGCATCCCCCACACGGCCTTCTCGACGACCTTGCGGGAGTCCTTCTCCAGCTGCTGGCCCACGGAGACCGCGGTGAGGCCACCCGGGTAGCCGGAGTGGCGGTAGAGGAGCTTGCTGTTCAGCTTGTCGCCGGTGAGCGCGACCTTGTCCGCGTTGACGACGATGACGAAGTCACCCATGTCCATGTGCGGTGCGAAGGTCGGCTTGTGCTTGCCGCGAAGCAGGTTCGCGACCTGGACGGCGAGCTTGCCGAGGACGACGTCGGAGGCGTCGATGACGTGCCATTCACGCTGGACGTCGCCGGGCTTGGGGCTGTACGTACGCACGCGCGTGTGCCCTTCTCGTTCGTTGGTTCCGGGGGACGGTCGTCCACCGGGATGCTGCCACGACCTCTGACGAACGCTTCTGCTCAACAGAAGTAATCTGCCCGGCTTCACTGCATCCGGGTCTGCCCCGGACGTGGTCTCGACAAGCTCGACCGACGTCCGAAGCGGCAGGAGTCGCGAGGAGAAAGATTACCGGTGGCCCAGGTCAGCGGCCAAACTGACGTGGGTACCGTCCTCGACATGCCACTCACCGACGGACAGGTCGCCCTGCTGGCGGCGGAGGCCGGCGCGGCCGTCGTACGCCGGATGTACCGCACCGACGTCGCGCATCATCTCAAAGTCGGCACGGACTTCGCCACGGACGCGGACCTCGACGCCGAGACCGCGATCCGGGCGGTCCTGGCCGACCACCGGCCGGGTGACGCCCAGCTCGGCGAGGAGCATGGCGCGTCCGGGCCTGAGTCAGCACGACGCTGGTTGGTCGACCCGCTCTGTGGCACCCGCAACTTCGGCGCCGGGCTGCCCCTCATGTCGACCAACGTCGCCCTCAGCGAGGACGGTGACGTGACCGCCGCCGCGTCGGCGGAGTGCGTGGGCGACGAGACGTACTGGACCGACGGCACCACTGCCTGGGTACGCCGTGCCGGTGCCGACTCCACGCTGCGGCCGGACCGGTCGTCGCTGATGGTCGCCTTCAACCTGGAGGTCGACGCCGCGGGACGTCGCCGCGCCTCGGACGTCATGGCCGACCCGGCGTTCTTCGAGACCTACCAACCGCGGATCACCTCGAGCACGCTCGCCCTCGCGTGGGTCGCGGCCGGCCGACACGCGGCGTACGTCACCGAGGGCGATCTCCGCGACAACGTGCACTTCGCAGCAGGTGTCAGCCTGTGCCGCGCGGCCGGGTGTGTGGTGACGGACCTCCACGGCGGGCCGGTGAATACGGGCGGGTCTCACGCCACCTCGCGAGCAAGCTCGCTTCGGTCTCGCTCCGGCCGCTCCGCCTCGGCTGACGCCGAGTCGGCGCGTCCTCGCTCGGGATTGATCGCGGCCGCCGACGCCACCACCCACGAGGCGATGCTGGCCCTGATGCGGGAGTGACAGGTGGGAGTCTCGACGCCGGTGGTCGATTCGCTCTGCGCAACACCCCGGTCTAAGTTGGAGAGGTGAACGACTCCCTCTCCGTCCGCGACAACCGCACCGGCCAGGAGTACGACGTACCGATCGAGAACGGCGCGGTCCGCGGGGCGGACCTCGGCCGGATCAAGGACGCCGACGGCGCTCCGCTCGCTGTGTACGACCCGGGCTTCGTGAACACCGCCTCGTGCAAGAGCAGCGTCACCTACATCGACGGCGACCAGGGCATCCTGGAGTATCGCGGCTACCCGATCGAGCAGCTGGCGGAGAAGTCGACGTTCCTCGAGGTCGCCTACCTGCTGGTGCACGGCGACCTGCCGACGAAGACCCAGTACGAGAACTGGGTGCACGACATCACCTACCACACGTTCGTCCACGAGAACATCAAGACGTTCATGGAGGGCTTCCGGTACGACGCGCACCCGATGGGCATGCTGATGGCCTCCGTGGGTGCGCTGTCGACCTTCTACCCCGACGCCCGCCACATCGACGACGACGAGATCCGCCAGCTCCAGATCGTGCGGATGATCGCGAAGATGCCGACTCTCGGCGCCTGGTCCTTCCGCCACGCCCAGGGCAAGCCGTTCGTCTACCCCGACAACGAGCTCGGCTACACCGCCAACTTCTTGTCGATGCTGTTCCGGATGAGCGAGGACCGCTTCGCCGCCGACGAGCGACTGGTCAAGGCGCTCGACGTGCTCTTCATCCTGCACGCCGACCACGAGCAGAACTGCTCGACCAACGCCGTCCGCTCGATCGGCTCCTCGCAGGTCGACCCCTACTCCGCGGTCGCCGGTGGCATCGGCGCGCTCTACGGCCCGCTGCACGGCGGCGCCAACGAGGCCGTGCTGCGGATGCTGCGCCGCGTCGGGGGGAAGGAGAACATCCCCGACTTCATCGAGGGCGTGAAGAACGGCGAGGAGCGGCTGATGGGCTTCGGCCACCGCGTCTACAAGAACTACGACCCGCGGGCGAAGATCATCAAGAAGGCCTGCGAGGACGTCTTCGAGGTCACCGGCGTCAACCCCCTCCTCGAGATCGCGATGGAGCTGGAGAAGATCGCGCTCGAGGACGAGTACTTCGTCTCGCGCAAGCTCTACCCGAACGTCGACTTCTACTCCGGCCTGATCTACGAGGCGTTCCAGTTCCCGCCGGAGATGTTCACCGTCCTGTTCGCGATCGGGCGTACGCCGGGCTGGCTGGCCC